>Ga0307378_10008876_pt1 | contig 13270 bp, 10 predicted proteins | sample UN1MG_FD_202238 | JGI IMG/M metagenome (GOLD analysis project Ga0307378, IMG submission 202238) | Soil microbial communities from Risofladan, Vaasa, Finland - UN-1 | ecosystem: Environmental > Terrestrial > Soil > Coastal area > Acid sulfate soil | place: Finland: Risofladan, Vaasa | collected... | reverse complement strand
TTCCGCCACCTCCGACACAGCAGAGGACGGCTCCTCCACAGCAGGAGAAGGTTCCGCCACCTCCGATACAGCAGGAGAAGGTTCCGCCACCTCCGACACAGCAGGAGAAGGTTCCACCCCTTCAGGCACAGCAGGAGAAGGTTCCGCCACCTCCGACACAGCAGGAGAAGGTTCCACCCCTTCAGGCACAGCAGGAGAAGGTTCCGCCACATCCGGCACCGCAGGAGAAGGTTCCGCCACACTGTTATCACAAACATCTTCCACGATTAGCGAAACATCTGGATCAGCGGAAAGCAAAGCAGCAACATCCGGAAGCAGTGGCACGGCTGTGCTAGCAGAGCCGTCTACAGGGCTAGGTGATTCTTCAGAACAGCTTGGTTCGGGTGACTCCGAGGGAGAGTTGTCTAGCATCGTGGGTGTGGATACTACCGGCAGCGCAATAGGAAGCAGAAGCAGTGGAAGCAGCGGAAGCAGTGGAAGCAGTGGAAGCAGTGGAAGCAGCGGAAGCAGTGGAAGCAGTGGAAGCAGCGGAAGCAGTGGAAGCAGCGGAAGCAGCGGAAGCAGTGGAAGCAGCGGAAGCAGTGGAAGCAGCGGAAGCAGTGAAAGCAGTGAAAGCAGCGGAAGCAGTGGAAGCAGTGGAAGCAGCGGCAGCAGCGGCAGTAGCGGAAGTAGCGGAAGAAGCGGCAGTAGCGGAAGTAGCGGAAGAAGCGGCAGTAGCGGAAGAAGCGGAAGTGCTAGTAAGCAGTGTGGTGGAGTCGTTCTAAAGAGAGGTGTAAACGAAGGCTATACGCATACATTCGATACAGAAGGGACAACTTGCTTCCTGTTCCGGTACAGAACATTCACGCTCCCTGATAGAATGATTGTCAGCGATGCGGATGGAGGCGTTCTACACGACACAGGCTACGTCTCTACAGGAGGCGTATCGGACAGGCCGGGAGAACCATGGCGTGAGATTTTAATATTTGACGGAAGCGGTGGAGGGACTATAACGCTAGACGTCCTACCGTTCCCGGGAAGTACGGAAGAAGTGCCTACTATATGGGATGCTGAGATAGAGTGCGTGGATTGCAACATCCCTTGTGAAGAAGAGTGCCCTAGCACAACGGGTCCGATAGGGTATGTAAACATAGAAGATGCTGTCGCAGCGTTTAACGATCTTGACTGTGAATTCGCGTGTATACCGGACATAGAGAAAGGTGTCTTTGCAGATACGTGCGGAGCGTACATGGTGCCGTTCGTAGTACAAGAGGGTAGTAGTGGTTCAGCAGCACCTACAACCCAAGTGGACCAACCTACCGAATCATCTACCACCCTGCCATCTCCAGGAGAATTACCCTCAACATCATCCTCGGCAGCTTCCTTTGTACCTGGACCTGTGTATAATTATTACGTAGGGTGCTGTTGTGGAGATCCGGAACAATCAACCTGTTCTAGTGATTGTCCTGACGAGAGCAGTGTAGGGTCTGCGCTTACGCTGGAGCAGGCCAGACTAGACATAGGGTCCATGACGGCATGTGACTCCGAGTGCGGTGGATATCTGCGGCCTGTGGTAGTGCCTAAACATGATTTCTTCTCATTCCCCGCGGAGAGCTCTACAGCAGGATCGGAGATAGGAGAAGGGCCTTCTCCGGAAGTCCTCGTAGGATCGTCAGCTGTTTCCTCCACTGCACCCAGGATAATAATTCCAGTTGACGAAGAATTTGACGTAGATTGGGAATATGGCTGTTGTACAACAAACTCGTCGGAATCTTCGGATACCTTTGAAGAATCCTCCGCAACCCATGCGTTCAGCTCGGTAGAAGGATCGGCTGCACAGAGTACCGATGGCAGCGGCAGCGATGAGGGCAGCGGCGATGGAAGCGGCGATGGAAGCGGCGATGGAAGCGATGACGGAAAGATAGATATATCTTGTGAAACAGGTCCTATTCACTCCGTAAACTTCGAAAGCGGTACAAGCGTCTTTCTATTCACGCCTCCTCCTGGGAATAAGGGATGCTATAGAATTAGCTACATCTTCCGAGAGAACACGTACCTGGAATTGAAGGATGCCGGAGGAAACCCTATCCTAGATACGGAGGGTGATCCCATTCTTAACGAGTGCACCACAACTCCTCGTGTTGTGAATTCACAATTTTCATTGTGCAATGGAGAGACGTTCACAATGACGATAGCTACAGAGGGAGAGACTCTTTGCCCAGGAACAGTAGGCGATATAAACTGGTCTGTCCGGATAACGTGCCTAACGTGTGAAGACATATCCGCTAAACCTAACCTAAAGACCTGCCCGTGCTGCGCAGGAAGCGATACAGGTGGATCTGAAGAGGGTGGATCTACCTTTAAAAAAATAGGAGACGGCTCTACCGTAGACGGGTCGGACGGATCTGAGATAGTTGGAACCCCCTGCAAGATATGTGTGAAAGGCGCCTGCGCATACGGGAGCACATACGACTGTTTGGACGGGACATACGAACCTGTAGCCACCAACGACGCACCTGGGTACATATGGGTCAATAGTGTCTCCGGCAACGTAATTGAATACGATGCCGGCACAGGTTCTTGGATAATCACCAATATTGCGGGAGACCCTTGTACCAGCTGGTCGTTCCCTGTAGCAGGGGCTCCCGGACTATGCCCTCCTACAGGCCAGTGGGCGTTTACGCCAAACGCGGTTGGATTGTATCTGTGTCCCACCCTCCCCGTAGAAGACGTTCCTATGACGGTTGTAGAAGGAGCATGTATTCCGAAAAAGGATAAACCCACCAAAGTCCCTGGAAACACTACTTACGAGGCGTGTGCAACTATTGGATCCGATCACGATGGGTCTGGATCTTCATCTGACGACACGACAGACGTAGGAAGTGCCCCTACTTGCTCTGATGCAAGATGTAACGGCCTGCCTGCTGTGATGTACCCCACCGTCTTTGTAGAAGGTCAGGAGGAAGAAGCCCGAGAGGAGTCTCGAGACGCACTCATAAACCTTGTGGCACAGAACAGAGGCGTATTGCCCCCAACCGCTCCCGGCAACGGCCCTCGATTAACGGTCTGCGCGTTCTCAGAAGAGATAACAGCTACAGGAAACACTATAAACAATTACCCAGAATACACCATGGTAACATGGATGTGCTACGATATATATGAACGAATGGTATCCTGTGACCAGATTGGGTGCAGTGGAGCATTGCAGATAATGGAGTCTGCCCTAGGACCATCTGAGGCAGATGCCCGTGCAGCGGTAACTGCCGAACTAACAGACTGGCTTAATAGGGTAAACGCTTCCGGCACCGTTTGCGGTTCACAGATAGCGTTGGAGGTATGTCAGAGAATAATATGGGCAGAGGAGATAGATCCTGTGTGGGTGCAGATCGGAGAAGACATCCCTGAAACCATTGCCGGCGACGGATCCACGGTAATACCCGGCGTTGACGCAGACATTCGTCTGGAAAGAAGATGGCGAGCCGTGGGCCTCCTTTGTTACCAATGTACTGACCCATACTACGCGTGCGCAATTGTACCGGAGGCAGACGTGGCCACGATAAACGCGCTGCCTTCTCCTGCAGACGGAGATTCGTACAAGGTGACGGACAACGGTATAATCAACCCGGGTTCGATATCTGTCCTACCAAGAGACGTGGTTGTATTCCAAGGATCGACAAACGTATCCGTGGAGACGTGGGCATTCGGATGTGATAAGCTGGCCACGTTTACAACGCCTCCTAAACCATCCAGAGAAGCTGCTCTGCTGGAATTGAACACTCAGATAACGATATTTTTATCTGGAAACAACCCCCAGTGTCCTGATATATTTGAAAACGCTGACGTAGTGTCCTGTAATATCGAAGTAAATGCTGTTATGGAGACTACCTACCCTCGGACGTACGTAGGATACGGATCTGTTTGCTACAGATGCGGAGGCATAGGCGCTGGAACGCCTCCTGTTCCCCCAGTATGTCCTCCGCAGTGCGTGGACGCTACTTCTGCATACGTATTCAACGACTACCCCTCGTACGACGATGCAGTAGACGCAATAGACGATATCCTGCAGACATTTCGGAATAACGCAAGCTGTGGGGTGGGAGAAGTACCTGTAATATGTGATTACGTAACAACAGCCATCCAGGCCGTAACGTCAGGAGGACCCAACACAGGATTCCCACAACGGACCGTGTGGCGTAGATTTACACGGATCTGCTGGACCTGTGAAGCTGCTGCGCTGTATACATGCCCTGAACTAGGTTGTGATTCACCTACGTTCATAGAAAACATAGTGGCCACTGGCTCTACGGTAGCTCTTGCATCGTCCGCAGCAGTAGCAGAACTAAACGACATGTTGGAGTATGCTCAGTCGGTTAATCTGGGCCAATGCGACATAGAAAGAGGATTAGTTCCTCTTAGGTGCGGATTAGATATAGAGGTTACCCTGTCGTTCCCAGGGTCACCGGCAGAATCAACTACAGGGTCTGCTATAGGAGAACCGGCCGTGCCCCCTTTATACAGAGCAGTAGCCATACAGTGCTTGACCTGCGGAGTAATGGAACCTCCTGACGAAGAAGACGGGGTTGGGACATGTCCTGGCGTAGATGTTTCAGGATGTCGAAATAAAAACCTCATACTGACGGGCAGGTGGGCGCACACGGACCTTGTCTTGGGTAAACAACTAGCAGACAACGAACTATCTGCAGCAATAAGAAGGTCTTATCCGGAATGCGTATCCCCTACAAATAGAACAGGTGAGCGCATAACTTGCGGAGAACGATACGCACGGTTTCCCTCGGACTCCAATCCCGGAGAAGCTCACTATGTAATACAAATAGGAAATGTCTTCTATATATCCACCTCAGTATGTACGGCGTGTTATTAGATATGTCACACACTAGAAAAATTCTTCCACCAGGGCACGGAGAGGTTGTTAAGATAGGCGACGATTGTTATGCCGTCACGGGCGCAACGCTGAACCCACCTAACAGTTTCCCCGACAGCCTCGATTTTGATAGTTGTGAAGAATGCGAGAAATGCGCAGGCAGTTCTGACTGCGCATACCACAGCTCCGTACACTATGCTAGTTTTTTCGTACCGGATGGAGACAGTGTTCCTAGGAAAATACAAGACATATTGCACTGGGCGTCGTATGTCCGACATGACTATCTGTTCCCGGGAAAAGCGTACGCAGGCGTGTGCTCCGGCAACGACGTAGCGGTTCTTTGCGGACATGCCTGCGAACTAGTTGCAGTAGATACGCACGAGGGCAACGAGCCGTTCGTTCCACCTACAGTGGATACGTGTCCTGCCTGCTATGTGGTTGATATGGGCGAGCTGGCCGACATAAGCCTATATCTGGATTCTTCTGACGGAGCCTGTAGATGGGTGTCTCAGGACGGTCTTTCTGTCCTATACACCCACAGCTCTACATGGTTTCTGTCTGTGAACAGCGGCCCAGGATATCCGTCTGTTCCCACATCAATTGTGTTCGACCTCCCGTACCCTCCGGAAGGAACTAGATTTTATAACCCGGGAACTATGGAAGTGCTCCCGATGACCATATCGGAGTGTCATGCATATTGTCAGGCCTGTCCTACGTGCTACAACATATCTGTCGCAGAAGCGGTGGTTGCAACAATATATCTGGACGAGACTGATATTATAGACGGTTCCCGAGTATGGGTTTCCCCCAACAACAGGTCCGTCTTGAGTAGGGTAAGCGGCACATGGTTCATATCCGTAGAGGGAGGTCCTGTATACCCTTCCACCACGACTGACGACCAAGACATGTCGTACCCTGCGTATGGAACACAGTTTTACGATCCACGCTCTATGGAACCATTAGACATATTTTTAGAGGAGTGCGTCGTATTCTGCCCTTCCTGCGTAACAGTGTCTGGAGCGGGTGCTTCCTTCACTAATGGTGATTATCTATTGGTAGAGGAGGGGCCTTCAGAGACATGTGATTTAAAACAGCAGGATGATTTGGCGTCTCGCATACATATATCAGGCGTGTATTGGCAAATATATGACTTTTCAGATAATCTAGCATATGAGAGCTTCGATTCAGGAGCAACATGGTCATCTACCAGCCCCTCGTACGACCCTGCGCCTACTACACAGGCCTGTGAGATACCCAGCGACACAGCTAGCTCGTATGCATTAGAGGATAGTTCCCAAGGATCAGACTCCCCTCAAGACTGCAACATGTGCTATTACTGCGTGGGACAAAGCAGCAGTGGAAGCAGCGGAAGCAGTGGAAGCAGCGAACACAGTAGTCTAGATAGCAGCACAATAAGCGAAATAAGTTCAGGATCTGCTGGATCTGGCTCAGAGGGATCCGGATCTACAACAGGCAGCATACGGTATACGCCGTGCTTTGACGGATCTGGCTCTACCGGCTAGATTTTCCATACGTATGGAATATTCAAATTAAACAAGGAGAGGATAGCATGGATACGACCGAAAGCGGCACGCATTCACAAAAGGAAGAGGTATTGGAGGAGCGACTTAGGGCCTTGGAGGAATCCAGAAAACAGGCCTGCTCTGCAGCGATCGCACGGGTACTGCAGGAGTTCGAATGTACCTTGGTGTTCCGACAATCCCTGGTTAACGGCATTCCTGCCGGCGGAGAGTTCGGCGTAGAGGTAGTTAAGCGGTGAACATAGGGTGCTTAAACACGATGTTCGACTGCTTGCCTGCCAATACAACAGCAGGTCCGTCATGCACGAATTCTTGGAAAGACTCAAAGGTCGTGTGAGTCACATGAGCGCCCACACACAGAATTGTCTGCAAAGGCCCTGCGCCGTCCCTGTGCATGACGATCTCTCTGTCGGAACCACCTTGCAGATACAAACCCTGTATTCGGCCGGGAGCAGAATGAAGAGGGAGTACCATGCACATATCGTTTGGAGGAACTCTATCCCCTGAACGAACGGTAGACACTCTTTTAGCAACGTGCCCGAGCATCCTTCGTACCCCTGCTGGAGTAGATAGTCCAACTATCTTGTTGTAGAACAACGCTCTTGAAGGATCCCTTCCATCTGCAGGTATGTGAAATTCGTTTTTCACAAACCCTTGTGGGGAAGATTCCAGGAAGTTTCTACGGCACTTGTTAAAGACGTTTGAAAAAACCCTATACTCTTTTTCTCCTTGAACCTTCCCGCTCAGCAGCGATCTCTCCCCTACGGAAAAACCACACGAGGTACACAGCACGGATCTCAGCCTAGTTTCAAGCAATGTGTAGGGTTCTTCTTGGCAGAGTGGACAACGCCCCAAGCCCAATGTATATTCACTGTTAAATTTTCGTATCTTTAGAGATTTTCTAATACCCGTTAACGTCATGCTAGAGGAACCTGTTATGATAGACCATGTAACCGACACAAATCACGCCAACCTGTACAACATCACCAGAGACATGGAAATGCCTGATTTCGTAAAGGAGGCAAGCCTTATAGACAAAGATAGGGCCTCTCTGCTGGGATCCAACCTGTTTGCGGATGAAAACAGACGACTGTTCCCCACACAGTCCAAGGCAGACACCTGGGTTTCCGCTGCTTTTTACGAGAAATATGCCAAGGCGCAGTACGAAGAGAAGGAGGCTGCCCGAGTTAAATCTCGCTTGGATGATATGTGTGCGTTCTGGGGAGTTGAATACCCTCAAGCGCCTGTGTACAAGGAAGCATCCTCCGACGTACGCATTTCATACAGATACGACGGCGTAGAGCAGAACAGCGTTACAGTCAGCACCAAAGAGCAGTTCGAGAAGCTGGCCTCGTTCGTATCGCAGGGAGAAGGCGCCGTAAACCTTCCCTGGGAGATGCGCAGGGACGCTGCCCGTCAAATGATCGACAAGAACGCCTCCTTCGCAAACGTTGTTGCAGGAGGCCTGTTGACTGATCTGCACAAGACTGCCGGCTACGGTGTGGGATCTATTCAGACCGTCTCTCTGGCGATAAAGAAAAGACAGGTATTCATGCAGAAGGAGTTCGGAAAAGAGGCCTCGGACAATCTTAACGTGCTGCTGGAGCTGGCTGACACGACCGAGGTGTCCGGCATCGTTCCTCCGGAGTCTTTGGACAAGATTGCCAGCGCCCTGGATGCCGTGGACAAGGTGTTGGAGATCACGTACAAGTACGGAAGCACGCTTACCCCTCCTGAGGACGATCTGTTTACGTTCACGGTCTTGGACGCAGACATGCTCGGTAAAGAGGCTGTGCAGCTTTCCTCCGGCCAGACCGTATCCAATGCCCTGCTGAACGATTACGCAGTGCGTGCGTTCATAGGAGAGTTTGTTGGAGGTACTCCAGAGAAAGGCATGGCCAAGGAAGCGGCCGCAAAGCTAACGCCTCGCCAAAGCGCCACCGTGTACAACATGATACAGCAGAGGCAGGCCTCCTAGGTGCGAACAGCTTCCGAAATTCTACAAGCACCTGATACGTTCGCATCCACTGCACTCGCACTGCTTGTGGATGAGTTCGGTACAGAGTGTTTGGAATGGGATCCTGCCACCTTGGAGCTCGAGATAAGAGATCTGTACCGGTTTCAGCCAGATACAGAGCTGCTGGACATGGTGAACGCCGCGGCAAGCCTGCATGCCAGTAACCTGTTCCAGCTGTCCTTGGAAACGTTTGCCGCTATCTGCAATGCCCTTAACAGGAACGTCGTCACTTCTGAGATGTTCCTGCCGCCTGACCTGGACGACGTCCTGTGGGGCGTTACGGAGGCGAAGATACTGCTGGGAGACATCTACGACGAAACGAAGTTTTCCCATAACATATCCCGCTTTGTAGGTGCGCTTCTTTCCAGCGAAGGCGTGCGCAAACCTCCTGCTCTACTAGCCTTTGCAGAATACCCCGAGGACTTTTCTGAAAACGAAGATGCTCTGGCGGACGACCCAGAGGCCTTCGAGTTGTATTGGCAGAGCCAGTCCGGCGACATGGAGGAGATGGAGGCAGCCAACGCCGCGAAGATACGGATGCTCTTCAAGCAGTTGGCTGACACCCCTCTTAAGAACGGGTCTACTAAATTTGCAGACCAGGCATAATCTTTTCCATGGCGCGACGGTTGTCTTCGTCGGCAAGTATGCGCATCTGCGCCTCTCTGCCAAGGCTCTTCTCGCTTAACACGGGGATAATGTCGTCCAGACCCAAGTGCACGAATATGGTTGTGCTCAGCTTTACGGCTTCCTTGTGCGCATCGGTCTTACCGGAATCCAAGGTGCTTAACGGCTTGCCGTCAGGCGTCAGGCCCTTCAGCATGTTCGTCATGGTTACGGCCCGTACGTTCCCAGGTGTCTCTGCCTGGTGACGGGCTTCTCTACAACACGCTACAACCCTTGCGACAAGATCGTCACGAGACTTCCTGTGCCAGTTAGGCACGTCCATGGCGTTTAGCTGGGCGGCCCGAAAGGCAGCGTCCTTGACAGTCATTGTCGTAACACGGCCCTCTTTGTTCTCTACCTTGATGATGCCGTCCTCGGCCCACATGCGTTCGATGTATCCGAAACCGTCCTTGATGACGGGCCGGACGTTTCTTCTCTTAGACGGCTCGGATCCTCCGAACAAGTCTTTACCACTCTGTTTGTCAGCCATTGTACTCTCTCCTTGTTGTGTTCTATCTAAATAAATCGCCAGGCCACTTCATAAAAGGGCAGGGTTCTGCCGTTAGCGGCGCCTTCTCGTCCAAAGGGCACCCGCACTCTGAACAAGTGTGGTCGGATGGTCTATAGTACTCGCACGACGCACATATGTCTAGCCGAAGCTGTACCTCTTCCGGTTCCAGATACGCATCCCCTCCTTCCAGTACGTGTACGGTGTTTCTGACAATTGCCTTAGTCAGATTGATGCCTCTTTTATACAGAGGCGGTAAAGGTTTCTCATCCATCTTATTCTCCCTGCCATTCCGGCGTTGTGGGTGATATTTTATTCAGCTCTTCCTGCATGATGCTTATTTCCATAGCCTCTGATATGTCCGGGTAGCGCTGCTGCATATACCATATGCAGGAAGCGGCATAGTTCAACGCATGTACCGTATCGTCGGACTTCGCAGCAACCTTTGTTACCAACAGGATGTCCGGACCCTTATCCCGCTCGTGACGGTCCTCGAGAATGTTTAGGAAGTCCTCAAACAGCGTCTCCCCCGTGACAGGACAGTATCGAGACGTATCCCAGGAAGGCAGCCTTATCTTGCCGGCCTTCATCATGGCGCACAGCACTCTTAGAGATCGAGGCTTGTCGATGTTGTAGGAACTTCTGTATCCCTTCTCTGCCTTCACGTACCGTATCACCTGTTGCGTGGGCGCGAATACGTACGTGTACGGCACGATCTTCGCCAAAGGATACCCTGTCTGCAGCAGGAGTGTTTCTCTAATGGCGCCTGCGCCGCCGTAATCGTGTGCGACAAGGATAGGGTTGAACAGCTTTATCAACTCCAGTATGATCTTGGTCTCGTCTGCAGGGGTTGTGTACGTGGGGGTCTTTCTTGCGTATATCACTTCTATCACGTCCGTACCGCTGCGCAGGCCTGCTATTACGATTGCCGTAAACGATCCGGACGCGTCTCCGCCACCACCCCAGTCGATTCCCATGGTGATGTGGGAGTAGTACTTCATGCGGGACAAGGCCGCCGTAAGGGAGTTGTGATACTCGGACGCTATCGCAACAAGCGCGGTCATCGTCATCAGCCTGGAGCTGCTGTCCCAGGTCTCTCCCAGACATTCGTTGTAGAACTTGGCAATGGGGTAGACCCGCATCTTGTACAGCAGTTCTGCCCAGTTGGCAGGGTTGTTGTATTGATATGGGTGTACGATCTGGCAGACATGGTACCCTGCGAACGTAGGGCGCATGTCGGGGTTACTGTGAATCCACATGCCTGTTTCGGGGTATATTTTCTTACCGCACTTGGCGCAGATACAGGTTTTTTTACCGATCATCTTTATGAGATCTTGCCCAAGGCCAGCTATGTTCCAATTCCCGCAGCTACACTTTGTGCCCCACTCGGCCATGGAAGATTCCTGCCACAACTTCTCAATGGTGTTCTCAAACGTCTTCGGCGTTCCCGTATACAACTGGTTACGCCATCTCTCTGACCCGGACAGTGTTTCGGATATGACAGGTAAGAAGTCCCAGTTGATGTCCTGACAGTTGTGAACGGCCACGTTGTTGGCAACAAACGCGTTGGTACCGGCCACTGTTAGGTCGTATACCTTGTGAACGCCTATGTGCTCTATCTTTACGATGCGAGACGGTTTTAGATGTCCGTATTGTCCGCCGGCTGTCCAGACGTCGTCAGCATGCGTACGATCGACCGCGTCCGTGTATCCGTCGGAAGGTTGTTCAGGAGCAGTGTCTGACGTAAATAGGCAAAGATCGGATGGACTAATGTGCTCCACCACTCCAAGAAGTCCCCGTAGCCACCATTCACGATCGTCAACGGTTCTCTTGGATTGAACTCGGACAACATTCGATACTTCTCCCAGACATATTCCTTCTGCTTCGTGATGTGGCTTACCCTGTATCTCTTCGCTGTATCCACATAGTCGTCCCCTAGTAATGTTCCCAAGATCAACTGTGTCTGATCCTCCACGAACACTGCCCCTATCATCTCTTTCAGTTCCGTAGACATGCTCGATTACCTCTTCTACGCGCATGTAGCCCCTGCTCGTAGGGATGTGGTGGTCAATAGTGCCCTCTATGTAGGAACCGTCCTCAAGAGATATACGGAAACATTCCCGCTCACCAGCGCACCAAGCTTTTTCTACTATGCTTGGGACTATCTCACCACCACTATTAAAACTTTCAACAAGATCTCCAGGTTTTATTTCAGATAATTTTTTAATTATCGTAGCCGTACTGCAGTCTAAATTATAGGTTTTGACCTCAGAATCGGTACACGATTCATCAATTACATTCTCTTGGGTGGAAATTCCGCGAATACGCTCACAGTCCATGAATGCGAACGAGTAATGCTGGATGGATCTGGTCGCAAACGATCGCTCCAGGATGGATTGCTCTGAGATGTCGTCCAAGAACACGGGTTTTGCTACGGCATCCTCGATGAGAGGGCGCATGACCTGGTTGCTGAGGCGCTTCACCTGTTCGAAGCGGGGGCTAACGAACAGGATGTTGTAGTAGGGCATGGTTACGGACTTCAAAAGACGGCTTCCACACAGGTTTTGCGACTTGCCTACCTGGCGCGAGCTCTTAAAAAGCGTCCTTCTCGGCAGATCCAGCCGGAACATCGGCTCGAACATGAAGTGGTTCTTAAGCGTGTACGGTTTACCCTTTATACGAAGCATCCACAGAGCAGGACACAAGCTGGGTATACCGCTGGCTCTGATGGCATTGCCTGCTTTGACAGCAGCATCCATAAGATCCGCAGAGCTTATCGTAACAACGTCATCTTCCATACAGCCTTTAGATCGTATTGTGTATCTTCTTTTTGAGGTTAAGCCGTTTCTCCTCGACTAATCCCCTAGTATTCTCCGACTGTACGCTGTGAAGTAGTCCGGGCAAGGCTTTATCGCCGAATATCTTGGTTTTCTCCGTCTCGCTCATACCTTGTTTGGCTATCTCCACGCTGAGAACAGTCTCTTCTAGAGCCTTCTCTGCCTTCTTGTGCCGCAGAACCTGGTATATGATCATCCCCAGGCAGATAACGAGCCCTATTGCGCCGGCAGCCGCAAAAATCTTACCGTGCGTACGCATCGTATTGGCCAACAAAAGGGTAATTCCTCCGGCAACGGCCCATACCATCATCTTAGGACTGCCGTTTACGCACATGGCTATGGATATGGCCACCAATATCATGGATCCAACCATCAAACCAAGCAGCACCTTGTTTAGTGCTTCGTCTCTGGCGGACGTCAGCTCGGCTATTTTCTTGTCGTACGCTTCCTTTTGTTTGAGGAAGTCCTTCTCAGTGTCCGCCAGAGAGGATTGGGACGATTCGTACAGGGTCTTCAGCTCCGTGGTCTGCAAGTCGGCAGCCTGTAGGGTGGTGATAAGGGAGTCCACTTTGTTCTTGGCAGCGTCTACGTTGCTCGCTTCTTTGCCAACGAGTACAGCAGTATTTCGAAAACCCTGAACTGCTTTAAGGGCCTTGTCCGTGTCTCCGGCAGCTATTCCGGACTCTACACCGCCTGCGTCCGTCTGCATGGCTGCAGCGGCTCCCTGCAGAGTCTTGGAGGTATTTCCAAGGTCTTTGGACAAATCTCCCATGCCTTTTTTAACGGGTTCAAGGGTTTTTGAGGAGTTGGGGGTCTCTCCTTGGGGAGGAGAAGGGTGTTGAC
>Ga0307378_10008874_pt1 | contig 13273 bp, 13 predicted proteins | sample UN1MG_FD_202238 | JGI IMG/M metagenome (GOLD analysis project Ga0307378, IMG submission 202238) | Soil microbial communities from Risofladan, Vaasa, Finland - UN-1 | ecosystem: Environmental > Terrestrial > Soil > Coastal area > Acid sulfate soil | place: Finland: Risofladan, Vaasa | collected... | reverse complement strand
TCAGACCAGGATTATACAAGTTAGGTAATCCCACTCAAGAATCACTGGTCTTTGTTAGTGCAAATTATACTTTGAGCTTTGATGCATTGCGGTCCTCTTTAAAAGGAATAGATGGTTATATTCTGGTATTAGACACCAGAGGTATTAATGTTTGGTGTGCTGCTGGAGAGGGGACCTTCGGTACTGATGAGTTAGTGCACCGAATCGAGATGACTGAACTTTCCAAAGTTGTCAATCACCGTTTGATTATACTTCCACAACTGGGCGCCCCGGGGATTTGTGCTCATGAGGTAGGGAAACGCTCGGGATTTAAAGTAGAGTATGGACCTGTGCGTAGCTCTGATCTTCCCAATTACTTAAAAACGCGAACTGCCACTGCTGAAATGCGCAGGGTAAGATTCAATTTAAGAGATCGTTTGGAGTTAATCCCGGTTGAAATCATGGCTTTTTTATTTATTGCGATAATCGTTATTTTGATAGGCCTTTTTACCGGAGAAATTTGGAAATCATTACAGATTTTGGGGATATTGATAACCGGGCTTGTCTTGTTTCCCATTCTGTTGCCATGGATGCCAACTCGTGATTTCATCACAAAGGGATTATTGCTTGGTGGTGTAGCAGTAATGATGATTTATTTTTTACCAACCTATTTGATGAATGGCATCTTTGGTTGGGCACTTGCATGGGAAACGTTGATTAATATGTTGATCATGACTCCCGTAGTTGCCTTTCTGGCTCTGAATTTCACAGGCTCTACCACATATACTTCCAGAACCGGAGTTAGGCGTGAAATTTTTACCTATATCCCTATTCTTGCAGTGATGTTTATTTCGGGGATTATTTTTTCTATAGTTATGTATTTAATTAAATTGAGGTCATAATAAAATGTTAACAAAACTGTTAAAGAAAAAGGTCCAAAGGAAGGCAATCAACACCCTGAAATACAAACCAGAACTGTGTATCAATTGTGGTATGTGCAGTACTGTCTGCCCTCACGGTGTATTCACTCCGGGTAAAGATACAGCTAAAATTGTAAAATTTGAGGCATGTATGGAATGTGGAGCATGTCAGCTCAACTGCTCTATGAACGCAATCACGGTGGAAAGCGGAGTCGGGTGTGCCACTGCAATGATTTTGTCAGCCCTAAAACTTCGAAAAACAGAAAGCTGTGGAGAAAGTTGTTGAGAAATATATCCGGGCAAACAATACAGACATCTATTTTTATTGACATCACTCTGCAAAATGACATGAGGATGTTGGACTAGCCCGAGGAAAATAGGAGGAAAAAAGGGACAGACACCCATTTTCTTGAGGTAGAAATAGATAAAAGAATATTTCTTTTGGAGAACATGAATTCTGAATGAATTCCGGGGGCGATGTGCTAGCTCAATGATTCGGTAACTTTTTCTAACTTTTCAGAATGAAGTTTATTTGCGGCACTGTTAGCGTGGGGAGAAAAGAGCTAAGAGCGAAAATGCTTAATAATATTAACATGAAGGATTTATTAAATGGGTGTCTGTCCCTATTATCCTAAACCATGCGGTGATGATGAGTATTATTCAGACCGGCATCTTGAATGGTATTGAACCATTAAATATTTCACTGGCTTTATCAGTAAAGTCTCTAACTTCATTTACGGAATTGCTAAAGATAAGGTTGCCATGAATTGAAAAAGCCGAGGCTAAACCTCGGCACCGTAATAATCCTGTAATATCGATTGTAAATTTTTTGGAAAAACTTACTTATTACTCATTCGTTTATTATCACAATCATCCTTTCACAGAACCCATAAGCAGACCTTTTATAATCATTTTCAACAGGAAAATATAAATTAATACAACCGGGATAGTAGTTATTGTAGCTCCTGCGCATACTGTATTCCATGCAGCTACAGTAGTTCCTTTTAAGTTTGCAACAGCTACGGTAACAGGTTGGTAAGTAATCCCCATGGTCAGGGTAAGCCCAAACAAAAATTCATTCCAGATGTTTGTAAACTGGAAGATCGCTACAACAGCGAAGCCCGGTAAAGACAAGGGAAGAAAAATTTTCGAATATGTTTTAAACGTACCGCATCCATCAACCCGGGAACTGTCAATAAGTTCCTGAGGGAATCCTTCATAATAATTGCGAAAAAGGAGAGTGGTAATAGGCATTCCATATGCTACGTGTGTAAGGATGAGCCCGTAATAGGTATTGAAGAGCCCGATTTTCCCCATGAAAATTACCAGAGGAATGAGTATTGATTGGGGAGCGATATAAAACCCGAGCACAAGTACAAGAAAAATTACCTTGTCTCCTTTGAACCTGAACTTTGAAAAGATATAACCGCTCATTGAACCCAATATCGAGGAAATAATAGTCGCAAAAACTGTAATGATAGCACTGTTTAAAAGTTGCTTTTTAATACGATTAAAGGCGTGAGTATATGCACCAAAATAAATACTGTGTGTAGGAGTGACAGGACCATACTTTAAATCCTCATCTGTTTTCAAAGAAGTATTGAGCAAGGTATAAATTGGAAAGATATAAAAAAAGGACAACGCTATTAAAACTAAATATATCAGGGCATTTCTTATCATGAACGATGCCTCCGTGTTATACTCTATTCTTTAATGTTCCTATTAGAACAGGAATAATTATTATAATAAACGACAAGATAAACATAACAAAGCTGACGCTTGCGCCATATGCGAATAGATTCTGGTTGAATGTTACCCTATACATATATGTTGCAAGAACTTCAGATGAAAAAGCAGGGCCACCTCCTGTTAATACCCAAACCAGATCGAAAACACGCAATGAATACATGAGGAGTATGAGAAGAACTGTAAAAGTGGCGGGTCTCTGGAGGGGCAGTACCACCCGTGTATATTTCTGAAATGTTGTGGCACCATCTACCCCGACTGCATCTATAATATTAGGGTCAATAGATGATATTCCAGCATAATAAACAAGAGTTGCAAAACCCGAGAACTGCCAGATATATACTATAGCTACACATATGATGGATTGTCTGGTTGAGGTTATCCAGGGCTGAGTAAGGAAATTAAGGTTCAGCATACGTAACAGTGTATTAATAGAGCCTTTATCAGGCATGAACATCCAGCTCCACATGGTGGCGGATGCGACAAAAGAGAAAGAAAGGGGGATCAGGTAAATGGCCCTGAAAATCCCTTTCCCTTTAACACCTAAATCCAGAAAAATTGCGCAGATGATTCCTAGAGGGATGGTTAAACCGATAAATATAGCCATCAGTTTTATAGTATTATACAGGCACCTCCTGAAGGTATCGTCATTGGTAAACAGCTCGATATAATTTTGGACTCCTATAAATTTTCCCATGCGGCCGATTATGCGCCAGTCAGTTAAAGATGCCCAAACGTTCCAGCCTGAAAAGATATAAACAAATATCACTACCAAAATAACTGCAGGTGCGATAAAAATTATGTTTGGAGTATTGTTCTTTACAACCATAGCATAACCACATCAACTTAGTTTTATTTTTACAATTTGAGTTTTGCAACTTTGGATCGTGTATATATAACTATATTTTATTCTTAATTAAATTATATGGGTATAGTGCGTAACTATACCCATATAATAATAGATATATGCATGGAAATATTTTGGCATACAGGACGAATTATTTAGCGTAAATATGATAAGAAAAGTACCGGAAGTTTTTTTATTTACCGAATACCTTCCTGTATCCATCGGCATAGTCTTTTATGCCTTGTTCAATATCAAGGCTTTCAACAAATTTGCTGATTACACCTCCATACACATCGAGCCATGCTTCTGGTGGTCCAGAAAATGTACCTTCTACAATTTTTGTAGATGGGTCCCTAAAAGCCTTGAGAATGTCTTTTGAAATGTCGTCATACATATCTATCGGCGCGTCAAGCCTTGGCGGCGTTGCTCCCTTGATAGGACAAAAGGCTGTTTCAGCCTCTACTGATGACAGCAGTGTCAACCATTTGATTGCAGCATCTTTGTGTGGCGCCCCTTTACAAAGTGTAAACCCATCAAGATTAAGCGTAAACGAACCCCCAGTACCCGGACTTGGTTGATAGTCAAAATCAACTTTTGGCTTCCATCCTGCAGATGTGAAGTGACCCTTGGCCCAGTCTCCCATCGGATAAAAGACAGCCTCGTCAGTCATAAGGAGATCGGATCCCTGATCCCATGTAAGAGCAGAATGGTCAGAATTGATATAGCCTTTCTCGACTAGTTTTTTAACAAATTCGAGCGTTTCCCTGATTGCCGGATCATGAGCCGGATCAGCCTTCCCAGAATACAACTTATCGAGATACTCAGGCCCTCCACTAGGTGTTCCAACAATTACCTGTTCTGTAATGAGAGCCCACCAAAATTGCTGTCCAGCACCTGCTCCTACTGCACAAGGAATGTAGCCGGCTTTTTTAATTTTCTCACATGCGGTAAAGAATTCATCAAAATCTTTCAACGGTAACATTATGCCGAGCTCATCCACTAATTTCTTATTGTACCACAAGCAGTTACACCTCATTATATTGAGTGGAATAGCAACTTTGTGTCCATTCACTGTCCCCATTTCTTTAATTATCTCAGGAAAAGGTAATCCTTCCCACAATTCATCAATTGGTTCAAGCACTTCAGCGAAAGAAGCCAGCATTCCAGAACCATAGGTCAGCTGAAATGTATCAGGAGATTCCCCTGCCATGACCATGGTTTTTATATTACCCCGCATAACACCTCCGCCTCCCCCTGCTACAGGGTTTTCAATGATCTCAATGTTTGGGTACTTTTCTCTAAACAGCTCAAAAACAGCATCAATAGCTTCTTTCTCACCTCCAGCTGTCCACCAGTGATAAATAATCAACTCCTCTTTTTTTACTTCTTCAGCTCCTCCGAAAAGCAATGTACCTGAAAAAACACATAGCATAACCATCAAAACAAAAATTATAAACTTTCTCATAACACCCTCCTTTTATTTGATTTTTAAAATACTGCTATTGTTTAGCAATATTTACTTACCATATAAAATGATTTTCTAATGTTTCTACGTAATAGTTTAGTTTTTCCAAAATCCACTGGGCTAATCCTAATTTATAGTATATCACCCCCCCCAAAAAAACTATCAAGCGTTTTTTGAGATTTTTTAAGATTTCATGAAAATTGGGAAAAAGCCAATCAATTTGTGAAATTTCTCTGAACTCCGTCTCATTTTTACGATGATATCAAATGCTGATTGAAGCCAATCCATCCTAGAATCGCACCCGGCTTTCCCGAGAGCTATGCCTCCTGTGGAATTAGTGTGCCGCCAATGGCCAAATTAAGGATATGGTCTGCCATAGCCTTCTTTTGAAATTAGAGCAGCGTGGCCATATGACCTTGCCTGGGCGTCAATCACCTTCCGGTTGGGGCTGTCGTAAGATCTCTATTCCCGGTGTTCCACATAAAACTGATCCTAATAAAGAGGGTTCTACCTTCCTGAAAGCCATAGCACCGTATTGTGCCAAAATTTCCCATATCCTTCCCATTCGATAAACGAGGTTCCCCAATGTTTTGATAAATCAGAGGTAAAGGCCATAGTTTTCCCTTTTCCGTAATCCCAAACAATAATAAAGGGATCATTGTTAATTTGCGCAAGTACATCAGCACCCTTTTTAGCCATTACTCTATTATATCCTAAAAATAACGGCCATTCTTTCTGTATATTTTTAAATATAGGATGGTCATTTTTAAAAATTTCAGGTCGAGTACCCTGAGGTTTTTCTATCCGGTCATCAGACGGCTTTATATCTACCGGAAGAATCTCCTCTATGACCGTATCATGATATCCCGGGGTACCTCTTATTCCTTGAAAGGAATTCCATCCGCCTGCCATGATAAATGATTTTCCTTCAGTGACAAATTGTTTTATAAGGTCAAGACGATCGGGCCCCATCGGCACAGTAAACATTTCTGGATATAACTGCAAAGTATTCTTTCCGCAGTCACTGAGAATAATAACATCATATCTATTAATTTCCTCTGTTGTTCTTGGGAAGGAAGTTAGTGCAATGTGATTGGGCATGTGTTCGATTTCAATATCATCGAAACATGATAGAGCATCAACAAACCACTTACCAAAATTTTCATACCCTCCAAGAGGCACTAGGTCAAAACCTTTAATGTGCAATTTAAGTACAAACCACGTTTCTCCAACTAATAATACTCTCGTTTTATCTGTCATTATCCACCTCCACTAAGTTTATATAAATTTTTTCTGTTAAAACAGCACATCAATTTTTTAAGTTTCGAATATTTGATTATTAGGAACATTAAAGATAATAATGAAAGGATAATTCTTAATCTCAATTCAAAATCATAATTTTTTTCCTCAGATCATCTTATTCTTTATAGATGCAATTAATTTCGGAATTGTAATAAATTCATCCGCTTCTCCCTCATACTCAAGAGAGAGGAAACCTCTGTAATTACTCTTGTTCAAAATGGCGAAGATCCTGTTGTAATCCAATTTTCATTGCATATCCCTCCATTCGTGTATCTTCCGGTTTTAGAACTAACATAGAATTTCCTTAATTTTAGTTAGTAAACTATACTTACTAAGTATTTTAGCAAACCTCTGCTTATTTGTCAATAATTCGAATTTCTTTTTTTTTAATCTCTACTCGATGTGAAATTACCTCGCTTAGCCTTCCCTTGCTTTGTCTGTATATAAAAGAAATTTTCTTAAAACTATGAATTCTCCTAACTGATAAGCCGTTTTAAATTTCTGTACTCTTTTTTTTCTAACCATTGGAGCATCGCATAAATTCCTGCTCCACTTTGTACCGCCTTTGATGAGATACTGGAGAATTGAATATTCACTGCTTGTTCTCCAAATAAATAATGAGATACAATTTCCCTAATAGGTCGAATTAAAGGTTCTCCCAATACGACCATTTCCCCTCCAATAAATACAGTCTGAGGTCCAATCATATGAATAGCATTCACAATAGCAGAACCTACCCAGGTTGCTAACTTTTTTACGATCGAGTTAGCAACCTGATTATTTTGTTGAAGTAATTCAGCTATTTCTTTTAAACTTTTTACCCGCAAACCTTGAGAACTGGCCAAATACAGTAAGACATCTACCCCGGCAATATCCTCCAGATACTTAAATTGTCCTTGCTCGTAACATAGAAAATGTCCGATTTCTCCCACAAAATCGTAAGTACCTTGATAAAGTTCGTTATTAATAATGACTCCAGCCCCCATGCCTTCATTCAAAAGAATATTGATAAAATTATGTATATTTCTACCACTTCCCAGCCACTTTTCTGCTAAAGCGGAAACATTGGCATCGTTTTCTATCCAGACAGGAATTCCGTATTCCTTTTGTACAATACTTCCCAGAGGGACGTCTTTCCATCCTTTAAATTTTGGCGGTTGCTTTACTATTCCAGCCTGGGCATCCAAAGGTCCTGGTATACCAATACCGATTGCTCCAACATCAATTTCCTTTCTTTTCGCATATTCCATTATTTTGTTAATATTAATAAATAAACTATTAATGATTCCTTCCGGACCAAACCTTGTATAATCTTCTCCAATATTGGAGGTAATAATATTCATTCGTGCATCCATTAATACTGTTTCCACCCTTTGCCTACTAAGATGTACCCCTATTGTATAAATGGCATCTGCTCTAATATGGAGAGGAATTGGAGATTTTCCGATATTACCGGTAGAAACTTGATTTGACTCTTCGACAATGCCAGAATCTTTAAACTCCTTAATGATAGCAGAAACAGTGGTCTTGGTTAAACCAGTCATCCGGGATAACCCTACCCGAGAGATGCCATCCTCTTTCAATAGAAGATGAAGCAATGTAATAGCATTTTTTATTCGTGTATCTTTCGGTTTCAGAACTAACATAGAAATTCCTTAATTATAGTTAGTAAACTATACTTACTAAGTATTTTAGCAAACCTCTATTTATTTGTCAATAACTCGGATTGCCTCTGTCATTTAAAAGATAAAACCGGACTCTTTTTTAATGATTTAAAAGATAAAAGTGGACTACCCAAAAACAGTAAAAAGATATAATCTAGAACTAAATTCTAAAAAGAAAAGGCTCTAAGCTTGAAGTTTATTGTTATGCTTTAAAGAAAGGCGAAGTTGATGAACTGATAATAATGCTCGAAGAAAAGAATTTTAAGTTGGTTTTTGTTGATAAAAATAGCATTAAAGCGGTCAAAGAAGGCAATAATCGGGAAGTATACCAAGCCAGGAAGAAATTAGAAAAAGAAGGATTTAGTTGGTCAGAAAAATCATGAGTTACTTGTAAGTAAGGTTTAAAATTTATAAGAAATAAAATAAATATTATTGTTATTTTCTTCTGATTTTTTCTTTTTTTGATGTTATAATAATAAGTACAAAAGGGAGTGTGATTCGCTAAAATTACACTCCCTTTTTAGTGCGCCCAGCATGGGCGATTACTAGTCGGTGAAAGTCCGATATGGGGGTTGATAGCGCCAACCATTAGCTTAAGACAAGGGTGTCCATCGTGAGGTGGAATCTGAAGGAAGTCGGCGGCAAAACTCTGGTCTGAGGAATACGAACTACATATAAGGCATATGCTTGTGGGTAAGTTTGCTAAACAAAACAAAGCCCAAAACTATCCGAAACAGGCGGTGTAAATGTAGCAGATAGATGGAGTGAAAGTAATCGTTCTTACCTGGGGAGGTCTGACAGATATGTTGTGAAATGAATTTTAAGACAACAACTCATACAGTGATGTAGGGCTGAACTGTCAGAAGTCAGCAGACGCCATAGTAGATTGATGTATCAATCGAAGGGCTGAACGTTAGGAGGTTCCTAAAAGTTTGAATAACTCGAAAGAAATACCAAGAAAGCAGACAACTTCTCATGAAGACTATTTCCAGGATGGAAGGCTGGAAGCCGGAGATAATGGAAAAGTGCCCAGTATTCTTATTGAAACATTAAGAAATGTCAAATGTGAAGCCCCGTTGACCGAGTTAAAAATCTTCAAAAAGCAGATAGAGAAAATAAATCAGAAATAATTAAAAAAAATTTTTAAATTTCTCTGTTAAATTTCTCTTGACATTATCAAAAAAGTAGTTATGATTATTGATTATATAATTAATTAATAAAAAAATAAGGAGAAAAATCAAAAAGGAGTGAAAATGTGAATATCGGTATTTATTATATATTCTCAGACCGGGAACACCAATTCCGTTGCCCTGAAGCTCAAGGAGAAACTTTCATCCTCGCCCATCCGTGGGCTCGGGTTGACTTATACGGAAAACAGCTTAATAAATATGTTATGTGTACGGAAAAGAATGATAGTAAAAGAAATATATCAACAATTGTTTTTATCCCGCTGTTTTGGCGGTATAAGAACAATGAATATATACAATCGTAATCTGCAATTAAAAAAATCAAAACTATATTGCAATTAATTCAAATATAAAGTATCATGCATAAGGAAAAAAATGTTGCATGATAACTGCACAGGACAATTTAAATAATTAAAAGAAAAAGGAGAAAAAAAATGAATTCAAACAGAAAGACCTCTCGGATTGCAGGATTGTGGTATCTTCTCGTGGCTATATTCGGTTCCTTCAACACGATGTTTGTAGAACCAAAACTTTATGTGTCCGGCGATGCCGCGGCCACAGTCAATAATATCCTGGCATCTGAGCGGCTATTCCGTCTCGGCATCCTGAGCAATCTTATAACCACAATCTGTTTCTTGTTTTTAGCCAATGCCCTATACAAGCTGTTCAAATCAGTGGACAAGGACCTGGTCAGGCTGATGGTCATATTCATTATTGCTAGTGTCCCCTTAGCCTACCTAGAAATGCTCAAGTTTGCCCCCATCCTGCTCTCGAGCAAAGCCGCATATCTCTCTGCTTTTGAACCGGCCCAGTTGCAAGCGCTGGCGAAGGTATTCCTCGATTTTTTTGAACAAGGGTTCTTCATCTCCTATATTTTCTTTGGCCTTTGGATGTTCCCCCTCGGGCTGCTTGTATTCAAGTCGGGATCGGGCTTTATCTCCAAAGTGATAGGCGTTCTGCTGATAGTCGGGTGTTTTGGCTACCTATTCAATTTCCTTAGCAGTGCCGGATACCTCTCTGCGATTTTCTTATCTCTGAACTACAAAGCGATAACCTCCCTATGGATGACTATCACAATTGTCGGCGAAATCTTGTGTATCTTGTGGCTCCTGATCAAAGGCCCAAAGGATCAAAAACCAGCCTCAATTGAGGCAAGCTGATGGTCAGAAATGAAAATGACTACTATCAAGCAATAAGGAAGAATACAGAAATGAAAGCGATTGTATACACAAAATTCGGACCACCGGATGTTCTTCAACTCAAAGAAGTAACAAAACCAGCCCCGAAGGACAATGAAATCCTGATAAGAGTGTATGCGACCTCTGTAAACTACGGGGATCTTGTGGCTCGAAATTTTAGAGAAATCTCTCCTCGAAAATTCAACATGCCTTTGCTCTTCTGGCTCTTGGCGAAAATATCTTTTGGCCTCAGAAAACCAAAAATAACTATACTAGGGGCTGAGCTAGCCGGGGAAATTGAAGCAGTAGGCAAAGATGTAAAACGATTTAAAGAAGGTGACCAGGTTTTTGGATATATTGGTCAAAGCATGGGTGCTTATGCCGAGTATCTATGTATGCCTGAAGACTGGTGTGGGGCAATAAAACCGGCCAATATGACCTATGAGGAAGCCGCCGGCGTTCCTTATGGGGCAATAATGGCGTTGAGTTTGCTTAGAAAAGTAAATATCCAGCCAGGACAAAAGGTTTTGGTCAATGGAGCCAGTGGAGGGATAGGTTCAGCGGCGGTACAGCTTGCCAAGTCTCACTTTGGGGCAGAAGTTACCGGGGTATGCAGTACCCCGAGATTAGAATTGGTGAAATCTCTGGGAGCTGATAAGGTAATTGATTACACTAAAGAGGATTTTACCCAAAGCGGTGAGACCTATGATCTTATTTTTGACATATTAGGTAAGAGTTCGTTTTCACGTTGCAAAAGCTCGCTAAAACAAAACGGACGCTATCTTTTAGCCAGCTTTAAGATGAGACAGCTTTTTCAAATGCTATGGACTAAAATAATAGGCAGCAAGAAAGTAATATGTGCGATGGCAAGCGACAAGGCTGAAGATCTAATTTTTATCAAAGAGCTTGTTGAGGCGGGAAAGATAAAATCGGTCATAGATAGACGCTATCCGTTGGAACAGACTGCCGAGGCTCACAGCTATGTCGAAAAGGGGCTAAAAAAGGGACATGTAGTAATAACTGTGGAACATAATAACAAAACCTAACAAAGCGCTGCAATTGACAGCGGGGAGCTGTGGTTTATAGCGGCAGTTGAGCTTGGTCGTTATACATTTCTGTTTTGTTTATTGATTTTCAGGATTGCTCATGAACAATTAAGTTTGAGTGAAAGCAATTGCTTAACAATTAATTTTTTATAAAAAAAAGGAGGAAGAAAAAATGAATTCAAACAGAAAGATCGCAATAATTGTGGGATTATTATTTATAGCTGCGACGGTTGCAGGCATACTAAGCGTTGTTTCTTTGGGATCTGTGCTAGATGGTCCAGATTATCTTGTTACTGTTTCTGCAAATGAAAACCAAGTGATAATGGCAGCGCTCTTTATATTAATTATGGGCTTTGCAGTTGCTGGTATTGGAATTATGATGTATCCAATCTTAAAAAAGCATAATGAAGCCTTAGCTCTTGGGTACGTTGGCTTCAGGGTTATTGAGGGCGTACTCTTTATTGTTAGTGTAGTCAGCTTACTATCACTATTGACATTAAGTCAGGAATTTGTAAAAGCAGGAGCTCCGGGTGCTTCCCATTTTCAAACCTTAGGCACTTTATTGCAAGAAGAGCAGTATTGGGTCTATCATATGGGTACGATCAGTTTTGGTCTAGCTGCTCCGATATTTTATTATTTATTGTATCAATCAAAACTCATTCCTCGATTTTTATCAGTCTGGGGTCTTATTGGAGTCCCATTGTGGTTAGCAGCAAGCTTGTTAATTATGTTCGGCTCCCTTACTGCATCTTCCGGATTGGGGATGTTTTTATATCTTCCAATAGGCGTGAATGAAATGGTTCTAGCGATATGGCTGATTGTTAAAGGATTCAATTCATCTGCAATCGCTTCCGGGTCTGTCAAAACAGATATAAACTAAGTTTAAATGACCAAATCAAAGTAATCTTGGAGGAATACTTATGAAAGCGATTGTATACACAAAATACGGACCACCGGAGGTTCTTCAGCTCAAAGAAGTAGAAAAACCTACTCCCAGGGACGATGAAGTCTTGATAAGAATTCATGCGGCGTCCCTGAATGCAGCTGACTGGCATCTCCTGAGAGCTGACCCGTTCCTGGTCCGCCTGATGGTCGGGGGGCTTCGAAAACCAAAATACACAATACTCGGAGCTGACATAGCCGGGCGTGTTGAAGCAGTTGGCAGAAACGTAAAGAAGTTTCAGCCGGGTGATGAGGTATTCGGAGATATAGCCAGGTGTGGTTGGGGCGGTTTTGCCGAGTATGTATCTGCTTGCGAAAATGCATTGGTGTTGAAACCGGCCAGCATGACATTCGAGGAAGCAGCGGCTTTACCGATAGCGGCTATCACTGCCCTACAGGGTCTTCGTGATAAAGGACATATCCAGCCGGGACAAAAGGTTCTGATTAATGGTGCGTCTGGTGGTGTTGGTACTTTTGCGGTGCAGATTGCCAAATCGTTCGGGGCGCAAGTCACTGCCGTATGCAGTACGGGAAAAATGGAGATGGTGCGCTCGATCGGGGCAGACCAGGTCATTGATTACACAAAGGAAGATTTCACCCAAAATGGGCAGCGTTATGACCTGATTCTTGCTGCTAATGGGTATCATCCGATTTTAGATTACAAGCGTGCATTAAGTCCCATGGGAATTTATGTCATGACCGGAGGTTCCATAGCTCAAATGTTCCAGGCTATGCTCCTGGGGCCATGGATTTCAATGACTGGGAGTAAAAAAATGGGTGCCCTGGCTACAGAAACAAACCTAAAAGATCTGATTTTTATAAAAGAGCTTTTTGAAGCCGGCAAAGTAAAACCTGTTATAGATAGGCGTTACCCGTTAAGTGAGGTTGCAGAAGCTTTCCGGTATCTTGAAGAAGGACACGCCTCAGGGAAAATAGTAATAACTTTGGAAAATAATAACAAAAAAGGAGATAAAAAATGAATACAAACAAAAAGACC
>Ga0307378_10008873_pt1 | contig 13275 bp, 13 predicted proteins | sample UN1MG_FD_202238 | JGI IMG/M metagenome (GOLD analysis project Ga0307378, IMG submission 202238) | Soil microbial communities from Risofladan, Vaasa, Finland - UN-1 | ecosystem: Environmental > Terrestrial > Soil > Coastal area > Acid sulfate soil | place: Finland: Risofladan, Vaasa | collected... | reverse complement strand
GTCCCGTGACATCGTCGAGATCACGCACCCCCCAGTCAGGGTTTTCAGCCTGCAATCTGGCGTCGAAGCTGGCATTGCCCTCGCCGGTATGCTCGCCACCCTCGCGGAACGGTCCGTAAAGGATCAGCACCCCGCCCGGCGCCAACACCCGCACAGCGCCGCCGACAATGCCCCGCGCCACCGACCAGGGGGCGATGTGGATCACGTTGCATGACAGGACGGCGGTCAGATCTCCCAGCGCCCGCACCGGCGGATCATCCGGCCAGTCGGTCGCGGCATCGACAAACAGCGGTGCGGCAAGATTGGCGCACCCCACTGCCACGCCCCAGGCGACGATACTGGCATGGTGCGTTGCATGGATGTCCGATGGGACCCAGGTCAGTCCGCGAAAATCCCTGGCCAAATGGGCAATATGCTGACCGGTACCCGAGCCGATCTCCAGCACCGTACCAGCGGCCGCACTCAAATAGGGGCGCAACGCATCCCGAATCGGCACGAAGTTGCGCTCGAAATTGGGCGACCGCAGGCGCCCGTCAGTTTCAGCCACCGTATTGTCCGGCGAGTATCTGGCAATATGCCGAGGAACGGTCACGACTTTACTGGTCAGGCCCGCTGCGGCGTCACAACCATGATCATCTGGCGGCCTTCCATCTTCGGCATCGACTCGATCTTGGCGATCGGCTCGATATCGACGGCAATCCGTTCCAGCAGTTCACGGCCCAGTTCCAGATGCGCCATCTCGCGGCCGCGGAAACGCAGGGTGACTTTCACCTTGTCGCCTTCACCGATAAACTTCGAGACCGAACGCATCTTCACTTCATAATCATGCGTATCGATGTTGGGGCGGAATTTGACTTCCTTGATCTCGATGATCTTTTGTTTTTTCTTGGCTTCTGCGGCCTTTTTCTGAGTTTCATATTTGAACTTGCCGAAGTCCATGATCTTGCAGACGGGAGGATTGGCGCCAGGCGAGATCTCGACCAGGTCGAGCCCGACCTCCTCGGCCATCTCAATCGCGGTCGCCGGAGAGACGACCCCCGCATTTTCACCGTCTTGATCGATTAGTCTGATTTCCGGCACGCGAATCTGCCGGTTTACGCGCGGACCCGTGTCGCGGGTCGGTGGTGCGTTGTGCGGGCGTCTTGCTATGGGTCAGTCTCCTGTGTTGCAACAGCCATATGGCCATCAAAAGTACGAAGGCTCCGCTTAAAACCGGGTCTGATTCCCGTTTGAGCAGCGCATCCGTTCCATGAAGTATAACTTGTTACGGGGCAAGGGAAAAGGCCGCTTGTAAAATCTCAGTCGTCGTCGAGGGCAAAGCGTGTCGGTAACACCAACACCGTTGGCCGTGACGGCAGGGTATCGATCGAAATGGTAATCGTGCGGCTGTCATGGAGGGCGATCTCGAAATCGTCTTTCATGCCGTCGAGGAATTTTGTCAGCGAATATTGCCCGAAGGCGTGCATCGGCAGAACCAGCCGGGCCTTCAGCGTCTTCAGCACCTCGATCATTGCGCCAATCTCCAATGTGTAGCTGCCGTCGACCGGCGCTATCACGACATCAAGCCGGCCCAACAGCGCGTAATGCACCTCGCTCAGCGCATGATGCAGATGGCCAAGATGGCCGATGCACAGGTCCGCCACCTCGAACACGAAGATCGAATTCGCATCCCTTTCCGGCGTGCCCCAGCCGCGGATATCGGTAGTGACGTTGCGGATGGTCACATCACTCAGCGTCAGCAAATGCTCGGCCGGGCCAGGGCCGTCAGGGTTCCAGCCGCGCATCACATGGGGTATCGCCGGGTCGGGAGTATCGGTGAAGTGGGTCTCGTGGGCCTTGTTCATGGTCACCAGGTCAGGCAGCTTGCCAGCCCCATTGGCACCGAAATAGTCGGTGGCGATAACCACACCATCCTCGGTCTCGATCCGGAAGGTCGAGTGGCCGACATAGGTAATGGTAACGTCGCGGGCACGCGCGGCGATATCGCCCAGTGCCGCATAGCGCACTCCCGGGATGCCCTCGACGAACGCGTAACAGCTGCTTGCACGCGCGGCCATCGGCCCGGCGAAAGCGAGTGCAAAGACGATCAAGGCGGCCAAACGGATCATCCCCGTTCTCCTTATTGCCCTCCCGCTCGGGATCGAGTTTACCCTTTCATTCCGCTCACTGCCAGCTATCATCCGCCCAGACAAAGTCAAACCGGGAGGAGACCCGACATGTCATCCGAACTGTACTGGGTTGCTGCAACTGCATTGATCACGGCTTTGATGTGGGTGCCCTATATCCTGTCGCTACTCGGCGAGTTCGGGGTGATGGCGGCGCTGAGTGACGGCAACGCCGGCACCACGCCAGGCGCTGTCTGGGCCCAGCGCGCCAAGCGGGCCCATGCAAATGCGGTCGAGAACCTGGTGATTTTTGCACCGCTGGCCATCGGCATCCATGTCGCTGGGCTGTCGAGCGGTACAACCGCCACCGCCTGCGTCGTATTCTTCTTTGCCCGCCTGGTGCACTATTTGGTCTACACGGCGGGCATTCCTTTCGTGCGGACACTCTCGTTTGCAATTGGCTGGCTGTGCCAGATCGTATTGGCTTTGGCCCTGCTCGGCGGGGCCTGACGCCGCCACTTCCGCATTGTAGCGCCAGCCGATGAAGCTCGTCGTCACCGGCGCGACTGGTCTGGTCGGTGGCGCCGTGCTGCACGCGGCGCTGCACGACCCCCGGATCGCTAGCGTCGTCTCACTCGGGCGCCGCCAGACCGGCGTCACGCACCCGAAACTGACCGAACTGGTGGTCGAGGACTTCCTCAACCTCGCCCCGGTCGCGGCGCATATCCGCGATGCCGATCTCTGCTGCCATTGCCTCGCCGCCTATATCCACCGGGTCCGCCGGGCGGCTTACCAGACCATCACCGTTGGCTATCTCGACAGCTTGATCAGCGTGTTGGAGACAGCAAGCCCCGGCGCCGCCTTCTGCATGTTCACCACCGAAGGCACCCGCCAGGACGGCAAAAGCTGGATCCGGACGATGAACGTCAAAGGCCAGGCCGAGACGCGCCTGCTGGCATCACGCCTGCCCCGAAAATACATCTTCCGCCCCGGCTATATCAACCCGACCCAACCCCGCGCTCGTCCGGTTTTCTATGATAGGTTGATGAAACCGGTGTTCCGCCTGTTCCCGGCAATGGGCATAGAATCTGCGGATCTGGCCCGGTCGATGATCGACGTAGGGCTATCCGATCCGCGCCCGGAGGCGGTGATCGGCCATCGGGAGCTTCAGGTCCTCACGGGACTATAAGTGACCGGTATGCGAATGTAGACCAATGAACCGCGCCGAGCCGTGGCGCAAAAGGACGCGAGTGAACTTCCATTTCGATCAGTGACCAGAGGGGGTGTCCCACATGAACAATCTATTGCATCCGCCAAGCGCTGATCCTGATCCGCTCGCCCATCAATCCCGCGCGCGCACGACCCCGACCATATACCTCGTGCTTTTGTTCGGGGCTCTCTTCATGTGGGCGCCATTCGCGATTACCCCCGAAGTCGACTGCCGCGAGTATCCCTGCCCGTTGTGGCTGCGGGGGGTCGCATTCCTGCTTGGCGCGCTATTCGGTTGCGGCGCGCTTCTTGCAATTGTCCGGGGCATGGTTTGGGGCGGTAGGCTCGACAGCACAACCGGCGAGATCCTGTGGTGGCACGGCGCGCCTGGCGACCGCGAGCACCGCATCCCCGTTGCACAGATCAGCCGGATCATTGTCACGCACGGTGACTCGGTGTCGTTGTCGCTCCGCGACACCGAGGGGCGGCGGGTTGTGTTGCCCGCCGAATGCGTCCCCCCGCCGATCGCGGAATGGGCGGCTGAAATGGGTCGCCGCTTTCCACATATCGAGATCGAAATCAACGACTGACGGCATCCGACGCAGCCGCCGCGGCATTTCAGGATCGATCCTACAGCCTGCGGCAGGTCGCCGACCGCCTACCGCAAATCCGGCGGTGTCGCCTCCGCCACCAACGCCGCAATGGCCTCGTCCAACCCCACGACCTGCTGCCCCTGCTGGCCCAACCTACGCACCGCGACAGTGCCAGCCTCGACCTCTTGGCGTCCAACCGCCAGGATCGCCGGGATATGGGCATTCGAGTGCTCGCGGACCTTGTAGTTGATCTTCTCGTTGCGCGCGTCCACCTCAACCCGCAGCCCCGCCGCCAGCAGTTGTCCCACCACCTCCTCGGCATAGCCATCGGCGTCCGAGACAATCGTCGCCACCACCACCTGACGCGGCGCCAGCCACAGCGGGAACCGCCCGGCGTAGTTCTCGATCAGGATGCCCATGAACCGCTCGAACGAGCCAAGGATCGCCCGGTGCAACATCACCGGCACAGCCTTTTCCCCGGACGGCATTACATATTCAGCGTCGAGCCGGTTGGGCGTGTTGAAATCGACCTGGAATGTGCCACACTGCCATTCCCGTCCGATCGCATCGGTCAGCTTGAAATCCAGCTTCGGGCCGTAGAACGCGCCCTCGCCGGGGTCGACCACGAAATCGTCGGTTACCTTGCGCACGGCCGCTTCCAGCGCCGCCTCGGACTTGTCCCAGATCGCGTCCGAACCCACCCGCACCTCGGGCCGGGTCGACAATTTGATGTCGAAGCGCTCGAACCCCAGATCCTGGTAGATCGAGGCCAGCAGCCCGATGAACCCCGCCGTCTCCGCCTCGATCTGATCCTCGGTGCAGAAGATATGGGCGTCGTCCTGGGTGAAACCGCGCACCCGCATCAGGCCATGCATGGATCCGGACGGCTCATAGCGGTGGCAGGCGCCAAACTCGGCCAGCCGCAGCGGCAGGTCGCGGTAGCTTTTCAGACCGTGATTATAGACCTGCACATGGCATGGGCAGTTCATCGGCTTCAGCGCGTTGACCCGCTTCTCGTTGGCATGTTCATCATCGACCTCGGTGATGAACATGTGCTCGCGGTATTTGTCCCAGTGGCCGGATGACTCCCACAGCTTGCGGTCGACAACCTGCGGGGTCTTGATCTCCTTGTAGCCGGTGGTGGTCAGCCGGCGCCGCATATAGTCCTCCAGCACGCGCCAGATGGCCCAGCCGTTCGGGTGCCAGAAAATCATGCCCGGCGCCTCGTCCTGCAAATGGAACAGCTCCATCTCGCGGCCCAGCTTGCGGTGGTCGCGTTTGGCGGCCTCCTCCAGCATGGTCAGATGCGCCTTCAGATCGTCGCGGTTCTTGAAGGCGACACCATAGATCCGCTGCAGCATCTTGTTCCGGCTGTCACCACGCCAATAGGCGCCGGCAACCGACATCAGCTTGAAGGTATCCGCCGGCACTTGGCCGGTATGCTGCAAATGCGGCCCACGGCACAGGTCCTGCCAATAGCCGTGCCAGTACATCCGCAACGGCTCGTCACCGGGGATCGCCTCGATCAGCTCAACCTTGTAGAGCTCGTTGGTATTGCCATAGAAGTTCAGCGCATCCTCGCGCGACCAGACCTCGGTACGCACCGGATCGCGCGCCGCGATGATCTCGCGCATACGCTTTTCGATGGCGGCAAAATCGTCCTCGGTGAACGGCTCGTCGCGGTCGAAATCGTAGTACCAGCCGTTCTCGATCACCGGGCCGATGGTGACCTTGGTGCCCTGGAACAATTCCTGCACGGCGCGGGCCATGATATGGGCGCAGTCGTGCCGGATCAGATCCAGCGCCGCCGCTTCGTCCTTGGCCGTCACAATCGTCAGATTTGCATCCTGCTCAATCGGTCGCGACAGGTCGCTCAGAACTCCGTCGATCCAGCAAGCCAGCGCCGATTTCCCAAGCGAAACCGCGATATCCGTCGCAACATCAGCGCCGGTCACGCCGCGTGGATAACTGCGGGTGGCGCCGTCCGGCAGGGTGATGGTTACTTGCTCGCTCATTGGTCAGATTCCCGGTTGGGGTAAAAGGCTGCGCGCAACATCCCGACAGGTGGGGTATGTGTCAAGCGGTCTGGGCGAATGGCGCCGACAGGGCAAATCAGACCAGCTTGGCGAAAGTCCGTCCGGCAACTTGCTCATACACATCAAGCGTCGCCCGCTGCATGGCGGCGACGGTGTAGCTTGCGTGAATACGGGCGCGGGCATCCATGCCCATATGGGCGCGCTGCGACGGGTCGAGGTTCAGTGCCTTGTTCAGCTCGATTGTCAGCCGGGCGATGTCACCAGGCGGGTACAGCCAGCCCGACTTGCCATGCATCACGGTCTCGCGGGCGCCGCCATGGTCGGTCGCGATCACCGGACGGCCCATCGACTGGGCTTCGATCACGGTGCGGCCGAATGCCTCGGGCTCGATCGAGGCCGAAACCAACACCGAGGCCAGCTTGTAGGCGGCCGCCATATCGCTGCAACCGCCAACCAGATGAACGACGTCGCCGACCCCGAGCTTTTCGATGCGCTTGCGCAGCACCTGCTCGAAGCCGTTGCCCTGGCTCTCGCCAACGAGCAGCACCAGGAAATCGTCGCCGCGCATGGCGCGCAGGCTGGCGGCAGCATCGATCAGATCCTCGGCGCCCTTCCAACGGGTCAGGCGAGCCGGTAACATGATCACCGGGCGGGGGTCGTCGAGCAGGCCCCATTGTTGCGCCAACTTCACGGCGCGCTCATTGCCGACTGCCTCCTCGGAAAAAACGCTGATATCGACTCCACGCCGGATGGTGACGATCTGGTCAGCGGGTACGCCGTGGCGTTCGATGATCCGCTTGCGGATGAAATCCGAGACCGCGATCACCGGCTCGCCTTTGGCCATCACCGCGTTGTAGCGCCGTTTGAGCGGAAGATCCTCGTTGTAGGCGCCGTGATAGGTGGTAATGAAATGCGTACCAGTACGCTGCGTTGCCCAATAGGCGCTCCAGGCCGGCGCACGCGAGCGGGCATGGACGATGTCAATCTGCAGATCCTGGATCAACCGCGCCAACAGGCGCGCATTCTGCCACAGGTTCAGCGGGTTCTTGGTGTCGGCATTCATTGCGATCACCTGCCCCCCGGCCTTGGAGATTCGCGGCAGAAGCTGCCCGCCGGCGGTCGCGACAATCGCCCGGCCGCCCTCGCGGACAATGGCTTCGGTGATCTCGAGCGTGCCGTATTCGACCCCGCCCATATCCATTCGCGGGACGATCTGCAGTACGGTTAGTGGGCGCTGTTCTTCCGATCCAGGCCGGATCCCGCTAAGGTCGCCCGAATCCTCGCCAGTGATGGAGGACGAAACGAACATGAACGCTCCAGATTACGTCAAAATTAGCAATGACGAACAACTCGCTTATCACATAATAGCGGGTCGCGGCGATGGCGCAAGCGCGCCCGGCGTCGTTTTTCTCGGCGGGTTTCGCTCCGACATGACCGGGACCAAGGCGCTGTGGCTCGAGGACTGGGCCCGGGCGCGTGGCCGGGCCTATCTCCGCTTCGACTATCGTGGTCACGGGGCTAGTTTCGGCAACTTCCTCGACGGCGCTATTGGCGACTGGGCTGACGACGCTTTGGCCGCCATCTCGCAACTGACCCAGGGGCCGCAAATCCTCGTCGGCTCGTCCATGGGGGGGTGGATTGCGCTAATTCTGGCTCGGCGGATTCCCGAACGTGTCGCCGCACTGGTCGGCATCGCCGCCGCGCCGGATTTCACCGAGGATGGCCTGTGGGCCGGGATGGACGCGGCCCAGCGGCGCGACCTGATGGCGGTCGGGCGAATCGAGCAGCCCTCGGACTATTCGGACGAGCCCTATGTGATCACCCGCCGCCTGATCGAGGATGGGCGCGATCAGCTGGTGCTGCGCACGCCCCTGGCACTGCCCTTCCCGGTGCGCCTGCTGCAGGGGACGGCGGACGCGGATGTGCCAGTTTCCGTGGCGTTGCGCCTGCTCGACCATATCGATTGCCCGGATGCCAGACTAACGTTGGTGAAGGGGGCGGATCACCGCTTCTCCGGCCCGCGTGAACTCGCGCTGATTGGCAAGACGTTGCACTCGGTGACGCAGGCGGTGGCGGCCGCCCGCAATTGAATACCCCTTAAATCAGAAAGGGATAGCTTCGCCCCGATAGTCCTCGAAAACTCCGGTCGTCGCCAGCGACAGGGTGTCGAAGCGTTGCATCAGCCCCTTGGCGCTGTCCTCGACCTCGATTGCCGCTTTCGGGCCACCCATGTCGGTGCGGACCCAGCCCGGATGGTAGGCGCCGACAGCGATGCCCTGTGGTTTCAGGTCTGTTGCCAGGTTGCGAGCCAAATTGGTCGCCGCCGCCTTCGAGGCGCGATAGATATAGGACCCACCGGGCGCGCGTTTGTTCGAGGCCATCATCGAAGAGACGATGGCAATTTTTGCCGCCGGCGCCTGCAACAGCCGTGGCATGAAGGCCCGGACGGTGAAGAATATGCCTGCGACATTGGTCATCATCACCGTATGCCAAGCGTCAAAGGTATATTCCGGGTCATCCAGCCCGCCGCGTGCCAGGTACTGGCCGGCATTGCAGATCAGCAGATCGATCGGAGCATCATCCAGCGCCGCCGCCGCGGCCATCTCCTCGGGGTCGGTAACGTCGATGTTGAGCACCGAGAGATTCTTGTTCTTGCGCGCCAGATCGGCCAGCGCCGGAGCCTGCCCCGGGCGGCGGGCCGCCGCCAGCACCCGATCGCCGCGCTCCAGGGCCAATTGCGTCAGCGCCAGGCCAATGCCGCGATTGGCGCCGGTGATCAGGGTTGTCTTGGCCATAGTATGCTCCATCATGGCGGGGATAGCCTGTGCCAACACGCGGTCGGGCCACATATTGAGAGGTTGCCATGAAACCGAATTATTCGAAAGCGCTGATTATCGGCGCCGGGGCAGGATTGTCGGCCTCGTTGGCGCGGCTTTTTGGCGCCAAGGGGCTGAAGCTGGCGCTGGCGGCGCGCGATACCGGCAAACTGGCGGCGCTGGGCGCTGAAACCGGGGCCAGTATCTACGCCTGCGACAGTGCCAACCACGGGCAGGTTGCGGCGCTGTTCGCCGCGCTCGACGCCCACGGCGCCCCGGATGTGGTGGTCTACAACCCCTCCGCCCGGGTGCGCGGGCCGCTGATCGACCTCGACCCTCAGGCAGTGGCCCACGCCGTGCAAGTAACGGCGGTCGGGGCGTTTTTTGCGGCTCAGGAAGCGGTCAAACGGATGCAGCCGGCAGGCCACGGCGCGGTTCTGTTCACCGGCGCCTCAGCCGGGGTGAAGGGCTACGCCCAGTCGGCGCCTTTCGCCATGGGTAAATTCGCGCTGCGCGGATTGGCTCAGTCGATGGCGCGTGAGCTGCACCCCAAAGGCATCCACATCGGCCATTTCGTCATCGATGGCGGCATCCGCAGCGGCACCCGCCAAGACCCGCCGGACAGCCCGGATTCAATGCTCGACCCGGATGCGATCGCCCTCAGCTACTGGCATTTTTTGGAACAGGACCGATCAAGCTGGTCATGGGAGATCGAACTCCGCCCCTGGGTCGAACGGTTCTGAGGTCGTTAATCCCGAATGCCCGTCGTTGGGCTTTCCATAGCGTATCATTTGGCGCAGACATTGGGATTGTTGATCCCGGGGGGCAATGATGAGCTGTCGGCCGCACGTTTGTTTTCCGCCCTGGGCGGGCCATTGACCCTCACAGCCGGCATCGGCGCGCCGGTCGCTGGCGGGCTCGGCCGGGCGATCCTGATCAACCTGACCGGAATTTTCCTGCTCGACGTCATGGGGCTGATCATCAAGCACCTGTCCGGTCACTACAGCGCCCCCGAACTGTCGACCTATCGCAACCTTTTCGGCATGGTGCCCAGCCTGATCTTCCTGTGGATGGCGGCAGATTGGCACGCGCGCGGCCGGCGGATCATCATCCGGCAATGGCCGCTCGGGCTGCTGCGCGGCAGTTTCGTCACCATGGCTCAATTCATGTTCTACCTGTCGCTGGCGCGCATGGAGTTTGCCACCGCCACCACCATCGGCTTCTCGATGGCGATGTTCATCACCGCGCTTTCGGTGCCCCTGTTGGGCAACCGGGTCGGCGTCGTGCGCTGGCTGGCGGTCGTGGTCGGGTTCGCCGGGGTGGTGATGGTGATGGGACCGGGGTCGGATGACTTCGGCCTAGACGCCCTGCTGCCGCTGGGGGCGGCGTTCTTCTATGCGCTGGTCAGCGTCACCGCCCGGATGATGGACGACGAGGTGCCGAGCCCGCTGATCAACCTCTATTCAAACGTCGCCGCGATGGCCGGAGCGATTGTGCTGTGTCTCTCGACCGGCGGGTACTCGCCCATCGCCTCGGCTGTCGATCTGATGTGGATCATCGCCATGGGCGCGCTGGGCGGCATCGGCGTCCTGTGCCTGATCGTCTCGTTCCGCATGACCGAACCAAGCGATCTGGCGCCGTTCAGCTATTTTGGCATCCTCTATGCCTTCGTGCTGGGCTGGCTGTTCTTCGGCGAAGCGCCGGTCGATCAGCTGTTCCCCGGTGCTTTGCTGATCGTCGCCGGTGGCCTGATGATCGTCTGGCGCGAACGCCGCAAGCGCCAGCGCGCGGTCGCCGATAGCGGTTTGGGTTGAGGGCGCCAGGGCGGGCGCGAACGACCGTCGTGGGGTCGCCATTTCGGCAAGCTGGAATGGGATGCGCCGCGTGGCCGAGCCTGGCAAACTGGCGCCGTTCAGGTATTTCAACATCCGGTCGGCCATCCAGACATAGGAAATCCGAAAGCCAGATCATCGGATGCCCGGACCAAAACAATTGGACCCTCAACGATGATGTGGTAGTCTGATTTTCGCGGGCCTGGACGTTATCCGGGAGATATCGGTTCACCCTGTTTTTCCTGCGGTGACCTCGCGCGCGCAATGTGACACTTTTGTCAACGGCTGCGACCAATTTGCATGAGGAGTCGGGGGCAACCCTCGGTCAGCCATCTCAAACGGGGGCGAGTGCAAAGGAAAGACCGATGATGAAGACCAAGCTTCTCGCGGTGGCCTTAGTCGGCCTGACGCTGTCGGGTTGTGCGCCCGGATGGACCTATTCGCCGGTGACCATGACCGACGGTTTTGCCACAGAAATTCGACACACTGGCACCGAAATTGTAATGGGGCCGTTTGGCCCCATACTTGTCCAAGAGGGCGAGGCAGCGGAAATCTTGATGCCCGACGGTGCGTGGGTCCCCTGTCCCGCAGGTGAGTGCGGGGCGATCTACGTGCGCGAAAAGGATAATCATCCTGCTCCCCCGGTCATTACGGCGCGGCCGACGAATCCCAAGCCCGTGGAGAAAGCTGAAAAAGAAGATAGCGGTGGCAGCGGCGGCGGGGACTGAACCATGTGGCGGCGTCAATTCCTGACCGGACTGGGTGCTGGCATCGCAGGCGCCGGATTTGCCGCGGCCAATGTGGCGACGGCGCGCGCCGATCAGGCGCGAGATGCGATCCTGTACGTCCCGGGTTATGACAGCGGCACGGCGTTGAGTGCTGGCCGACTGATCGCCGGGGACCGCCATTCCGGTCGCGCCGTGCCGCGCGGCTACAAAGGCCCAGTGACGCTGCTGAGCCGCGTCGATCTGGAAAGCGGAGAGACAATCCGTGCGGCGTTTCCGGTGCAGGGTCATTCGATTGCCCTGACGCCATCGCGTGATCTCGGTGTCTTCAGCTCAATCCGCGACCACCGGATGATCACCTTCAATGCGCGAAGCCTCGACCTGGTTGCGGTCTCCGAACCCTTCGCTCCAGGCACCGACGGTGGCGATCCTTTCACCGGCGGCGGACACTGCAAATTCCTGCCGGAAAGCGGCCTGTTGCTGGTGACCGAGCGGGCGCCATACCGTACCGTCAGCAACCGGCTGGAGAACCACTACGGGCGCCTGACGCTGCGCGACCCCGAGACTTTGAAGGTGGTCGAGAGCCATAGTTGCCACGGCCTTCACCCGCATGACCTGCAGCTCCTTGAAGGCGGCCGGCTAGTGGCCGTCGCCAACTACGGCCGTACGCGCAATCGGGATCGATCATCAGTGGTGCCGGAGATTGTCGAGCCCTCGGTCACGGTGATCGAAGTGGCGAGCGGCAAGCTACTCGAGAAAATCGTAGTGCCACCGCAGGGCGCCGAGACCCGCCATCTCACCGCTGCCGGTGACGACAATCTTTTCGTGGTCCAGGTCGCCATGGGCCCGCCCGGGACCGAGGCCACCTGGAAACAGAAAACGCCAGTCGCCCGCGATCGCCAGTCGCAACGGGGTGAGGTCTACCTACCGTCCCCATTGCTGCGCGTCGCGCGCCGCGACGGCAGGCCCATGCCGCTGGCCCAAGGCGAAGCGGCCGCCTTCATGCGCCATGGCCTCTCGATTGTACACGATCCGGCCCACGACCAGATCATCGCGACCTTCCCCGGTAGCCACAGCGTGATGGTGGCCGACGCGGCGAGTGGGGCTATCACCCATGTACTGCGTACCGACAGTATTGGCCTGCGCTATCCCTGCGGTGTGGCGTTGCATCCCGACGGCCGGCGCTACATCGTCACCGGGTCATTTGAGAACATCTACGTCTTCGACCGTGCGACCCATCGGTTGGACCACGACGCCTGCCGCTATCTACCGCTGTTCCACCACAGCCATATCCTCGTGGCCTGACCGATCTGAAGACGCTCCATCGGGCGACGCTTTCGGATTCGACGGAGGACACAGCATTGGCGGCTATCATCACGCAGGAAAATATGGTCCGGTTGCGTTGAGTACCCCATGAATGATGGCACATTCCAATGACCCAACACCCCAGTCCCCATCCGGTCTACATCACCTACCTAAACCGCTTCGACATCGAGGCGCTGGCGTTGACCGACGCAGAGATCCTCGGCGCCATCGAGGACAGTCTGGCCATGCAGGGGCGCGGCGAAACGGTGGTCGAGCCGCGCATGCATATCGAGCCCCGCGCCGGGGCCGACGGCCATTTCAACGTGCTGCGCGGTTGGATCGGCGGCGAAATCGACTCCGCCGGGGTCAAGGTGGTGGGTGATTTCGTCGACAACTACCTGAAGGGTCTGCCCTCGGAATACGGTGTGCTGACCTTGTTCGACCCGCGCAACGGCGCGCCGAAGGCAATCCTGGATGCAATCGGCATTACCGATATGCGGACCGGTGCGGTTACGGCGGTGGGCGCCAAATACCTCGCGCCGAAGGGTGCGAAGATCCTTGGTCATATCGGCGCCCGTGGCACCGCCTATTGGAATGTGCGGTTGCTGGATCACCTGTTCGATTTCGACGAGATTCGGGTCCACTCGCGCCGCC
>Ga0307378_10008872_pt1 | contig 13275 bp, 8 predicted proteins | sample UN1MG_FD_202238 | JGI IMG/M metagenome (GOLD analysis project Ga0307378, IMG submission 202238) | Soil microbial communities from Risofladan, Vaasa, Finland - UN-1 | ecosystem: Environmental > Terrestrial > Soil > Coastal area > Acid sulfate soil | place: Finland: Risofladan, Vaasa | collected... | reverse complement strand
CTGAGTGCGCCTCGCGCGCGAGGTACGCGAAAACCCTTTCGAGGTCCGCGGGCCAGGCGACGGGGCGGGCCTCGGCGCTCAGCGTGCGGTCGAAGATCGCCGGCAGGTGGCTCATGACGGGCCAATCATACTATGGGAGAGGCTGGAGGCATAGAGGGCGGCGCGCGTAGGCCGGGGCGCGCCCCGTGTTGGCGCGGCAGGTCAGAGACCCGCCGCGCGATAGCATGTGCGTGCCGCGGTGACCCGCGTCACCCCGCCTGGCTTTCGGCGGCGCGGACGGTGTTGCGGAGGAGAATAGCGACGGTCACAGGGCCGACGCCGCCGGGGACGGGCGTGATCGCGCCGGCGACCGGACTGGCCGACTCGAAGTCCACGTCGCCGACGGTCTTCATCTTCTTTTTGCCCTTCTCGTCGAGGACGGGCTGGCCCTTGGCGTCGAGGACCGGGACGCGGTTGATGCCGACGTCAATCACCGTGGCGCCGGGCCTTATATGTTTGCCTGTGACGAGGCCGGCCTTCCCTGCGGCGACCACCAATATCTCGGCTCCGAGCGTGTGGGCCGCAAGGTCGCGCGTGCCGATGTGGCAGATCGTGCACGTGGCGAGGTCGTTTACGAGGAGGCAGGCGACGGGCTTTCCGACGATCGGCGAGTGGCCGACGACGACGCACTCATAACCTTTGATATCTCCGAGCGTGAATCGGATGAGTTCGTAGGCGGCGGCCGCCGTGCACGGAACGAGGTCCGCACCATCGTAGAAGAAGAGCCGGCCGAGGTTCGCGGCCGTGATGCCCTCGACGTCCTTCGAGGCCGGGATGCGCTCGGCCATGTCGCGGGCGTTGACGCCCTGCGGCAGGGGCATCTGGAGCAGGATGCCGTGGACAAGAGGGTCGGCGCCGAGGGCGTCAATCTTCGCCGCGAGCGTCGCGGCGGTGGTGTCGTTCGGCAACTCGACGAGGTCGTAGGCGATGCCGGCGTCCTGGCAGGACTTGGCCTGGCTCCGCGTATAGACCTTGCCGCCGGGGTTGTCGCCGACGAGGATAGAGGCGAGTTTCGGCGGCGCGCCGGTCCTCGCCTTGAAGGCCTGAATCTTCGGCGCGAGGTCGGCCTTGATCCGAGCAGCCAGGGCTTCACCGTCAATCAGTTTTGCGGGCATGATTTTCCCCTTCGTCGAGTTGTCAGGCTATAGGATCTTTCACTCCGTTCGGAAATAACCCGACGCTCCCGCGGCGGGCTCAAAGCGACAATTCGTTACGATGCCAGGCCGGCCTGCTGGATGATGTCGGGCACGAGGTCGTCCCAGCCGAGCGTCATCAGGTGCGCCCCCTGGCACATCGGGCGCATCTGGCGGACGAGACGGCCGGCGATCTCGGCGGAGACCTTCTTCAGGCTCTCCTTCGGGGTAGCGGTCAGTTCCTTGATGATCGCCTCCGGCACCTGGACGCCGGGAACGTTCTTATTCATATACTTGGCCATGCCGGCCGACTTCAGGACCACGATGCCGACTAGTACTGGGATCTTAATATGTTCTATCATGCGCATGAACTTCTCGAAGACGGGCGGGTCATAGACCGCCTGGGTCTGGACGAACTGGGCGCCGGCCGCCGCCTTCTTTTCGAGTTTGATGATCTGCGGCTCGACCTCCTCGGTGCACGGCGTGACGCAGCAGCCCTTGAAGAACTGCGGAACGCCGTCGAGTTTGTTCGGGTTCCCCTTGGGATCGCGGCCGAGGTCGGCGCCCGATTCGAGCGTCGTCATGGCCTGAAGGAGGCCAACCGAGTCCAGGTCATAGACCGGCTTGGCCTCGGGATGGTCGCCCATGGCCACGTGATCGCCCGTGAGGGCCAGGACGTTGCGGATGCCGAAGACGTAGGCCGACAGGAGGTCGCTCTGGAGCGCGAGGCGGTTGCGGTCGCGCGTCACCATCTGGTAAACCGGCTCGATGCCGCGCTCGAGGAGCAACTTCGAGAGGGCCAGCGACCCGGTCCGCATGACGGCCGTCTGGATGTCGGTCACGTTGACGGCGGCGACGCGGCCTTTCAGGTACTGCTCGGCCTCGTGGAGGACAGGCCCGACGTGGGTGCCCTTGGGCGGCCCGATCTCGCCGGTGACGACGAAGCGGCCGGACTGGAGGGCCTCCTGCAACTGGCTGACGGGCGGCGATGTCATGCCTTGGGTCCCTCCTCGAGCGCAGCCATTTCCGGATGGGTGAGCCGCCGCACGCCCGCGCCGCGGTCCTTGCGGTAATCGCGGGGCGAGCGCATCGTGCGGAGTTCGTCGAGGCGTCCGAGTTCTTTCAGACGCTTGTAGATAAGAAGCCATCCGCAATCCATCTCCTGCTTGACCTCGCACTTGCCCTTGTTGGTCCCGCCGCAGGTGCCGTTGATGAGGCTCTTCGAGCACCGGGCGATGGGGCAGATGCCGCCGGTCCACTCGAGCACGCAGTCGCCGCAGCCGTGGCAATACTCGGCCCAGGTGCCCGGGGCCGTGCCGGCGCCGTAGCACGTCGTGTTCAGTCCGGGCAGAACCGGCACCGCGGGGGACTGCTCGCTCATGAAGCCGACCCCCACGCCGCAGGCGATGCTGAGGACGGCGTCGTACGACGCGAGGGGCGCCTTCAGGTTGGCGACGAACTCGCGGTCGCACTGGCGGGTGATGCAGTCCACGTCGGCGACGAGGTCGCGCCCTTCCTGTCGCGCCGCCAGCCGCAACTGGGCGGCCAACTCGTCGGCCTGCTTCTCGCCGCCCGTCAGGCAGACCGTCACGCAACTGCCGCAACCCAGGACGAGCACCCGCTTGTACGGGGCGAGCATCCGCCGGATTTCGTCCATCGGTTTTCGTTCGGCCACAATCATGGACATATACTCCTAGAGATTCTTCGCTTCGCTCAGAATGACAAATCCTTCGACGCTGCGGCCGCGCCGGCCAGGGCCTCGTAGACGGCCTCGTCGCCGGCGTCGGCCAGTTCGACCCACCGCAACCGGTCGGCGGGGATTCCGACCTCCGCGAGCAACTGCCGGGCCTGGTCGAACCGGCGCCGGGCACGCCGCATGGCCTGCGGGTACCGCTCGGCCTCTTCCTTGAGCGCGGCCACCACGACGGCGGCCGCGCCCTCCTCCAGGGTGCACAGCAGGTCCCTCGTGCTGAGGCGGGCCACGCTCGGGAGGTAGACGACGGCGACGCCGGGCGGCCGCTTCGCTTCGCCGCGCCACTGGGCCGCCGACGCGCGATGGCCGCTGACGTAGGCGACGACCTTGGGCCCGTCGCCTGGCGTCGCATCAATCGCCTCGCGCGCCCGCGCCGGGAGGGCCCGGGCGTCCCAGCCGCGCGCGATGATGGCGTTGGCCGGACACTCGGCGATGCAGATGCCGCACGCCTGGCACAGGGCCGACTCGATGCGCGCCACGTCGGTGATCTTAGGAATGTCGAACGGGCAGACGCGCAGGCACGTCAGGCAGGCCGAGCACTTGTCCACGAGGACTTCGGCCCCCGCGCCGCAACTCATGCAGCGTCGGGACTCGCGCAGGGCCGATTCCTGGACGTAGTTCTTGTCCACCGGGCCGAAGTTCCGCTTGCGCGCGTCGGGCGGCACCGTCTCGACCGGCTCGCGCGACACCTTCGTGACCTTCTTGGCCGTCTCGGCGGCGATGGTGTCGATCTTCGGCGGCACCGAATCGTCCAGCCGGATCGGCTGGCCGCTCAGGTAGAGGCCGATCGCGCAGGCCGCGCGGTGGCCGCTGGCGCACGCCTCGACCACCGAGCCGGGCGGCGTGACGATCTCGCCGCACGCGAACACCCATGGCACGGACGTCTGGAGCGTCGCGGGGTCGCACGGCAGCCGCCCGCGCTCATCGGCCTTAAGGGAACTGCCGCGCAGGAACCCCATGTCGGGGGCCTGGCCGATGGCGATGATGACCGTGTCGCAAGGGACCTCGCTCGTGTCGGCGTCGTTGTAGCGCGGGTCGAAGCGGCGATTCTCGTCGAAGACGCGCGTGACCGCGCGGGTCCGGACGCCGACGATGCGGCCGCCCCGGACGACGACCTCGGTCGGCCCGCGACGATGAAGGATGTCAATACCTTCCTCGCGTGCCTCTCGCTGCTCCCACGCGAAGGCGGGCATCTCCTCCTCGGACTCAAGGCACATGAGCCGCACGCCCTCGGCCCCCAGCCGCAGGGCCGTCCGAGCGGCGTCCACCGCCACGTTTCCGCCGCCGATGACGAGGACCTGGCGGCCGAGCTCGGGCGGCCGACCGAACGCCGCCTGCGTCAGGAATTCCAGGGCCGGATACACCCGCGGATGGTCCACGCCGGGGATCGGCAGCGGACGGCTGCGCGCCAGGCCCGCCGCGACGAGCACCGCTTCGAACCCTTCGCGGTGCAGGTCGTCGAGCGTCTTGTCTTTGCCGATCTCCACGCCCGTCACGATCCGCACGCCGTGGGCGACGATCCAGTCCACGTCGATCTGGATCACCTCTCGCGGCAGGCGGTACGCCGGCACGGCGGTGGCCGGAATGCCGCCGGCCCGGGGAAACTTTTCGAAGATGGTCGGGCGGTATCCGGCCATGGCGAGGTCGAGCGCGGCCGAGAGGCCCGCCGGTCCGCCGCCGACGATGGCGACGCGGGCCTTGTTCTGGACCGGCGCCTTGTGGACCGTGGCGCCGGCGGCGCCCTCGAGTTCGGCCACGAAGCGTTTCACTTCGCGGATGGCGACGGGGTCGTCCACGTCGCGGCGTCGGCAGTTGGCCTCGCAGGGATGATGGCAAATCCGACCGCAGACGCTCGCCAGCGGCAGGCGCTCGCGGATGATGTCAATCGCGTCGCGCCAGCGGCCCTGGGCGGCGGCCTCCAGGTAAGCCCGCACGTCGGCATGGACCGGACAGGCTTCGCGACACGGCGCCCAGAGACGATCCATCAGGTCGGTCGTGGCAGCCAGTTTCGCCACGTCCTTGGATGTCAGGTCGCCGTCGCTCATGAAAAGACCTCTTGCTCCGTCCGGCGGGCCGGTCGTTCTCCGTCAGCCAAACGCGCGGTGCAAGCACCGCGGCTAAACACGGGCAAGGCATTCTAGGCGCCGCACCCGCCGTTAGAACAGCCCCACCACGCGGCCGTCGGGCCCGATGTCCACCTTCTGTCCGGCGGGCTCCGTCGGGAGGCCCGGCATCGTCCGCATCGCCCCGCACAGCGGATACAGGAACCCCGCGCCGACCGAGGCCCGCACGTCGCGCACCGGGAACGTGAAGCCGGTGGGCCGGCCTTTCAGGGCGGGGTCGTGCGTCAGGCTCAGGTGCGTCTTGGCCATGCAGATCGGGAGTTTGTCGTATCCGAACTTCGTGAACCGCTCGATGGCCTCCTCGGCGGGCTTCTCGTAGGTGACCTTGGCGGCGCCGTACATCTTCGTGGCGATGGTCTCGATCTTCTTCTTGATGGGCCAGTCGGTCTCGTAGAGGAACTTGAACTGCTTGGGCGCCTCGCAGGCCTCGACGACGGCCTCGGCGAGTTCCACCCCGCCCTTGCCGCCCTCGGCCCAGACGTTCGAGCGGACGACCGCGAAGGCGCCGGCGGCCTTGGCCCGTTCCTCGACGACCTTGAACTCGGCGGGCGCATCGGTCGTGAACGCGTTGATGGCCACGACGCACGGCAGGCCGTGGAGGCGGACGTTCTCGATGTGCTTTTCGAGGTTCGGGCACCCGTCGGCCACGGCCTGGGTGTTCTCGCGCGTGAGGGCCTCGTCGAGGGGCTTGCCGGCCACGACCTTGAAGCGGCCGCTGTGCATCTTCAGGGCCCGGATCGAGGCCACCAGGACGACGCAGTCGGGCACGAGGCCGCTCGCGCGGCACTTGATATTTAGGAATTTTTCCATGCCGATGTCTGCACCGAAGCCGGATTCCGTAACCGTGTAGTCGGCCAGTTTGGTCGCCATGAAGTCGGCGATGATCGAGGAGTTGCCGTGGGCGATGTTGGCGAACGGCCCCGCGTGGACGAAGCACGGCGTGTGTTCCAGGGTCTGCATCAGGTTCGGTTTGATGGCGTCCTTCATGAGGACCGCCATGGCCCCGGCCACCTTGAGGTCTTCGCACGTGACGGGCGACCCGTCGCGCTTGTAGGCGACCACCATGCGGGCGAACCGCTTGCGGATGTCCTGAAGGCCCGTCGTGAGGCCCAGAATCGCCATCACCTCGCTGGCGACCGAGATGTCGAAGCCCGTGCGCCGGACAATGCCGGAGCCCAGGCCCGTGATGATGTCGCTCAGGGCCCAGGAGTCGCTGATGTCCACCACGCGGCGCAGGCTCGGCGCGTAGGGGTCAATCCCCAGGGGGTTGTCGTGATAGATGTGGTTATCCACGAAGGCGGCGGCGAGGTTGTTGGCCAGGCCGACGGCGTGGATGTCGCCCGTCAGGTGGAGGTTGAAGTCCTCCATCGGGATGACCTGGCTATACCCGCCGCCCGCCGCGCCGCCCTTGATGCCGAAGACCGGGCCGAGGCTCGGCTGGCGGATGCACGTGCAGACGCGTTTGCCGATGTGGCCGAGGGCCTGCGACAGGCCGATCGTCGTGACGGTCTTGCCCTCGCCGAGGGGCGTCGGCGTGATGGCCGTGACGTCAATGTACTTGCCGCGACGGGCCGAGGCCAGGCGGTCCAGGATCGTCAGGTCCACCTTGGCCTTGTACTCGCCGAAGAGTTCCAGTTCGTCCTCCTGGATGCCCAGGGCATGGGCGATGTCGCAGATGGGCTTCATTTTAGCCTTTTGGGCAATGTCTAGATCACTAAGCATAGGCTGGCTCCCCTTTCTGAATGGTTCTGGACCGGGATGAACCCGGGTTCGGAGGCGGGGTTCGGTTCACAGGCCAAGGGTCTCCGTTGGACGAGCCGTTCCACGGACAAAGCGTCGCCAATCTAGGAGTCGGCTGAGAGCCCGTCAACACATTTCCAGCCACAAGGAGTCCGCGCTGTGACACGTTTCACAATGCGGTCGCACGCCGCCTGAGGGCTGGCTGTGAAATCTGTCACAAATACACCGGCCGAAGCGTCGTTTCCGGCTTGACTTGGCTCTCGGCCCTACTTATCCTTCAGTGGCCTCAGGGTGGCGTATTTGTTGCAGCCTTGCCTCCGGCCTCCAGCGGCGGCCCATGAAAATCGCTATCAGCGGAAAAGGCGGCGTCGGCAAGACCACCGTCACCGCCATTTGGGGTCGCCTCCTCGCGCGCCAGGGGCTGGACGTCTTCCTCGTGGACGCCGACCCCGACTCAAACCTGGCCTCGGCCCTCGGAGTGGCATCCGAAGATATACCGAAGCCTCTGGTTTCGCTGAAGGACCTCATCCAGGAGCGGACCGGCGCGGACCCCGACAAGGTCGGCCAGTATTTCCGCCTCAATCCGCACGTCGCCGACCTGCCGGACTCTTGCGCCGTGGCCATCGAAGGGATGAAGTTGCTGGTGCTCGGCGGCATTCGCGGCGGCGGCAAGGGATGCGCCTGCCCGCAGGGGACGTTCCTGAAGGCGATGATGCGGCACCTGATGCTCGAACGGCGGGAGGTCCTCCTGGTGGACATGGAGGCGGGCCTCGAGTTTCTCGGCCGGGCGTCCGTCATGGGCACGGACCTCCTGGTGGCCGTGGTCGAGCCGGGCCGCCGGAGCCTCGAGACGGCCGAGGCCGTCGCCACGATGGGCCGCGAGATCGGCCTGAAGCGCTTTGCGGCGGTCCTCAACAAGGTGACCGACCCGTCGCAGGTGGCGGCCATCCGCGGGGCGCTCGCGCAGGGGATGGAACTCGTGGGCCACGTGCCCTACAGCCCTGCCCTTCAGCAGGCGGACCTGGAAGGCCGCTCGATTCTCGGGGCCGACCCGGCGGTGGAATCGGCCCTGGCCGAGGCCCTCGGCAGGCTCCAGACGATGGTCGCCGCCGACGCCGCAACGAAGACGTGATGCGAACCGGTTGGAAAGGAACCCCGACAGGGGACGGACCATGAACAAGATCATTGCCTGCCGCGTGGAGCATTGCCTCGGTTGCCACTCGTGCGAGATCGCCTGCGCCCTGGCCCACTCGCAATCGAAGGACCTGCGCGAGGCGGTCGAGGAGCATCCCCGGCCCGAGCGCCGGGTGACGGTCGAGGTGGCCGGCGCCCACGGCCTGCCGCTCCAGTGCCGCCATTGCGAGGAAGGCCTCTGCCAACGGGTCTGCCCGACCGGGGCCATTCACCGCGACGAGAAACGGGGCGTCACATCGGTTGATGAAGATTTGTGCATCGGCTGCAAACTGTGCATCCTGATGTGCCCCCTGGGCGTCCTCCGGATCGGCGAACATAACCGGGCGACCATCAAGTGCGACCAGTGCCTCGACCGCCAGGCCGCCGGCGAACTGCCCGCGTGCGTGGCAGCCTGCCCGACCCACGCCCTCCAGTTCGTCACCGCCGACGAGGTCGCCAAGGACGAGCGGCGGCTGGCCGCCGTGTCCGTCGTCACGACGCTGACCGGCGGCGCGTTAGCCGCCCCGCTTGCGGGGCGCGTGCCGCCGGCGAGCAAAGCGAAGCCCGCCGCGAAGAAGGCGAAAAAGGCCCGCCGCGTCCTCGTCATCGGCTCGAACGCCGCCGGCGCCATGGCCGCCATCCATGCCGCCGAGGCCGGCGCCAAGGTGACCCTCATCACAGCCGACCCCATGTCGTATCGGCGTCCGGCGATTCCTGCCCTCATCGCCGGTCACATGGCCGACATCTCCGAGGCCCGGATCTATCCGCCCGAGACGTTTAAGAAGTACGGCATCGAGGTGCGCGCTCCCGCCATGGCCATCGCGATGGATACCGCGAAGAAGACCGTCACCGTCAAGGCCGGCTCGAAGACCGAGGGCATAGCGTACGATGCGGCGGTCCTGGCGACGGGCGGCACGGCGGCCCGGCCGAAAATCCGCGGGGCCGACAAGAAGGGCGTCTGCACCTTCACGACCGTCGAAGGGGCCCAGGAAATCATTGCCGCGGCCCGGTCGGCCCGGACGGCCGTCGTCGTCGGCGCGTCGTTCGTCGCCCTCGAGGTGGCCCAGGCCCTGTTGGAGAAGGGCCTCAAGGTTTACTTCAACGTCCGAAGCCGCATCCTCAGGCGCCTGGTCGAGCCTGACGTATCGGAATATCTCCAGAAGCACTTCGCCCAGCGGGGCCTCGAGATGCTCGACGGGGAGGAGATCAGCGAGATCGGCGGCTCGGAAGCCGTCGAGTACGTCATCCACAAAGGTCAGAAGATCCCCGCCGAACTCGTCATCCTCGGGACCGGCGTCTGGCCGAATGTCAAACTGGCCGAGGCCGCCGGCATCCAACTGGCCGAGTCCGGCGCCATCGCCGTGGATAAGCGGATGCAGACCTCCGCCGCGGACGTCTATGCGGCGGGCGACTGCGCCGAGGTTCCCGATTTCAGCACCGGCCGGTTCGGATACTCGGCGGTCGGTTCGACGGGCGCGCTCGCGGGCGCGATCGCCGGCACGAACGCCGCCGGTGGCGACCAGAAGACCGACGGGTTCCTGCGGGCCCAGGGCGACGAAATCCTCGGAATCCAGGTCTACTCCATCGGCCACACGACGACGACCGCCAAGGAGGTGGGCCTCGCGGTGACGGTCCACGACCTCCCCTCCCCGGCCGAAGTCGAGCGGTCGCGAGACGAGGTCCTCGCGAAACTCCTCACGGACTCGAAGGACCGGATCGTCGGCGCCCAGGCCGTGGCATATCACCACGGCTCGCAGTATGCGTGGCAACTGTATGAGGCCGTTATGACGAGCGCGCCGAGGAAGGATTTCCTGAAGCGATGGATGTCGCCGCGCCGCCGCGCGGCCGCGCTCGCCGAGAAGGTCGGGTGGGGCGAACTCGTCGTCGAACAAAAATAAAATAGCGTTTAGCCGCGAGTTTAGCCGCGGCCGGCAGGGGAGCAGCGCGGCGGGTACGGAGACCCGCCGCGCAAATCCGATAAGGAGAGATTTACGATGGACGCCAAGAAGCGCAGTTCCGATCCGGCGGCCCAGCAGATGCTCGATCAAATGGCCGAGGCCGGCCTGGAGACCGCCTGGGACCGCCTGGAAGCCCAGGAGCCGCAATGCGGATTCGGCCAACTCGGCCTCTGCTGCCGCGTCTGCAACATGGGCCCCTGCCGTATTGACCCGTTCGGCGAAGGGCCGCAGCGCGGCGTGTGCGGGGCCGACGCCGACACGATCATCGCCCGCAACTTCCTCCGGGCCGTGGCCGCCGGCGCAAGCGCCCACTCGGACCACGGCCGCGGCGTGGCCCATGCGTTCCTGGCCATGGCTCGCGGCGAGGCGCCGGACTACGGCATCAAGGACCGCGCGAAGTTGCTCGTCCTCGCGAAGGAGTGGGGCATCAAGACCGACGGCCGGCCCGACAAGGACATCGCCCAGGAACTCGGGGAACTTGCGCTGGCGGAATTCGGCAAGCCTCACGGCACGCAGCGGATGGTCGAGCGGGCGCCCGAGCGGCGGCGGGCCATCTGGAAAAAGTACGACATCACGCCGCGCTCCGTGGACCAGGAGATCGTCGAGGCGCTGCACCGGACCCACATGGGCGTGGACCAGGATTACCGGAGCATCTTGCATCACGCGAGCCGGTGCTCTCTGGCCGACGGCTGGGGCGGCTCGATGATCGCCACCGAACTCCAGGACATCATGTTCGGAACACCCGTTCCGACGCGCGGCGAGATCAACCTCGGGGTCCTCAAGGCGGACCACGTGAACCTGGTGGTCCACGGCCACGAGCCGCTCCTGTCGGAGATGGTGGCGACGGCGGCGTCGCTTCCGGAGATGACGGCCGAGGCCAAGGCCGCCGGCGCCAAGGGCGTCAACGTGGCGGGCATCTGCTGCACGGCCAACGAACTCCTCATGCGACACGGCATCCCGGTCGCGGGGAACTTCCTGTCGCAGGAACTCGCCATCTCGACCGGCGCGGTGGACCTCATGTGCGTGGACGTCCAGTGCATCATGCAGGGCCTGACGGAGGCCGTGCGATGCTTCCACACGAAACTCATCACCACGTCCGAGAAGGCCCACCTGGAGGGTGTTGAACATATCCAGATGGAAGAGGGCCGGGCCCTGGCGATCGCCAAGGAGATCGTCCGGAAGGCCATCGCGGCCTACAAGACCCGCCGCGGACCGCCCAGGATTCCCAAGGACAAAGGCGAGGCCGTCGTCGGGTTCAGCCACGAGGCGATCAACTACATGCTCGGCGGGCGGTTCCGCGCGTCGTACCGACCCCTGAACGACAACATCATCAACGGGCGCATCCGCGGCGTCGCGGGCATCGTCGGATGCACCAATCCAAAAGTGATCCAGGACCTGGCCCACACGACGATGGTCAAGGAACTCATCAAGCGCGACGTCCTCGTGGTGACGACGGGGTGCGCCCAGATCGCCTGCGGCAAGGTGGGCCTGCTCATGCCGGAGGCGGCGGAGTTCGCCGGGCCGGGCCTGCGGGAAATCTGCGAGACGGTCGGCATTCCGCCGGTCCTGGCGGTCGGCTCGTGCGTGGATAACAGCCGGGTCCTCGTGGCCTGCGCGGAGATGGTCCGCGAAGGCGGACTCGGCGAAGACCTCTCGGACCTGCCGGTCGCGGGGGCGTGCCTGGAACACATCACCGAGAAGGCCCTTTCGATCGGGCAGTATTTCGTCGCGTCGGGCATCCTGGTGGTCTTCGCGAAGAAACTTTTCCCGGTCATGTCGGGGACGAAGGTCGCCAAGTACCTCTTCGAGGAGATTGCCGAAGAGGTGGGCGGCAAGTGGGCCGTCGAGGACGATCCCGTCAAGGCCGCCGAACTCATGCACGCCCACATCGAGGCCAAACGCGACGCCCTCGGCATCAACAAGACCCAGGAGCGGAAACTGTACAGCATGGAAGACCGCCAGAAATTGCAGGTGTAATGCGTTGCCTGTTTAGCCGCCGGGCTTGCCCGGCGCGTTTGAACCGAGCGAAAAGGAGTCAGCGATGTCCAAAAAGATCGCCACCGCCGCCATCCGAGGCGCCCACCAGATCGCCGCTCAGGCCGAAGAGATCCTGGCGCGGGCCATCCGCGAAAAGGGCGAGGCGGCGGCCGTCGAGTTCCCGAACACGGGGTACTTCATCCCGGTCATCTACGCGATGACGGGGCGCGAAGTGCGGACGCTGGCGGACTTTCGCCCGGTCCTGGAGGACATCCATACCCTCCTGCCGCCGCCGGTCGCGGACCGGATGTGGCTCCCCTACCTCGGGCCGGTCCTCGACGCCGGCATGGCCACGCTCTTCGCCGAGGAGATCATCGAGGCGTGCAAGTACCTGATCGGCCCGAGCCCCGTCCGCGACATCTGGCTCGGCGCGGCCGACGACATCATCCTGCGGGAGCGCGGCATCCAGTTCGTGGACGGGACGGCGCCGGGGTTTGCGGCGATCGTCGGCGCGGCGCCCGACGTCGAGACGGCCGTCAAGATCGCACGCCAGTGCCAGGAGCGGAGCCTCTACGTCTTCATGGCCGCCGGCGACCACGGCACGTCCTTCGCCCAGCAACTCGACGAGGGCGGCGTCCAGTTGGGATGGGACACGCGCCTGGTGCCGTTCGGGCCGGACATCACGTCGGCCATCTACGCGCTGGGCTTCGCGGTCCGTGCGGCGATGAGTTTCGGCGGCGTCCAGCCCGGCGACTTCCAGCGGAACCTCCTCTACAATAAGAGCCGCGTCTTCGCCTTCGTCCTGGCGATGGGCGAAGTGACCGACGAGTGGTACGCCACCGCCGCCGGCGCCATCAACTTCGGGTTCCCCGTCATCGCCGACTCGGACATCCCGCAGATCCTCCCGACGGGCGTCTGCACCTACGAGCACGTCGTCTCCAACGTGCCGCAGGCCGAACTCGTCCAGAAGGCCATCGAGGTGCGGGGCCTCAAGATCAAAATCTCGAAGGTGCCGATCCCGGTGGCGTTCAGCCCGGCGTTCGAGGGCGAGCGGATCCGCAAGGAAGACATGCACTGCGAATTCGGCGGCCAGCGGACGCCCGCTTTCGAATGGCTGACGAGCCTGCCCTCCGAGAAGGTCGAGGATGGAAAGGTCGAGGTCGTCGGGCCGGACGTGGACACCGTGGCCGAGGGCGGCAAGATGCCCCTGGCCGTCGTCGCCGAAGTCGCCGGACGCAAGATGCAGAGCGACTTCGAGCCGGTCCTCGAGCGACAGATACATTCCTACATGAACCACGCCCAGGGCCTCTTCCACATGGGCCAGCGCGACACCATCTGGGTCCGCATCTCCAAGGACGCCTTCAAGGCGGGCTTCCGAC
>Ga0307378_10008871_pt1 | contig 13275 bp, 11 predicted proteins | sample UN1MG_FD_202238 | JGI IMG/M metagenome (GOLD analysis project Ga0307378, IMG submission 202238) | Soil microbial communities from Risofladan, Vaasa, Finland - UN-1 | ecosystem: Environmental > Terrestrial > Soil > Coastal area > Acid sulfate soil | place: Finland: Risofladan, Vaasa | collected... | reverse complement strand
TCTGCTGGTAGTCCGAAAGGCTCCGCCGGCTCATCACCTTGATCGGAGTGCGGGCGGCGATGGCCGCATGCGCGCCGATCAGATAGGGCCCAGGAAGATAAAAATGCGCAATTTGGGGACGCCAACGCCGCATCAGCCGATAGAGCTTGCTGGAGGCCAGGGTGACGTGCGCCGGATAGCGCAAGAACGACCCCTTGCGCCTGGCGAGCCGCGGCCCGGCGAGCACCTCAATCCCGGCCGCCTCCAACTGCCCGGCGCGCTCTCCACGCTCGGTCAGGCAGAACGTCATGACGTCCCAGCCATGCTCCACCAGCCGCGGCAGGGTGCGGATCAGATGGCTCTCGGTGCCGCCGACCCCTAGGGACTCGGTGACGACCAGGAGGCGGCGCTCTGCATTGTCGATGTCGTGCATGCTGGGGCGCCCTCTTGGTGGCGGTGGAATTAGAGGCGACAGTCATTACCTTCATCCAGGCGGCAATATGGACCGCGGCCGCGATCCCGTCGACAGTTTAGCCCCTAGTTTGAAAATCAATGCTTTCCCGGGCGCGCCTTCACCCCGAAAAAGCCAAGTACACGTCCCCGCCGCCCTGGTCTCGGCGCGTCAATCAATTGATACCCGAACTTGCGCATGACGGGCTCGCAGTACTCCTGCACGATCGCAATCTCATCTTTACGCAGAGCGCTGGCATAAGATCCGACACTGGCAGGAGAGGGCTTGGTCCCTTCAAGCTCCGTGACCCACGAGTCTTGGTGGCGCGCCCCTTTTTCGAGCCACTCGGCGCGTTCGATCCGGTCAAGCGAGAACTCCAATCCGGTATCGTGGCCGACCTTTCGCAGCGTGCCTTCAGGATCTCGCACCAGATCCTCATAGCGGACCAGCACCGCATGTTGTGCATCGGCGTCATCGAGAAGGGATTCGTAGGAGGCCCTAATCTTTCTGCTAACGAAGAAAATATCGCGCTTGGCGTATCTTTCGGGCTTGCCTTTTGTGCTTTCCCTTTCGCCGATCCTCATAAAGGAGGCGGCAATGTCTCTCGGATCGCGAACACTGACGATGCGGGTAGCGCGGGGAAAGATCGCAGCTGCTTCGTCCAAGGTTTGGGAAAAATTCGGATCCTTCAACACGAGTGCTGGCGGCTTGCCGGCGTTCACGTCCGCGACGTGCCGCTCGGCAAAGGAGCGAAAAAACGACAGCAGGTCATCGTCGGTCGGATAGAAGTACTTCGTCTTGTTGCCGAACGCTCTGGCACGCTTATAGGACGCCAAAATGTCGGAGAGGATGTGCGCTTCAGGCAGGTTCGGAGAGCCAAGCGCCGCCGCGAGCAGGGTTTGCAACAGCGTGGTACCGGAACGCTGCGCTCCTCCGATGAGAACCAAGATCTTTGGCAGTTCCCCGTTCATCCGAGATCACGCCGCGCCGAGCTTCATAAAAGGGAAGCGTCCTGGCAGTGTCGCAGCGTCGATCACCAGCCGCTGCGGCAGGTTCCAGTATTCGCGCCAGCGCTCATCGAGCTTGAGCTCGCTTGTTTCCCTGCGCCTCATGCCGTTGCCGCCGACATTGTGGCGGACATGCGAGGCCCATTGCATCTGGCTCTGGTCGAAGGTGAGCCCGAACTGCCGCATCAAGGACTGCAACGTCGCTTCGGGTTCCCGCACCAGCTCCTCGTAGTGAACCACGGCGTGCGGCTTGTGACGCAGCAGGTGATAAATCCTACGATTGGTGCACACGTAATTCTCGATCAGCTTGACGAAACCGATGGGGCGCTTCTGCGCCGAGCACATCTGGCCTTTGGGATCGCGCAGCAGAAAGATCGGGATGACCTCGAGGGCGTCAATCGCCATGAGACGTTCGAGCCGCTCGACCTGCTTCGAAGAATCGACCACGTACTTCTTGCCGCTGACCTCCGCGATGGCCCGGAACGCGGCAACGTTGTCCCGCTCGAAGCTCTCCAAATCATCATAATTCTCAACATTGAGGTCGCGGATCGTCCGGCCGACCGCCGCCTCGGTCAGGGCGCTAATCCTGCCCCAAAAGTCGCAATCGAAGAGACTGTCGGCGCCGCAGGTACAGCGGAGGCGCCGGCCAGGCTTCTCGAAGCGGGCGAAGCGCCCGAGCTGCTTCAGCTCGCCAACGGAAACCACGTTCGGATGGGCATTGAGCATCAGGTCGAGAAGCGTCGAGCCGCTGTGGCTCAAGCTCGCGATGAACACGACCTTCACCTTTTCGGTCTCAGCTTGCCACATCTGATGCCGCTCCTGATGCCGTTGCGCGCGCCGGCTCCGCGCCTCCGGTGCCATTCAGCAACTGCCGATACTGGGCGCGCCAGGCTTGCGGCGGCCCTTGGAACCTCTGGCAGAGCCGCTCCACCATGGGAAGATAGTCGCGAGCCATCTCAGTGGCGAACGCGAGTGGCGCCGCCTTCGATCCCGCGGCGACGTTCACCGCTTGCGGCAAGCAAATGGGGACGGCCGGGTTAGGCTCGACGCCGAGAAATGTCAGGACCTCCGCCGTCAGGGCTTCGGGGCGGTCGCGGAGGTCTTCGAAGAAGCAATAATGGATCTGGCTCTTGCGGAAGATAGCCTCGAGGCGCTGGATGGTGTCGGCATAGGCGGAGCGGGCCGAGGCGCCCGACTCGCGGGCACGTTCCAAGGCGGCGTCGACGGTCGAGGCATCAGCCGCCCCCTTCTTGGCGGCATTGTTCACGGCCGACCATACCCGGTCGACGGGGTCTCTCATGATGAAGACGAGCTTGATCTTGTCGTTCATGCGGTGGATACGCCGCAGGACCTTCTCGCTGAGGGTTGCGTAAGCCGGTGTGATCTCGCCGACGATGAAGCCCTTTGCCCGGGCGTCACGGAAGAGGCGTCCATACCAGCCGTCGCCACGTTTTCCGAACCAATAACGAAACAACCAAGGATCCATCGACTTCAAGCCGCTGAGCCGCACCCGCCGCCGCTCCTTGGGGTCGAACGCCGTACGCTTGGTCTCGAGCTTGTCGAAATAATGCAGCTCCTTCACTGGCGGCAGCCACAAGCGCGGGTGTTGCGAGAGCACGCGATGCAGCCAGGTCGTGCCCGCCCGCTGAGCGCCAATAACGAGGAAATCCGGCCCCTTCTCGCTCATGCAATCTCCCGCTTCTTAAATGGCGCAGCGGTGGCAATTTCGTCAGTTTTGAGCGCGGAATCTACTGCCATGGCTAGGTTCACACATCAATAAGTTGACGGAGTGCCGCGCATACCAACTTAAAGTAGTCTCGATCATAGCCCACGGCGCGGAGGCGGTCCCATTGGTGCTCGATGATCCGCCGGTGCTCGCCCGCGTTATCGCGGAGCCGCTCCAGGATCGCACGCAGCTCCGCGGCGGTCGATGCCTCCAGCGGCGACAGGTCTTGGGCGCGCAGCGTGCTGAACTTGAGCTGTTCGCGAGCCGAGTCCGGAGAGAGCCAAACACAGGGAACCCCCGCGATCATCGCTTCGACCGCGGCCGTGGAGCGAATGGCGAGAACCGCGTCGGATGCCTTGATGTCGTCTATCAAGGTTATGCGGTGGGGATCGGAAACATCGTCTGGCCCAAGCCAGTCAAACATCTCGCGGCCCTCGTCGCCACTGCGGGGGTGCAGCCTCACTCGAAAGCGCAAGCCGCTCGAGCCGCGAAACGCCTCGCGCATGAGCTTCGCCGCATCGGCCTCGAAGTTGGTCCCGGCGAAATAGAGTGCAACCAGATCCTTGGCCCCCGGCTCGACGGGCTCCTCGTTTTCCTCGGCACCATCCTTCGACGAGGGGTCGAAGCCTACGGGAAAACCCACGACGACGGCCTCGACGGTCGGCTTGAGCCTGCGGATCTGGGCCGCAGACGACTCCGAGAATGGCAGAACGAGGTCGAAGTCGCCGCGGACCAGGGACAGGAAGCGCGCCGGCTTTAGGGTGATCTCCGTGTAAGGCAAAAGCACGGTGGCCACCCCTCTCGCCTTCGCCTCGGCCCATAGGGCAAGTTCGAGCGGCCGATTACCGTTGCCGACCACGAGGCACTTCGGTCTCACGTGATCGAGGATCGCCCGTGCCGTCTGCCGGTGCATGCGATTGGTGAAGGCAGCAAGGGCGGCGCGATCCCGCTCGACCGCGTCAACACCGGCTTTCGCTAACGTCGACCGCGCCCTCATGGCGAAGGCGAGCGCTGGACCGAGAGCCGCCACGGCTCCCGCACGGGCCGCCAGCCTGCTCACAGCCGGCTGCGCGGGAACCTCGTTGAGATCGTAGAAGGTGCACTCGGCCGGCTCCAATCTTGCGACGACCTGACGAAAGAGCTTCGCCGACACGGAATAGGAGGTAGCGACGAGGATTGGCGCGGACCGCAATCCCCGAGGAACCGGCAGCGGATTAAGCAAGGCCTGTTTTCCTAATCTGCGCAGGGTCCGCCCAAACGAAAACTGATGGATATCCGGATTCTGCAGCCGCCATTTCAGCGGTAGGTAGAGATAGTCCGCCGGGCCGAGGCCTGCGGCGTCGAGTGTCTCGGCCATGCGCGTGAACCGCTCCTCGGTCGCCGACTTCTGGAGGGGCCCGTCGCGAACTGTTGACGTCGATAAGGCCTCGGATTCTGCCATTTGCCTCGGGTCCGGTTTCAGGGATGGCAATTGTAGCAAGGCACAGCGGGCCGCTCAGCAACGGTTTTGGCCCGTCTCTGCGCGCTTCAGCAGCGCTTCCATGAGAAGCAAATCCAGCGGCCCGTCCAAATTCACGCTCCGCTCCGCCGGCATTTCGAACGCCATGGTGCGCTCCGGCAGAAATGTACGCTGCTCCACGAGGATCCGCGTCGGCAGGATATAGAACGCTCCGTTGATGGAATGCACCACGGGCAAGCTCTGCCGCGGGACGCTCGGGTTGGTGCCGAGATAGGATCTCACATAGCCTTCATCGACGACGACGATCTTGTCAGGATGGGGCGCGTCGTGACGCACCACGCTCACGATGGCTTGCGCCTCGGGATGAGCCTCGAACTCCCGGCAAAGGGCATCGAGGTCGGCAGCGGTACGCAGCGGACTCGTGGGCTGCAGCAGAAGCACATAGCCGTCTTCGATCTTGGCGTCGACGATCAGATAGTTCACGGCGTCGATCGTGGTCGCAAGCTCGGTGGCGAGATGCGGCGGCCGGAGGCTTGGCGGCGCCGCGCCATGTTTCTTGGCAATCGCATAGACTTCAGGATCGTCGGTGGTCACCAGGATCCGATCGACCCAGCCCGACTCGCGCGCAAGCCGGATCGATCGCTCGACGATGGTCTCGCCATCGATGCGGAGCATGTTCTTCCGGGGGATGCCTTTCGAGCCACCCCGGGCGGGAATGATCGCCGTCAGGCGCTCCCCTCGGATCATGCGACGAACTCTGCTTCCTGCATCAATAGGTGATCAGCTTCTGAGTGCTCACGGTCTTATAGCTCAGGACGGCCGCGATCTTCTCCCCGGCATTACCCTCGCCATAGATCGGCTCCATCGGATGGCGGCCATGCTCGAGCTGCCGGTCTACGGCCTCGCGAATCGAAGCGGCCTCGTGCGGTGCGTGCAGGACATTGGTTCCGCTCATGCGGCGCTGCTGGCGAGATCCGATATTGACGACTGGCGTGCCGATATACGCCCCTTCCCTGATGCCGCTCGACGAATTTCCGACGAGACAAGCGGTATGCCGCATCAGCCTGACGTAGGTCTCGATCCGCAGGTTCTTGAAGAAGTGCATGTTCTCCGCCCACCCCTTCTCTCGCCATCCCCGGATCCCGGCGGAGATGTCTTCAGAACCCGCATCGGGATTCGGCCACAACACGATGGCCGGGAGCCCGATCTCGGTGATGGCCTTGAGGGTCTCGGCGATTTGCGCCTTGCCGCTTCCGTATTCCGTGGTGACGGGATGCTGCGATACGAGAAGGAACGGCCTCGACAGGTCAAAGGTGTCGCCAACGCCCTCCCGAAACATTTCGGCTTGCTCGGGCAATTCGCCGTCCTTGGCGAGGATCTCCGCAACGAGATCGATGCGCGGGCACCCCACGACGTGAACGTCCTCGGGCCGCTCGCCGAGCCTAACAATGCGCTCTCCCGCATCCTCGCTCGCGGCAAAATGCACGTGGGCGAATTTTGTCACCGCGTGGCGGATGCTTTCATCAATGGTGCCGCTCACTTCGCCGCCCATCGTATGCGCGAGGGGGATGTTCATGTAGGCCGCCGCCAGTGCCGTCGCCATGGTCTCGAACCTGTCGCCCACGGTCAGCACGAAGTCCGGCGCAAGTCTCCCAAAGATCGTCGGCAACTCCAAAAGACCGAGACCTGTTGACTTGGCCATGGTCGTCGGCGTTTCGCCTTCGATCAGCATGTGAACCTCGGCGTTCGCCTCGAAGCCGTCGTCGCGAACGAGATTGGCGACCGCGCCGTAGCGATCGAGCAAGGCGGAGGCTCCTAACACGACCTGCAGCTCCAGATCGGGATGGGCCTTTACCGCCCGCATCACCGACTTGATGCTGGAATAGTTGGCCCGCGAGCCAACGACTATGCAGATCTTGCGCGTGCTCACTCTGCGACTTTCTCCAAATCGTCCCAGCTCAGGATTCGCTCGGGCACCACGTCACGCACCAACCGCCGGCCCATGAGCTCGGGCAGCACTTCGGTCGGAATTCCCCCGCCAGGCTTTTTCGCCACCACCATGTCCGGCGCCAAGAGCGTTCCGGCGGGCAACGCCCGGCTCGGCGCCAGGCTTCGACCGAAGATCTCGCGCATGGATACCAGAGAATGCGCGATCGCATCCTTGTCCACCGGATGCTCGTCCATCTCGTTAAAGGCGTCCCGGGCGCGCGTCAACAATGCGAGCTCATCGAAGGTGATGGAGGCGGGAACGTCGGGACCGAACATGCGGCGATCGAAGGTCACGTGAACTTCGATCATCGAAGCCCCGCGAGCCATGGCGGCGAGTCCCGGGAACGGCGTCCCCGAATGATCTGAGAGGCCAACCGCACAGGAATAGCGGCTTCGCATCTCGTCGAGGACATTGAGGCCGACGTCGCTCAATGGCGTGGGATAGCGGCTGGTGCACTGCATCAGCGTGAACTCGGCTCCGCGCGAGCGGAGCAGAGCGACGGTGTCGTCGATCTCCTGCCACGGGCTCATGCCACTGCTGACGAGAATGTGCCCACCAGTCGCCACCATGGCGTCCAACAGATCGTGCGACCGCAGTTCTCCGGACGGCACCTTCCAAAGCCTCACGCCGAGCGAGGCCAGCAACTCGACGGCCTCCACCGAGAACGGTGAGCTGAGAAACACGACGCCGAGCTCCTTGGCGTGAGCTGCGAGCTCTTGCCACTGCTCGGCCATGAACGCCGTGCGGCGCCAGTAGTCGTAGCGCTTCACGTCCTGCCGCGAGAACGGAATCCGAAACGGCTCATCGAACGTCGACTCCGCCGTCGCAATATGCGTCTGGAACTTCACGGCATCGGCACCGGATTGGGCCGCGGCATCGAGGAAGGCATGGGCCATGCCGAGCGAGCCGTCATGAGAGAGGGCAACCTCGGCAATCACCAATGGTCGCTTGGAGTCGATTACCCGCGCAGTCATTGTGTTTTCTTATGAGGCCCGCAAAATCCGCATTCTGCACCACATAGCAGCCTGCGGCGCCTTGTCTACGGCCACTCCCTAGATCCCAGCGAGCTCCGAGAACGCCGCCCTGCCGCGATTAATCATCTTCTTCGTCTTCCTCGTCATGCCCACCCTTCGCCGCACGCTTGGCCGCCTTCTCGGCACACTCCTTCACCGCCGCGTCGGCCTCTTCGGTACCAAACAACGCAAAGCGCAGCAATTCGCCTTCATCGGCCGTGAGCAACCGACTTTCACCGAGAGCGCCGACGTTCCTGGGACCGCCGTAGAGGGTCACCGATACCTTGTCCGCCAGCGCATCGGAAGCCAGAAGTGCGCGGATCTTGTCGTCGTCGGCCTCCGGCCTCTGCACCGGCAAGAGCACGATGCCGGCAGAGGTCTCGCGCATCTTGTCGGGGGATATGATAGCCGTGGCGACCGGCGCGCGAGACCGTTCCAAATTAGCACCGACAAGGGCAAACGCAGCATGCCGCGGCGACCCGATACTCAACATCGCCACGCGGTCGCCGGCCTCTACCACAACGTCACCGCCATTTGGGAGCACGCCCAGCACCACTTTTTCGCCCCTCTTCACCTCGGCAAGCGCCACGCTTTCGATACTCTCCATGTCTTTGACGAACAAGTGATAGCGGACCATCTGAGGGTAGTAGCGGCTGACGCTCGCGAACGCCCGAATGCCCAACGCGGCGCCGTTGAGGGTCATCCGTAGCGCGCCGATATAGGCGATGAAGATCGCCCATTGCTCGTGGCCGGCCAGTGCTTGGCTCGCCATGTAGTAGATCACGATGCCAAGCAGGATGGTGATGCCGATCTCGGTGGAGAGAACAAGCTCCGTCAGCACGCGCCGGCGCATCATGTAATAGCGTGAGACATCATCTGCCGTTTCGAGGCTGGTCGCGGTGAGCTCGACAGTCGGATCTTCGTTGAGCTTGCGGATCTCGCTCTTGAGCGCGGCTTGCGCCTTCTCCCGTTCCTTGGCACTTTTCGAGGCCCGCAGTGTCAGCGGGTAGAGAAGCACGGCCGCGAGAATCGCCGAGACAATGATCACGACCGTCAGCGGCAGATCGATCCTGAACAGAAAGACGGCTGCGCCGAGGCCCCCAACCATCGCGGTAATCGCGTTGGCGAAGGTGATCGCGATCAGGCTCGATCGCCGGCAACCCATGGTGATGCCCCCCAACCGATGGTCGTTGAAGATGCGGCTCGCCAATCGAGCGCGGGGGTCGGGAGCACGTAGGGTCAATAAGACAAGCTGCTCGAGACTTCGCGCGAAGAATACCTCCACCATGTCGAGAATCTGCTTACGCGACAGGTAGAGCAACACGGCGCTGATGATGAATGAGACGGTGGCGATGGCTACGATGGCCCAGAGCCATTGCGGCTCCGTCTTCAGATTGATCTCGAGGTCGAGGAACGGGACCTTGACGATCCCCGACTGTTCCATCTGCTTGCCGTACCAGTAGACGACATAGATCGCGACGGCCTGGCTGCCGAGATGAAGAAGGCTGAGCCCGATAGCGACGGCGAGCTTGTAGGTGCGGCCGCCATAAGCGCGGCGAAGGAGCCAGAGGACAACGGTCGAATAGTTTCGCCCCTGCCGCACGATGCGGGGAAAGAAGCGATCCGACGTGATTGTCCCGTTAGAACAGACGTCCTTTTGCATCCGCTAGTGTCCCGCGCAGGCGGCGTCGTCCCCGCGCTCCCCGCCCCGAAAATGGCCAGGCAGCCCCCGATTCGGACCGCTGCCAGCCCGGCGGCAAAGGCTTGGCGAACGGCGCCGGACGGCTCTTGGCGCCTGACTGGAATACCCGTCTTAGCACAAATCCTAGCGGCTGCATCAGCTCTTAACCCCAGTGAAAAGGTCGAGCCACTGCCTTCCAACAGTCGCGACATCTAGCCCTTTGACCGCCTGCCGCGCTCGTGACGCGAGTCCCTCGCGGAGCTCCGGGGTGGACACCATCATATCGAGCGCCGCGGTCATGGCGGAGACGTCGTCGGGGGGCACGAGAACGCCGTGGGCCCCATTGCCGAGGATCTCGGCCGTGCCTCCGGGGCAGGCCGTGGCGAGGACCGGCAGGCCTTGCGCGAGCGCCTCGAGAAGGGCGTTGGGATACCCCTCAAAGCGCGACGGCAGGACGAAGAGGCTGGCCTTGCGCAAGACCCCGGCAGCGTCTCTGGTGAGGCCCGGCAGGCTGATGCGATCGGCGCAGCCGCTCTCGGTGCGCTGGCGCTCCAACAGCGGACGATCGGGCCCCTCCCCGTATATGACGAGCCGCCAATTTAGGTGTTTGCCCGCGAGCGCCGCAAAGCTCCTAATCAGGATATCAAATCCCTTTTGATGGGTGAGACGGCCGAGTGAGACGAGCTGGTGGACGTCGGTCCTGTCGCGAGCTCCGCATGGTCCAAACTGGACTGGGTTGGGTATCACGTGGGTCGGAATGCGGAAGCGAGCCCTCGCCCATGAGGCGATCTCCTCCGTCTGGACGACCATGGCGCTGGCCAGGGAATAGGACAGATGGCGCGCGAGTTTATGGCCTTTCGCGAGCCCCGGCCTGTCTGGCTGGTTGCGCTCTGATATGACCAACGGAATCCCTAGCCCTCGGCATGCCCACACGGCCACCACATTGGCTTCCGTCATGAAGGACACGACGACGTCGGGATGGCATTGCCGCAACAACGAACGCAAACGGGAAACGCGGGCGATATTCGTGGCGAGCCGCACCGCGACACCCCGAGAGGTCGCGGAGGCCGCGAGCCCGGCGACGGCAACCCCATCTTTCAGAGCAAAAAAGGGCTCGGCGCTGGGTCTGTCGAAGGTTGCCAGAGTTACGGCATGTCCTAGACCGACCCACTCATTGCACAAAAGGCTAGCGACGCGCTCCGCTCCTCCCGGGCCAAGACTGGGGATCACAAAGGCAATGCGCACGCCTCACTCGCAACGCAAGAGCCGAAGCCAAACCCCGATCGCCTGGTCAGGCTCATGAACCCGTGCACGCTCGCGTGCCGCGAGACCCAGGCGCCGCCGTAGGGTCTCGTCGCAGGCCAAGCGTATGATGGCCTTTGCCGTGGCGTCAGCATCCTCGACAGGGACGATCAGCCCCGCACTTTCATCCGCCCCAATTAGCTCGCAGGGGCCAGGAGAGGAATCCGACACGACTGCAGGCAGACCGCACGCCATGGCTTCAAGCAGCGCGTTCGGCATCCCCTCGAAACGGGATGTCATTACGAAGAACTTCGCACATCTAAGGAGTGGGTACGGATCGGAGACGTGGCCAATCCAATCCACGTTGCCCTCTATCTTGAGGCCGCGTGCAAGCGCCTTCAGCTCGCTTGCCATTGGCCCATCGCCGACCAGCGCCAGACGCCAGTCGGGGAGCACCTCGACAACCTTGGCCCAAGCCGCAAGCAGCACATCGAGCCCCTTCTGCTCGACCAGGCGCCCAACCGTGACGACAGTCGGGGCCTCATATTCGACGCCCTCGCCCGTCGAGGAGGTCATAACGGGATTGGGGAGAAAGGCGAGCTTGTCCTTCGGAACAAACGGCTCAAGCGGAATCAGCGCGCCCACGCTGTTCGCCGTCACCACGTCAGCCCACCTATAAACGACCCGCCGCACAAACTCGACGCCGGGACGATGGCGCTGAAGGCGGGGATCGTTGCGCTCGGAAATAACCGTGTGCGTATCCAGCCCGCGCGTCGCGAGCACGGTCAGAATATTGGTCTGGGTGAGAAAGGAGAGAACCGCGTCTGGTTCGAGCCCCTTGATCCTCCGCCGCAAAGTTACGGTCAGTCGCGCCAGCCGGAGCACGAACGCGACGGGACTCAACACGGCGACGGCGAAGTTGAAAAAAGCCGCAGGGACTTTCGTCTTGATTTGCGATGTGACGAACCCCACTCGCTCCACGGGCTCGGCGGGGCTGTCCGGCTTTGCTGGCGCGGAATTCGGCTCGGCAGGATCGGCGTCGAAGCTCGGGAGAGCGGTTTGCCGCGCCGAGTTGGAATGAATGACGACCCGGGGATCGAGCCTATAGGCGTTAGCTCGTTGATTTAGAACAACGACGTGAACATCGAAGCCACGCTCCACGAGGATATTCGCCGCATTTGCCGCAACGCGCTGCGCCCCTCCCGCCCCGAGATGCGCGATCACGAACAGGAGACGCTTCTTCGAGTTTTCTCGGCCAAAATCCCTTTCCCGCCGCCGATCCGAGGATCTCAAGGGCAACTCGTCGACCTCGACGAGGCTGCGCGCGGCTGCGCGTTCCATTCTCCTAGACAGCATGCGCCGCCCCCCAAAATAGCAGTTTCAACTTGCTCGCCTTCCTCGCGGTGTTGCCCCCCAACCCTTTCTCTCGAGACTTGCGTGGTCTGCTCAAGCAGTTTTGGAAGGGCATCGCCCGCGCCCATCGAGGGCGTGGACGCGCGTTAGCTTGCCAGGGCGTCTCGCACGAACCGCGCAGTCTCGGCCAAATTGGTGTGGAACACTTCCTCGTGGTTTGCGCCACCGACTTGACACTCCATGTCACCCAAGTGGCCTTGCCAAAATGCCGACTTGCCATGCATTTTGCCCACCTTCTTGGAATTCACAAGCACCGCGGCTTTTCCCGAATAGGGCCGGGGTACATATTTTCGGATGGCTTCGTGGAGTTCCTGAACAACCTTGATCATCGATTCGGTCACGTGGGCACGCCTCTCAGGCGGGATCCGATCCAGGGCGGTTTTGACGCGCGGCTTTGTTCCCGGTCGAGCCCGCTGCTCCTTCCATGCAGGAGGCATCGTGTTCGGATCGAGCAGGATTAAGCGCCCGATCGTCTCTCCGCCGTCCTCAATCTGATTGCACATCTCCAGTGCAATGAACGCTCCAGCGCACATCGCCACAACGTTATAGGGACCGGCGGGCTGGATTGCGCGCATCGATTGAACGTAAAGGCGAGCGATGTCTTCGACCTTATTCAACGGCGTTACGCGGCCGTCGAGACCGGGAGCCTGAAAAAAATACACCGGCCGATCCTCTCCTACTACATCAACAAAGACCGGTTGGAGAAAGGCAAATCCCGACCCACCATGCACCATGAACACCGGTGGCTTCGATCCGCTCGTGCTGCCGGGGACCAGGGGGGAAGGCAATTGCGGCGCGGCCGGCGCGGCCTTTGCCGCGATCGCGTGGGCCTGCTTGGCGACGGTCGATAAATCGATGATATCGGAGGGTGCAAAGCGCAAACCGAACGTAGCCTCGATCTCCGCAGCAAGTGTCGTCGCCGCGAAGGAATCGCCACCAAGCTCGAAGAAGTCGTCGAAGGCCCCGATGGCGTCCACCCCGAGCACCTGCTGCCAGATCCCTGCCAGCCTGAACTCGGACTCGGTCTGAGGCTGCTGCCATGATGTCGAAAGACCGAGATCGGCGCGACGCAGGGGTTGTGTCTCGGCCTCGGCCTGCGACGCAGGCCAATGATCCTGTACTGTGCTATTTCCCATGACCCCAAAGCCTCGACCGAGCCGCTAGCCGACAAAAAAGCTCCCTGGCGGGAGGTTACCCCAGTACCACTCTGCAAGCTAGCCTACCAAGCCCACCGCCCGGGACGCTTCTTGATGCATTGGCTCGTGCGCGCTGCCGTACCGGTCGTAGGATGCCGCTGGTCAGGCGCCGATCATC
>Ga0307378_10008870_pt1 | contig 13276 bp, 15 predicted proteins | sample UN1MG_FD_202238 | JGI IMG/M metagenome (GOLD analysis project Ga0307378, IMG submission 202238) | Soil microbial communities from Risofladan, Vaasa, Finland - UN-1 | ecosystem: Environmental > Terrestrial > Soil > Coastal area > Acid sulfate soil | place: Finland: Risofladan, Vaasa | collected... | reverse complement strand
CAAGAGCAATGGGATAATATACTAAAAGATATAGATAAAAGCCATAATAAGTTTGACAATAGTGCCCATGTTACGGTTGGCGGTACAGTTACCCCTGTTGATACCGATGCTGCAAACCCTCAATTACAAGAGATGCGGCAAACTAATCAATATCTGCTACAATTAATCGCTGAAATGCAAAGATTGTCAACACTGCTGACGGGAAATGTTCAACCCATGCCAAATCCTAATCCAGTTATGGGTATCAGGATGCAATATGATCAAGCTAAAAAAGATGGTGACAAGAGCGACAAAAAAGAAGAAAATGATTACATTACGGAAAATTATGTCGAAAAACTAAATGAAAGATTAAAAAAGCTGGAATTAAAAGCTAAAGTATAAACTTTTACGAATATCAGGACGATATTATCTTAAACTCCATGGAGGGGAACAACAATGAATTCAGAACAAATGAAAGCTTTTGAAGCAAGATTAGTTACGATTGAAGCACAGAATAAAGCTTTAGAAACAGAAAATAATGAAGCTAAAATAAAATTAGCTTCATATGAAAAAGCTGGCATGGAAGCTTTAGTGGGAAATAGGACAAGTGGAAGTTCTATTAATTCTGATGAACAAAAATGTTTGAGAATGTTTGGCGTTGGATCAGTTAAGAAACTTCTCGAAACAAACGTATGTGCTGACCGATATTCTAGGGTTCCACAAGAATTGAAGCATATGGCTATCGAGCTTAAAAAAGATTTCCAAAATGCTCGATTTATAGCGCAATTGTTTCATGATGGAAAAATGGATAAAATTGGAGCTACCGAAGCTCTTGATAAATTTCCAGCGTGTCCTTCGATCTTAGAAACTTCTTACGCAAAAGATATTTTGATTCCAAAGCTCAAGGCTTTTGGAACTGGTGTAACTGGCGGCGGTGCTGAGTGGATACCAACAATGATATCAAGCTCTTACATCCCTGAATTTGAGCTTGAAAGAGAATTGGTAGGAACATTGCAAGAAATTACAATGCCAAGTTCTCCCTATGAACTTCCTTTTACCAAAAATTCTACAACAGCTCGAAAAGGAACGGAAGGAACTACAGCTACCGAATCAAGCTTTGGAACTGACGTTCTTCAATTCAATGCAAAGAAATTTCTTGAATATTATATCTTACCAGAAGAGGTTAACGAAGATTCAATAGTATCTATTTTAGAACTGGCTAGACAACAACTTTCAGAAGCTCACAAAAGAGCTTTTGAAACAGCAACAATAAACGGTGTGCAGATGCCTTTAGTCGGCGTTCATATCGATAGTGACACCAATGCAGGTGCCGCAGATCTTGCCGAAAAACAATGGACAGGTTTAAGAAAGCTTGCTCTTGATAACTCGGCAAATGGTGGAACTACCGACTTTTTGAACGCTGTTATTTCCGATGCAAAACTTGGCGAAATGAGAGCCTCAATGGGTAAATTCGCAGTATCTCCAATGCAGCTATTATGGGTAATGGGACCATTATCATATTTGCAAATGATCAAAACAACTAATGTTGTTACTGTTGATAAAATGGGACCAAACGCCACAATTCTAACAGGCCAATTGGGCGCGTATGATGGAATTCCAATAATTCAAAGTGGTTATATCCGTCAAGACATGAACGCAACGGGCGTTTATGATGGTGTTACTGTAGATCGTACTGGATGTATCTTGATCAGAAGAGATAGACTTTATTTTGCAACACGCAGACCTATTCGACTAGCTCTTAGAGAGTCTAGAAGTGCTGATGATAGATATGAAATTGCTTCTTATTCTAGAACTGATTTTGTCGCTAGAACTCAGGACGCAAACGAAGTATCAATTTCTTACGGTTTGAATGTTGCGACTTAATTTAACTCTTTAAACAGCACAAGGGGGGTTGGTGGAAATGCTAACCCCTTTTTAAAGTTTAGGGGGATAATGTGGCTGTTATTTTTGAAGGCCGACACCAATTGCAAGAAAAACAATCTTTGCCGTTGGTCAAGCTCGAATCCAGAACTGATGAGATAAAATATTATAAATTAGATGTTGCAGGGAATTCCTTGCTATCTACTGTATATTGTCATACCGCTTTAGCTGGATCAAGTGTTACAGTAGATTATTATGACTTTACTACTGGTTTTGAATTTAATGAAGAAAACCCATTAAGAAGCCATATTCCCGTAACTTCTGGACCTGATTTTAATAAAATATTAGTAACTCACGCGCATGACAAAATTGTTATGCGAGTTACGGTAGTAGGTACAGTAGAGTTCTCGGTTTACGGAACTATAGTTTCTAATTCTGCAAGTGACTTAGATAGTGCTTTGGTTCAAGAAGCGCAGATAGTAAGATTACTTTTAGATAAAGCTATTCCCATTGCTGGTTATGATGAACTAAATGGATTATGGCGACTACTTAGAACAGATGAAACTGGGGCTTTATATGTTAAGGATGCTGGTAATGCTGGTAATCCTCTTTTTCACGACTACGAAGGGCTAACTGAGAATGGTGTAGAGAAAATATTAATTAGCGAAACCGTTCCTTCTGGAAGAAGCAGAAGTTTATCGCAGTTAAGAATTACATGCAGGGAAATAGGTCTATACAAAATTTATATTAATAATGCTATAATTGGAAGTGGAAGATTAGGACCATCGAAAATAAATGATACATTTGAGTGGACACCAAGGAGATTGATGTTGGAAGCTGATGTTTATAAACTGACGTATGAGACTTTTTTAGGAAGGCCCAACAAGTCTATCGAGGCTTATTGGATGTTGAACGAAATTATTAACTAAGGAGTTTGAAAATGAGTTTAGCGACAGATAACCCTCAAGCTTTTCCAGTGTTGGAAGATCCCACAACCAAAACCGGAGTAGCTTTAGCCAAGGTTTTAGAAAATGATGCAGCGGCTGGAAAAAATGCTTTACCTGCTTTGGTTGGAATCGATCCAGCATCTAATCTTAGATACCTAAAAACCAATACAGCGGGCGAATTGGTTGTTGACACTGACTCGGAAGAAGTAGCTTGTTTATCAGCGGCGGCAAAAGTTACGGGCGATAATGCTATAGAGCAAGATGTTGTATCTGTTACTCTTCAAAATTCTGTTGAATATAAAAAAATAGGGTGGATTGTTTCTTGTTTTAGGCAAGCAGAATATAGAATTGTTCACATAGATGATGATGGTGGTGTTGGTGAAGCTGAAAATGAACTATCTACAATTTTAGTTGGCCCAGGCGATTATACTGATAGCGGTGAGCTTACTTGTTTGAATTTCACTTCAGGAGCTACAGGAACTCAAACTTTAAAAGTTGTCGCAATTAACAAAGACGCGGCCAGCGATTTAAGGGCAACAATTTCTGTTCTTGAAATGCAATAATCTAAGGTGTTTAGTGTTTTTATTTAGTTTATTAAGTTTTAATATGAGGTAAAAAATATGCTTACATTTTTTAGACCATCTTTTAAGTCTGGTATTATGTTGATCAAAGACAGAAAAGACGGCAAAATAAATAAAAAAATCTTTAAAGCTGGCGACAATGGCAAAAATTTTGCGTTTGATGACGAAGCTTACGTTTTAGAAAGTTATCCCAGTTGGTTTATGGATGAAACGGCCTATCAAGATAGAAAAGAAGCTCTCAAGAAAGCAAAGAGAGAGCAAAAAACTGTAAAGGTTTAAAATGAATAAACTAGCTTTTGTTGCTGTATTCCTAATGATAACCGTTGGAATTGGTACATTTAGATTTGTTGAAGCTCAAGATTTACCTCCTGTTTTTCCTACAAAGATCACAGGAGGTAATGAACAATACGTCGCTGATGTTATCTTGAAAGAAGCTCGACACGCTCTTGTTACAGATGCAACGGTTACAATTGAGCAACTTTTCGGTAGAGACCCACAAGCAACAAGCTGGTTTTATATTGGGACTGCTACAGATGCCAGCGGAGTTGGTGCAATTGGTGATACTGTGAGGGTACAGATACCTTCTGCGGTTAGTCCAATAGGCGTTGTATATCCTACCGTGGATGTTACAACAACTGTTACTTCAAATGAAACCCTCGATGATAGTCCTGAGCAAGCTTTAGCAAAGCTTATTTGTAGCGATCTTAATCTAGATTCAAATTTTAAAGCCGCGGAGTGGAAATGTCAGGTTGTTAGAGATCATTCTGGCGTTTTTATATCCTCTCGACTTTATAATGAATTCGGAGAAAGAACTACGTGGACCGTTACATCTACAGGAACTACTATTATTAACATGGCATATGATAATTTTGAAAGAAGGGGTTTACCGACAGAGCTTGCGAGATCACCGAATAATCCAAGGCAAGGAATCCTGGGTATATCGGGAACAGTTTCAGTAACGCCAGGAGCTATTTCAGATCAATTTCAAAAGCATTTTTTAAACGGTACATCCAAAAATATGACCGTAGATGGATCAATCACGCCAGTTTTATTTAAGATATTTTGCCAAGTTGGTGAAGACCAATTTATAAATGCTTTTCGGGGCTGGTTTGCTGATAATGGCATTAAATTCGGTCAATTTGCAGGTATTAATTCCGCTCTTACCAATGGGATAGAAATAACGATAAGAAGCGAGGGAGAAGAAAGAATCTTTCTTGCTGAAACAATTAAATCAACAGAAGATTTTCAAAACCATCTTGCCGATCCAGCTAACCTTTTTCGCCTACATGTTCAAGCTGGGCGAGATTTAGTGACAGCGGAAACGGTTTTTGAGAATCCCTTTGTTATACGCGCTTGTGGAACTTTTACGACTGATGACTTTCTTCAAGTAAAGATTCAAGATAATTTAACAACATTATTAGATATGGAATTTATAGCTTTTGGTTTCAGAGAAGAGGAACAATAATGACTTGGATACCAGAACGTGATTTAAACGGTTTTGCATACTTTAAAAATCAAATTTCTGATAGAAATATGCATTATGAGCCTAGAGCGTTAGATTTTATAACATCCAAATTAAATTCTCTCTATAATAGAAAGCATGACAACGCAGGAATTTATCAAGGAACTGATTACGGAGATGCAGAAGCTCTATTCTGGGATTCTTCTGATGCTCAACTAGTCCAAGGTGAAAGCGAAAGTGATGTAGATTTTCAAACTCGATTAACATCATATTGTGTCAAAAGCGAAATATATTTTACGCCAGATTTTAGTTACGCTATTAAGGCTGGTACGATTATGATTAAAGAAACTCCTGATCATGATTGCTATTTTTGGTGTATGGTTGCTCCTCATATTCCAGCGGAATCCGGTGGACAAGTGCCATTTCTGTCTGGAGGATATAATCTTTCTTTCTTTCCAGCAAAATCATTTATTAAAATGGATGGTGAAACAACTTTTTTAATTAATAAAGACGATACATATTTAAGCCATAGATTGGGTATATGTATAAAGCATAATGCTGGTTATCAATTGGGTTTACAGATGATTTATGAGCTATATAAATGAGAATTTTATTTACTAAGAATGATAAATTTTGGTCAAAAGCTCTGATGTGGACTTTTGAAGAGCCAGTTTCTCACTTAGCTTTAGAATTCGATAACCTCAATTTAGTAATAGAATCTTCAAGTCATGGTGTTAAAATAAAAAGAACAAATTACTTTATTGATAAAAATATTCCTCAGATGATTTTAAATATCCCATGTTCATACGATCAAGAAGTAAATGTTTTTAATTGTGTGCTGGATTATTTAGAGGGTGAGAAATATGATTTTAATGCATATTTTTGGCTTGGTTTATTGGGATTTAGAAGAAAATTCTTTGGAATTCCTTTACCAGATCGTAACATAATGCAATCTGTAGATGGTTATTTATGTACTGAGATATTATTTCCTATTACCAGTTTTCTATATAATAATGGATATGATTTATATGACATAGATTTATCTATTATGACACCTCATGGCCTATATTTAAAAATGATTGAGAAATATACAATTGATAAAAATAAGATCGCCTAAATTTCCATTATCACAACATGCTTTTACAAAAATGTTTGAAAGCATAGATGGCCATTCTATTCCACAAGATTATCTTTTTTCTGAAGATTCAAAAACTATAGCAGCATATGATTCAGAGGATAAATTATTAGGCGGGTTTTGTTTGGTATCGGGCAATTTGAATGATGGATTTGCAAATCTTAGAACTGTAAAACAGGCTAGATTATTTTTTTATGGAAAATCTAGTTTAGACAATCTAACTGAAATAACAGGTTATTTTATAGCAGATAAAAAATGTGGGCTTAAATTAACAATGAGGTTAGTTCTTGAAGTTCTTAGAAATCCCTCGAATTCATTTATCTACTCATACGCGGCAAGCAATAAAAAGCTTGAATCTTATTACAAGACCGGAAACCCTAAGCGCATGTTTTCTGGTTATATCTATTATCCTAACGATTATAATATTGAAAATGTAGAAATTTTATCAAAATGGGGTATAATCAAAATATTTCTAAATCGAACAATGAAACTAATTAAAAGGAAGTTAAAATGAAACTTAAATACATCGGACCAAGGGAATATATTACACTTCATGAAGTTAAAAATCCAGATGGTGGAATGGGAATCAGAGCTAACAAGAATCAATCTTTTGAATGTAGTTCGCTTGTAGCTTCTCAACTTCTCAGCAAAAATAAACAACATGTTAGACCTATTTTTGAGGAAGCTACCGAATCCGAGGATATTGATATTTTAAAAGATTTTGAAGTGCCTGAAAACAAAATGTTGGCAAAGCCTAAAAAAACTAAATAGGTGATATTATGACTCTTAATGCAAATGCTTTGATAACTTTAGCGCAAGCAAAAATTTTCGTCAAAGTCCCGACGGCAGAAACAACTCATGATACTTTGTTGGAAGATTTTATAAATGAATCATCTCAATTGATAGAGTCATATTGTAATCGTAAATTTGTTTTGCAAGAATACACAGAGATACATAGCGGAAATGGTCTAACTCAACTGATGACTAGATCTTTCCCCATTGTCTCCGTTACATCTCTTTATGATGATATCTCTAGAGCTTTTACAACTGTAATCGATCCAAATAATTACACTATAATGCAAGATGAAAAGGGTTTAGCATACGGGATAGAAAGATTTGATAACATATTCATACGCGGCCAAAGAAATGTAAAAGTAATTTTCCAGGGTGGATATTCTGTAATTCCTTCTGATCTTCAACTGGCCTGTAAAGTCACACTAGCTTTTTATTATTTTAAACAGCAAGAACAAGAATGGACAACCAACACAAAAGCGAAGGGCGACGAAAATATTACGATGATAGAAGGATTGCCGAAAAGTGTTACTGAAATTTTGGACAAATACAAACGGACTGAAATTCTTGGTGAAGATGAATCGGTGAGGAATTATTACTAAAATGTCTATCTCATTCAAAATTAGAGCTAGAAATTTAGAGAAGATTTTAAAACAGTTAGGCGATCAACAATCAGAGGTTTCTTCGCGCGATAATCCAGCATTAAAAGCAGCTCTTATAAAGTCGGCTAACCTAATAATAAATCAAGCTAAATTAAATATAAGAGGTTGGGGTTTAATCGATACTGGTAGGCTATTAAACTCGCTTAGATATGAGTTTTATAGGCCAGAAAATAAGGATTCTCTAGGAATTAGAATAGGTTCTTTTGGTGTACCTTATGCCGCTGTGTGGGAGTTTGGCTTTCATGGGACAGTATCAGTTAGAGCACATTCAAGAATGGGCAATAATGTTAGAGCACATAGCAGAAAAATGAATGTACCCAAAAAACCTTATTTGCTTCCAGCATATGAAGCTAATAAAATTCGAATACGACAATTAATAACGGAGGCTTCAAATGGGGTTTAAAAGTGATATTTCTAAAAAATTAGTAGCAGCAATCGAAAGCGTAACTGTGTTGAATGGATATTCTCAAGATATAAAATTGGTACAATTTGATAAAATAAGACTAAACATTACAGATTATCAAGACTTTGAACTTCCAGCGGTCCAAATTATCGATATGTCTAAATTATTTAATCATGAAATGTCTCGAAGTAAGTCAAGCTGGTTTTTGGCAATAGAATTATGCATGAGAACAACTGAACAAATAGGCGTTGTTGATCAATTGTCATTATGGGATTTGGAAGAAGATATAATGAGAGCTATAATGGAAGATCCAAAGCTATCATTAAATTATGTGCTTCATTGCAAGATGGTTGATTCTATAACTGACTTACACTTGCAAGCTCCTAATTATGTGAGTACACTAGGTATAGAAATAATGTATTATGAGCCTGTTACAAGACAAAACTGCTAGAAAGAAAATTAACAAGGCAAACCAAGGAGGGTAAGCCATGACTAAAAATTATGCTAATATCTACAATTCGGGAAATGATTCTATTTCTCTTGAGCAAAGATTTTATTTAAAACAAGAAACGGTTAGAGGGGTTATAGAAGCTCCTGTAGGAAGTGATTTTTTCTTTCATCTTCCAGGTGGACAAATTTCTTACGAGCAACCATTTGAAAGCTCAATGCAAAGAAGTGGAAGACACCACAACAATATAATCAAGAAAAAAATAACTTCTGCGTGGAACTTGTCAACATATTTTAACGTCGACGAAGCGGCTATTTTGGGTGTGACAGAAATTGATCCATCTTTAAGAGTACTTTGGAAATCTTTGCTAGGAAATGAAACAACTGTTCCAGGTTTATCTTACGAGCCTAGCGAAGCTCCTGATCTTACCTTTTCACTCTTTGAAGTGGGCGATACATGGAGTAGGCAAGCCGCTGGTGCGTTTGTTCAAGGTGGTAATATCCAGCTTCCAGGTGACGGTGAAGCAACTGTCGAATGGTCTGGAAATGCTAAGATTTCCTATTTTGTTGGCATAGCTCAATCTTTAGCTGTAAATGATGGCGCAAACACAATACAGCTCGAAGCTGGAGAAGCTAGGCGAATTCCAAAAGGCGCAGTGGTAATGCTTATTGAAGCTGATGGACTTACTCGCTCGGCGGATACTCCAGATGGATCACCAAGAAAAGTAACCGCTTCAAATACATCAACAGATGTTATAACGGTTGACGGAGCTGTTTTAGCCGATGCCGATGGTAGTGGAGTAGGCTTGCCGCTTTACGTTTCTTATTATGAGCCAGAAACTCCAGTAGCAATTGATAATCCAATCACAGGACTAGTCGGAAGCATTAGCGTTGTGGGCTTATCTTCTCAGTGTTTTAGAAGCCTTGGAATTAACGTGCAAAACAACCACGAATTGGTTGATTATTGCTATGGAGAAGAAGGTTTAGGCGGCGCAATATACATTCCTGGCGATAGACTTACGGCAGAAATTACTATGAGTATGAACTTGAATCATACTGTAGGCGAATTTTTAAATAGAAGGACTTCCTTTGAATCTGAAGATATTACTGCGATTCTTGGTGATTCAACTGGAAGGCATTTTAAAGCTCTAATACCAAGAGCTATCTTTTCCGTTCCAGCATTTTCAGTGCCAGATACGGGGTCAATTCCAGTAGAATTTTCAGGTACAGCATATCAAACAACTAACGAAGCGGCAGATGAATTAACAGCTAAATTCTTGTAATATTGCTAGTCCATCATTAATTTGATGGACTTCTATTTTTCATTTTGAGGTTAAAAATGGCTCTTAAAAAAGCGGAAAAAATCGGACTAGTTAATTTTATTCATCCAAACGACGAAGCAATTGATACAAGCGTTGATAGCTCAGGTGTACCAGCTTCAAACATAGAGCTGTACAAAGATGATTGGGATTTTGACAAGCATTGTGTTTTAAAAGAGGGTGTTGAGCCAACAATTTTTAGGTTAAATTTTAACATTCCTTATAAAAAAGCACAGGCATTAAAAAACTCAACTCTTGGAGGTGATGGTAAAAAAGAGGAATTCGGTTTTAAATTAGGGAATTTTTCTTTCCAGACCGTCAGGACTGTTTTGGCTGAAATTATAAATCCAGTAGGTACACCACCGGAAGAGATGTTTGTTGTCAAGAAAGACAAAGATAGCTTAGTATCTAAAGAAACTATGGAAGAATTAGAACAGTGTGGATTAGTGGATGATATTTTTAGTTTTTATAACACTATTAAATCCGATCCAAATGTACTTAAAAAAAAATAGAAGCCTTATTTACTCTGAGATTTTCAGACCTAGCCGATCTTGAAAAACAAGGTCGGCCTTTTCAGTGCTCAAAATGTCTAATAAACCCTCAAAACAAAAAACCGAGGAATACAATAGCAAAGGCTAGGCGTTGTAATGAGGACCGATGGGACTTTACGGAAGAAGACGGTTCGGCCTTTCCAATTCAATTACATCAAGGTGGTTCTCAATTCGGGTTTTGTCCAGCAAAAATTGAAAGAGATGATCAAGAAACATTAATGATATTTAACACCTTACTTGCTATACTCATAACTGGTAACTGGCCAGATAATGGATGTATGAATGATCAAGAAGCTATTTGGGTTGAACTTATCTCGGAATTCGGACCATTATATGACGAAATGAAATTTAATCAAAGATTGTCGAAGGTAGCTAAATTAGTATCAAGTGCTTTTGGTGGGAGCAAAGGGAGTAAATAAAATGGCTTTAGAAAAAAGCAAATTGATCATAGAAATAGAAGCCAAAAATTCTGGACTTTCTAAAGAAATAACTAAAACTAAAGAAGAAATTAGAAAACTTGGTGAAGAAACTATAGTAACTTCTAATAAGTCACAAAAAGCTCTAAATGATTTGGAGAAAAAATATATACAATTAGCCTTAAGCCTTGATAAAGCGGTATCAAAACCAAATAACATAGGCTTTGATGAAAAAGAATTACAAAATATATCACGAGAATTTTCTGATTTAACAAGAGAATATGAGTATTTTTCTAAGTCTATAGCTAATACATCCGAGATTTTAAATACTATTTCAATTTCAGAAAAAAATGTAACTAATCATACTAGGATATTATCGCAAGAAACAGGAATTGCAGCTAATTCCATGAATGAATTTGATAAATCCACGAATTCAGCTAAGACTTCTTTAGGTGCATTTTCTGGTATTCTTTCCAGTGTAGGGGTATTAATAGCTGGTATAGGCGTAGGCTTGGGATCGATTATAACCTTTTGGAATCAATTCACACAACTTATAGATGTTTTAACAGATCCAGAAAAAATAAAACGATTAGGAGATATATTAAAAATGCTGGCTTTCATTGCTGAATTAAAAGGCAATGATGAATTAGCGAATAGGTTTAGAAAAACATCTACAGCAATATCAGATATAAGCTCAAATTTAACAACATTTATGGAGGATAGCCAAAAGCGTTTTGATAGAGCTGTTATAGCAGTAGATGTTTATAACTCAGCAATGACAACATTAAAAGCCTCTTTTATAGCGGTAGGCGTAGCGGCAGTAAGTTTTGTAGGGTTAGGTATAAAGCACAGTATTCAAAGGTCTATACCAGTTTTTCAGAATGCTACTATAGGATCAAAAAGCTTTGCAGAATCTTTGGTAATGGCCGCTAATAGTAGTCATTTATTTAAAAAAGCTACAAAACAGGGCTTTCGTCAAGCTTTAGATGATACAAAAGCTTTGGGTATTGCATCCAGAAAAACCCTTGGTACACTTGGCAAACTTACAACGGCTGGCATGTTTCCGCTTGTCGAAGCAGGGATAATATTAGGCCCAATATTAGGAGCACTTGGAAGCGTTCTTATAGGTGTAGATAACTCGGCTGCTAAATTTATGGGTACGATAACATTATTAGGCGCGTTTATTTTAGGTAGTTTTGCCGCTGTAGTTACATTTGCTTTTAAAGCTATAGGTAATTTAAGTAGGGCTATTGGACAATCATTTATAGATTCTATGAAAAGCTGGGAAGAAAGTTTTATAAAAGCTCAAGCAACTCTAGAGCAATTCTTATTTACAGTGGAATCGTTTTCTGAAGTTTTTGGAGAAAAATCTGTAGGAGATATAAAAACATGGTCAAATGTAATTGAAGAAATGACCAAAACTACTATTTTTTCAACAACTGAATTACAAAAAGCTACAAAATTATTAATTGCTGAAGGTTCTTCATTGGGTTTAAGTTTAGAACAAAACTTAAAAATAATGTCAAGAGCTGCTGATGTAGCTTCAAGCGCACAAAAACCTATTGAAGACGTAATAGTTTCAATGAACAGTGCTTTAATGGGTCAATCTCAAGCTCTAGGAAATTTAGGTGTAAATGTAAGTGAAGCGGCTGTTAAACATTCTAAATATGCAAAGTCTTTAACAAAGACAATGAGCCAGCTATCCGAAACTGAAATGATCCAAGCAAGATATAACACTTTGATGGAAAATTCTATTGCGTTTATTGGATCGGCTGAAAAAGCTACTGAATCTATTATGGGAGCAAATATACAATATGAAAAATCAATTAAAAATGTTCAACAAGCATTAGGAGAACAGAGCTATTTTACCGTTCTTTATATAAATGTTCTTAAAGAATTAGCTACCGTATTTTTGGATTTACCAAAACCAATGTTAAAAGTCATAGGAACTATGATTGACTTCTCAGGAGTAGTCTTAAAAATAAGTGGTACAATAATGATTTATATAGGGACCGTAATAAGTCTCACAACGGTTATAGCGTTTCTTTCAGCAGCATTAGCTACAAATATAGTAGCACAAAAAACAATGACAATAGCTATGGGCTGGGCTGGTAGGGCTTTGGGGGTTGAAACGGTTGCAGTTACATCATTATCTATTGCTATGAGCAATTTAGGTATAATTATAGGTGGAAGTCTTCGTGTCGCAATAGTTTCTTTTATAAAACTTATATTTGTTTTAACAGCCAAAATATGGGCTTTAAGTGTTGCTATTATGACTAATCCAATTTTTGTTAAATATGTAAGCATAGCAGGAGGAATATCTTTAATAGTTCTAGTATTGATTAAGATGAAAAATGAGATACAAGTATTTTTAGATATTATTCCAGATTGGGTTAAATGGTTAACGGTTGCTATAAGTGCGTTAACGGCCCTAAGATATGCGATAAACTCAACTTATTTCAGCGGTTTATTGTTAAATAAATTCTTAAGAAATTATATTCTTACTATTAAATTATATGCTGCTATGACTTATGGAGCTGTGACATCAAATACCCTTCTTGCTTCTGGTATAACGGTTACAGGAAATATTTTAATGACTAAACTTATTCCAGCTTTAAAAGCTGGAATATTATGGTTAAGAGCTTTTACGGTTGCTGTTTTATCAAATCCTTTATTCTGGTCTTCGGCAGCAATTGCAGCT
>Ga0307378_10008868_pt1 | contig 13278 bp, 12 predicted proteins | sample UN1MG_FD_202238 | JGI IMG/M metagenome (GOLD analysis project Ga0307378, IMG submission 202238) | Soil microbial communities from Risofladan, Vaasa, Finland - UN-1 | ecosystem: Environmental > Terrestrial > Soil > Coastal area > Acid sulfate soil | place: Finland: Risofladan, Vaasa | collected... | reverse complement strand
CCCGGATTATTCTGGATTCTAAATTAACTATTGCCCTTACAGGTGCCGGCATCTCAGTAGAATCGGGTATCCCGGATTTTAGAAGCAGGGGTGGACTATGGGACAGGTTTGACCCGGAGGAATACGCCACTATTTATGCCTTTCAAGATAATCCGGAAAAGGTCTGGCGAATGTTAAAAGAAATGGAACGGATTGTTGATAATGCAAGGCCTAATGCGGCACACACAGGGCTTGCTGAGTTAGAACAAATGGGTTTACTGAAGAGCGTACTTACTCAGAATGTAGACAACCTCCACCAAGAGGCCGGTTCCCGGGATGTGATCGAATATCATGGAAACTCCAAGTCATTTACCTGTATATGGTGCAATAAGAAATATGATTACGAAGATAAAAGGGGTGAGTATCCACCCCAATGCGAGTGTGGAAAGATACTGAAACCAGATGTTATCTTTTTTGGTGAGGCAATTCCTTCTTTGGCAATGGCAAGGAGTTCCCAGTTAGCCTCTACCTGTCAGGCCCTATTGATAATAGGCACCTCGGCTGTGGTCTCTCCCTTTAATATACTTCCGAGGCAGGCAAAGCAGGTGGGAGCCACAATAATTGAGATAAACCTGGAAAAAACAGTGCTCACTGATGGTATTACCGATATCTTTCTCCAAGGCAAGGCCACAGAACGAGTATCACAGGTTGTGTCTGCTGTAAAAGAGTTAAGAGAGGTGTAAATTATATCTATCCTGAGAAACCTTACTGCGTCATTCGCGCCTGTATTTACAACAAGCAACTGACAACTATCAACGGACAATACCAAATTTGCTACATCTGTTTAAAGATATGAATATAGCTTCTGCTCACTGTAAGCAATTCCGGTCTATCTTTTAGCTTCACTATGCCACGTCCGGTCAACGAACGGCTTACCTTGGTAATGTAATGGGCATTGACAATAGTGCCCCGATGAATGCGCCAGAACTGATCGGGATCCAGTTCATCGGCAAGCTCTTTAATAGCCTTCTTGATGAGTAATTCACCATCTTTTGTTAATACCAGCGTGTACTTGTCGCTGGCCTTAAAATAACATACATCATCCGCTGGGATAAGGCGAATACCATCTCCGTGCTGGGCTTTAAGCCACCTCAAATAGCCCGGTTTTTCTTTCTTGTACAATCTGGCTATTGCCTGTTCTATAATCTCAGACATATCCGATGGAGGTTTTATAGAGGCGGCAATCTGTTTTTGGAGCCTTCTGATCGCCTTCTCAAGCCTTCTATGGGTTATAGGTTTTAGCAGGTAATCAATGGCTTCGTTTTCAAAGGCCTCAACCGCATACTTATCATAGGCTGTAATAAAGACAACCCAACAGGACCCCGTAACCTTCCTTGCTACTTCCATCCCTGAAAGGCCGGGCATCCGAATGTCAAGAAAGGCGATATCAGGGCGGTGCTTCTCTATCAATTCCAGGGCCTCCTGGCCGTTTCTGGCCTCACCGCATATAATAAGATCTGGCCAGAGCTCTAAAAGCAGTGATTTGAGGTGTACCCTTAGCTGGTTTTCATCATCAGCGATGACTGCCTTAGTCTGCGTCATGAGGAACCTCAATAATGGCTTTCAGGCCGGAAGGCCTGTTTTCTTCCAGGATTAATCGTCCTTTGCCACCATATAGGGATTGTAGACGTTCCCTGACATTGGAAAGTCCGACACCTGTATCCTCACCTTCATTAAAGCCCATACCGGTATCAATGATCTCCAACCTAATTATATCTCCCTTCTTTTCCCCTCGTATGAGCAATTCTCCTCCTTCGATTTTGGGCTCCAGCCCGTGCCTTATGGCATTTTCTACCAATGGTTGAATCAACATTGGCGGAAAAGGATAGCCTTTTATAGTATCCGGGATATCGAGTCTGTAACCAAGTCTATCCCCCATCCGAACCTTAAAGATGTTGAGGTAGGCTTGTATCATCTCTATTTCCTGTCCTATGGTAGTTGTCTCCCCCCTTGTCTTTGGAAGGGCCGCGCGTAGGTAATGGATGAAATCCGTGAGCATCGATTTCCCCCTTTCCAGATCAGCGTCAAGCAGGCTTAGGATGTTGGAGAGGGTGTTGAATAAAAAGTGAGGCTCGATCTGGGCCTGAAGAAACCTTAGGTTTGTTTCGGCCATCTCTTTTTCGTTGGCCAGCCTCTTTATCCTTTCCTCCTGTATCAGGGCTTCAGACTGAGAGATTCTTTCCCTGTACGAAAAGAAGTGACTGATTATAGACCCGAACATGATTCCAAGGATCATCACTGGAATGAAGTGTTGATCAAACAGGGATACCGAAAGACCTGTGGCCATAGATCCTAATGTCCAACCAACGACTGTCCCTATGATAATGGCTATCATGACCACAACCAGCATAAACAATGGATTAGCGGGCCTAAAAAGATAGAGTCCGGTCAAGGCCAATGAACATATGGAGATGCCAATGCATTGCGAGATGATGAAATTTTCAACAAATCCACCTCCAAATTTAATGCCAGTTAAGACGAGGGCTATGAAGGTGTTAAACAGCACGGTATAGGAAAGAGATCTGAAAACGTGCCTTCGAGTTATATTTACCAATCCATTTTCCATGATATTTTTTACTGTATCCTTTTATACCGCCAAACTTCAAGTCCTGATTCACGCACTGACGGGGTAAGATACAATTCCTAGAACGTATACTCCACTCCTATCATGCAATGACGGTCCAGAATAGTTCCGAACTCTGTATCGCTGCTCCCGGAGTTGATACCTCCAATGGAGAAAAGCTGGATGTGGTCTCCCAAATAGTACTCCACAATGGCTATGAATTGCCCGGAGCCGTCATCTATGTTGCGAGTCCAGCGGAAAGTAAGATTGAGTACATCCCTAATATCATTCTGCTGGTATTGAAACATAATGTAGTTACGTCTCAGGAATCTCAGCTTGGGGTCTGCCGTCCGGCTGAGAGTCAATCTGGACAAATCCCCGATTGGCCCTGAAAGGCTATAGGCATCCGCAGCCGCCTGTCTTAGCTGGTAATACAGATCTGCCTCCCCATCGCTATATCCAGTTCCGTTATACACATATTCTACTGTCAGGGTAGGCCCCACTTCAAGGGTGTAGGAGCCCCCAGCCAGAACGGTTCCCTTCAAGGATAGATCTTGATCATCTACCTCCTCCATGTACGCTCCAAAAGGATTATTAGCCTTTATGGGATAGAGTGCATTGGTGCCCCTGGATATAGTCCCTTCTCCATATATCAAAAGGGCATCTGTGGCAGTCCAGCCTCCAAAGACCCCCAGCCTGTTCCTGTCACTCTCCTGATGTGACAGGATCATGCTCGCATATGCTTCCTGCCCTGAATAATCAAGCTTTACTGCATAGATCTTGTCAAATTCAAAAAAACGAAACTCCTGACGCCCTTCATCTATATTGGCAATAAAAGAGATGGTCCATGACATTCCTGGCAGCCAGACAAGACGGGCAAAATCCATTCCGGGCACTTCCTGTTTTGGGTTGCTCCGACCGTTATCCCGAAAGAAAGGATTCGAAGGGGAAAAGAGGTAGCAAGGACCCCACTGCAAGTTTTCCCGGCCATACGAGACAAACAGGTTTTCGGTCATCCGTATCCTGGTCAACCATTCATTAACAAACCAGTCATCATCCCAATCGGTGTCTCCTTCTTTCACCCCATCCTCCCATGCATTCCATTCAAGGTTCATTCTGGGTTTTGCGCTTAGATCCAATCTCCTGAAGGTTAGACGGAGATCTGGACGGATCTCCAATTCTGTAGAATAACGCGAAATCTGAAAAAAATCATTATTGGGGTTCTGGGAAGAGTCTGCCACCTTCTGGCAGGTGCCAAAAGTCAGGAATCTCAGAGGATACTCAAAACCTTCTGACAATTCGTCCCATAATTGTGGGGATTCTGCTTTATTCACTTTCTCCATAACGCTGCTTGCCTCTTGAGCCATTGATAAAGTCGGCCAGAATAGCAGGTATAGAATAAAAAGGACTCTGATCCTCATAGTGCAGCTTTCCTTGGCTTGAGTCCCATAGCTTAATCATCTCACTAAAAGATTCAGGTTAAAAGTTGAATCAGGAATTTCCTTGATCCTGACCTTGCCGTAATTCATGGTGGTAACATTGCTTTTTACTACGGCGTCTGTAATGACCATCTTAGAAACAAAGAGTTTAGGTTTTCCCTGCATCAGGATACTATTTTCATACTCAAAGGTCGCTGATTTGAACATCTTACCAGATACTGTAAAAAACTCCGCTTTTACGCCAATGAGTCGCTCCTTGGAAACCCAGTACCTGATCCGATCATAGGTTACTTTTTTATTGTGAGCGATCAGATTAAAAAGAAAACACGTCTCTCCATTCACTATATCTTCGGACACAAGAGTTGCATTATAGTCTCCGGCATAGTTAGTTGAAGCGATATCGCCATTGGAAGCACCACCCATCAGTTTCTGCCTGGGAGAGATGGGAACTGGCTTCCTCAAGCCCGGTTTTATGAACCACATATTGCGATCAATCATCAACAACTTACGCCCCTTCACCTTAGGGGGCGAGAGAAATTCTGCAAGGGAATTGAAGTCACGAGCCTTTATCTTTAGGGTCCTCTTCTGTGTGCGACTATTCTCTACAGATTCAATCTTGATCTCCCACTCCACACCTTCCACATTCCCTCTGGCCTCGTCTGCCTTGGAAAGAATCTCTTTGGGTGTCATTTCTGCGAGCACCGGTTTTATATGAAACACAATTACAGAAAATAAAATCACACACAAGACTGTACACTTGAATCTTGAAGCTTGAAACTTGAAATTCATTAGTATCCTCCTGTAATATTATACATTCGTATGTTGTTTGTTGTCCGTTGTCTGTTGATTGTTCTTCAACGGACTACGAACCACTGACAACTAACATTATTCACACATGCCCTAATGCATCTACAACATTAAGCCTTGCTGCGCGTCTGGCCGGAAGGATGGCCGCTACTAATGAGAGTAAAATTAGAAAGACCATCAGGGTCAGCATGGCCTGGGGCACCAGATTAACGATTAAAGGGACAGGCGTTGACACTCCAGGCGGGATATAACTTGGTTCAATTGTCCGGATGACTGCCCATACTACTATATTTAAAACCAGCCCCAAAATACTCCCCAGAAAGCCCAGTAATGCTCCCTCTATGGCAAAAAGAAGGCTTACACCCCGGCGTTTCAGACCAAAGGCCCTAAGAGTACCTATCTCTCTGGTTCTCTCCAGCACTGCCATTCCCATGGTATTAACCACACTCATCACCACAATGATAAAAACTATACTAAATATAAACATGAAGATCATGTCAAACATCCCTTTCACCTTGGAATAAAACAGGGAAAGCTCATTCCACGTCTTTATTTCGCACTGGAACCCCGCCTTTGACAAGGTGCTGAGCAACCGGTTACGAGCCCCCTCCGTCTTTTCCCAACTGTCAAGCAATACCACCAACCGGTCTGCTTTCTCTGTGTCATACAGAGATTGAGCATATGTAAAGGGAAGGCGCATGTATTTGTCGTTGGTAGCATCTGAACCGGTGTCATAGATGCCCGCCACTTCTATATCCAGCGCATTCATCTGGCCATCAAGGGTGGTGGCCATAACCACTCCATCCATCCCCGGTTTTAGATTTAGGTGACGAGCCAAATCCTCTGCCATCTCCACGCCATAGGGTTTTTCCTTGCTAAGGGCATTCCCTTTTACCGGACGGAAGGCAGCCCAGGCGCCCTTTATTGTCTTATCATCGCTGGGCTTCACGCCTTTTGCCAGAAATATCGTGGAGATATGTCCATTAGAAACAAGGCCTGAGATATGGATCTGAGGTGTGGCCAGAATGACATCATCGTCCTCCTCTGCTATATCAATTATCCTTTGAATCTCTTCTTGAGAAAACATGTATCGATCTGGATCGATTTTTCCCTTTTCTATCCATCCCTTTTTATAAATGGTAAGGTGACCCAGGCCTTCTCCTCTGATAGCAGACTGTCTGAGTCCTTGATATGTGTTATGTATATACCCCCGAAAGAGGCTCACAGCCGCAAATCCCATGGCGATAGCCAAAAGAGTTACAAAGGACCTGCGTCTATTTTTCAGTATGTTGCGAAGTGCTATTTTTATCCATTTGTTCATTTTTTACCTCCTCCATCTACAATCTTTCCATCCTCCAGTCGAATTAGACGCTCCACCTTGTCAAGAAGCCTCTGGTCATGGGTGGAAAAAATAAAGGTGGTTTTTTCCTTTTCATTAAGGTCACGCATAATCCCGATAATCTTACGGGAGGTATCGGAGTCCAGATTCGCCGTGGGCTCGTCAGCAATAACAAGGAATGGCTTTGTAACCAGGGCCCTTGCAATAGCAACCCGCTGCTGTTGCCCTCCGGACAGCTTATCGGGCCTATGATGTACAAAGCCGGACAAGCCGACTTCATCGAGACGAGAGAGCGCATTGTCTCTTGCCTCAGAGGAAGATTTGCCTTTAATCTGAAGGGGCAGCATGACATTTTCCAATGCAGAAAGAACCGGTATCAGGTTAAACCCTTGAAAGATGAAACCAATAGCCCTATTTCTAAGTTCAGCGCGCATATTGTCAGATAATTGGACAACTTCCTGGCCCTCGACAAACAATTGCCCTGAGGATGGTTCATCAATGGCGCCAATAAGATTTAACAAGGTGGTTTTGCCTGAGCCGGAAGGGCCCCATATAGCTATAAATTCTCCTTTATCAATACTCAAATCAACACCTCTCAGGGCATGTACAGACGTTTCCCCCAGCAGATAATCTTTTTTAATATCTCTCATTTCAATTAGTGACATGATTCTAATCCTCCTTTCTTACAGATTCTCAGACAGTCTCCGGAATTTTTCCGCCTTAGCCTGATCTCCAGCCTTTGTGTATAGCTCAGCAAGATTTGAATAAACCCTCTTTTCTATTGATGTTAGAGATTCAGGATTCTTCTCGATTAAGCCGACCAGATGCTCAAAATCCTCCAATGCTATATCTCCCCTGTTAAGAAAAGAAGGGAGGTTTTTCGAATTACTGGCCCTTGTCATTCGCACAGAGACATTGTCAGGATCTCTTTTCGCTGCCTTATCCATTAAGCCGGCCCCCTTATTAACATAAGACATCTTTTTTATAGGATTCCACGTGGTCTTGGCCATCATAGTGGTTGGACTCCCCAGATAACACATGGTTTCGCTATCCTTCTTATTGATCTCATAGGCCCGGGACAGAAACTCCACCGCCCTGGGTGCATACTCTTTGGCATCTTTTCTCGCCTTTATATGATAGGCGATACCAAGGGCTTTTAGTGCTTCATAATCAGAGGGGTTTTGATTCAGACCCTTTTGAAATCCAGAGATCTTTTCTGACAATTGCACATCTGTTAAATCTTGCAGTCCGTGCCAGTCTTTGGCCCACACTGGAGTGGCCAAGAAAAGTAGTGCAGCGAAAAAAAGATGAGACATTATCCTATGACCTGAGTAAAACCGGTTTCTCAATTTAGCCTCCCTCTTTAGTTTCTTTTTAAGTATCCATGTTTGTTGATTACAGGATTAGTATAATAATGAATATGTTGTATGCAACGGATAAGCGATAAACTGGTGTAACAAGTGTGTGGAAGGGATTCATCAAGGATGAAAAAGGATAATAATTCTAATCAGGATTCACTTGAAATGAAATAATCCGGCACCAAAGGGGTAAGGGAGGTTACAATTTTTTCTTCAGGGATTACTCTCTCTTTATCTATCTTAGTTTTTTTCTTGATTTTTATTCAACCATGGCCGCTTATCCGGGCCCACAATCTTTGAAACCCTTTCCTTAATCCAGTCAAACGGGAGATCTTCTTTGGGAGGAAACTTCTCTATATATTCTATATAGGGTGCGCCCTTTAGATCTTTTCCAGGTAAAATCGCATCCCTTTTTCCATCAAATTCCACAGTAGGCAATCCGTTTTTCTCGCAGAGGACTTTGTCAAACGTTGCAGCCGCGCTTACCCACCTTCCATTCAAAAAGAACTGGTTATATCCATGCCTGGGGAAAATATTGGTTTTAAACATTTGAACGACATGGTCAGGTATCCTATGGTTTCTGATCTTGGCAAAGACAAGTCTGCTCGGGATGCCTGCAGCCCTTCCAAGTGCAGTAAGGAGCACTGCTTTCTGGACACAGTATGCCTTTCCCCACTCAAGGATCCTGGATGCCCTAAAGTCCTCTATGAATACAGAGATCATATAGATATTGTATCTGATGGAATCCCTCACAAAATAAAAAAGCCCTACCGCCTTTTCCTCATTGCTGGCACAGCCCCGTGTCACGTTTGTTACTGTTTCAATAATTTTCTTGTGGTCCGTCTCGATAGTTGGGCTCGCTTGCAGATAGTGCCCCATTTCTGAATCCATAAACCATCTCCTTCCACAGGATTTTGAGCAATTACTTCGGGATTGAACAGGACAAGTATTCAGGTTAAATTCTATACAACGTAAGAGGGTTGTCCCCAAACCTTTCGTTTGCTGCTTTCAATTTCTCCTCACTTGAAATAACGGCAACGGCCTGCCCTGCCCCGGCTTGATCAAAATATTTTTCCGCTGCCTGGTTGACCTGGGTTCGTGTCAGGGACAACATCCTCTGTTTAAATCGGTTGCGGGATTCATCCGAAAGAGACATGATCTTACGGTAAAAGGCCTGGCGGGCGGCAGGACCGGGTGGATCCGGTTTGTCGATTTCTGAACATATCTGAAAAATGGCCTCTTTTATATCCTGATCCCCATAATCATCTGATTTGATGAAAACCGCGGCCCCTTTATACGCATTCAAAGTCTCTACAATATGGGGGTCCCGGTACGAGCCGAAACCGAACAGCCCGCTTTCAGGGTTATAAACGGCAAAACCACCATAGGCACCGCCCTTTTCCCTTATCTCGCGATGCAGGTACATGGACCGGAGGATTTTGCTGATCACTGCCAGTGACGGCGAATCCTCATGCTCCATACGTACCACCGGAAAGGTTTGGGCCACAAATGATACTGCCGAGGCAGTACTCCATCCTTCTCTTGGAATATCATCATTTTTTTCAATGTGTGGTGGTTTAAATCCATGGCCATTCTCAGGTGAGAGATTTTTCTGAAGCGAAGACGCCAGAGGGAGCGCAGCCTTAATCTGCTGCTCTTCACCGATTAATGCCATCTTAAAATTACTGCGGGTGAGTATGGTTGTGCCGATCAACGTCAAATCGGCTGAAAGTGTTTCCAGTTTATCATCGGTCATATTCGTGGTCAGATCTTTTATCATTTTTAACTGGTGAATACCATGCCAGCTTTCAGCAAGCGCCATTGTGGTGGAAAAATTCCTGGAAGCAAGCGACATGGCCAGCTGATGACCATTGCGAATAACCATGGTTTCCATGCCTGCTCGGTATTCGAGCAGCAGGCTCTTCAAACGGTTAAGGTCTGTAAAATCAAACGAACACAACAATTCTGATATGATTTCAAACATTCTGTCCTGATTCCGGGCAAGACATTTTCCATTGAATGTCACAAAGGGGAGGCAGGTGCCTTCGCCGTCAAATTGGCTGCGGGCCTGTGTCGATAGTTCGATACCACCGGTATAGGCATCGATCAATTGTACCATATCGGTATAATCACGGCGGGTTGTCCCGATTTTTGTAAAGGCATGACAAAAAAATGGGGCCAGGGGAATCAGTTTTTGCGGAAGGTTGCCGCTTCCTGCTGCAGCTGAAAAATAAAAAATTCCGGCGGTGGGTTGCTGATAACAGGCTGCTGGCACTGGTTCGGTCATGACCGTCTCAGGAATACTTTTTACCCGCGGTGGAATATCCTCCCTTTCCAGAGTAGGGAGAACCGAAACATCTTCCACCCTTTCCTGAAGTTTTTCCAGCGCATCGCTGTCTTTTCTGATTTTTGCAAGATCAGATTCGGTCATATCCACTTGTATCACATCAAGTTCCTTGGTAACTCGCATCTCTTCCTTCACTGCCATCTCTTGATCAGGCATGAGTGTCAGACGAACCTTGTGCGGGTTGTCGAGAAAATACGTTTTGATTCTGTTTTCAAAAAATGGTTCTTTGGATACCATGTCTTGCAGGAAAGTCATGTCCTCATCAAAGTTAAGTATTCTGACAGGATCACCTCCATGGAACCAGCTTCCAGAAAAATGAAGCAGCAGCTTAATCCCATATGGATAGGGGTGGTTGGTTATTTCTTTACGATGAAATTCAAGCTGGTGAATGGCTGAATCAATCAGTTTTTTATCTATTCCATCATCGGCCAGGTGTTGTAAAACATCGAAAATGATCTTTTCGATGTTATCCGCATCAGATTCTTTCACATCTTTCAGACCTGCCGCAAACAATGTGTCGCGGTTATCCGCATCAAAGCCAGTGCCATCACTTAAAGCGGTCCCTAACTTTGAGTCGATCAAGGCCTTACGGAGAGGAGAAGCGGAATTGCCCAGAAGGATTTGTTCTAAAAGGGTAAGGACCAGGACTTCAAATGAATCCTTGATATCGGCCGTCAGCCATGCCAGGCACACCTGACATTTTTTCGTGGAATCTTCATCTTTATTAAAGGGATAATAATATGTATCGTACTTGGGCTCCTTCCAGCGCACTTGTAAAGGCACTTCGGTCTGCGGATCAATTGTGTCAAAATGACGCAGTATTTTTTCCTGAATAAAATCCAGGTGACCTTTCAACGGAAGATTGCCATATGTATAAAAGAAGGCATTACTCGGATGATAATGCCGCCTGTGGAATGCCTTCAGCTGTTCATGGGTCAGTTTAGGAATGACCACAGGATCTCCGCCTGAGTTAAAGCGGTAGGTTGTGGATGGATAGAGAGACTGTAAAAGAGATCTGGCCAGCACCTCACTCGGGGATGACATAGCCCCTTTCATCTCATTATAAACGACCCCTTTATACGCCAGCTTGGAGGCACCTTTTCCACCTGAATCTGGCTCAACCTCCAACCGGTGGCCTTCCTGCTTGAAACTAAGTGAATCCAGATTGGGGAAAAAAGCCGCATCCAGGTATACATCCAGCAAGTTATAGAAATCTTTTTTGTTCTGGGTTGAGAATGGGTACATAGTCCAGTCTGACGCGGTAAACGCATTCATAAACGTAGATAAACTTCTTTTTAACATTGAAAAGAAGGGGTCCCGCACCGGAAAAGATCTGGAACCGCACAGAACCGTGTGTTCTAAAATGTGCGCAACGCCGGTCGAATCTGTAGGCACGGTTTTAAATGCAACGCTGAAGGTGTTCTCCGTATCATTGGTACTGATGTGAACATACCGGGCTTTCGTTTTTTCATGTTCCAGTTCGTAGCAGATGGAACTGATTTGCTCAAGCAAGCAAACCCTGCAAATGCGATAGCCATTTATACTATCGCCTTCGTTAAGGTCTGGATTACGTGGGTCTATTGACGTATTCATAGATTACCTTAGTAATTTTCATGGAATGTAAGTAACGGCGAAGCCCCTTTGAGTAAAGACGGATTTGGATTAGCAACGCCGTGAGATACTAAGGGCTCGCTTTTCGTGGGCCGAAGTGTATGGAATTTGCCCTTGTGTGTCAATGGCAAATACTTATTTTCTTAAAGATCTTGTAGTCATAAAGAGTAATTACTTGCGATCCCATTTTTCCTTCTGGTAAAAGGTCCTCGACAGCATTGCAAGTCGCCAGTTCCATGAGGAGCACAACGCAATGGCTTGAAAGCACCCCAGGCACAAATGATCATTTTATGAAAGACAATGAAAGCAGTCCACTACACAATGTGAGATCTTTGCACAACCTAACAATCTTTGTAACCCAAGAAAAGCCCACCCTGATCCTCCCCTCCCCTGCCAGACCACATTACAATGATTTCATGGCCGTTACGTTGCTTGAGAAACAACTACTCCTATAACTACACACCTATCCATCAATGTTTGCATAGATTGACTCAGTAACCGGGGTTGGGACTCCCAGCTCCTTGCCGAGCCTGATGATAATGCCGCCGAAGAGGTCGCCCTCATGGCGTTTGCCTTTTGCCTCAACGTCCCTCTGAAAGGAGGTCTTGGTTTCAGGGGGAAAATTGCTGCCTGTTTGCAAAGAGTCGGCCACGATTGAGTCGGCCAGTGGTACGCCTTTTTTCTTTGCAATCGCTGCTATCTCCTCCATTACCTTTCGCACCAGCTCCTTTAGCTTAGAGTCTGAAAGAATTTCGCCAAATGTCTTAGCCGTATACGCGGTAACCAGGCCGTATCCTGCAATAAACACGAACTTTTGCCACTGGGCAGAGGAGGCGTCGTCGCTCTACGTAAACTGTATACCCATATCGTTAAAAAAGTTGATTATCCCTGTGGGATCGAAGTCAGGGAGGTGTGGGTCTTTTCCGAATGCGATGAGCCCCGGCTCCCCTGCGTGGGTAACGACCCCGGGTCTTTCTAAAAGCGCACCAATATACACACACCCGGGAAGCACAATTCCTTTCGGCATATTTTTTCTGATCCTCTTATAGATGTCCACACCGTTGAGCAGTGGTATGACGAGGGTGTGAGTGCCAATGTTTGTCTTGATTTCAAGCGTTGCATCATCCAGATCGTAGCCCTTGACACACAGAAGGTAGAGATCGGGCTGTGGTATTTGTTATGAGCATTCATATAAGCCCCCTTCCTTTCCCTCCCTTCACAATGTGGTCAAAATACTTAATTGCTTAAGCCTTCTTTCCGTTCTAAGGAAATTTGTCTGGCAAGATAGATTTTTGCCAGGCTCTGGTAAGGCACATCTTTCTTGTTTGCAAGAGTTTTTAGTTCAGCCAGCATCCCCTCCGGGAGGCGAATTGAGATTGATTTTAACGATGGCTTTAATTTGGGAAAAGAAGCCCTTTTGAAATTTTTTGTATCAAAATAATCAAGCGGAGAATGAGTAGCCCAAAATTCCCGTTCTTCGTCTTCGTTTTTAAATTTAGGAATAGTTTTTTTATCCTTTTTCATCATAAAACTCCCTTTCTCTTTTATTCATATCCCTGCCGGAAACTACTCTAATCAGGTCGCCTCTCTTCGTGAATACCACGATGAGAAAACGATCTGCATCCGTTTTGCCAAATGCAGCCCACCGTTTTTCAGATATCGAATGTTTTGGATCGTCGATAACAAGAAGCGGTTTGTTAAAAAATACCTGCTCACACTCCCAGTTTTCGACCTCATGTTTGATGAGGTTTTTATCAACATTCCCTTGGTCCCAC
>Ga0307378_10008864_pt1 | contig 13281 bp, 6 predicted proteins | sample UN1MG_FD_202238 | JGI IMG/M metagenome (GOLD analysis project Ga0307378, IMG submission 202238) | Soil microbial communities from Risofladan, Vaasa, Finland - UN-1 | ecosystem: Environmental > Terrestrial > Soil > Coastal area > Acid sulfate soil | place: Finland: Risofladan, Vaasa | collected... | reverse complement strand
TCGTCCCTACACGACAATGATTCCCTTCTGGAGCGAGAGTGGAACTGTTGTCCGGCAGATTCGGCAATCCGCAAAGCATCAATTCGCTCCCATTTGGATTGGCCGCCCCAGCATGCGGTGCTGTCCGTTACTTCATCGTCTCCTGCATCAAATAGACCTCGTTACCGTTTTTCACAGCGAGGTAATGGAGGCTGTCGCTTGAATCGAAGACGATGCGGCTGCCGGCCAGGAATCCGTCGTGTCGCTTGCCCTCGTTGCCTTGTTTACTACTTGTGTGGTTTTGGTTTAGTATTCCGGGCAATGAAAGAGGATGTTATGAAAAACCTGAAGATCATCATTTGCTCAGCTCTGTTTGTGCTCTGTATTTCCTTGGCGGTATTTGCTGAGGGGATCACAGTTCAGCTCGAGTTCCCGCAAGACTCGCTAACGGTCTCCAAGATGGGAGAGTACGACGTTGTGAGCCTCGAGGGGTGCGAGCTCTTTGGCGAGCCGGGGGAGCCGCTTCTGCCGACGAAGGCCGTCTATGTGGCGCTTCCGCCTGGCTTCGAGATGACCGGAGTTCGCATCTCGGATAACAGGCAGATTCAGCTGCCAGGCGCATTCGATATCGCCCCAGGTCAGCCCGTCCGGCCTGTTTCTCAGCCTGATCTTTACGACTTCGTCCCTCCCGAGCCCAGCGCCTACTCGCTTTTTGAGGCGCAGCCGGCCGAGCAGCTCGTATCGACCGGCGAGGGGTCGCTGCGGGGCTATCGTGTGCTTGGGCTGATCGTGTATCCCATGCAGTATCAGGCGGCCGAAAAGCGCCTGCTTCTGAGCACGGAGATGACGATAGAGATTGTGGGTAAGCAGCTTCCGCTTCCATTGGACACGCTGCCCGAAAGCACACTGGCCGGCGACGTCGCCGCGAAATCGGTGGTCAGCTCGCTGGTTGAGAACCCCGAGGGCGCGGAACAGCAGCCCAGGGCAACGCCTCTTTACTGGCGGGACAAATGCGACGTTCTGATCATCACGCAGGACTATTTCGTCTCGTCGCTAGAGGTCTTGCAGGACTGGCTTTACCGGAAGGGCTACCGAACGAAGATAGTTACGGTTGGCGAGATTGAAGGCGATTATGTCGGCCCGGACTTACCGGCCAAGATACGAAACTGCATCAAGGACTACTACATCAATCAGGGTCTTGGCTGGGTGATTCTTGGCGGGGACGTTGGTGAGGTCCCGACCCGCCGTGGCTATGCGTTTACGTCCGGGAAAACCTATGGCAAGGATGATTATCTGCAATGCGATTACTATTACTCCGATCTGGACGGCAGCTGGAACGCTGATGGGGACGAGTATTGGGGCGAGTACAAGGAAGATAACATCGATATGTACCCGGACGTCTTTGTGGGTCGGTTGCCGGCCTCATCTCTGAGCAACATTAAGGTGCTGGTGCGGAAGATACTGACCTATGAGGGGGTTGGCGAGGACCCGCTTCCGACCGATTATCTTACGTCGGCGTTCTTCTGGGCCTGCAAACTGGACGAGCACCCGACGTGGGGTGGCGATGCGAAGGACAGCATCACCGAGGCGACCATCTTTCCTCCCTATTGGACGTTCAAGACCTGCTATGACCGGGATGGCACTTCGGGCAAGGAGAACGTGCTGGGCGCCATGGACGACGGCTATGCGATCATTAACAACTGTGGGCACAGCACCTACAATGCGGCGAGCGCGCTTTCTGATGTTCCTAATGCGCAGCGTGAGTACATCGCGTGTATTGATATGACGAGGCTCAAGAATTCGCCTCGTTATTCGGTGCTCTACTCGATAGGTTGCCTGTTCGGGGCGCTTGATTTGGACAGCCTGGGAGAGCGATTCGTGAATGCGGCGGCGGGCGGTGGCGTTGCAGCGTTGGTCAACAGCCGGTATGGGTGGTATTCGTCAGGCAGCCCCGGTTACGGCCCTTCTGACCTGATGGACCGCGAGTTCTTTGATGCTCTGTTTAGGGGCCATCACTACAACATCGGCGAGGCCTTTGCCGAGAGCAAGGTGCGTTACATCTCGTACTCGAAGCGTTCAAATAAGGGCTGGTATGGCTGCTTCAGATGGGTAACTTACGGGATGAACCTTCTTGGGTCCCCGGTAACGCCCGTCTGGACGGCGACACCATCGACAATAGCCGTGGACTACGACCCTGTTTTTAGGCTGAACAGGGATGGATTCTTCGCCAGCGTAACCGGCAAAGGAGCGAAGCCTGTTCAGGGCGCTCTCGTGTGTCTGACAGACCGCGCCGGTTGGCTTGCCCGTGGAACGACTGACCAGGACGGCCAGGTCCTGGTCGATACGCCTTACGTAGAATCCGCCCGCAATTTCGACTTGACGGTAACTGCACAAAATCATCTGCCTTACCTTGCCCGCGTGACGGGCGTTTACAACACGGAACTGGCGCTAACGAACGCTGAGGTGACGCCGCGATATGGACGGGCGGGCGACACATTCACTTTTCAGGTGCATTATTCTGATGAGGATGGGGACCCGCCGTTTGTCATCAAGGCTTACGTTGCAGGGCAGTACTTCCCCCTCTCGCTGCTTGAAGGTGGTCCGGCAAATGGCACGTTTGGGGTCAAGCTCGTGATCGGAAGCGGCGATTGCCTCGGCGACATGTTTCATTTCTTCGCTGTTGACGGTCGTGGCTCCTTCAAGAGGTATCCGCCAACGGGAGAGCTCTTCGGGCCCGGCATCGATGACGTCAAGCCCGATTCCACCGTCAGTTCGCCCCAATACTCGAGCGTGGCCACCATCGCCGTGCAATACCTTGCTCACGACGACTGCTCCGGCGCGGCCAGTCTGGAGCTTTGGTTCCGCCGCAACGCTGAGGCATGGACATTCTCCGGCCTGTCGGGTGAAGGTTCAAGCGGAACGATCAGCTTCGTAGCGCCGGCAGAGGGCACTTACGACTTTTTCAGCATAGCGACCGATAACGCCGGCAACGAGCAGCTTCGCATCGCCCGCACGGATACTTCTTGCGTTTACGACGGTACGCCTCCGAGCTCGACGTTGCGCTGCCCAGACTACTCATCTGAGAGCAACCTGAGCATCGCCTGTTGGGCAGGCGACGTTGTTTCCGGGGTCGAGCGAGTCACAATGTATTATAGATTCTCTGCTCCTGAACCTGCCGAGAGCGGCATCGCACGTCAACCGAAGTGGCAAGTCTTCAAGAGCGCCCAGTGGCGCCAGGGCCTTGACTTCGCATTTGATGCGCAGAACGGGCCGGGGCTTTATGAGTTCATGTCCATTGCGACCGACCGAGCAGGCAACACAGAGCATGTCAAGAGCGCCGCCGATGCATCGTGCGTGTTCGATTATCCGTCGCTGGCGTTCTTCATCTGGACCGACGCGGGGAATTATCATCCGGGGGACGAGCTTGTAGTGTCGGGGGCCTACGATAACCCCGGCGAGACAACTACCGCAGACCTCTACCTCGCACTTGTGCTTCCGGACGGGGACATGTTGTACATGCCCGGCCCTTCCAACACTCTCTGCGCGCTCTACACTGAGATACCGATCGCCGCTTTGTCATCGCGCGAGTTTGAGCTGCTGAGGACAGAGATTCCGGCTGGCTTTCTGCCCGGGCGATACCAGTTTATGGCCGCCTTGGTGCGGTCCTCTACATATCAACTTATGGGTAACATTGCCGCAGCCGACTGGGACGTGTTGTAGCCTCAACGCTCGCGGCGTTTAGCAGAGACGGCCATCATCCTACCGGCTAGACGCGCTGAGGGTGGTCAACGCAATGCGTGAGACCGCAAGGCATAGGTCGCGAGGGTCGGGGGATTGACCGAACCTGAGCGCCGCCGTGCCCCTCTCGACAACGTCTGCTATTTGTGCGTGCCCCGTCATAAACTTGCCTCCAATCGCGACGAACGGAGTACGCGACTGATACGGCACTCTTATATCAATACCGATGCGGCCAAACGCCTCGACAAGGTCGGGGTGAAGAGGCGACTCGTGCTCGCCAAGCGCCGCTACGTAGATTGTCTTGAACGGTAGCTTTGCGAGAACTTCCTCGAGTCTGCCAATTTGCTCGAGTGTTGAGACAGGCGCGTCGCACACCCATTGGGGCTTGCCAGCGGGGTCTTTTCTGAGAATGCGGAGCTTCCCGATGCCGCCGTAGGCGAAGTAGTTGATGCGGTTTCTTGCCAGAAGCGAGAGCGTTTTTTTCAACCATTCTCGGTCAGTCTTGAGCAGGCCGAACGTCCTGCTTGATACCGCGAAAAGCGCCGATTTGGGAGCGCTGTTGATGCGCTTGGCAAGACCTTGTTGTTGTTGGGTCGAGGCCCCGAACTTCAACGTTGCCGTCGCAAATGATTCGGGCCGGGCAGGGTCAAAGGCGGCGACGTTGATCCCGAACCTGTTGGGGGACAGTTGTTGTCCGTCGATGATTATCTCCGAGGCAAGCCCCTGGCCGCAGTCCTTGCTTGTAAGGGCCAGATTGGCCGGGCACGTTGTTGTCGTGTGGGGTATTATGAACCCGGGCGGGGGCATCGGCCGGGGTGGATGCGACTGGCATTCGATCCGCAGCGCATTCAAGCCCTGCCTCAAGGCGCCGGCCGGGCACGGCAGGAGGACATCTTCCCACCTATCGCCGACCGTGAATGATCCAAGAGGCGCCTCGTTTAATGATGCGTGGAACAGTCGCCGTCTGGCCAGGGTGTCTGTGCGCGCTCTAACCTCAAAAAAACCTGGGCCAGAGTCGCCGGTATGAAAAACTGTCTCGGTGAGCGTGCCGCCCCATCGGAACGGGATAGCTCCCCACCGCTCCCTCTGATACCATCCCTTGCCCAGGGCCGCGCCTTCGTGATCTGAGCCGATGTTCAGGGCCAGATTGAGAGCCGAGCCGTGCGAGGACATGTGCAAGGCTGAATACGCGGTCGAAAAGGACAGCTTGAGACTGTAGGAGACCTTGATAGTGCTTGGGAGCTTTCCCAGCCATGAAAGCCAATCTCGAGCGGTCGTGAACTGCCCGGAAACGAGGTCCGACAGCGCCATCGCACGGCCTCGTGGGATTTCTCCCTCGACATATCGAGTGAGTAGGACAGCGTTGGAAAGTATCAGGATGGCGGCAATAACACATACAGAGCGGAACACAGCCTTGCGGGGAGGTTTCGCGGGACTGACCGGCCGCCTCAGTCCGGGCGCCACGAGCCACGCGAACCCGTAAACAAAGACTGGGAACAGGCCAATAAACCGCCTCGCGCCGAACGCCTCGCCGCCCCACCAGTCCATGATCGAGGCGTTCAGGTATAGCTGCAATAGAAAGACGGGCAGCATTGCGATTGCCAGTCTGTCCCGGGCAAACGAGGCTCGGATGAGGCCAATTGTCGCCAGAAGCAGCACCGGCGTCCAGAGGAACAACCCGCCCCTTGTGGAGAAAAGGACTTCGTAGATATGTGGGTGGTGCAGGTCAATAAAGCCGCCGGTCTGGGGTATGAGAAAGAACTTGCCATAGATTATCCGCCAGGTGATTATCTGCGGCAAAAAAGTAATGACTGCGGCCGCTAGTGAGACAGCGAGACCTGCTACGGGCAGCTTGGGTCGCTTGCAGTCCCTGGCCGGGAAGAGCTGCGCGCCAAGAAGGAGGATAGCGGGAATGATTGCGAAGATAGCGTTCTGCCACCTGACGAGGGACATGAGCCCGGCGAGGACCCCGAGCAGGACCCATTCTGACCTTCGGCGGAACCGCTCTATTGAGGCGGCTTTTGCCACGAAAACTGAGACTGCGAACATGGAGAGCGCGTGGGACATGAATGGCTCGAATACCTGGTAGTGTATGGCAGAACTGGCCAGCCAGACTGCAAGTATCCCGAGGAGAGCCGGCGACGAACCTGTTCGTCTGGCTGTGAAGCGATAGGCTGCAATGACGCCAATGAAGCTCGCGATTATCGAGGCGAGGCAGATGGCGGTGTAGTATGGCTCGCCCTTGCCCTGATTGACGTTGCCAACGTAGTCGGGCGGCATCGCCAGCGAGATGAGCCTCGCCACGAGAAAGAAGGGAGACCACATTACTGCTGGGCCGACGGAGAATACGTTGGGAGGGTACCCCTTGGAATTGATGCAGACCTGGGCAACAAGCGGGTCGTCTCTGGGAAACATCTCGTAGTCGTTTCTGAGATCGAGGTCCCCGTCGAATACTGCGGAGCGCAGGTAGATGTAGTAGTTCTGCCCGTCCCCATCCATGCGACCACCGATGAACCCGAATAGCAGCAGAACGACGACGAACGGGACGCCGAGCAAGAGCAAGGCCGCTAGCGAGGCTCTGTGCCGAGGGCTCACGCCGACTAATCCTTGAAGATCACGACTGTTGCGCCGGACCCGCCCTGGTGTGGCGGAGCCGCGCCAGCGCTTTCGACGAGCTTGTTTTCCTTCAGCACCTTCGCGACAGCCACCCTCAAGACGCCCTTCCCGTGGCCATGCACGATCCGCACCTCTTTCAGCCCCCAAAGGTTCGCCTGGTCAAGGTAGCGCTCCAGAGCCTCGATTGCATCATCCCGTTTCATCCCTATGAGCATGAGCTCGGGGCCGGGCCGTTTGGAACCTGTTGCGAACGCCGGCGGGACTGCATTGACGTCTTCAGGCTTCTTGCCTGGCCCGGAAGCGCGAATGAGGCTTTGGACCTTGGACCTAACCTTAATGCCACCGAAGCAGACCTCGGCCTCGTTTCTGGACTCGAATACATTCGTGACCTCCCCAACGACGCCGATCCCTACCATCTCCACTTGCATCCCCTTCCTGATCGTCTCCACGGTGAGCGACTTGGCTGGCGGCGCCTTCGGTCCGCTCGTGCGTTCTGACTTCGCCAACACATCCTTCTGCAATCCCTCGATTCGCGTCCTTGCGCGGTCAACATCGCGAGCAGCAAGCGTTCCCGCCGAACCTTTGGCCCGAAGCGAGGCCATGATGCTGCGAACCTCCGATTTAGCCTTCTTAATGAGCTCATCCGCCTCGTGCCTCGCCGAATCCACCATCTGCTGTGAGCGCTCCTTCGCGAATTTTAGCGACTTATCAAGCTCTGCCTGAAGCGCGGACGTCTCACTTGTTCTCTTATCAAGCTCCGCTGTCTGTGCCCGAACGACGGACTTCTCCTTGTCGAGGAACGCAAGCAGCTCGCTGACTCGCCTGGACTCGACCGACAGCGACGATTTTGCGCTGCGAACGAGGTCTTCGGGCAGCCCGAGTCGCTTGGCAATCTCGAAAGCGTTGCTGGCGCCTGGGAGCCCGATGACGAGCCGGTAAGTTGGCTGAAGCGTTAGCGGATCGAACTGAACGGAGGCGTTTTTGACGCCGTTGGTAGAGTGGGCAAATACCTTAATGGAATTGTGGTGAGTGGTGGCGATTGTGTGTGCGCCGGCGTCAGTCAAATGACCTAGAACTGCAACGGCAAGCGCCGAACCCTCCGATGGGTCTGTGCCCGCTCCCATCTCGTCCAGCAAAACCAGGCTCCTGCGCGTCAGGTTCTCCACAATCCTCACGATCTGACCCATGTGCGAGGAGAACGTGCTGAGAGACTGCTCTATCCCTTGCTCGTCGCCTATGTCGGCAAAAACGGCATCGTATAGCGGCACGGTTGAGCCCTCTTGGGCGGGGATGTGAAAACCGGATAGCGCAAGCAGCGTGAGCAGGCCTACCGTCTTGAGGGCGACTGTCTTACCTCCCGTGTTTGGCCCCGTGATGACGAGCGTCCGGTAATCGCCGCCGACTCTGATGTCAATCGGGATGACGCCTTCTTTCTTCTGGGCTTGCTGTTCCAGATCATCTGATGCTTTCGAGGCGAATCTCCTCCAGAGCTCCGTGCTGCTGAGCTCTTTCCGGTCGGAAGCTTGGTCGTTAGCTTCCTGTGCTGTCTCGGCCCCAAAGCGTCTGTTGGCGAGCACCAGAAGCGGGTGCCTGGCCTCGCGGAGCACAAGTCGTTCATCGGCGGCGATCTGGGGCATCTTAGCGTCCAGAAGGTTTGCGAATCTTGCTCTGGCGAGTATGCAATCAATCTCGGAAAGCAGCTCTACGTCTCTTGCGATGTCATCGGCCGACTCGCCCACCTGCGAGGTGAGCTCGCGGAGTATTCGCTCGATCTCGCGCTGCTCGGCTATCTGAAGCTGGCGAACTTGGTTGTTGAGCTCAACCGTTTCCTTCGGCTCGATGAACACTGTCGCGCCACTGGATGATTGATCGTGAATAACCCCTGGCACCGCTGAGCGTCTCTCGCTCCTGACGGGGACGACGAACCGTCCATCCCTTACCGTAACATACTGCTCCTGGGCCGCGATGATGCCCTCTCGCGAACGGAGCAGCGTGTCGAGCTTCTCTCTAATTCTCTTCTGCGTTGTGTTGATCTTGATCCGTATGCGCCGAAGCTCCGGGCTTGCGCTGTCGCGGACCTCGCCGCTTGGCGCAATCGCCAGTTCGATCGACTCGGTAACTTCGGGCAGCCCGGCCAAGAGCTTCACCTTGCGCCCAAGCCTGGGCAGGGTTGCTGTCAAGTTCACGAATCTCCGCGTCAGGTTCTGGCAGGTGCGAAGTGTCTCAGACACCGCAAGTAGCGTTTCGGGCGGCAGGAGAGAGCCTGCCACGCGGCTTCTGGCAATGGCCTCGTCTATCATCTTGACGCCCGCGAGTGGCGAGGCCATCGTCCGCAGCACCTCCACCCCCTCGCCCGTCTCCTCGAGAAGGTTCTCGACGGCAAGTTGCTCCGATTGAGGCGCGAGCTTCTCCACCGCTAGTCGGCCCTTAGTCGTCTCGGCAAGCGAGGCGGCCGCCTCGATCATCTTAGGGAAATCAAGCAGTCGAAGGCTTTTTTCGTCCAATCAGTCGCTCCTGGTAGTTATCGTTGCGAAAAAAGTAGTCTGGGCGCCGCCGAGTGTCAAGACCGCGGCGTGAGCGATTGATTTGGATGGGGTCCACGAAGGACACGAAGCGGCACGAAGAGAGGATGTTTTGCCTCGCGCATTTGCTGCTTGTGGCCAGCTGAGCTACGGGATGCCTTCTGTGGTTGGCTGTGCGTCTTAAACTCCAACACGAATCACAAGAAGGCCTTCGTGTGTCTTCGTGTGCTTCGTGGATTATCAATCTCATCAGATTAAAAAGTGGAGCTGGGGGGACTCGAACCCCCGACCTCCTGAATGCGAATCAGGCGCGCTCCCAACTGCGCCACAACCCCACTTGGCTCATTCAACGAGTATAACAATACTAATGAGAGGAAGGTTTTGGCAAGAGGCGAGCAATGGGAACCACGGAACCTGGCTTTCGTTGGCGCTTGGGCCGAATCGTTCAGGGCTTATCGCTCTGCGACGAAAAAAAGCCGAAAATGGCCCATACAGATGTAGTTACACAACCATCAGATTAAAGCTATCCCCATTGTCAAGACCACGAATCGGTCAAATTAAGGTGGAGATGTCCTGATTGGTCTGCCGTAACGGAGGGAGAGCGTAGCCCGACCACAGTTACGGCAGAAGTGGCATCCGAGCCGCCAATCACCTCCCGGTTGTCAAAATACACCTCCGCGGGCGTGCGCCACTCCTTATTTACAGGAAAGCTAGGACATGACCCAGCGTGTCCCACTTGCACCACAGCATGACATGGGGTCGTAGCGTAGCGGAGAGCCTCTGCTGCTGAGTTACTGGAAGGGGCAGATTGAGCGGGAGATGTGCCTCGTCCTTAGGCTCTCCAAAACCTTCTTAGATGCGCTCCTTGCAATCGCTCTGGACGGGGGGTAGCCTTGCTTTATGCCAAGTAGGATGAGGGTCAGTTCTAAAGCGTTTCTTCCCTCGCAGGTTCTCGCTGGGAGCTTTGCGGGGGCGATATTGGTTGGCTCGATCCTGTTGTACCTGCCATTCTCGTCAGTTACCGGCCACACTGACTATATCGATTGCCTCTTCACTGCGACGTCAGCGACGTGTGTTACGGGGCTGGTTGTGGTCGGAACAGGGAGCCATTTCACGGTCGTAGGACAGACAATCATTCTAATCCTTATTCAGATCGGCGGCCTCGGGATCATGACCGCCGGCATCTTCATGACAATGCTGTTCGGGAGGTCCTTATCGCTGCGAGAACGTGCAATAATAAGGGACACACTCAACCCAGTCCGCACAAAAAGGCTCCCTGTCGTGGTCATCTATGCCGTCCTCTTCACGTTCCTCACCGAGGCGGTTGGAGCGGCCATCCTGTATCCAGCCTTCAGACCTATCGTCGGAAGCCAGAAAGCTTACGGAACCGCGGTCTTCCACTCCATCTCAGCCTTCTGTAACGCTGGCTTCTCGACGTTCGACACTAATCTCGAGAAACTTGGCTCGTTCCCCACGATAGCGATGACGATCATGGCGCTTTTGATCGTGGGTGGCCTGGGCTTCTTCGTCATCCTTGACCTTATCTCAGGGCTCAAAAGGAAACTGACAGGGCGGCAGCTGAAGAGAGCCCCTCTTTTCACATTGCACACGCGAATCGTGCTTGGAGTTACCGCTGGCCTTCTGCTTCTAGGCACGTTGGGGCTATTCCTCTTGGAGAACGGCCACCTCTTCGAGCGAATGGACGTGTCGCATTCCCTCAGCGCCTCGCTCTTCTTGTCTGCGACCGCAAGGACAGCTGGCTTCTCAACTGTGCCTACGTCAAACCTGAGCGATGCATCCCTCTTCCTCCTGACGCTTCTGATGTTCATCGGGGCCTCGCCTGGTTCAACTGGCGGCGGCATAAAGACTACAACGTTCGCCCTGATCGTGCTCTTCGCCATCGCAAGGATAAGAGGCAGGTCCCACGTTAACGTCCTGGGAAGGAGAATCCCTGAGCGCGTGATCAACAAGAGCTTGGCAATCGTCTCGCTCTCGATCTTCGTGCTGGCCATCTTGATTCTGATGCTGCTTGTGCTAGAGAGGGACAATCAAACTGACCCCTCGTTCATGCAGATTGTCTTCGAGGCGGCAAGTGCGTTCGGGACGGTGGGCCTTTCCACTGGTATCACCTCTACCTTGACTTCTGGTGGCAAGCTGGTGATCATATTGTTGATGTTTTTGGGCAGGTTAGGGCCGTTGACGATCGCGACGTTGGTCGCCGCGCGGGCCCGCACAGCGAAGTATTCTTTCCCTGAAGAAAACGTCATGGTGGGGTGAGATGGGCAAATTTGCCGTCATTGGATTGGGCTCGTTCGGCGAGTATGTGGCCAAAAGCCTGATGGCTCGAGGCAACGAGGTGCTGGTCATCGATAGGGACCCCGGGAAAATCCAGAAGGTTAAGGACTTCGTCTCCAGCGCAATGACCGCCAACGCAGCGGACAAGGAGTTTCTCAACGAGGCCGACATTGCGGACGTTGAGGCCGTCATAATCGGCCTGAACGAAAGGGACATGGCCGCCAGCATTCTCGCTACCATGTATCTTAAAGAGATGGGCATCAAGAAGATCGTCGTCAAGGCAAGCAGCAGTGACCACAAAACGATACTTGAGAAGGTCGGCGCAACAGAGACCGTCTTTCCGGAGCGCGAAGTTGCCGAGCGCCTTTCCTCGAGCATATCCTCGTCGAACGTTTATGACCAGATTCCGCTTGCAGACAATTTCGGCATTCTCGAGCTAGTAGCGCCGGCCAAATTCGTCGTCGATCATCTTGAGAGCCTCGACATGCGAGCCAAATACGGGGCTCAGGTGCTGTTTCTAAGAAGGCCGGTCAGACATCTTTCTTCTCAGGAAAAGCCCAAGGTCGAGGACTGCGAGGTCGTCTTCCCGGACAAGGGAACAGCCGTCAAGCCGGGCGACATACTTATCCTCGCTGGCTGCACGGAGTCCCTTGAGAAAATCAAGGGGATGAAACCATCGGTGGGGTAGGAGAGCTGTTACGGCCACAAGATGCGGTCATCTTGAATTTGAGACCGGCCGAATCATCCCGACCGGTGCGGCAGCGCGAAGGAGGCCTTAACTTGCGACAAGAGGTATGACAATTGACCAATGAAACCGTTATCTCCAAGAACGACCTGGAGCTCGCCCTCAAAGAAGGGAAGAGATTCGGCTCACTGATCCTAACCGAAAAGGAGCTCAGGAACATCCACGCCGAGCAGGCTGACCTGAGGCTAGCCTTTCTTGACAACAACGACCTTCAGGGCGCAGACCTTCGAATGATCAACCTGAGTTTCTCCAGGCTCACGTTCTGCAAGCTGGACTACGCGGACCTTTCCGCCGCCAACCTCACCTACACGAGCTTTTACGGCGCCTCGCTCCGCCATACACGGCTTGTTGCGGCGTTCCTGCCGAGTGCGTATCTTCAGCGGGCAGATCTAACGGGTGCACAATTGAAGCACGCCTACGCCATCCGTGCAGTTTTTAAGGAGGCCAACCTGAAGTCATCTGTTCTCTCCTTCTGCGACCTCTCGGACGCTTGCCTGGATGGGGCAAACCTAACGCGTTGCACCCTTGAGGAATCATCCTTGAAAGCATCGTCTATGGTGGGCGCCTACTTACGCCAGACCAACCTCAGGGGCACTAACCTCAAAGCCGCAATCATGGACAGCTCCGTCGTGATCAGCTGTGATCTCACGTCCGCAACGTTGCTCAGAACTTCTTTGAGGCAAGCACTGCTTCGGAACTTGACCGCTACAAAAGCCAATCTGGCCGGCGCATCGTTCGTAAGCTCATGGATAGAAAACTGCGATCTCTCAAAATCGAATCTGTCCAGATGTGATTTCTCCTCTGCACATATCTCGGACAGCTCCTTCGACGAGGACTATCTGAACTTCTCATCCTTCGCAGGCGCAAGCTTGACCAACTGCTCCTTCGCCAACGTCCACCTTGAGAGCGCCGACTTCAGTGGCGCAACGCTCGTGAACGTTGACTTCGACGGAGTTAACCTGAGCACTGTGAAGGGTCTTGACGCTGCTCACTGATGCTTCTGTCGTCGCGGCCAGTCCTTGATCTTGGCCCGTTATCGGCAGATGACAGGCGCGCCTCAAGAGCAGTAGCTTTGAAAAGCGCACGGCATTTCGTTAGGATGTTGATGGTCGCGTATTGGTTGTTTGGAAGAGCTACTCAATGTCGGTAGGCCTGACATGAAACGACTTAGCAAACCTGAAATAAGGGTCGGCATATTCCTCATTGTCGGCATTGCACTGTTTACTGGTTTTGTTTTCTCTGTTGGAGAACAAAGCCGTATCTTCGAGCCAAAATACAGGCTATGGGCGTATTTTGCACGGGTGAGTGGGCTCGTGGCCGGAGCCCCGGTGATGCTCGAGGGGGTTGACGTCGGATCGGTGGAGGACATCGAGCTGCTCCTTGACC
>Ga0307378_10008863_pt1 | contig 13281 bp, 13 predicted proteins | sample UN1MG_FD_202238 | JGI IMG/M metagenome (GOLD analysis project Ga0307378, IMG submission 202238) | Soil microbial communities from Risofladan, Vaasa, Finland - UN-1 | ecosystem: Environmental > Terrestrial > Soil > Coastal area > Acid sulfate soil | place: Finland: Risofladan, Vaasa | collected... | reverse complement strand
TTGCATGCCGCGACGAAGATGAATAGCGTCCCCAGCATGGGGACGTATTGGCTCGCCCCATGCCCGATAATCTCGTCGGCGGTCCCGCGCACAAACCCCAGCACTTCTTCCATGACGTGTTGGAACTTGCCGGGATTCTCCACAGAAAGTCCACGGCGAAGAATCAGGACCCCGGCAAGGATCACCAGTATGACCAAAATCTCCATGGCGATATAGTCGGGGATCGGGTGTGCGGGGTCGGCGGGCGCATACCCAATGGCCGCGAGGAATCCCGCTATCGGAGCGCCCAGAAACTTATTCAGCAATGCCGTAAACCAGATTTCGTGTTCCATGATTAGCAGTCAGCCGTCAGTTCTCAGCTCTTCAGCAAACCTCATCGGCTCCGTAATCCGTTTCGCAGCCCCTCGCCGATTTGCAGCACCGCTTCGACCAGAACACCGCCCACGGGAACGAACAGTCCTGCGAAGAGACCCGGCAGCGAAACCCATCCCGTTCGATAAATCAAATAGACCCCGCCGAAGGCCAGTGGGTAGCGAAGCACGAACTTAGCGATCACGAGCCACGGCGGGCGGTCCCGGCGCGCTGCCATGAGGCTATCCACCGCCTGATGCAGCCAGAAGTAATTCACCAGCCCCAACCCGGCCCCCAGGACGAACCCGCCTGCGAATCCCGGGTGTCCTGCCGCGAGGGCCACGGCTGTGGTCAACACCGCCAATGCCACCATCCAGCGAGGGAGGCGCGCTTCAGCCCGGCTGATTTCCGTCGCCGGCATCGTTTCGAGCTTCACGTTTCTCCTCACGCGCCATCAGGCGCAAAATCTCGATGAACCCCGCCACCGCGCCCAGCGCGGCCAGAATCAAGGTCAGAATCGGCCTGGAATGTAACTTTTCATCCAGGTACCAGCCGAGCGCCAAGCCTCCAAGGATCGCTCCGGGCAAGATAAAGCCCAGGCTGGAATAGAAACCGACCTTCGCCCACAGGCTCGTCTTCATGCCCGCGCGGGAGCCCACAAATCCTCCCGCCTAAGAAAAGAACGGCCGGATTGCCTCGCGCGCCCAAACGATAAAAGGTTGGGGATAGACCCCAATAAGCAGCGTCAACGTCAGCGTGACGCCCAAAACCACCGAGAGACCCGGGCTCGTGGCCAATGGGACCGTGTCGAGCGGCTTCTTCATGAACATCACCACGACGATCCGGAAGTAGTAGTACAGGGCCACGACCGCGTAAGCCACGGCCAGAACCGCCAGCACATAATGCCGGGTCTCAATCAGAGAAAGAAAGATGAAATACTTTCCGATGAAGCCCGCGGTGGGAGGAATGCCGGTGAGCGAAAGCAAGAAGATGAGCATCAGAACGGCGGGCCCCGGGGCGCGCTGCATCAAGCCCGAAAGGTCGTCAATCTCCTCACCGATGATGTCCTTGCGCCGCATCATGATGACGACCGCGAAAGCACCGAGATTCATGAAAGCGTAGGCTAGGAGATAAATGGCGATCGCGGTAAGACCTTCCGAATTGCCGTCCGCCGCCGCGACCAATCCGAGCAGCAGGTAGCCCACGTGCGCAATCGTCGAGTATCCAAAAAACCGTTTAATGTTCGTCTGGGTGATGGCCGCGAGGTTCCCAACAGTCATCGTCGCCACGGCGACGCCCATGGTGAGCATCTGCCACTCTGCCCGCAGCGGCCAGATGCCGACGATCAGGATGCGCATCAGGATGGCAAACGACGCCACCTTCGGCGCCACAGAAATGAATGCGGTAATGGAAGTCGGCGCGCCCTCGTATACGTCCGGTGTCCACTGATGGAAAGGCACGGCAGCCACTTTGAAGAAAAGCCCCGCCAGCAGCGTAATCATCGCCATCCAGGAGAGCGGGTCGGGAGAAGGCCGTCCCGCCAACCGCTCGGCGATGACAACCAGGTTGGTCGATCCGCCGATGCCGTAAAGCAGGGACATTCCATAAAGCAGCAGGCCCGAAGAGAACGCTCCCAGCAGGAAAAATTTCATCGCCGCTTCGTTCGAGCGGCGACTGCCCCGCAGAAATCCCGTCAGGATGTACTCGCAGAGCGCCATCAGCTCCAGGGCCATGAAGAGCACAATCAGGTCCCGCCCGGAGGCCATGAGCATCATTCCCACAGCGGAAAACAGCAGCAGGGCGTAATACTCGCCGTAGTGCGCGTCCTCGATCTCCAAGTACTTGGCGGAAAGCAGCACCACCAGCCCCGTGGCGATGACAATCAGAAGCTTGAAGAAGATCGCAAACGTATCCAGGATGAAGATGCCGCCGAACCCTGTGTAGGGAATCCGATCGGCGAGGAGCCGCCAGAACATCACGAGCTTGATCGTGGCAAAGCCCACGCCGATGAGCGCCGCAACCGCATTCAGGTACTTGTCACGCTTGCCGAGAAGGAAATCGAGCAGGAGGATCGCCAGGCCAAACATGGTCAGCAAGATTTCCGGGATGACGGCCTGATAATCACCGGGTTGGAAAAAGGCGCTCCACATTAGTGCGCGACTCCTGAATGCTCAGCCGACGGAACCCCGGAACTCTCGCCCATTGTCGTTGCGGGAGCCGGCGCGGGCTGCGGCATGACCGGACTGATCTTCCCGGCATTTGCGTAGAGGCCGGGATTCACGCGCTGTACGATGGCCGTCACCGGCTTCTCGAGCACCTTGAAGAACGGTTTGGGATACAACCCGATCCAGAAAGCCCAAACGATCAGCGGCACCAGAGTCATAATCTCGCGGAAGTTCAAATCCTTCAGAACCTGGTTCTTGGGATTGTCGCATGTTCCAAACATCGTCCGCTGGTAGAGCCACAGCATGTAGGCCGCACCCAGAACGATCCCCAAAACTGCCCACGCGCCCCAGCGCCAGTTCACTTGAAACGCGCCCTGCAAGATGGTGAATTCTCCGATGAACCCGTTCAGCAGCGGCAAACCGATCGAAGAGAGGGTCACGATCATGAAGAGCATGGCGTAAACGGGCATGACGTTCGAGAGCCCGCCCAGTTCCTTGATCTCACGCGTGTGCCGCCGCTCGTAAATCAGCCCGACGATCAAGAAGAGCGCGCCCGTCGAAATTCCGTGGTTGACCTGCTGGAGGATGCTTCCCGAAAGCCCGTGTGGATTCAGGGCGAAGATGCCCAGCGTGCAAAAGCCCAGGTGGCTGACCGAAGAATAAGCGATGAGCCTCTTCATGTCGCGCTGCATCATGGAGACGAGCGCGCCGTAGATGATGGCGATGATGGAAAGCACCACCATCACGCGGACAATTGTGGGGTCAGAGCTCGCCTGCGGAAGCAGGGGCAGCGAGAAGCGCACGAAACCGTAGGTCCCCATCTTCAGCAGGACGCCGGCGAGGATGACCGAGCCCGCCGTCGGCGCCTCCACGTGCGCGTCGGGGAGCCAGGTGTGGAACGGGAACATCGGCACCTTGATGGCGAAGGCAATCATGAACGCCCAGAAAACCCAGCGCTGCAGGTCCGCCGCCCAAGCGTGCTGCATCAGATAAAGAACGTTGAATGTATATACGCCCGTGTCGGCGTGATATTGGAAATAGAGCGCCAGGATGCCGAGCAGCATCAGAACCGAACCCGCCAGCGTGAAGAGGAAGAACTTAATGGCCGCGTAAAGCTTGCGCGGGCCGCCCCAGACGCCGATGATGAAGTACATCGGCACCAACATTACTTCCCAAAAAACATAGAAAAGGAAGAAGTCAAGGGACATGAAGACGCCGAGCATGCCGGTCTGCAAGAGAAGAAACATCGAGTAGTACTCTTTCGTCCGTTCCTGAATGGCCGACCAGGACGAAAGCACGGAAAGGAAACCCAGAACCGTGGTGAGCATCATCATCAGGAAGCTGATGCCGTCGATGCCGAGGAAGTACCGCGCCCCGATGGAAGGAATCCAATCGACTTGCTCGATGAACTGGAACTGCGGCGCGGTGTCGCCCGTCCGGAACCAGAACACCAGCGGCAGGGACACCAAGAACCCGGCGAAGGTCACGATGTTTCCCCACCAGCGAATGGCGTTCTTGTTCTCGCCGGGGATGAAGAGCATCGGGACCAGTCCCGCAAGAGGCGTGAGCAAGACAATGGTCAGGATGTGATCATGAAAGAACTGCATCGTTTACCTCGAACACGGCCGGGCGGGGCGCCCACCCGACGCCGTCAGAAGTGAATCAGGTAATACCCCATGAAAATCAACACGCCGAGCACGATCAGCAAGGCGTACGTCTGCACCAGGCCCGTTTGGATAACCCGCACGGGATAGCTCAGCACTTTCACTGTGAATGCCAGGACATTCACAAGTCCATCGATCACCCACAAATCCCACAGGCGCGAAATCTCCGCCGTCATGCGTGTGGACCATCCCACGCCGTTGACCCCGCCGTCCACCACTGCCATGTCAAAAGCCGCCGCCAGATTGCCCACGTCCTTGGCGCGGTTCACGAACAGCGCGTCATACAACTCGTCCACGTAATACTTGTTGAGCAGAATCTGATAGGCCGGACCCGCCGCAGCCGCCACGCGCTCCGGAGCCTCGGGCCGCTGCACATACCACCGATAGGCCAGATAAAAACCCGCTGCCGCCACCAGAACCGAGAACGCCATCAGACCGAATTCCAGACTCCAGGCGTGATGAGCCGATTCTCTTAGCGCCGGATTTTCAAAAATCGGCTCCAGGAAGTGTTCGAAATGATTGGACCCCCCCAAAGCCTTCGGCCAACCGATCCAACCGGCCGCGACGGCCCCTACCGCCAGGCAGACCAGCGGAATCGTCATTGACCGCGGCGACTCGTGGACGTGGTGCTCCACCTCGTGTGGCACGCGCGACTTGCCCGCGAAAGTCATGAAGAACAGCCGGAACATGTAGAATGCCGTCAAGCCCGCGGTTACAACGCCCACGACCCAGAGCAACTTGCTGCCATAAGGGCTGGCGAAGGATTGCCACAGAATCTCGTCCTTGCTGAAGAAGCCGGAAAGGAGCGGCGCGCCGCTGATGGCCAGCGTCGCCACCAGCATGGTCTTTGCAGTGGTCGGTATCTTTGACCACAGCGCTCCCATCTTGCGCATGTCCTGTTCACCCGAGAGGGCGTGGATCACACTCCCGGAACCAAGGAAGAGCAGCGCCTTGAAGAAGGCGTGGGTCATCAGGTGAAAAATCCCCGCCCCGAATGCGCCCACGCCGCAGGCCAGAAACATGTAGCCGAGCTGGCTGACCGTAGAATAGGCGAGCACGCGCTTGATATCGTTTTGCACCAGGCCGATGGAAGCCGCCCAGATTGCCGTCGCCGCGCCGATGCCAGCGACGAGGCCCATGGCCGCAGGCGAAAGCACAAACAGCGCGTTCGACCGCGCCACCATGTAAACACCGGCGGTCACCATGGTCGCCGCGTGGATGAGGGCGCTGACGGGCGTTGGTCCTTCCATAGCGTCGGGCAGCCAAGTGTAAAGAGGAATCTGCGCGGACTTCCCCGTGGCGCCGATGAACAACAGGATGCAAATGGCCGTGATGACTCCGTCGCCCACCGCAAAACGCCCGCTGCGCGCCGCTTCGCTGACCTGGAGGAAGTTGACGCTACCGAAAGTCACCACCATCAGCATCACGCCCAGCAGGAATCCCGCGTCGCCGATACGATTCACGATGAAGGCTTTCTTGCCGGCGTCCGAAGCTGATTTGCGGTGGAAGTAGAATCCGATGAGGAGATAAGAGCACAGCCCGACGCCTTCCCAGCCCACGAACATCATCAGGTAGTTGTCCGCCAGCACCAGCACGAGCATCGAGAACATGAAGAGATTCATGTAGCCGAAGAAACGGTAGTAGCCGCCCTCGTGCCCCATGTATCCGATGGAGTATATGTGGATCAGGAAGCCGATCCCCGTCACCACCAGCATCATAACGGCGGAAAGTGCATCGAGCTGAAATCCCACATCGGCGGTCAGGTTCCCAAGCGTGCCATCGGTCAGACGGAACGCCCCGGCGGGAAGCCACGTGTACATCACCTTGGTGAACGCTGTCCCGTCCAGGCGAAGAAGCTGAAAGAAACAACCGAGCGCCCAAAGGAAGGAAATGCCCGGCAGGCCAACCGACACCAGCGAGACGGCCTGGTTCGAGAGCTTGCGTCCCCAGAAGAACTGGATGGCAGCACCCAGCGCGGGCAACAACGGAATCAGCCAAATGTAATCAAGAAAGAGCATATCGTTCCGGTTTCAGACTCAGCTCGAGCAAGATGAAGACGAGCCGCGACTTCCCTTCTCGGCTCCTACCACTTCAAAAGATCAATCTCATCGGCGTTCACCGTCTCCTTGTTGCGGAACAGCGCGATGATCAATCCCAGTCCAATCGCGGCCTCGGCGGCCGCGTCGGTGATGACGAAAATAGCAAAAGCTTGCCCGTCGATTTCCTTAAACCAGTGCGAGAAGGCCACCAAGTTGATGTTGACGGCGTTCAGCATCAGTTCAATGGACATCAGAATCACGATGACGTTCCGGCGCGTGAGAACGCCCACCACGCCCACCGTAAACAACGCCGTGCCGAGAAGCAGATAATAATGCGTGGGGATCATTCCAATTTCCTCTTGGCCATGATCACCGCCCCGATCATCGCCACCAGCAACAGGAGCGACGCAATTTCCACCGGCAGCATGTAGTTCTGGTAGAGCGCCATGGCGATGGTCTGGGTATTTCCCTGGGTCGGGGGCGAGGCCGCCGCGGGGGGAAGCGTGAATCCGCTCCGGCCCTGGTAGATACCGTAGCCGAGTTCCGCCAGGAGAATCACCGCGGTCACCAGTGCCAACGCCCACTGCCGGTTGAACTGCTGTTGTTTCGCCAACACGTCGAGATTCACCAGCATGATGACGAACAGGAACAACACCATGATGCCGCCGACGTAAAGGATGATCTGAACGGCAAACAGGAATTCGGCCTGTAACATCAGGAAAATACCCGCCACCGAAAACAAGGTGACGATCAACCAGATGACGCTGTGCACCGCGTTCCGCCGGGTGATGACCATGATGGCAGAGGCCAGTGCCAGCGCCGAAAGCGAGAAGAATGCGATTTGAGGAAGCATGCTAAGAACTACGTCCCTTGTCCTTTGTCAGTCGTCCACCTTCTGCCTACTACCTCGTGTACCGTGTGGGTTGGGGACCTTCTTCCAGCTTCTGCCGGTCCCAGATCATGTCTTGGCGGTTGTAATGCGCCAGCTCGAAGTCCTGCGTCAGCTCCAGCGCGTCCACCGGACACGCGTCCTCGCACAGCCCGCAGAACATGCATCGCGACAGGTCGTAGGTAAACGTCGTCAGCTTCTTCTTGCGGTCCTCAGTCCGCTCCCAGGCCACCACAATCAAGTTCTCCGGGCAGGCCAGCGAGCAGAGGTTGCAGGCGATGCACAGCGTCTCGCCGGTTTCCGGATTGTTGTTGAGCCGCGGCGCCCCGCGGTAGCGCTCCGCCACCGACGGCCGCTCCAGCGGATACTGCTCGGTGTAGATCGCCTCCGGCCGCTGATACGAAAACGTCAGCCGCAGGCCCTCCAGCAGGTCGATCAAGAAGATTCGCCGAAGCAGTTCTGTGAATCCCATCTCGTTATCCACCGAGCCAGGCCGTGGGCGAGCCTGCATGCGAGCTCAGCCAGTATCGGACTGCGGCCGTGACAATAATATTCGCCAGCGCTAAAGGAATCATCCATCGCCAGCCCACTCTCATAAGCTGGTCATATCGGTATCGCGGGAACGTGCCGCGATACCAGATAAAGGCATAAAGAAAGACCATCATCTTGGACGTGAACCAGAAAATCCCCTGGACGGCATTGAGAGCCGCCGGCCAAACCGCCAAGCCCAGCGCCAGGACGACGCAAATCGCGGCTAGGGCGCCCAGAACGAGTCTCTCCATCGGGACCCGACTTCTCAGGCCAAAGACGGCGATGAACGCCCCGGCGCCAAGAAGGCCAAGCGCCGGCGCGTAGTCCAGAAAATCCAGGGCCCTCACGCTTTGAAAGGGCCGCAGCCACCCGCCGAGGAAAAGCGTCACGGCAATACAGGAAATCACCACCATCGCCGTGTATTCGGCCAGGAAATAGAGGGCGAACCGGAAGCCGCTGTACTCTGTATGAAAGCCCGCGGTGAGTTCCGACTCCGCTTCCGGCAGATCAAACGGGTTGCGGTTGGTCTCCGCGACGCCGGCGACCAGGAAGATGAAGAAAGCCAGCGGCTGAACGAAGATATTCCAGATCCCCATTTCGCTCTGGCGGCGGACGATCTCCACCATGCTCAGGGAATTCGAAATCAGGAGCACGCCGACAATCGCCATGCCTCCCGCCACTTCGTAGCTTACCAGTTGTGCCGCCGAGCGCAGCGAGCCAAGTAAGGGGTAGTGGCTGTTCGAAGCCCACCCGCCCAGGACGATGCCGTAGATTCCCAACGAGGAGACCGCCAGGATGAACATGATTCCGATGTTGATGTCGGTAATGAAGAAGTTTCCGGCGAAGGGAATGACGGAGAAAACTGTGAACGCCGCAATGACGCTGATGACAGGTGCCAGGAGAAAGACAAACTTGTCGGCGCCGGCGGGAATGATGTCTTCCTTGAGCAGAAGCTTGATGCCGTCGGCGATGGGCTGGAGCAAACCCCACGGTCCGACGCGCATGGGCCCCAGCCGGACTTGCATGAACGCCAGCACCTTCCGCTCCATGTACACGAGGTAAGCGACCAGCCCCGCGAGGACAAGAAAGACAATCAGGATTTTGACCGTGGCGAGGACCAGGGGATGAGTTTGCACGAACTGCAAGGCGCTTTGGGTCATGGGATTGGTGATTTGTGGCCGCGATCGAGAATTGATACCCTGCGCACCCGAACCGCGAACTCACAAGCTGCTAGCGATCCACCTCACCGAGAACAATATCGAGCGTGCCGATCACGGCCACGACGTCCGCCACAAGATGGCCGCGGATCATCATGTCGAGAGCCTGCAAATTGATAAACGACGGGGGCCGCACGCGCACCCGGTAAGGATGCGTCGAGCCGTCGCCAACCACGAAATATCCCAACTCGCCCTTGGGAGCTTCAATCGAGTGGTAAACTTCGCCCGCCGGAGGCTTGATGACTTTTCCCACCTTGCCCAGGATCGCGCCGGGAGCGATCCGCTCCACGCACTGTCGGCAGATGCGCACCGACTGGCGCATCTCCTGGAGGCGGACGATATACCTGTCGTACGTGTCGCCGTTCTCGCCGATGGGGATGTCAAATTCTACCTGATCGTAGGCTTCGTAGGGCTGCGCTTTGCGGACGTCCCAGCGGACGCCCGAACCTCTCAGCACCGGGCCGGTCACGCCCATGGCGATGGCATCGTCGGGCTTCAGAACGCCCACGCCCTTCGTCCGGTTGAGCCAGATGCGGTTTTTCGAAAGCAGCGTTTCATATTCATCGATCTTCGGCATCACGTAGTCGCAGAATTTCACGACTTCCTTTTCGAACCCATCGTAGAGGTCGTATTGCAGGCCCCCGATGCGGAAGGCGTGCGTGGTGAGCCGGGCGCCGCAATAATTTTCAAAAATCTTGAGGATTTCCTCGCGCTCGCGGAACGTGTAAAAAACCGGCGTCATCGCCCCCAGGTCGAGGGCGTGCGTCCCCAGCCAGAGCAGGTGGCTGGCAATCCGCTGCAGCTCGGCCAGAATCATCCTGGTGTACTGGGCGCGCGGGGGAACCTCGACGCCCATCAACTTCTCGACCGCCTCGACGTACCCCATGCCGTTCGTCACCGCTGCCACGTAATCCATGCGGTCGACGTAGGGAGCGAACTGGATATACGTCCGGTTTTCGGCGATCTTTTCCACGCCGCGATGCAGGTAGCCGATGACGCTCTCCGACCCCAGCACTTTCTCCCCATCTAGCTTCAGCTTCACGCGCAGGACGCCGTGCGTGGCCGGGTGCTGCGGCCCCATGTTGATGACGAGCTCGTTGGTGCCGAGAAAAGTCGCTTCAGGCATTCTTCACTGTCCGCTTTTGATGCCCAGGTTGGACTGAACCCAGGCGTCGTCCTGACGGAGAATGTCGTAGTCCTTGCGCAAAGGGTGGCCAACCCATTCGTCGGGCAGCAGGATGCGCTTCAAATCCGGATGGCCCTCGTACTGGACGCCGAACATGTCGTAAACTTCGCGCTCCAGCCAGTTGGCCGTGGGCCACAGCGCGCAAACCGAGGGGACTTTCTCCCCTTCGCCGACGATCACCTTCAACCGCAGGCGGTTGTTCCCGGTGAAGGTGTAGAGATGATATACGACGTCGAACCGCTTCTCGCGCTTCGGGTAGTCCACCGCCGTCTCATCGGTAAGGAGCGTGTACCCGCCACCCTCATCGCTCTTCAAGAACTCCCCGACGGCGAGCAGAAACTCCTTGGCCACGATGATTGAGGGCATATTGCGAAAGATCTGCGGCTCGCTGATGGCGCCGGGAAACATCTCCTGAAGATGATTGAGCAACGGACTCGACCAGGGGTCGGGCTGGGTCGGCGGCTTGGCGGGGGCGGCAGGTTTGGGCGGCGCCGCCGCTTTCGGGGGCGCTCCGGCCCCAATGCCCTCCGCAGGGGCCGGTTTCGCAGGCTTTTCACTGGGTCCGCCCGGAGGCGGGGCTTTGGGTTCATCCACCATTTGCTCTTGATGCTTACGGGAATGGCTGTGCGTTGTGCTTCAAAACCAAGCATTTTTGCATACGCCTTCCGACATTGTCAACCGGCGCTCTCCCCTCGTTGCGGCAAGCACCGCCAATGATCCAAGAGGCCGTCGACGGGCCCGTTCAGAAGGCAGAGATCGCGGCAGCGGAGAATCCGATTATTCAGGTAGGGTCCGCATAGGGCAGGAGTATCTACTCACAACGCTTGGCAGAGGGAGCCATGAACTGCGCGAAGTCTGGCGGAGAGGCAGGGATTCGAACCCTGGGTACAGCTTTTGACCGTACAACGGTTTAGCAAACCGCCGCCTTCAGCCACTCGGCCACCTCTCCGCAAGATGCGGCTGGGAGTACGAGCGGCGCCCGCTAAATCGTGTCAACGCTGCCCAGTGTACTCGAATTGGCGGTTTTTCGCCAGAGGCCCCTCGGAGAACGCGGTCTGGGACGCGCTCTTGGGGCTCCGTGTGCGTTTCAGGCGTAATCGAACCTCGCATCGGGCAGTTGACAGGCTGCCCTTGCCCTGGCTAAAGTAAGTGCTCACTTACTATGGCCTCAACGCGAAAGCGGGTCTCCGCGGAAGACCGTCGCCGACAAATTCTGAGTGTGGCAATGGAGCTCTTCGCCCGCCAGGGCTATCGAGGGACGACCACGCAACAGATCTCGCAAAAGGCAGGCATCAACGAGGCCATTCTCTTCCGGCACTTTCCACACAAGGAGGATCTGTACTGGGCTGTCATCGAGGGCAATTGTCGAAGCACGCGGACACGCGGGAAGCACGAACTCGCGAAAAGGCTCCTGAGCATTGAAAACGACCGGGAGTTATTCGCCACGATCGCCCAGGACTGGCTGGAGCGTGACCGGAAGGATGTCGCGATGAGCCGGCTCCTCCTTTTCACGGCGCTTGAGAACCACCGCCTGTCACACCGGTTTTTCCGCACCCATATGGCGCGCTACTATGAGACTTTGGCCGAGCACATTCGCAGGCGCATCCGGGATGGGGTGTTTCGACCCGTTGACCCTGTGCTGGCGGCGCGCGGATTCCTGGGGATGGTCATCTACCACATCTGGGTTCAGGAGCTGTTTGGCGGAGGCAGGTACCAGAAGTTTGACGCGAAATCGGTAAGCAGGAAGTTGACCGAAATCTGGCTTCAAGGCGTGACGATTTCCGGCAAGGACGGGGGTCGGCGCCCAAGGCCACACAAGGGCATCCGAACGCGCTGATTTTCCGGCAGCCTCGGCAAGTAACCACGCTCGGAGAAAAACCGTCTGTTCGCTTAAGAGACCCCGCCCGGGGCCGGGGCCGTTGGAGGGAACACCATAATATGTCATCATACGACCCACTCAAGGAGAATCCCTGCTCCCCTTCCCGGCGCTTTGCTTGGCAGCCAATGGCCCTCGTTTTGTGCGGGACGGGCCTGGCGTTTCTTGTCGGGTGCTCCAGCGAGCAGGTTGCGCCGCAGGCCGCTCCCGCGGGCATCGCTGTCCCCGTGACCATTGCCACGGTAATTCAGAAGACCGTACCGGTGGAGGTGCATGCCATCGGCAATGTCGAGGCCTATTCCACGGTTTCCGTCATGGCGCAGCTGGCGGGCGAAGTGGAGAAAGCCTACTTCAAACAGGGTCAGGAGGTGAAGAAAGGCGACCTGCTCTTCACTCTGGACCGCCGACCTTTCGAGGCAACGCTGCAACAACTGGAGGCGAATCTGGCGCGAGACGAAGCGCAACTGAAGAACGCCAATGCTCAGGCGGAACGAATGGAAAGCCTTTATCACGACGGCATCGTTTCCAAGGAACAGGCCGACACCTTCCGCACCAACGCCGACGCCCTGGCAGCCTCCGTCCGCGCCGACGAGGCGGCGGTGAAAAAGGCCAGAATCGATCTCGATTACTGCACCATTCGGGCTCCCATCGCCGGACGCACCGGGGACCTGCTGGTGCATCCGGGAAACATCGTCAAGGCGAACGAGACCGTGCTGGTGGTTATCAACCAGGTCCATCCGATTTATGTCACGTTTTCCGTGCCGGAACAGAATCTCTCCAAGATTAAGAGATTTCAGACGCGCGGGTCGCTCGATGTGGAAGCCCTAATTCCCGACGACGAGCTTCCTCCGTCGAAGGGCGCATTGACGTTTATCAACAACGCCGTGGACATGACGACGGGAACCATCGAGCTGAAGGCGAGCTTCCAAAACTCCGACAATCGCCTCTGGCCCGGGCAGTTCGTGAACGTGGTCCTTAAGCTGACCACTCAACCCGATGCGGTTGTTGTCCCTTCGCAAGCGGTGCAGACGGGCCAGTCCGGCTTCTACGCTTATGTGGTGAAGCCCGATCTGACTGCGGAACTCCGAACGATCACTCCCGGCACCGCGGTGGGCGGGGAAACGGTTATTGAAAACGGCTTGAAGCCGGGCGAGCAAGTTGTCACCGATGGCCAATTGCGTCTCTATCCCGGCGCGAAGATGGAAGTGAAGCATGCGTCTCAGGAAAACCCGGAGAAGTCCTCATGAACATCGCTGAACTGTTCATCCGTCGGCCGATCATGACAACCCTCGTCATGTTGGGCATCCTCCTGTTCGGGGTGATGGCCTACCGGGCCCTGCCGGTGAGCGACCTTCCCAACGTC
>Ga0307378_10008860_pt1 | contig 13286 bp, 3 predicted proteins | sample UN1MG_FD_202238 | JGI IMG/M metagenome (GOLD analysis project Ga0307378, IMG submission 202238) | Soil microbial communities from Risofladan, Vaasa, Finland - UN-1 | ecosystem: Environmental > Terrestrial > Soil > Coastal area > Acid sulfate soil | place: Finland: Risofladan, Vaasa | collected... | reverse complement strand
TGGAAGACCCGCCGGAGCAAGCGGTGGCTGTTTGCCAGTCGGCGAATCGTGACCCACCTGCCCGGCGTCGAGTTCCTTCGGCGATTCTTGCAGCACGTCCTGCCACGAGGCTTTCACAAGGTCCGCTACTACGGACTGTGGCACCCTTCGAGGCGACACCTGGCAAGTCGGGCGTGGCTCCTCCGGATCCTCCAGAAGCCGACCGACGCGGACGGCCCGCTGAAAATCGCGGACCTGCTCGAAGCGCTATCGGCCAACTCGCCGAGATCGACGATCGCCCCGGGCGTTGAGCGACCAGGAGCGGCAGGAAGTCCTCGACGTGCTCGATAGCGAAGCGTTCGTCGATCTGGCGCCGGCCGAGGTCTATGCGGCCCTGCTCGATCAGGGACGCTACCTCTGCTCGATCCGCACCATGTACCGCATCCTCGACGACCGGCAGGAAGTCCGCGAGCGACGCGACCAACTGAAACACCCCCACTGCCAGAAACCCCAACTGGTGGCCACCGGGCCTCGGCAAGTCTGGACGTGGGACATCACCAAGCTCCTGGGCCCGGCGAAGTGGACCTGCTTCCACCTCTACGTGATCCTCGACGTCTACAGCCGCTACGTGGTCGGCTGGATGCTGGCTCATCGCGAAAGCGAACACCTCGCCGAGCGGCTGATCCGCGAAACCGTGCTCCAAGAGGGCGTCGCCCGCGACCAACTCACCGTCCACAGCGACCGCGGGCCCTCGATGCGATCGCAGACCGTGGCCCAACTCCTGGCCTCCCCGGGCATCACCAAGTCGCACAGCCGGCCGCACGTCTCCAACGACAACCCGTTCTCCGAAAGCCAGTTCAAGACCCTCAAGTATGGCCCCCAGTTCCCCGACCGCTTCGCCTCCTACGAGCAGGCGATCGAGTTCTGCTCGACGCGGCTTACGCCGACCACCCCGAGCGATTCGTCCGCAAGCCGCCACAGCCGCTCAAGCTGCCCACCGAAGTCTGGATCAACCCCCCGGCCGACGGGCCGGAACCCCGTGCCTTAGAGTTACCGCGCTACACGAATTCCGACGAGGAGTTGTCTCAAACCGGTTGACACGTTCCGGAGGGTGGGTCTCCCCGGGGATGGTTGGACGAGCCTCGTGAGTTGCGGTTGGTCCTCGATCCGGAGTTCTTGTAGGACTGCCGCCGTGTTGTCAGCCTGCAAAGTCTGGGGTTGGAAAAAGTCGCAAGCAGGGCCGCAGGAGAGTTGCATTTGCGGGCGGCCGGGAAGTAGAATGGTTGATAGCGGTTGCATTAGGGGGTAGGGAGCGATAGTCCCTTCACTTCGCCATCAGATCGGCTTATCTCCCTTGGGCAGGCGAGCCTCTTACCCTACAAGACTGCGTTAGGAGGCAAGATCATGTCACGGGTGTACGGCTTCCCTCTGGCTCTTGTGTTGGCCTTGAGCGGTTCTATCGTGGGGCAGGACGCGCCGGCCGCCCAACCGCTGCCCCCGACCGAGGCGGCACCCGACGCGGCGCAACCGCCCGACGAGAAACCGCCTTTGCGCCAGGAACACGTGATTTATTTGCCGTTCGAGAAGCTGCGCGACGTATTCGAGGACGAGGATTCGTCGATCGTGCTGCCTTACGCGCAGTTTCTGGAAATGTGGAATCGGCTGGTCGAACCCGATGAGCCGCCGATCCGACCTCCGGTCAACGGCGTCATCACGCGTGCCGACTACGTGGGGTCGGTCAAGGGTGAGCTGGTCCACCTGGAAGCCACGTTGGACGTCGAGGTGCTGAGCGCGGAATGGGCGCGGCTGCCGGTGCAATTCGGCGATGCCGCGATTGGATCGGCGCGCACGGAAGACGGCGCCGTGTTGCTGCGAGGCGTGGGCGAGGGGCGATACGAACTCCTCGTGCGAGGGCAGGGCAAGCACCAGATCAAGCTGAGCCTGGTGATTGGAGTGAAGTCGGCTACCGAGGGGCGGAGCTTCGTCGTCGAGTGCCCGGCCGTGGGAGTCAGCAACCTGGAGCTGGAAATACCCGAGAAGGATCTGGCCGTGCAAGTCACTCCGCGGCGCACTTCCGAGCTGCGGTCCGATCTGAAGGACGCCACCGGCGTCCGCGCGGTCCTGGGCTCCACGAACCAGTTCACGGTGAGTTGGCAGCCCAAGTCGGGCAGCACGGATCAGGCCGCCGGCCTGGCCAACGTCACCGACGCGATCGCCGTCGACGTGGGCGACGGCGTCGTGCACACGCACGCCGTCTTCGACTACCAGATCCTTCGCGGGTCGCTTGGCGAGCTGGTTGTCGAGGTGCCCGGCGATCAGCGTCTGCTCGACGTCCAGGTGCCCGGCTTGCGCGATTGGCAGACCGAGACGATGGACGACCGCCAGCGCGTGCAGGTGCGGTTGCACGCCCCGGCCACGGAGAAGGTTCGCCTCGAGTTGCACACGGAAGCACCGATCTCCGAAAGAGCGTTCCAGGTGGGGCACGTACGCGCGGTCGGCGTGGCCCGGGAGAGCGGCATCCTGGCGGTCCGCGGCGCCGAAGACGTGGGCCTGGAATACGTGCTGCGCGAGTCGATCACTCGCATCGACGTCGCCGACGCTCCGGAGTCGTTGCGCAAACCGGGCAGCACCTTCTACAAGTTCTTCACGCCGGACCATAAGCTGTCGGTGGTCGCGTCCCAACTGGAACCGCGGATTGTCGTTGACAGTCACATTTCGATTCTGCTGGACAAGACGCGACTGACCACTCGCGGCGAGTTCAAGTATCAGGTCTCGCGATCGGGGATCTTCGCGCTGACGTTTCGCCTGCCCGCCGGGTTTCAAGTCGACGACGTCGCCACGGAATCGATGGAACGGTTCGAGGTTACCTCGGCCGAGAACGCTCAGACTCTGACGGTCTATTTCACCAAGAAGCTGCTCGGCGACCTGACGGTGGCCGTCACCGCCAGCCAAGCGCGCGACAAGCCCGCCGGCGAGCTGACACTACCGCTCGTGGAACCGTTGAACGCCACGCGTGAGCAAGGGCTCGTCGCGGTGATTGCGCCGGAATCGTTGGAGGTGAAGACCGACTCGGCCCGGCTCCAGGCCGCCCGCGCGGCCACGCCCGCGGAGCTGGCGGCCAAGGGATTCCAGCCGGAGGCCCCGGAAGGTTCGACGCTTGCGGCGGCGTTTTCGTTCGTCACGCGGCCGGTCGGCATCGTGCAGACGATTACCGAACGGCCGCGGCGCACGTTGGTCGTCGTCGGCACGGTTGCGAACGTCAAAGAGGACGTGGTGCAGGTCACGACGACGTTTCGCTACCAGATTCAGTTTGCCGGCACCGACACGTTTCGGATGGCGGTGCCCGCGCTCGCGTCCGATCGTCTGCAAGTGGAGGGAGACGGCATCAAGGAGAGGCGCAAGGCCGACGAGGCAAGCGACGACGGCACGGTGGAGTGGACCATCGTGCTGCATTCCGAAGCGCTCGGCGACCGCACGTTCACCGCGACGTACGATCAGAAGATCTCCATTCCCGATCAGGGGACGCGGTTTGAGCTTCAACCGATCAAAGTGCTCGACGCGGACCGCGAAGCCGGGGAGATTGCCATCCAAAAGGACCTCGCCCTATCGGTCGAGGCCGCGCCGACGGGCCTGGAAGAGATCGACCCTCGCGAGCTGTCGCAGCCGATCGGCGCGACCCAGCCGTATCTGACGTACCGCTATTACCAGCATCCGGCTCAACTGACGCTGAGCGTTACGAAGCATGAGCTTCAAGACGTCGTCAAGACGGTGGTTCGCCGCGCTTACATCGAGGTCGTCATTACCGAAGACGGCCCGATGACCATGCGTGCCCGGTACGACCTGAAATCGAGCGAGCGCCAGCGTCTGGCGGTTACGCTTCGCAATCCGCGCATTTTGGGCATCACCGTGGCCGGACAGACCGTGGCGCCGGAGAAAGCGCCCGCCGCGCCCGGCGGCAGTGCCGAGGACAAGACCTACCTGATCAACGTGGCGCGCACGGCCGACTCGGATGAGCCGTTCCAGATCGCGATGGTCTTCGAGACACCGCTGCCGCAGAAGAAACTCGAAGTCACCGACCTCTTGCGCCTGCCGCTTCCGCGGTTCGACGAAGGCGTCAAGTTTCAGCAGGTGTACGTGCGTGTCTGGGTGCCGAAGGACTACCGTCTGGTGGGCGACCCGGAAGGCTTTACCAGCCATATCGGCGTCGGTCTGTGGGATTCACGCAGGATCACGCAGACGGCCGACAATCCTGACGGTTGGTTTCCCCAAGACACGTCGTCGTTCGACTTCCAGGTCGGCGGGACGACTTACTTGTTCAGCAGCCTGACCGGGCCCACGGAGCTGACCATCGGCTACTGGCACATTCCCACGATGACGGTCATCGCCAGCTCGCTCGTCTTGTTGCTCGGCGTAGTGCTGGCGTGGTTCTCTCTGGAGACCAAGGTATTCACGATCCTCGCTCTGGTGTTCGTCGCTTCGTTCGCCGGTCTGTTTACTCCGTCGATCATCAACAGTTGGCTGCTGGCGGCACGGCTGGGAATCGCCGGGGTCGTCGCGCTCTGGCTGGTCGTCTGGTTGTTGTACGTTCGTCGAACCGGCTTCCCCCTGGCGTCGCTCGCCGGGCAAGGTGTCCCGGTGCCGGTCGGCTCCGGCGCGGCTACGGCCAAGTCGCCCGCGACGGCGACCGACCTGCCACCGTCGCCGGAATCGCCGCCCGGTGGCGGGGAGCCGATAGACGCCGAGGTCGTCGGTGACGAGAACGCCTCGACGGAGTCACCTCGCAGCCCCTTCGCATCCGGCGACGCTCCGGCCGCTCGTGAGCCTGATGATGATGCGACGGGCAAGCCGGAGGGGGGCCGTGATGAGCAATGACCAGCCTGGGATCGACCCACCCATGACCGGCGGTTCCCGTGTGAGTCCCGGATACCGCCTGCTTGCCTGTCCATGGCTTGCATCCTGCCTGTTGTGTCTGGTTGCTTCTCCCGCCTCGGCTCAAGTGACTCACGGTCCGCCGCGAATTCGCAACGTCTACATCCCGGCGGATCAACTGAAGGTGCTGTTCGGCAGCTCGTCCAAAGGCGTGCTGATGCCGCGCGACAAGATACTGGCCTTGTGGCACGAAGCCCGGAGTCACGTCGCGTCCGAAACGGTCCCGCCGGCCGATACGGTGCTGGCGCAGGCGGCGTACGAAGCGCGGCTGGACGATCACGAGCTGCGCGTGACCGGCCGCATCCGGATCGCGAACCTGCGCGGAGGCTGGCAGGCGGTCGACCTGCCGTTCGGCGGACTGGCCATCGAGTCGGCCCAATGGGGCGGCCGGCCGGCCCGGTTCGGGCGCAAGGACGACGGCACGCTGTTTCTGCTGCTCGAGGAGGAAGGCCGGGCTGAGTTGGAGCTGGAGATGTCGGCCCCCCTGGCAAGCAAGGGGGGCGACCTGGCAACCACACTCAAGCTGCCCCCGGTGCCGGCGTCCGAGATATTGATCCGGCTTGACGAGGGCAAGCAACTGCGGGTCGGCGAGACGACGCTCGAACCCGACGGCACCGACGACGGCGAGCAGGTGTTCCGCGTTGCCGTCGATCCCACGGGCCTGGTGCCGCTGGTCGTATCCGATCGTTTCGCGGGCGGCAACCGGACGCCGCTGGTCTTCGTCACCAGCCGCTCGATCGGCCACGTGGAGCCGGCCGGACTCCGCTGGGAGGTCGTCCTCGATCTGGACGTGTACGCCCGCCGGGCCGACTCCTTTCAGCTTCAGGTGCCCGATAGCGTCGACGTGGCGGAGGTCGAGGCGCCGCAACTGGCCGCGTGGACGATCCGAGAGCAGGCGGACGGCACGGCGGCCGTCGCGCTCACTTTCCGCAAACCATTCCTCGGCCGGCGTGCGGTCCGGTTGCTTGGCCTGGCGCCCGTCCCCTTGGCCGAGCCGTGGAACGTCCCGACGGTCAAGGTGCTCGACGTCGCGTCGCACGTGGGGCAGGTATTGGTGCATTCATCGCCGTCGTTGCGGGTCGAGGTGGGTGCCTTGAGCGGCATCAGGCCCGAGCCATTGTCGCTGCCGGCCGGTGACGCGACGGACGACGCGCCGTTGGCGTTTGCGTTCTGGGACGAGGACTTCCGGTTGCCGTTGCGCGTGATACCGCGGCGCCGGACGTTGCAGGCGTCGGTGGCGACTTTGGTGGAGGTCGACCGGGCAGGCTTGGTGTTGCGGAGCAGCGTGACCGTCGAGCCGCGGCACGCTCCGGTTTTCGGCGTCCAAGTGCAGTTGCCGCGCGACTGGGAAGTCGCTTCCGTGCTCGCGGCCGGCCAACCCGTCGAGTGGGAATCGGTGCGGCCGGAGGGCGCCGACCCGGCCGCGGACGCACTTCTGCAAACCGTACGCTTCGATCTCGCTGAACCGTTGAGCCCCGGCCGGTCGTTGGAAATCGCACTGACGGCCCAGCGGCGTCCCGATGGCTGGCTGGAGCAGGACGAAGGATTCAGCGAGCTGCCGTTGCCCGAGCTGCGACTGGTTGGTGCGGACGAGGTGGAGGGGACGGTGCGGGTGCAGGCGCCGCCCGACGTCGAGCTGCTCGTGTCCGACTTGTCCGACGATTTGCAGCCGGTGGCCGCCGATCGGTCGCGCGGTGCGTCGACCCGAGCCGCGGGCACGGCCCTGCAATACCGCTACCAGGACGACGCGCGCGCGACCGGCCGGCTCCAGGTCCGAACCGTGCCGGCCAAGGTGTCGGTGGAGACGCTGGCTTTCGTGCGGCTCGACCGTGGCAAGCTGGACGTGCACTACCAGCTCGACCTGCGCATCCGGCACGGAAAGATACGGCGAATCCGCTTCACGCTGCCCGTGGCGGTCGGCGAGAAGATCCAAATCGTTCCGGTCGACTCGGCGGCACGGGTGATCGAACAGCGGCATGCGCCGCTGCCCGACGCCGGCGACGGCGGCGCCGCATTGTACTTGTGGCAGGTGGTTCTGGACCGGCCCGTGACGGGCGACCTGACGCTGGCCGTCGATTTCGGGCAGACGTTTTCCACGCAGACCCCGGCCGACGGGGTCGCCGCACCCGGAGGGTACCCGGCGACCGGCGAGTCCGTCTCGGCCAAGGCCGGCGCTCCGGTGGCGATTCCGGTCCTGGCTTTCCAGAACGTTTCACGACAAAGCGGCATCGTGGCCTTGGAAGCGGCCAGCGATCAGCAGATCGATTACGAGCCGGAGAACCTGCGCGACCTGGACCCGGCGGACGTGTTGAAACCGCGGGCCTACGTTCCCAGCCAGCGGATCGTGGCCGCCTACCAATATCAACGGCTGCCGTACCGGCTGACGATCTCGGCCACGCGTCACGCGTCCGAGTCCGTCCTCACCGGGATTTGCGAATCGGCCGAGATTACGAGCGTCGCCGGGCGCCAAGGTCGGATGCGCCACCAGGCGCGGTTCTGGCTGCGCAGCCTCAACCAACAACACGTGCCCGTAACCTTGCCCGAGAACGCCGACTTGTGGACCGTCATGCTCGACAGCCAGCCGGTGGAAGTGCGCCGGGCGCAGGGCACGTACATCGTCCCCTTGCCGGCCGGGCAAGCGGACTCGGCCGGCGATTCGCGCGACCTGACGCTGCTGTACGAAACGGAGAGCCCGCTGCCGGCCGCCGACGGCCTGTGGGGGCGGCTCCGGCCCCGGACGATCCGCCAGAGCGCGCCGGAAATCGCCATGACGACCTTGGGCACGACGTGGCACGTCTACCCGCCCGACGGGACGGACCTGGTGTCGGCCGCCGGCGACTTCAAGCCGGTCACCCGGCTCACCCGTCCGACGCTGGTGAGTCGCTTGGCCGAAACGGTCGCGCACGAGAGCACGACCGGGCTCGGATGGAAGTTCGGCGGCCTTGTTGCTATCGTCGTCATCGTGGCCGTCTTCTCGCTGGTAAGCACGGGCAGGGGGTGCGCGATCAACCTGGTCGAGCTTTTCGTGGTCATCGTCATCATCGGCTTGCTCATTGCCTTGCTGCTGCCGGCCACGCAATCGGCGAGGGAAGCCGCACGGCGCTCGCAGTGCACGAACAACCTCAAACAGATCGGCCTGGCCCTGCACAACTACCACGACACTTGGGGGGCATTCCCGCCTGCCGCGATCGGTCCGAGCGACGTGCCGCGCGAGCGGCAGTTTAGCTGGATGGTGGCCATCTTGCCCTACTTGGAGCAGAACGCTCTGTACGACGCGCTCCGCCTCGATCTCCCGGTGGATCACCCGCACAACGCCGCTTTGCTTCAGATGGCTCCCAGCTTGCTGTTCTGCCCCTCCGATCCGACGCCGTCGGCAACCCAGGAGGGATGGCCGAAGACTTCCTACGTAGCCATCACGGGCGCCGATTCGACCGACGGGTCCGGCGGCGTTCGCGGAATCATTGGATTCGACCGAGGGCTTTCGATCGACGAGATCGTGGACGGCACCAGCAACACCCTCATCGTGGGCGAGGTAACCGACGGCGGCCCGTGGTTTGCCGGTGGTACTGGCACCGCACGCCGGATCGACGATTGGATCAGAAACAAGACGTGGAGCCAACACCCGGGCGGAGGGAACTTCGTGCTCGCGGATGGATCGGTGCGGTTCATCGGCTCGAACACCGACCTTCAGACCCTGCGTCACCTGGCCACGGCACAGGGTATGGAAGAGATCGCCGATGAGGAAGGCTACAGCGGGGACATGGCCACGAAAGCAGCGCCGGTCGATGCGTCCGAGACGCCTCCGCCTGCGACGCCGGCTGAAGAGGGAAAGGAACCTGATCTCGCCACGGCACCGACCCCACCCGAGGACAAGCCGTCGCCCCAGGTTCCACGGCAGCCGGCCATCCGGCGCGGTGAACGAGCCCGCCTTTCACTGCGCGTCGCGATCGAGACGCAAGGGGGCCAGGCGATCCGCTTCCGGCGCGAGGGCGGCCCGGGAGAGCTGGTGCTCGGACTGCAGGACAGAACGTCCACACGAACGTTGCAGTGGTTCATCGTCGCCGCGGCCCTGCTGGCCGCCTGGATCGGGCGACGCGCGCCCGGATCGCGGCGCGCGATCGCCGTCGTCGTGGGGCTGGCCGTGCCGCTTGGGGCGTCGGGGCTGGTCCCGCTGGCCTGGACGCCCGTGCTGGACGGTCTGCTGCTCGGTGCGTTGGCGGCGGGCTGTTTGTGGATCGTCCTGAGAATCGTCGCGGCGATCAAGACGAGCGTGGCCGTGCCGACGGCGGCCGCCGTGGCGATCGGCATCGGCCTTCTGTTTGCCACGGGCGCGAGCGCGGCGGAGGAAACGGGGGTCGCGGGTGAGCCCCAGGCTTCGATCGGGGAGGTGCGTCCGCCCGACCTGACCCTGTTCATCCCTTATGACCCGGACGACGACAAGCCGTTGGAGAACACGCAGGTCTACTTGCCGCACGACGAGTTCCTGCGCCTATGGAAGCAAGCTCATCCCGAGGAGCCGGACGACGTGCCTCCGGGCGTCCGGGCGATTGTCAGTCACGCCGAATACTCGGGGCGTCTTCAGAACGACGTCGCCCGTTTCGACGGTCGTCTCCTGATCCATCATTTCGACGATCGGTGGGTGCGCGTCCCGCTGCCGCTCGGCGAAGTCGCCTTGGAGACAATCGAGGTCAACGGCCGACCGGCCACGCTGGCCGACGACAATCCGGCAGGCAGTCCTATCGAAGGAGCGGCTGAAAACCCGTCCCCCAAGAAACAGGATGCACAATCCGGCCGGGAGGTCTCGCCGGCAGCCGGCGCCGAACCCGCGATCTACCTCGATGAGCCCGGCCTGCACGTCGTCGACGTCCGGTTCAGTGTGCCCGTCAGCCGATTGGGCGCAACCGGCCAGATGACCGTGCCCTTGCGCGCCGTGCCTTCCGGCCGTCTGCTGTTCCAGTTGCCGGCCGAGGGTCTGGACGTCCAGGTCGGCGGGTGTCCCGGGGGCTGGCGTCGGCAAGCGCCGGTTTCCGACGACGAGGGCGCGGCCGCGGAATCCGCCGGTGAGCTTGTCGGCATCCCGCTCGGCGTCGCCGGCGAGCTGTCGATCCGTTGGCAGCCGCGGCGCGTGGAGGCGCGGGCAGGACAGCTTGTCAGCGTGGATCAAGCCCTGCTGGTCGAGGTGCTCGACTCGGGCGTGCACTTGCACGGCAAGTTCCACTATCGGATTCAGCAGGGGGCCATCAGCGAAGTGCAGTTGCGCATCCCGCCCGACCTGGCCGTCCAACGCGTTGACGGCGCGGAAGTGGCGGATTGGTCGATCGAAACCGACCCGGCGACCGGGCCCGATGCCGCGGCACGGCGGCTCGTCGTCTCGCTGAAAACGGAGCTGACGACCGGCACGGACGTGGACGTCCACTGCTTCCGCCGCGATCGTCAGGTGACGGGGACCATCGACGTCCACGGCCCGGAGCCGCTCGGGGTCGTGCGCGAAACGGGGCGCATGGCAATCGGTTGCTCGAGCCATTTCCGCGTTCGCGTCGGCGAGACGGACCGCGTGGACCAGATCAACCGCGTGGGGCTCGATTTGCCGCAGAGCCCCAGTGACGGCTGTGCCCTGCTGTCGGCGTACCGGTACACCTCGCGACCGTGGCGTCTGCGACTACAGGTCGAGCGTCATCGGCCGCGGGTCGAGGTGTCGGATCGCACGGCCGTGGTCGTGACGGCACGCCAAGCCGCCTTGCGGAGCCTCCTGACCGCGCACGTCACCGGCGCCCCCGTTTCGTCGTTCGGGCTGCGGCTGCCCGCTTCGCTGAGAGTGTCTCAGGTTCGTGTTCCTCCGGACGCCGACTGGTTCATCGATCGCGACGGCGAGGGCCAGCGGTTGAAGGTGGAGCTGAGCGAACCGGCCGTCGGGGAACTGAGCTTGGCGGTGAGCGGCTCGCTCGTGCGAGATTCGAGCCAGGCGGAGTTCGTCGTGCCCGGCGTCACGGTGGAAGAGATCCAGGCCCAGCGCGGGCAACTGGCGATCTGCGTGGACGACGATCTGGAGGCCGTCCTGACGAACGACGGTGGCGCTCGCCCCATCGATCCGGCGGCGTTGGAGGGCGTCTTGCGACCGGACGGCGGTAGGCCGGTGCACTATGCTTTCCAGTATGAGTCGCCGCCTGAAGGCCTGCGCCTGCGCCTGTCGCCCGCCCCGTCGCGTTTGAACGGCGACGTCACCACGGTGGTCAGCGTTCGCGAAGGCGCCGTGGCGTACGTCGGCAAGGTCGATTTCGAGATCCGGCAAGCCGGGCGTTCGCGGTTTCGAGTCGTGACCCCGGAATGGTTGGGCGATGATATCGAGCTGCGGGGCGAGCAAGTCCGGCAGATACGCTCCCAGGCAGCCGACTCCAGCCGTACCTGGGAGATTGAGTTGCAGCAGCCGGTGCGGGGGACCTATCGTGTGCAACTGATTCAGACGCTGCCGCTGCCGGACGACGGCACGGTGCCGGCCGCCGTCATCCGGCCCCTCGACGTGGAACGGTCGCGAAGCCACCTGGTGCTGGAGAACTTGACCGCGGATGAGATCGCGGCGACCACGATGCACGGCGCGACGCCGGTCTCGATCGCCGAGGTGCCCGAGGGCCTGACGGACAACGTGCGCCGGCAGGCCGTCGCGGCGTATCGAATCACCGATGAGGCGGCCGTTCTGGTGTGGCAACGCCGTGTGCGCGAGCAGGAGACCGGCCTGATGGCCAGTATCAACCTGGCCGACTTGACGACGGTCATTCACGCCGACGGTCGCTATCGGGCTCGTGCCGCCTACAACATCCGCAACTTCACCCTGCAATTTCTCGAATTGGAGCTGCCGTCCGACAGCCGGGTATGGTCCGTCCACGTTTCGGGTCAGCCCGTGCGACCGGCGAAGATCCGCCGCCAGGGCCGGCCCGTCACGTTGTTGCCGCTCGAGAAGACCTCGGCCGGTGACTTTTCGTCGAAGGTGGTCGTGGTCTACTCGGGCCGTCTGGGAGAGCCTCTCGACGGCTGGACGCAGGTTCGGCCGCCGGCTCCCCGGATCCTCAGCGACGTCCCCGTCTCGCGCACCCTGTGGACGCTCCTCCTGCCGGGCGAATACCGAGTCGGTCTGGTGAAGCGAGAGAGCAATCTGGAGGAGGTCGCCGCGGCCTACCAGCAGGAGGAACGGAAGCTGTCGTTCCTCGATGAGCTGCGGCAGATGGTGCAGGTGGCCGGCACCCGAGGCAAGTCGGCCGCGCGAACGAAGGCCCGATACAACCTCAAGCAAGTCACCTCGGCCCTGCAAAACTACGCTCAGCAGAGCGCTCAGGTCGACGCGGTCAACGCCGCGGACGTCCAGGAGCAGGCTCAACAGATCGAAGCGGAAATCAAGCGGTTGGACGAGCTGAAGACCGACGCCAAACGGGCGGATGGTGACGCGAGCTTCTATTTCGAACCATCGCGGCGGCAGCCGGAAGGCGTCCGGGGCGACGTCGATCTGAATCGGGGCCTGGAAAGGCTCGCCGAATTGTACGTGACGGACGACGACAAAGCCGTCCCGAAAGAAGGACGGAAGAAGCCGCAGGATCAGGTCGGTGGCCGTCCGGAACAACCACGGGGAAGGCTGCGCGAGCAGGCCGCCGAGCAACTCGAGAGGCTCCAAACGATGCGGCAGGAAGAACGCGTCCAGGGGAAGAAGGCCGCCCCGCGGCAACCTTCGGAGTCGCCGGAAGAAGAGCGGGAGGCGGAGGCGGTTGGCTTGCCGCCCGCCGTCGAGGAACGAACGGGAGAACAAGCGCCCCAGGACGGACAAGCCGCGCCAGGCGCCCCCGTGGCCGCGGCCGGGACCGGCTATTTGTCCCTCGACTTGGACCTGGCCCTCGTGGGCACCGCGTACCATTTCCGCAAGCTTCACGGCGAACCGCGTCTTGTCCTTCGCGCCCGCCACGAAGACCTGACTCGCTTCGTGTCGGCCCTGGTCTGGGCCGGCCTGTGCCTGGCGTTGGCCACCGCGGCCGTTTACGGTCTGAGGCGACCCAACGCCGCCGAACTCGCCGCCCGTGGCTGGCCGTGGTTGGCCGCGGTCGCCGGCACGGCCTGGTTGTTCCTGCTGCCCGCCGGTCTGCTCGGATTAGCTCTGCTGGTGGCGGCGTTGTGTGTGCTGATCGCCCGTTCGCGAAAGCGACGGACGACCGACTCCAAAACATCGGAGATCCAACCAGAACCTTCGTAACACTCTGGCCGTCTGAAGTTGGTGTTGCGATGACGGCCCCGTGGTCCGTGAAGCACTCTCACCAACTAGCGAGGCGGGGCCTCAGACCGAACCGAGAGTCCAGTGGTCAGGGTTCGGGGTTCAGGGGTCAGGACCTGGAGTTCCACAT
>Ga0307378_10008857_pt1 | contig 13287 bp, 10 predicted proteins | sample UN1MG_FD_202238 | JGI IMG/M metagenome (GOLD analysis project Ga0307378, IMG submission 202238) | Soil microbial communities from Risofladan, Vaasa, Finland - UN-1 | ecosystem: Environmental > Terrestrial > Soil > Coastal area > Acid sulfate soil | place: Finland: Risofladan, Vaasa | collected... | reverse complement strand
CATGGGATCCATGGAGCTGACCGTGTCCCTGATCGCGCCTATGGGCACCACTGCCGGAATGGTCGTAGCGTACGACCTCGTCACCGGCTGTGAGTACGACACCCTGGTCGTGTCAGGCAGCGGAAAGCCAGTCATGTAGGCGGCCAAGCAACAAACCCCTTTGTCAAACCCCTTTCCATTTCTCATTCTGATGGTCATCTGTAACCGACCTGGTGAAAGGCGTTCAAGTGCTACACGATCTGATGACCACGAATTCTCCATATGACGGAAGCTCCGTTGAAACGACTTCGCGCCTTCGACGGTAAGAGTTATCTCCCACCTATGCAGCTACATCTCCTCGAGGGATGCAACGATGTCCAAGAGATGGATTGTCGTCGCGGCGATTATCGTGGCATTGATACTTGTGATAGCAGTCATAGCGATGACTCAGCCGAAAGAGGAGATTGCGGTTACAAACAGCGACCGACTCATGTCCATACCCGACGACGCGGCGAAGATGACTCCCGCGCTCGACAACTTCAAGCCGGTGGTCTTGTCGAATCTCTGGGAGCAGCCCGTGCCAATGCCAGGCCCGGTCAACACGGCTGGCGCGGAGGATAGCGCATTCATCACTCCGGACGGAAACTGGTTCTTCTTCTTCTTCACGCCGGATGTATCTGTCCCTCCCGAGAAGCAACTGATCGATGGCGTCACCGGCATCTGGTGGATGCAGAGGAACGGCACATCATGGACTTCTCCGGAGAAGATCGTCCTGAACGATGACGTAGCCCTCGACGGTGCCGAGTTCGTGCTGGGGAACACGATGTGGTTCGCATCGGTCAGGACAGGCAACTACGGAGAGATAGACATCTACACCGCTGAGTACGAGGATGGCGAGTGGACCAATGTCACCAACGCGGGCGAGCAGCTCAACGTCCAATACGACATAGGCGAGTTCCATATCACCTCAGACGGGCAGACCATGTACTTCCACGGGGGCGTATCGGATACCGCGGATGACCTCAATATCTGGGTCACCCAGAGAACCGATGATGGATGGAGCACCCCCGTCATCGTTCCGAACGTGAGCTCCGACGGGCTTGAGGGGTGGCCGTATGTGACATCCGATGGAAACGAGCTCTGGTTCACGAGTTTCAGCTCGATCGAAGGCTATCAAGGGCCGTCGATATACCGCAGCATCAAGCAGGGTGACGGCTCGTGGGGAGACCCCGAGGAGATAGTGGCCAACTTCGCTGGTGAGCCCACGCTCGATGATGCTGGGAACATATACTTCACGCACCACTACTTCACCGAGGACAGCGAGATGATCGAGGCGGACATATACGTCGCCTATGCTGTGTGAAGTGCGGCAGAGGACGCAATCAGTACTTGACGAACCCTATGGCCTTGAGATCGGCGAAGAAGCGCAGCACGTCCTTCTGATCTGTCCGGCCGTACTCGGCCGAGACGAATCGGGTCATGTCGTATACCGTGCGTTTGCCATCGATCAGGTTGACCAGCTCGTACATCTTCCGCGAGAAGTGCGAATCCTTGTCCTCCACTTCGGAGTACCATCCGTAACGCTCTTCGCCCAGCTTCTCAGACATCGTCTCTGATTCGATTGTTCCCTTGAACCGACGCCGCGGGACGATTGCCATCGCCTCCTTCTCGACCTTCGACAGCCTCTCAGAGTCGCGGCGCGGCTTCGATGGGCGGTCGGACGCGGCACCGATCGTCTTCTCCAGCCTAGTGAGCTCCCTCGAGCCGTGTTCACCGACAGCCGTCATCTGTGCTTGGATGAAATCGTCCGGCTCTGCACCTTCACCAAAAAGCCTGCAGACAGACCGCACCGCAAGTGTTTCTCTTCGTATGATGTGCTCTAACCTCTTTGCATGATGACCTGCGAGCTTGTCCAACTCAGCGGCACTGACTGATTCACCCTTTGCGCCATAGAGTACTTTGACGGCGGCGGCGACCGCTTCGGATATCCTCCTCATCCCCTCGGAACATGCCATGCTGGCAAGTGCGTGCGCGGTCCTGGTGTCCGCATCGGCAAGAGTCAGCGCCGAGACAGCGACCGTCCATCCGACGCGCCGAAGGCTGTCCTCGCTCACATTGTCGATCGTGTCCATGCTAGTATGATAATACAGGTCGGGCCACTGCGTCAGGCCCACGCACGGGATCCCGACTGTGGACTCGTTGAACTCCGCGTGGTCGCTGCCACCTGTGAACTGCGTCTTCGCGAACCTGAAGTTGCCAGGGATGCCGAGCTTGACCATGCTGTCGTACTCGGAGTTAGAGCGTACCATCATGGAGTACACGAGGTCGTTGAGGTACGACGGCATCGAATCGGGAGTGCAATCCATGCACAGGGTGGACCTGCACCGCGCCTGATCCTCCCCCACCATGTCCATGTTTATCCCTGCGACGATCCTCCTGTGCAGCTCGGGATGCTTGGACAGATACGCCACGCTCCCGGTCGTCTCGGGGACCCATAGGAATCTTATTGTCCGCCTCGGCCTCTTCACCTTTCCCGATGCGATCAGAGATGTGATGGTCCTTGCGAGCTCGAGCAACAGGCCGCTGCCTGAGGCGTTGTCATTGGCGCTCGGCTTGGGGTGACAGAGGTGCGCGATGAGGACTATCTCCTCGTCGGGCATGGCCGAGCCTCGGATTGTGCACGTCACGACGCTGTATCTGCCCGGTGAGAGGTTGGCGTCCACCTTGGCGTGCAGCTTCACCGTCTTGCCGCTGCACAGGATGCTCCTGAGTTCGTTCCCCTGACGCTTGCTGAGCGAGAAGCCGAACTTGATCTTGCCGGCGTTCTTGGCGTTCGGCCATATGCCCTGGTACGAGCGTGCGTCGGGTATGTCGATGCTCTCACGGACCCCTGGGAACTCATATGTGAGGCTGTCTGTGATGACGCCTGCAGCACCACGCTTGACGACCGCCTCGTGCTGGACGGTCTTGCCCTTGCCGGTGGTCAAAACGAACCTGCCCTTAACGCTCTTCCCCGCGTAGTCCTCATCCGAGGAGCCCTTGCCGACATCCACCAGTTCAGCGGTCACGCCCTGTTTCGGTGTGCTTCGGCTGAAAGTGTGGAGTGACTGCGGCACGTCCATGTAGCTCGCGAGTATGCGGGCTTCTGGCTCCACGAGGGACAGCTCGGCGCCTCTCACGTCCCACCCCATCGTGGACGTGTAGGTCCAGTACTTGCGGCGACCATCGGCTGGATAATGCTCGATGGTGGCGTCATCCATGCCGATCTTCACCAGCTCCTCCTTCACATGGGCCGCGGCGTCGCTCATCATGGGCGACCCCTGTATCCTGTGGAATTCCGTCAAGCCGGCCACGTAGCTCTTTGCAGATGATCCCGACAGTTCATCCCTTACAACCTTCCCGAGTTCCATGGTCAGACCGGTCGAGGCTACCACGTTCCGGAGATAAAAACGTTCCAACGTGCTCGCACGCTATCGCTCTTCGCTCTATGGAAAAATCAGAAGACCCTCCGGCGTCCAGTCTGAGCCGGAGGGAGTTTTCATGCAAGTGTTTCACTGCAGGACTGCTTCCAGAGGCACAGCGGCGTTTCCCCACTCCAATTCGAGCTTCTGGACATCCTCGATGAACCAGTTCTCGAGCGTCGCAAGATCGTGTTCCAGGTCATCCAACGCATCCTCGGCGGTCATCGAGTCGCCTGTCAGACCCAGATAGACGTCCTGGATGTCGATGTAGCTCTGCGCCTGGTCGAAGTCATCGCCCCAGTACATGAAGCAATCCATCATCTGGCTGTAGACGTCCAAGTACGCTTCCCTGCCGCAGTAGATGCCCCACTCCATGCTGCGCACGCTCTCCAACGCGGTCGCAGCGGCGTCGGTCGCACCGCTCTCGAGCGCCAGCATGGCGGACGATACGGCCTTGTAGTCGGTCGCGTGCTGGTGCGGCCTCATGAGCGGCTCCCACGAGGCCATCATGCCACCCTCGCCCATCGTCCACGGGATGAATATCCTCCTCGCGTCGATGATGGCGCGGTTCAGCTCGTCCGCCATCTCAACCACCTTCGCCTTCTTCTGCGGAGACATCGCGGAGGCGTACATCGTCTCGATCTCCGCAGCCCTCTCGTTGATGGAGACATAGAGGCTCTGGAGGTCTCTGAGAACCGCCAAGGCGGCGTCGACTGTCGGGCGTTGAGACGGCACCATTGCCCTCTCCTTCGCGAGGTTCTGCGCGGCCCAGTCACACACGGGCACGAAGTCCAGCGGCATCACGAGCGAGTTCACAGATCTGAAGGCCATTAGCGCCGTCAGCTCCATCACCATGGCTACCATGTCCTCGGACTGCAGCTCGATGTCATCGATCTGCGTGTGATAGTACGGGTCGAATCCCGCTCCCCACACCATCTCTATCGCGGTCCCTCCACCCTTGCCTGCGAACGACCACGCGTCAGTCCATGTCCAAACAGGCGTGTAGCAGTTCAAGACGTTCAGGTATCCCAAGTCTGAGATGGCGCTCCACACGAACGCAGATGCCTCGATGGATATCTCAAGCCACACCTTCCCCCCCGTCTTCGGGAAGCTGCCGCCGTCGATGTTGAGCTCCAGGATGAGGCCGTCCATGATGTCGGGGTGAGCGCATACGAACTCGTACGAACCGATGAGCCAGTTGAACCATGTGCCGTCTGGACCGCCGCTCTCCTCTGAGCCGACCGAACAGAACACCAAGGTCCTCTCGTTAACGTACTCGCCTGACTCTCTGGCCTCGGAGAACATCCGGGCCATCTCAAGCATGATGGCGATCGATGAACAGTCATCGAAAGAACCCCACCACCATGTGTCGATGTGGCCAGAGATGACGACGTACTCGTCAGCTCGAGTCGTGCCCAAGAGAACACCAGCGACGTTGACCGATTTGGCGTTCGGATGGAAGTCAACCTGGCCGGATATCTCCAGCTCGACATCGCCGTCGTACTCATCCAGCAGCGCCTGTATCCTGGCCGCAGAGTTCGGCGATATCGATATCGCCGGTATGGGCGAGAACACGGAGTCCTGCTTGATGCCCTCCGGGTGGTCAGCACCCGTGAAGTAACCGTAGAACAACACGGCCGAAGCGCCGCTGAACGCCGCTTCGGAAGCAGGGACGTTCGGCCATCCCTGAGTGTTGTCGTCCCGGTGAACAAGGGCGATCGCCCCGTCAAGTGGGCCGACACTAACGAAATCGGCGGCCGTGCCGTAGCCCACATCGACTACCCTGGCGGTCAGCGTCTTTCCGTCCTCGCTGTTCCCGTGAGCATAGAGCGTGCCGTCGTTATAACCCCAGACAGATGGTGAATCACCGTATGTCGTCGCCTCGATGCCCTCAGGCTCACCGCCGGGGACAACTATGTCCACGGTCGTCCCGTGATGATCCCAGTTCGCTACTCGAAACGTCTCCCACCATACCTCGTCCAGAGGCATCTTTGAGAGCTCATCGAACACATACTCCTGTGCTTCACGTTCCTCCTCAGACCCCGCTGTCTTCTCGCCGAGGTCGGATAGATACTCCAGCTGACTCCACGCATAATCGTAGTCGAGCCTCTCGAGCAGAGCGACCTCGTCATCAGTCAGGTTCTTCGGTTTCTGAGTGCCGATGGCCGGCAAACCGTAAGTCACTGGCATCGCGATGACGATCGCGAAAGTCAGAGCTAATCCTACACCAATCATCTTACGAATTCCCACTATTCTGCGAATTGATTTCCCCCCTTAGCACAGCCCCGGCATCCCCTGACGAGGCGAGCAGAAATCGAGTGCTGACTACATAAGAATTGCCTATTCAGAAGCCGCAAGGGCAATAGAGAAGGAAGGACATCCTGGTCACCGTCGGTCCAGTGACATGCGACCAGAGGAGAGAAGCGATGGAACAGGAACCAACAGGAACGGGTGACGATCCGTTGCCGGCCAAGGCCATTACCGACGAGCGCGAGCTCATGGAGAGGTTGAGAGAGGGAAGAGGGCTTTCAGTGGGAGAGCTCGGACTTCCAGCGATAGTCGTCTTCAAGAGCGACGTCCAATCGACTTCCATCTATGTCGACGAGATTGGAAACGTCTCTGTGAGCAGAGGGGCGCTCCCCGACCCGAACATCGTGATCGAGGGAACCCATGAGGCTCTCTGCAGCATATTACAGACGATGGAACCGACCTTTGCTGCTCCAGGCGCTTTGAGGATCACGGTCAACAAGGGCTCTATCCAAGGATTCGTGATGGATATCGCGGAAGGACAGGACATGGACCATCCTCTCATGGAAATATTCGTGTGCTAGACGGCGCAATCTGAAGAAGCTGCGGCGGACAAAATTGCCATCTCCTTGCCAACGGATTTATCACAGCAGCGGCATGACGTGTCCGGAGGATGAGCAATAATGCCAGTGATATTGGTGAACATGTGGCCAGGGAGAGACGTGGAAGCGAAGAGACGCATCGCGGAAGGGATTACGAAGGTGTTCGAGGCCGAGGGGGTTCCGCGTGAGGTCATCGAGGTCATCATGAATGAGGTGCCGAAGACGAACTGGTCCGTTGGTGGCAAGCTCCACTCGGATTGAGCCATAGGGCTATAATAAGGCCAGTTCTGGGCGTAGCGCGATAGGGCTGAACAGACGAATCTGGAGCTGTGTTCAGTCCCTCTTCTTCTCCAAAGCGCCAGATATCATGACGGCACCGGTTACCACCGCCGCCGACAAAGCGCCCATGCTGGCGCTCAATGTGTCATCGAACAGTACATCGGACGCGACCTTCACTATCAGAAGCGTCAGGAAGAAATATATCAGGCCCAGGATGACCATCATGACTGTGGCCACTAGCGTGACTGTTAACACATCCAGCTTGCTCTTTATCCCCATTCTCTCACCTCCTCCTCGAACAACCGTCGAGACAGTTCAGGAAATCGACCTATCGATATTATGGTCTTTCGGTCCGTTTGAGACGGCTGGACACTTTCTCGTGCTTTATTCAGTAGCGATAAGACAAGCGGGAAAATCCTCTATCATGATAGGTTTGGCTTGCCGGGAATCCTACGGAAGGAAACGCTTTTCATATACGTGCATATACGGGCGCGGGGACAAGTAACGCAATCATGAAGGAGGATGTTTGAATGGCAGTCGCGCGAATGAGATTCTTGGACAAAGGCGAAGAGGAGACCATACACCAGCAGACCATCGAGTGCCTCGGGACGATCGGAGTGAAGGTCAAGAGCGAGAAAGTCCTCGATATGTTGAAGAACGCCGGGGCAGACGTCGACCCGAAAACCCAGGTGGCCATGCTGCCGGAGAGCATGGTCATGGAGGCGTTGAAACATGTCCCGAAGGAGATTACCCTTCACGGAAGGGATTCCAAGAACGACATGAGGATACCCGTCAGTTCGTGGCCGTACGTCGGCACTTCCGGGCTGGCGACATACATCATCGACCTTAAGACGGGAAAGAAACGCGACTCGACCGTGAACGACATCGCCGACTGTGTGAAACTCGCCGACGCTCTGCCTGGCGTTGACTACGCCCAGACTTCGTTGACGGCGACGGAGGTCCCTCAGCAGACCCACGGGCTCCACGAGCTGTGGACCGCTTTGCGGAACACGACGAAGCACGTCCAGGGCATTGAGATATTCGACGCTGAGGACGCCCGAAAGCAGGTCGAGCTGGGGGCGCTCGTGGCGGGCGGGAAGGAGGAGCTTGACAAGAAGCCGCATTTCACGGTCATCCACTGCTCTATCGCGCCACAGATGTTCGAACACGACGCAGTCGAGGCGATGGTGGAGTTCGCGAAGGCAGGCGTGCCCATCACGACGATGTCGATGTCGCTCTCTGGTGGGACGGCGCCCGTGACCCTTGCGGGGACCGTCGTGAACGCCAACGCGGAGAATCTCGCAAGCTTCGTCATCGGACAGACCGCCAGAAAAGGCGCACGGACCATCTACTGCTCGTCCTCGACACCAGTGAATATGAACACAGGCATGATACACTATCAGAGTGCTAACCAACCGCTGATAGCGGCTGGGCTCGCTCAGATGGCGAGACGATACGGCATACCGTGCATGGTCGGTGACTGGGGGCTCAACGACACGGATGTGCCTGGATTCCCGCACACTTTCAGCGAGACGATGGGCATAGCGCTGAGCACCATGTCAGGCACGGACATGATGGGAGGCGTCGGGTCGTTGGACAACGCCAAGGGCATGGCGTTGGAGCAGGAGGTCATAGACTCCTACGTCTGGGAGAACACACGTATGCAGATGACTCCCTTCGAGATCAGCAAGACGACCGCCGCGCTCGATGTCATACGGCAGGTCGGGCACGGCAATACCTTCCTCAACAATATCCACACAGCACGCAACTTCAGGAAGGAAGCAATCCAGAGAGATGCGGACAAGGGCAGGTTCGAAGCCACGATGTCGAAGGCGATGGTCGATGAGGCCAGGGAGATCGCCGCGAGGCTCCTGAAGGAGCACGAGGTGACGCCGCTCGACGACTCTGTCGTGCGACAGGGGGACGAGCTGATCAAGGCCTACGAGAAGGAACGGATCAGGCGCGCGTGATCTATCTTTGCATCAGCTGCAATTCAGTCATCCGTGCAGACCTGGTCGGGCAGGTCGAGGCCTGTGGACTTCTCCGGCGAGCCCTGGAGCGGCTTTCTCACTAGCCTGTATGCCACGACGAACAACACAATAGCGGCCGACGCGAATATGCCCATCGGGAGGACCAAGTAAAGCCATGGGTCCTCCGAACTGGCAAGCTGCTCAATAGCCTGGTCATATTGGGCATCGTCACTGGGCATGAGAGAGCGCGCTGGATCGTCGCTCAGCTGGTACACAGCGCTCGCAGCCAGCACCAACACCGCTGCTATGAGGACTATCCACAAGGCGGAGAGGATTATGACGACCCTGGTGCTCTCGTTGGGCGATATAAGATCCCGGGCCTTCCACGTCAGACCATAATAGACGAAGCCATGCTCCTCGAACCGCTTGACGAGCCCACCCTCCTCCATCTTCTTCAGATGACGGTGGATCGCGCCCTTGTCTATCCCCAGCTCCTCGGAGAGCTGGGACACGGTTCTCCTCATGGGCTGGAGGGACTTGAGCATCTGAAGACGCGTATCAGACGCGAGAGCGAACAGGGACTTCTTGTCGAGTTCCACGCGCAACTTCGCTGCACCCGACCAGAGAAGGGAATTCCTCGGATTAAAGTTCGCCTCATTCGGCGACATATCGCCGATCTCAGTGGAGGACAAAGTGGGGCGCCTCCCTACCTGTAGTAGTATATGACTTGCTCCGGCTCATAGAGCGTCAGAGCCCCCATCTCCGAGAGGTCATACAGCGAGCTGGCCACGATGGACGAGTATGAGAGGGTGTACAGCGTGTCGTCTATGTACAGCGACCGTTCAATGTGGCTGCAGTAGTCAGTCTCATCATGAACGACCTTGCCCCAAAGCGAGATGCCGTCCTCGGCAGACACGTTGAAAGCCCATGCCGCAGACTGGCTCGTGTAGCTGCTCGTGTAATCGTATGTGGTAATGGGTATGACCAGGAGATCCCTCGCAGGCTCGAACAACAGCGCTTTGTGGTCATATGAGACGGGAGTCCATGATTTGTCCTCGACCATGTAGTTGCCCGTCTCCGTCGGGTTCGCAGGGTCTGAGACGTCGAACAGAGAGAGCTTGACGCACCCGTCCTGACTGCCGACGCCCAGCACGAGGCCGTCGCTGATCGGGTGCAGGTACGACGAGAAGCCTGGAACCTTCAGTTCTCCGAGCACCACAGGCGCCGAGGGGGCGCTCAAGTCTATCACGAACAGCGGGTCGACCTGCCTGAAAGTCACTAGATAGAGCGTGTCCCCCAGGAACCGCGACGCGTAGATGCGTTCGGTCGGAGCCAACCCCTCCAGCGAGCCGATAGTGACCATGTCGGCACTGAGGACGTACACGTTGTTCTCGGGAGAGATCCACGATGTCGTGGTCGCCACCCTAAGAATGCCGCCGCTCTCGTCCATGGAGAACTGGTCCAGGAGCCAGCCCCTCACTTCGCCCGTTGCGACGGCATTCATCCTCAGCCCGTCGACCTCGACCTTGTGTATCGTCGTCCTCGTGGTGCTCTCGTCCTCAGGGGCGAGTGAGTCTTCGGCCCACATCAAATCGCCGCTCCACTTCGGGTATGTCAGGTACAGTGCGTTCATGGACATGTAGACGGTTGATGCGTACCCGGTGACCACTGACATCTCCTTGTGCTTGCCGTCAGATACGTCGACGGCCATGAGGTTCACAAACGCGTCTGAGCACTGCGTCTCACCGTCGTAGTAGATATGCCCAGCGTCGATATCCCCTCTGGAATTCTGGCTCCATGTCTTGGGTATGAGCACATTGCCGTCCATGCTGTATATGCCCCACTGGGCGACCATGTAGACGATGCCATCGATCATTCGTGTGGCCAAATGCGACCCGGAAATGCCTGTAGAGGACTCGAGAAGAGGCTTCGACGGGTCAGCCAGGTCGAAGACGGACACTATCGCCCTCTGACAGTTCACCGGTCGCGTCGTGGGAAGCACATAGGCCCAGAGGTCGAAGACCTCCTCGTACTCGTACACGTTTGCCACGACAACGAGCTTGCCCTCCCACACATACAGCCCGGAGACGGCGAGGCGCACTTCGCCCTGTTCGAATCCGAGCACGTCGCAGGGCTCGATCACGGCGATCGTCTCCATGATGTCCTCTGGATGGGCGGCGACGATCATCACCGAGCTTCCGTGCACGATGTATATCAGCTCGCCATCCGTCTTGACTGTGTCTGCTTCGTCCACGCCGGACACCTGGACATTGGTCGTCGAGTAGGAGCTCGAATCGGAAGACTCGACGTTCCTGAGGTATAATTGGTCCGATGATTCCTGCAGATATGCTTCGTCGGACCTCGTGACGTCTATGAACGCCTCGAGCTCATCATAGGATGAGAACGCCACAAGGCCGCCCTCCGACGAGAAGGAGAAGTCCACGTTCCTCAAAAGGGCATATGCGATAGTTCCTCCAGTGACGACGATTGCGACAACGCCCAGGGCCAGGGTGACTTTGACACTGCTGTTCATGGTAATCGGAATACGATTCCACGCCGGCGTACTTATATGCCGTTTTTCCGTTGACTTCGAAGTCAACATCTCTGGCTCAAGACAGTTGGCAGAACGGGCAAGGGTCTAATACCGCCGTGTGGTTTCCTCATGACAGGTTCTGACGAGATGCCGAAACGTCCTTCGAAAAACACGGTCCACCGCGTACTGGTGGGGAATTCGCAGGAGATGAAGGAGGTAGAGTCGGCCTCGGTCGACCTCGTGGTAACCTCTCCGCCCTACCCTATGATCGAGATGTGGGACGAAACCTTCTGTACGCTCAACGAAAACATACGTCACAAGATGCAGCGGAACGACGGGAATGGCGCTCACTGCCTGATGCACGCAGAGCTCGACGCGGTATGGAATGAGACAGACCGGGTTCTGAAGGATGGAGCCATCGCTTGCATCAACATCGGAGATGCGACGAGGTCGGTCGGGGGCCAATTCCAGATGTTCCCGAACCATTCGCATGTAACAGAACACTTCCGCGAACTCGGATTTGCATGCCTGCCATCCATAATCTGGAGGAAACCAACGAACGCGCCAAACAAATTCATGGGCTCGGGCATGCTGCCACCAGGCGCATACGTGACGCTGGAGCACGAGCATATTCTCATATTCAGGAAGGGCGAAAGGAGGCGCTTCTCGTCTGAAGACGAGAAAGCCGTCAGGAACGAGAGCGCATTCTTCTGGGAGGAAAGGAACCTATGGTTCTCCGACGTGTGGACGGACCTACGGGGAGCAAGTCAGAAGCTGAACACTGGCAACGGCAGGGAGAGGAGCGGCGCGTTTCCGTTCGAGCTGCCTTACAGGCTCATCAACATGTACTCAGCGAAGCGCGACGTCGTCCTCGACCCGTTCCTCGGAACGGGAACTACGGTGCTGGCAGCGATTACATCCATGAGAAACAGCATCGGATACGAGATGGATGCGGCAATGCTCAGCGTAATAAAAGAGAGGCTAGAAGGTTTCAAGGATACGGCGAACGAATACGCCAGGCGAAGGATTGAGACACACAACGAGTTCGCTGCAGGACGTGGGTGCAGGGTTGTCAACCAGCCGCATGGTTTTCGTTGCATGAGCATTCAGGAAACGAACATCAGATTCGATCTTGTAGACTCGATTGCCTTCGACGATATGGGCAGCGTCAAAGCTACTCATTCAAGATACGAATAGAACCTGTCAACATCCAAGCCGGCACTGTTCGTTCCACCTGGCAATGAGCCAATGATATGGATGGAATATCCCCTGTTGGATTCTCTGACACTGCTGTGTTTCAGCGAACCGATTGACAATCACGGCCTATCCAAATCCGATGGCTCCAGATTCACGCCAATGGCGGACATGTCACTCCTGTATCTTTTGATTAGTGCGGCGTACTCTTTGCTGGGCCTCCTCCTCTCAGAGTTCCAGCATTCATGCAACGACTTGCCGAGCGGAGGGGAGGAGAGCTTGTCCTCGTACTTCTTCAGCAGCTTCTTCGCCATCTCGTTCGCGTCGGATCGTTTCATCCCCGCGACAGCGTGTCCCACCTCGGCCGAAATCCTCGGCTCGACCGGCGTCACCCGGTCCTCGTACTTGTTCGTCGCGACTCCCACGGACTCCATCGACAACCCGGAGACGACCGCCGCCATTACCGAGGCGGAAGTCTCGAACAGGCACATCGGGGTGCATGGACCAGCTGCTGTGTAGTTCAGGCTGATGCTCAGCAGGTCGGTGTTCCTGCTTATCGCCTGTCCCATCGCGCTGATTGTCCACAGCATCTCCCTGCTGCTGTTCGACACGTATCGGAGGTGAAGTGGGAACGGTATCGAGTAGCTCGTCTGGAGCGTGAGCAGTCCCATAAGGTGTGTCGCGACTGTGCCGACGGCCGTGCCCTCGGGTCCTCCTGAGTAACCCCCCAGCAGAGGCGAGAAGTCCATGCCTATCGGCGCGCCGATGGAGTTGGCGATGACGGCCTTGTTGAGCCGGGCGAAGTCCATCTTCATCGGGTCCATGCTGGCTATCATGAACCCATCGGACGACCTGAGGCCGAACCTCGGGTGCACCGCAGCAGCGAGAGACACATCAGACTCCGCCGTCGCGAGCGTGTTCATGAACGGCTTTCCCTCGCGGCCCACCCTGTTGCATGCCTCCCTGCCCAACACGGCGTTCCTCATGGTCGCGTAGAGCTCCAGAGGCGATGCAGGTCGGAC
>Ga0307378_10008855_pt1 | contig 13289 bp, 8 predicted proteins | sample UN1MG_FD_202238 | JGI IMG/M metagenome (GOLD analysis project Ga0307378, IMG submission 202238) | Soil microbial communities from Risofladan, Vaasa, Finland - UN-1 | ecosystem: Environmental > Terrestrial > Soil > Coastal area > Acid sulfate soil | place: Finland: Risofladan, Vaasa | collected... | reverse complement strand
TGACCTCCACATCCGGTTTGACCGCAGTCTGCCCGAATGGAACTACGTCATTTCTCCGGCGTAAACAGTTTAGGACGTTATTAAATCCCGGATCCTAAGATGGGGGCTCTCTCGGAATAGGCCGGGTTGGCTGAAGGCGGTACTACGAACGTCACTACTCTCTCAACAGGTACTTCCCATGAGCGCACAGAAAACGAACGTCACGCCACGTCGCAAGTTCATTGCGAATACCGGCCGAGTCGCCGCGGGCTTGGCCCTGGCGGGCGTGTCCGTACCGCCAGTCCATGCCGGCGAGGACAACACCATCCGCCTGGCACTCATCGGCTGCGGCGGACGCGGCCGGGGCGCCGTGGCCAATGCCATGTCGGCCGGCGGGCTCGTTCTGGAGGATGATTCCGGGACGAAGAGGACGCCGGGCTCGGCGGCTGGGGGACCCATCAAGCTGGTGGCGATGGCCGACCTTCGCCAAGACCGCCTCGACCAGACGCACAAGGTGCTGAGCCAGGTGTTGGGCGAAATGATCGAAGCCCCAGAGGAACGACGGTTCCTGGGGTTCGATGCCTACCGCCATGCGATCGATTGCCTGCGTCCGGGCGACGTGGCCCTGTTGACCACGCACGCCGCCTTCCGCGCGCCCCACCTGGAATACGCGGTGGAAAAGGGAATCAACGTGTTCATGGAGAAGGACTTCGCGGCCGATCCGGGCGGAATGAAGCGTATCATCCGCGCGGGCGAGGCGGCCGAGAAGAAGAACCTCAAGATCGCCGCCGGACTGATGTGCCGCCATTCTTCCGCACGCCAGGCCATGATCCAACAGATCCGCGACGGCGCCATGGGCGATATCCAGCTCATCCGCGCCTACCGCATGGACCCCGGCTATTGCATGGGCCCGTTCCCTCGCGGCGAGAACGAACTCCTCTGGCAGCTCAGTCCCGGCCATCCTTACCAGTTCATGTGGCCCTCCGGCGGCATCTTCATCGAACTGATGATCCACCAAATCGACGAGTGCTTCTGGATCAAGGATTCCTGGCCGGTCTCGGCGCACGGCGTCGGCGGGCGGTTCCCGGGAAGCACGGATTGCAGCCAGAACCTCGACACCTACTCGATCGAATACACCTTTGCCGACGAAACGAAGGCGATGGTGACCGGCCGCTACATCCCCAACTGCCACAACGACTTTGCGACCTTCGTCCAGGGAACCAAGAGTGCCGGGCAGTTCTCCGGCAACGTCCACCGGCCGACGTGTCGAATCTACAAGGACCAGCACATGCACCGGTCGAACGTTGCCTGGGAACCGGAGAAAGAGAAGGTGAACCCCTGGCAGGCCGAGTGGGACGTGCTGCTGAGCGCCATTCGCCAGGATCGGCCGCACAACGAGGCCCGCCGCGCGGCACTGGCGAACCTCGGGGCCGTGATGGGCCGCGCCGCGGTTCACATGGGCCGCGTCGTTACGTGGGAGGAAGCCATGGCGTCGGACTTCCGGTTCTACGCCGACGTGGACACGCTGACAGCCGACAGTCCCGCGCCGGTGCAGGCCGACGCGGAAGGCCGCTACCCGGCGCCGGTGCCCGGTAAGTGGGTGGAAATCTGAACCGGCACAAGCGTCTGCGAAAGGCGGTGGAAGTCACGGTAAGCGGAGAAGCCCCATGTTCCGTTGGAGCGTTTGCACGCTGGTGGGCGTGTTGTGGTGGCAGCTTGGCGCCGCCGGCCCGGTTCCCTCGGCGGTCTTTGCCCAGGAGCGTGCCGGGACGGGGCCTTTTTCTCGCGACACACTCCGTCCGTTCTGGCTCTCCGCCACCATGCACGGCGAGAGCCTGCTGTTCGTCCAGGACGACCCGGGTGGCCGGCCACGGGCGTCGTTGCTCTTTCAGCCTACCCGGATTCTGTCGCTGAGCAGCTCGTCGGGCGAGGTCACGTACCAGGAAGGGCGAGACTACCTCTGGAAACCGGGGACGAAGGAGATCGTCCTGCCCCCGGGGTCCGCAGTCTCCTTCCAGAGGCCGCAGGACCTCCGCCGCCCGGCTAAATCGCAGCGCTACGCCCTGACGCATCGGGACGGTAACGGCGAGATTCTCTTTGGCGGAGGGCACGAATACCACGACATGCAGGCCACCGTCACCTACGAGCATGAGCCGGACGCCTGGGCCGGCCCTCGGCCGTCGTTTGCGGGCGACCGGTTGCCGCGCACGATCGGAAAGCTGCGCGACAAACGGCCGCTCGCGATCGTGCTGTTGGGAGACAGCATTTCCACGGGCTGCAATGCGTCCGGCTGGGCGAAAGTGGCCCCGTTCCAACCCCCGTACCAGGACTTGCTGGTTCTGAATCTCCAGGCCGTGTACGGCGGCCAAGTAACGCTGACGAACCTGGCGGTCGGCGGCACGGACACCGCGTGGGGGCTGGCGAACATCGACAAGGTGATCCGGGGCCGGCCGGACCTGGTCATTCTGGCCTTCGGCATGAACGACGCGGCCGGGCGGCCCGCCCCGAAGTATCAGGCCAACGTCCGCGCCATGATCGAGAAGGTGTCGGAGGCCCGCCCCGAGACCGAGTTCCTCCTCGTGGCCACCATGCTGGGAAACCGGGACTGGACGACCCTCCAACAGCCGTTGTTCCCGCAGTACCGCGATGCCCTGGCCGCCCTGTGCCGGCCCGGCGTCGCGCTGGCCGACATGACCTCCCTCTGGACCGAGCTGCTGAAGCACAAACAGGACCGGGATCTGACCGGCAACGGCGTGAACCACCCCAATGACTTCGGCCATCGCCTCTATGCCCAGGTCCTGTCGGCGCTGTTGATTCCGCCGTCTCCCGAAAAGCAGGCAGATTGACAGGCGCGTCCACGCGGGCTATTCCTCGCTCTACCTTTCCTCAACCGGCGTCAGCATGCCGATCCGCCATTGGAACCGGCCGTAACCTTTGCCGGCCTTGTCCTTGTCCAGCATGCCCTGAAAGATGAGCCTCAGGTTGCCCGGGTCGACCGTCAACGTCTGATCGTATCCGTCGCGGATGAGCTCGCCGTGGCTGACGTTGTCGGTCCAGGGCTCGACGCCGCGGGCGGGGTGGATGTTCTTCCATCCGGCAAAAGGACGGTCCGCCGTATCGGCGACAGGCGTCCATTTGCCGTCCAGGCGGTCGGCCAGATAGGCCTTGTAATACCGCCGGCCGTTCTCCTCGACGATCGTCAGATACTTGTCCGTGCCTTTGAGCTGGTAAGTGTGGCTTGCCTCGAAGATCGCGGCCTCCAGGGCAAGCTCGCAATGGTCGAAGCCCCTCGGGAAGTCCGCCAGGCTCGTCCGCAGCCGCCACATCTTGCCGTTCAGACTGGTAAGAAACAGGTAGGCGCGCTCGGCGTCGCAGATAATCCAATAGTCGAGCCCTCCGACCTCGCGCGGGTCCTTCCGGCCGCCGTCAAGGATCGGCCCGGCTTGCGTCCACGAGTCGGGGTCGGCGATCGTGGTTGTCGTGGAATAGGCGACCCACATGCGTTTCGCCCTCGGCACACCCATCTGGTAGATCAGATACCATTTCTTGTGCGGGGAAAAGTAGAAGACCTGCGGGGCGCAATAGTAGTCGCTGTCGCTGACCTTCAGGATCGTGCGCCGAGACCGGTCGGCGTCCTCCCATCGCTCGAACGAGCAATACTCGATCGCCGATCTGCCTGGAAGCTTGACGGTCATGAAGACGTGCCACTTCCCTTCGTGAAAGACCACGGTTGGATCCTTCTGGGCCCGGCTGGGATCGCGGTCGCGCTTCTCGGGAGCGATGAGCGGGGCGCTGTATTCCCAGATCGCGGGGACGCTGAAAGCAGCGGGCTCCGGCCGGTCCTGCAATCGCGGCTCCGCAGCCCGGCTGGCGTGGACGGCCATGCCAACCAGGATCAGAGCCGCTGCCGGAATCGTGCGGTTGAGAACGACCTTCATGACGACCTATCCTCCCTTTCGTTCAGCACAGTGGGCTTGCATTGATTCGCTGCGTCGCAAACGCCTCCGGGGGCAACAGCACGGCCATCAGGCAGGCGAGACGTTGGGAGCCTCTCAGTCCCACTCCACAGTGAACCGCGAGGTCGTGTATCGCGCTTCCGACCGCTGAAAACTCTCCCCGATTTCTCGCTCGGTGACGACGCGCTTGTAGATCTTCAGCTCGTCGATCAGGCCCGTAAACGGCTGCCAATTGCCGGTCGTGAGCGACTTGCCCGCCATATCCAGACTACCGGCGAAGACCGCGGGCAAGTCTTTCGCGCTGTCCCGTTTTCCGTTCAGGTAATACCGGGTCTGGAAGTTCTTTCGTTCCACGACGACGGCCAGATGGGTCCATACGTTTTCGCGGACGGCGCCGTCCGATTCGGTGGTCCCGGGGTGTTGGTCGGCGTCGGTCATCTCCATGTGGATGCGACCGTCGCTGGTGACGTCGAGATTCCACCACGTCTCGGGATAAAGCCCCTTGTCGAGCAGCCTTCGACGTTTGTGCGGCGAGTCGACGTCGAGCATCGTGGGGCAGAGCCAGCACTCGATGGTGAAGTCGGCGGTGCCGAGCTGGATGAGCGGACAATCCTCCAGGTCGGCGAATCCGCCGCTTCCGTCGAGGTAGAGCGAGCGACCGAAAGCACCCTGGGCGCGGGCGGCGCCGCCCAGGTTGCCGTCGAGCCCGTTCCCCGAACTGTCCATAAGCTTGTAGCCTCTCGCCTCGTCGCACTTCCAGTAGAGAGCCAACTGGTCGTCATTCTGCATTCGCTCGGCGGCGGATCGTCTCGGCAGCCCCCGGATTGCCGGCGAGCGGATCGCGCGCTGCGTGTCCTCGGCGTCGGCGGGCCCGAATAGCAGGTTGTCTACGTGGAAGAGAGTGTGGGCGTCGCTCATGCTGCAAATGCCGAGCCAGGTTGGCCGGACGAAGCCGTCGTCGACAAAGGGCAGGTCGCGAAAAGCTCGATCCTCTTGACCGGGCACTCGCAGCGTGAGTGTGTACGTCTTCGGAGCGCCCGGCCCACTTTCCAGCGCGACGTCGACCGTGAACCAGGTTCCATTCGGAATGACGGCAAGTTTGCGGCCGCCGCCGCCGAACTTGCCGCAAGCGGTCAAGGTGCCGTCGGCGCTGCCGGCGAACGTCGGCCCGACGAACAGCCGGTCACGCCAGTCGCGGAATTCCATGTACCACTGGGCGGGTGCGTCCTCGGAGTTACAGATATCCACGGAGAACCGCAACTTGCCGGGTGGATAGTTCAACGCGTAAACCAGGTGCGGATTGTAGACTTGCTCCAGGTGGGCCGCGTCGCGGAACCGGAGGCTCCGGCTTCCGGTGCAGGAAGCGCCTTCGGCGACCTCGATCGACGCGGCGCCCTCGGTGTGAACCTGTGCTCGAGCGGGAGGGCTTCCCGGCGGCGTTAGCTCGAAGCCGTCGATGATCGGTTTCGGCGGTTTCGTGTATTGAAAAACCACGGGTTCTTCGCGCGGGAGGACCAGATTCTCCAGCGGCCAGGTTGCCCGATCGGGGCTCTCGTAGGCGCCGATCTTCTCGATCTGATCGTTGATATTCCGGAAACCAGTCCCGAAGGCCGGTGAATCGGGCCGCAGTCGATAGTCGTCCTTCGCCGCGTCGACGAACCGCGGATCGGCCACGATCGAGTTCCGGTCGTGACCGGCGGCCTGCCACTCCAAGAGCGATCGATAGGTTCGCTTCGCGTCCAACTCGACCTCGATCGGCAGGCCCCCGTGCCAGATCACGTTGTGATCGAACACCGCCTGTTTCGCGTTCCACTCAGGGTGCCCCCAGAGGCCCGTCAGATAGAGCTTCTTGTCTTTTCCGGTGTAGTAGAAGATGTTCCGCCGGATCTCGTTGGGGGGTTCCTGGAATCTGCCTTGGGCATCGGAATGCATGAACCAGCCGAAGTGGACCACGCTGTCGAGTTGGATCGCTCGGTCGAGGGTCTCGACGAAGACGTTGTTCTCCACCACGTTGCCGCCGCCGAACTGGATGAAGATGCTGTTGGCGCCGGAGCGAGCGATGACGTTGCCGTACACAGAGACGCCGGAGATCGACCCGTCGAGATAGATACCCCAACTGCAATACGGCGATCCATACCCCTCGGGCGGATAGGTGCAGTGCGGGTAGCTGCCGTACCCGATCGTGTCGAGGATCTTGTTGAACCGGATCACGTTGCCGCGGTCCTGGACCGCGCGATCGACTTCGTGCTGCCTCATCGCGATGGCCGAGTTGTCGGCCGTGTAGAGCATCGTGTTGCGGATCGAGTTGTACTCGGCGGTGTTCTTCGCGCCGTTGAGGAAGACGGCGTCGCGGGGGACGTCGTGGATCTCATTGTGCGAGACGACGTTCCCCTCGCCGATCACCGTCACGCCCGCGCTGACCATGTCGTATCGCCCGGTCCGATAGACGTGATTGTTGTCGGCCACGTTGTCGGTGCCGACCAGCGCGATCCCGTCGCCCCCCGTGGAATAGACGTCGTTGCCCGCGATGCGGCAGCCGGTGCACGCGTGGCTGCGCAACAGCGCCCGGTCGCCCGAGTGGACGTTCGTTCTGATCCGCCCGGGCTTGAGCCAACGATTGCCGATGCCCCTTTGGGCATTACGGAGATAGCCGGCGTTGATCCCCACGCCGCCCACTTCGCTGACGACGTTGCCCGTCATCTCGCAGAACCGGGCACCCTCCAGCGTGATTCCGTCCTGCTCGGCATGGGCCAAGTGGAAGCCTTGGAAGTGGAAATGCTGAACCGGCTCCTCGGCGGTGCCCGAGATCTCGACCAGGTTCTCCAGCACCGGCACGAGAACGTCGCCGTCTCTCACGGGCTCCTGGGGCGGGTAGAAGTGCAACTCGCCGGTGGCGTAGTCGACGTACCATTCTCCCGGCGCGTCGAGCGCGCCGAGCACGTTCTGCACGAAGTAGCGATTCGCTTCGTTGATCCTCCCCGCCACCGGGTACCGAAGCTTGACGTGACGGAGCCGCGGATCGACGTCGGTGACGGGCAGGATGTTATGGTCCCAGCAGTTGTAGGGGAAAATGTTCACCTCGGCTTGGAGCACGTCTCCCCACGACGCGAACGGGATGTCGCCTTCGTCGTAGTGAAACGCGGTCCGGCTCAGATACGACGGAGCGTCGACGTACAGCAGTCCGCCCGTATGCGGGTGCGCCGGATCGAGGTTCGGATGCCTGGCGAGGATCTGCCGCCTGCCTCGAAAGAAGATCTGATGGAATCGGAATCGCTCGAAGCCCTGATCCGCCAGTGCGGCGACGCACACGTTCGCTCCGCTCGCTCTCCAGCCGCGCACCGGCTTGGCGCCGACGAGCCGGACGGTTTCTCCCGGATACGATCGGAAAGTGACCGGGTGCTGCTCCGTGCCCGAGTCCTCGGCCGTGAAGACGAGCGTTTCCGCGAAGAAGTAGTCACCCGCCCGTACGCTCACGGTGAGCGGTCCCTTGGATGCTTCCTTCCGTCTGTGCTGCCGGACCGCATCTCGTGCCCGGTGGAGCGTGGCGAACGGGCCGTCGGTCTTTGAGTCATTCGCTTCGGGCAGCCTGCCGGTCCAGGCGTCGTTGCCGTCGGTCGCGACGTAGAAGTCGACCGCGCCCGCCGGCGCCGTGCCGAGTAGAAGGAGGCCGATCATCGACACAATGCTTTTCATCAGTCCCCTCCCGGCGTGGTCCCGGCTATCCGCCGGCCTCGTCTTGATCGTCCGCGGTCGCCTCGAAAGCGAGCCGAAGCTTCGCGTCGTTCTGCTGGTGATTGTAGCCGGGTGCCGGCGCGCTTTCCACGGGCGTGCGGATCAAGGCCCGCAGCCCCGCGATTGACCGGCCGTTTGCCGCGCCGCCGCTTCGCCTCACGGGGGCGTCTTGCATGGCCGAGGCGTTCCGAGAACCGCTCGATCGATTGCGTGGTGCGTGGGCAAGAACGAACGTCGTGAATCTCACCGGAACCCGGCGCAGTGGCCGCCGAACCGCCGCATGTTTGCAGGCAGCTAAGCCGGGGACTATAATCGCCGTCGAGTGCAAAGAGAATGCCGGCAAGCCGTCGGAGACTCCGATCCATGAAGCGCCGTTGCTGGTTCCAATCTGGGCTACTGCTCGTGTGTGTCCTCCAGATTCCTTGCTCGGCCGCCCCGAAAACTGCGGCGGCGGAATGGCAGACCGTAGCCTGCGTTCCCGCGGACCTGCCGCCCGAGGCCATGTTCGAGGTGACGCAGCCGGTGGACGATTTCGAGGCCGCGGCGCTTGCTTGGCAAGCACTGGAGGGCGGCCAGAACGCAAAGTGCCTTCTTGGCCGCGACGCCGAGATGCGCCACGGCGGGCAGGCGGCCCTGCGCGTGGACTACGATTTCGTGGGGAAACCCGAGTACGAGTACATTCAGATCACTACCCCGCTCGACGTCCCCACGGCCGGCTGCGCCTTCGGATTCTGGTTGAACCACGGCGGCACGAGCTTCCCCACGCGGCTGCGGATGGTCGACGCCAGCGGGGAAACGCATCAGGTCGAGCTCTTTTCCGGTGGGCAGCCGGGCTGGCAGTTCGTTGCCGGGTCGCTGGACGGTCCCAGCACCTCCTGGGGCGGCGACGGAAATCGACGCCGCGACTACCCGTGCCGCCTGGTGGGGATCTGTCTGGACCGACCCGAGCGCGGCTACGTCGGCAAAGGCTCGTTGTGGGTCGACGAGGTGGCGCTGCTTCGTCCCCGCGATCCGTCGCGTACGCTGCGCGTGGAAACACCCGACGGACGCTTCGGCAATCTGTACGCCGTCGGCGAGTCGGTCCTGCTGCGGGCCTCGGGACAGGGCGATCACGTCCGCTGGAGCCTGGACGACTTCTGGGGCCGGACGCTGGCTCGGGGCGAAGGGCCGGCCGCCGGGGTCGAGGCGCGATTCCTCCTGGAGCAGCCCGGCTACTTCGCTTGCCGGCTGGAGTTGCTTCGCGGCGCAGAGCCGGTCGAGATCCAGTTGTTTTGCTGCGCGGCATTGCCCGACGGCGAGGAAGCCGCGCGATCCGATTTCGTCGGCGTATCGAGCCATTACGGACAGAACAACTATCCGCTGCCCAGCATGGATCTGATGCGGCGTTACGGGATCGACCAGTTTCGCGACGAGATTGCCTGGCGATCGTACGAAACGGAAAAGGGCCGCCGCGTGATGCCCGCGCACGCCGCCGCGTACCTGAAGCACGCGGCCGAGTTGAAGATGCGGCCACTGATCATTTTCGACTACAACAACCCGCATTACGACGACGACGGCTTTCCCAATTCGCCGGAGGCGATCGCCGCGTTCGCCGCCTATGCCGTCGATCTGGCTCGGCAGACGCGCGGCACGGTGGGCACGTTCGAGGTCTGGAACGAGTGGATCGGCGGTTGCGGAATGGGGGGGCGCCCCGGCGATCACGGTCCGGAGGCGTATGGACGGCTGCTCAAAGCGACCTACGCCGCCGTCAAGCAGGCGTTCCCCGATCGGACCGTCGTCGGGATCGGCGGCGAGTACGGGCGGGACTGCGCGGAGAATATCGTACGCGCCTTGGGCACGGCGGGCAGCGATTCGATGGACGCCTGGTCGATCCACCCCTATCGCTATCCGCGCTCCCCGGAGCGCTCCGACCTGGTGGGCGAAGTGCAGCGAATCGCCGACCGCGTCGAGAAGGCGGGGGCTCACCAGCCGGTGTGGGTCACGGAAATCGGCTGGCCGACCCACCGCACGTCGGGCGGCAGCGACGAGCGGGTTCAAGCCCGATATTGTGTCCGCTCGCTGGCACTGCTGCAATCGACCGGCGCGGTGGAGAAAGTCTTCTGGTACGACTTCAAGGACGACGGCACAAGACGCGACTACAACGAGCACAACTTCGGCTTGGTCCGCCACCAAACGTACCGTTGCGCTCCCAAGCCGGGCGTCGTGGCGATGAGCGTGTTCATCCGCATGACAAGCCGGGCCGACTTTCGAGAGTTGCGTCGCGACGGATCGGCCTACACGGCCTGGTATCGCCGGCCGGACGGCCGCGACGTGGTGGTGGCGTGGACGGAGGCCGGTTCACAACGTGTCTCCTGGGTTGGAAAGTTGGAGACGGCCGTCGACATCATGGGCGCCGCTCACGCCGTATCCGATTCGATCGAGCTGACGGAGAATCCGGTCTACCTGGTCGGGAGTGGGCTCAGGCTCGGCGTCCGCTGAACGGCCGTCGACCCGACTCACTTTGAAGAGAGTGCGATTCACTTTGAAGAGAGCGCGGTGAACACGGATGGCTGAAAGCCGACGGCCGGATCCGCCATTTCACGCGGCTCTCGGCAGATAGCAGCTCGGCGCTTACCGTTTGAGGTCCGCGACTTGGCGGGCCTGGAGAACAACCGGGAGGCAATCAACCATGACCCCAATTGTCCCAAAAGTCGTCCTCTTGCTCGTCGCCTTGGGTGGCGGCGTGCGCAACGTCCACGCCGACATGATGGCCGACTCGCCGGTCAGGTTCCCGAAACAGGGCGCATTGCCCGCGAAGTACCCACCCGATCAGCCATCCAGGAACCGCGAAACCCCGGAAGAAGGTTACTACATTTTCGGCACGCCGGAACGCTCGCTGGCGCAGATCGCGAAGATTCGGTCGGAGATGCCCACCGGCCGGTTCTCCGCGCCGCCGCAGGACCGGACGCACCTTCAGCGAACGCACCGCCTCTTGACCGAGGGGGGCGAGTTGCATTTGCTGGCCCTGGGCGACAGCATCGTGAACGACACGATGCGCTCCGGATGGGTGGCGAAACTGCAAGAGGCCTACCCGAAGGCCAACATTCGAGCCACCGTGTACGTGCGCGGCGGGGGGGGTTGCCAGCACTACAAGGAAGAGGAACGCATCGCCAAACACGTCGTCCCGCGCAAGCCCGACCTGGTCTTCATCGGCGGCATCAGCCAGAGGGACACGGAAAGCATTCGAGAAGTCATCGGGCAGTTGCGAGCCGCCTTGCCGGAAGTCGAAATCCTTCTGGCCGCCGGCACTTTCGGCACGGCCGATCCCCGCGATCCGGAGGCCCTGGCCAAGGCCGCCCACTCGGGTACGGGAGCCTACGGCAAGTCGCTCGAGGCGCTGGCCGCCGACGAGCGCTGCGCCTACCTCGACATGACCACGCCGTGGGCCGAGTACATCCGCTCGGCGAACGTGCATCCGCATCGGTTCTATCGCGACGTGGTTCACGCCAATGAGCAGGGGGAGCAGATCCTCTCCAAGATCCTGATGGCGTTTTGGAGGCCCGAGCCCGCAAAGGGGGAAACCGAATAGCGCTTTGCCGAGGGCGGAACACCGGACAGACTCCGACCATATCGCATCCGCATACCGGCATTCCGTGGCGGCCCCGGTGCACGTGTCTTTGTGCCAACGAGCAGCGAATCCTTGTAGAGGGCCGGGTCGGGTGGCTGCTATCGATGCCCACCAGGGCAGTGGACGTCTTGGCGGGTGCGGGCAATCGTGGCAGCCTGCACGGTCCATCGCCGTATCAAGGCAACTCGCCTTGGGCCGGAATCTTGCGGCCCCATCGCTCCTTGCCTATACTCGACCCCGACCCGTTGCGGTGCCACCTTCGACGCGGTCCATTCGGGAAATCCTGAATGAGGGCTCCGGGCGGTTGGAGTATCCGGGCAACCGGCAGACGAGTGGATTCCGGCGAGGAGCTTTCGCGATGACCGACTACGGTGAACAGGAACGGCCCAACGGCCTGGCTCGCTGCTGCCCGTGCGGTGGGCATGAACGGGCCGCCGAGCCGGGGATGACGCGCCGCGGCTTCCTGGGAGGCGCGGCCCTGGCCGGGATGGCGCTTCGAGGTTTGTCCTGGCCGGCGTTGTCGGCCGTGGCGGCAGACGCGGAACCGTTCCCCGAGCGTCGCCCGTTGGTGGTCAAGCCGATCCTGATCCACAAGGTGTGCACGCGCAGGCTTCAGACGAGCTGGCGGATCTGGGGCGGCATTCAGACGGAGCAGGATGCCCAGCAGGAGGTCGCCCGGATCCAAAACGAGCTCGGCGCGCTGCGAGCCGCCGCAGACTTCCCTGTCCGGTTTCTCCCGGCCGCCGCAATACGCGACGCGAAGGAGCTGGACGCCGCAGAAGACCTCGCCTCGGCCGACGTGCTGATCTTGTACGCCGCGGGTGACTATTGGTTCTCCGGATTTGCCGACGCCATTGCACGGCTGGGCAAGGATGCGATCGTCTTCTCCCGGTTCATGTCGGGGCCGTTTTACTCTTCCTGCACGACCGTGAGCCCCTGCCTGCTGCGCGGCGGGTCGAACGACCAACTGGCCGTTCAAGGGGTGGACGAGTTGGACGTCGTCGTTGACAGCCAGGAGGAGCTGCTTTGGCGACTGCGGGCACTGTGCGGTTTGCGGAACACGATCGGCAGCCGGATTGTGGCCGTCGGCGGGCCCGGGGGATGGGGAATCGGCCCTCAGGCGCCGGCGCTGGCCGTCGATCGCTGGAAACTCGACATCCGTACCGTCGAGTACAAGGAGTTGGGCGAGCTGATCAAAGCCGCCCGGGCCGACAAGGCCGCCGTCGAACGGGCACGGGACCGGGCTGCCGAGTATCTAAAACTGCCGGGAACGACCCTGGAGACCGACAAGCCGTTCGTGGAAAACGCCTTCCTCTTGGAGCAGGTCTTCCGCGGCCTCATGCGGGAGGCCGACTGCCGGGCGATCACCGTCCACGGGTGCATGGGGACGATCATGCCCATCGCCGAGACGTCTGCCTGCCTCACGCTTAGCGTGCTCAATGACGCCGGCTACATGGCGTTCTGCGAATCGGACTTCGTGGTCATTCCCGCCGGCATCTTGGCGGCGAACATTGCGGGGCGGCCCATGTTTCTCAACGATCCGTGCTATCCGCAGCACGGCGTGATCGCGTTGGCCCATTGCACGGCCCCGCGCATGATGGACGGGAAGACGCGTGAGCCCGCCCGGATCGTAACCCACTACGAATCGGACTACGGTGCGGCACCCAAGGTCGAAATGCACAAGGGCCAGAAGGTCACCAACCTGATCCCCGATTTCCAGGCGAAGTGCCTGGCCGGCTTCGTGGGCGAGATCGTCGATGCGCCGTTTCTGCCCATCTGCCGTTCCCAGATCGTCGTCCGCTTCGCCTGTGAGAGCACCTTTCTGGCCCGGCAGATGCGCGGGTACCACTGGATCACCATCTACGGCGACTATCTGCGCGAGGTCGAATACGCCGTCAAGCGCACCAAGATCGCGTTTGAGAACTTGGGCTAGCCCCATTTTCCGCACCCTGGCGTGCGCTGCAACGGGGTGGGGGGGTGGGAAAATTCAGGGGGCGCGGGGCAATCGTCGGCTG
>Ga0307378_10008854_pt1 | contig 13291 bp, 11 predicted proteins | sample UN1MG_FD_202238 | JGI IMG/M metagenome (GOLD analysis project Ga0307378, IMG submission 202238) | Soil microbial communities from Risofladan, Vaasa, Finland - UN-1 | ecosystem: Environmental > Terrestrial > Soil > Coastal area > Acid sulfate soil | place: Finland: Risofladan, Vaasa | collected... | reverse complement strand
AGGTAACCCTTGGAGATTTAATCTATACAGAAAAAGTAATAGTTTATTCTGATATTACTACTAGTGTATATAAAAATTTACTTCCTCTCCTTAGCAAAATTGTCGTCCAGCCTTCGTCTATGAATTTAAAGGAAGGAGATTCCCAGACCATTGATTCGATTACTGCTTATTATTTTGATTCGGGTTCAGCAAATATTAAGTTAAGTGCTTGCAGTTATAGCTCAAACAGTAATCACGCTACTGTTAATAGTGTTGGAACTATTACTGGGGTCTCAAAAGGCTCAGCTACAATTACTGTATCCTATACTGATGTAGAGATTACTAAGACTGACACTATAATTATCACCGTAAATGAGGCTGAAGCACCGACTGCATGTATTAACGTTAGCCCAGGCACAACTGGGACTGCTCCCTTTACTGTCGCATTTGATGCATCAGATTCTTATTATTCTATCGTCAGTTATAGTTGGGACTTTGGAGATGGAAGTATTAGTACAGGAATTGCAATAACTCATACCTATAATAATGTGGGCATATATACCGTTGTCTTAACTGTAACTGATTCAGGCGGTAAAAAAGGATATGACACTAAAGTTATCACCGTAAGTGAGGTTGAAGCACCAACTGCAGTAATTACTACTGTACCAGATCCACCAATTGGTATTGCTCCTTTTGAAGTATACTTTGATGCCTATGATTCAAGCCCTGAAACCGGCATAGCTAGTTACGAATGGGATTTCGGTGATGGGGACACGGGAACAGGATCTGAAATAAATCATACTTATTTCAATATTGGTAGTTATACCGTAATTCTTGGCATAACCGATAATAATGGTAAAAAAGGTTATGACAACTTAGAAATTATTGTTACGAAAAAACCGACTGCAAAGATTACTACGGTACCCCCTGCAGAAAATGGAGTTGTAACTGGCAGCTCCCCATTTATAGTATGTTTCGATGCTTATGGATCTACTTCAGAAAGCGGAATTGTTAATTATAAATGGAACTTTGGAGATGGAAGTTCAGGAACAGGAATTACAATAACTCATACCTATACTAACTTAAGAACCTATATTATATATTTAACAGTGACCGATTATAATGGGTATAAAGCATATGATTATATAACTATTACCGTATCTTAATAAGATTAATAAAAAGAGAAGAATTTAGGAGATGACCTTTTTAAAGGGGGTATTCTGGGTGAGTTATTAAATAATAAAGGGGCTTAATCGAATCCCGGCGGTCCGGCCTCTCTCTCCGGAGTTCTCCGGATTGCCGGTCCCTGCTCCCCGGTCCTGAAAAGGTCTTTCTGGGGGGGGAAGCAGGATTATTTAAAAATTAGAGAGGAGAATATATCTATTATGAAAAGGAAAGTTTTATTTTTGAAAAAGGGAAGTGAATTTTTAATAATGAAAAAAATTTTCCCCATAATCTTGATATTAATCTTTATCGGGTTAGGTGTTGGCTGCGAAAAAGAGGAAAAATTTATTGAAATTTGTACTTGTATTGAAAATACAGATGTTTATACTGGTCCCGGAACAAACTTTGAAAAAGATAATTCTAAGCAGCCAATCAAAGGAATAAAATTATATACCCTAGAAACGATAGGTGATTGGATCAGGTTTAGACTTACTCCCGAAGATAGTGATTGGAATGGATGGATAAGAATTGATGCAACGATTTCTTGGGAAGACTATGAGAAGTTAAAGGTTATCGAGGAAGAGAAGAGAATCGAGGAGGAAAACAAGAAGATTGCTGAATGGATCGCAGATTTACTTGATGAAATAGAATTATTCAAACGAGCGAATATTAGCGAAGATAAATTTACTTTAGAAATCATTATATCCGATATTTGGTATCGCTTTCCAGAATATCAGCAAGAGAGAACTCTTAACCTAACAGGATTAAATTTTGTTTTATTCGCAACAGAAATGGGATGGGTAGGAGAACATTTAGAAGAAGATAAATATCCTACTGTAGTATTTTTTGATGAGTATGGTAAAAAAGTCGGGATAAATTCTAGCCAGGGAGTAGAGGTTTATATTAGCAGATAAATAGTAATAATTTTTTTAAAAAAGAGGGTTTTTGAAAGATATGTCGTATAATAGATATAGAAAAATTATATACTACTGCAAGGGGCGGTAAGTGGTACGATAGGACTATTAAATATATATTAGAAAATCCTCTTTATAAGTTCACTGCTCATGACAAGGACAATAAAGTCAAAAATAAGGAATTGGCCTTAATTTAAAAGCTTAAAAAGCGAAATGTTTAAAATCAAATATCGTCGATTTTATAATAAAAAGGGGGTGCCCATTATTAGAAAATACTTAAAAGATCATCATTTGGAACTAATTGCGATAGCGGTTATGATTTTCCTCGTTTATTTAGAACATTTGATTTATGATGAAATAAAGGCAAAAAGTATATTAAAACCTATAGTTGTATTAGACACTATGGGAGATGAGGATAAATGGGCTCCAGAATTTTCAGATGGCGTAGAACTATTTAAATCTGGGGTACATGGTTTTAGGGTTAAATGGGAAAAGGGAGGATGGAGAGTGGTAGAGTGGAAATTAAGACGTACAAATTTTGTGGAGAAAGAGAGATATATTGTTCTTTTTGAGGGGAAAGCGGCTAAAAAAGGCAAAATAACATTAAGTTTATTTGATGATAATAAACAGTGGGTGTCTCTTCATATGGATGTAGATGAAAAAATGTCTGAAAGACATTATGATTTAGCTAGCATTAAGGACTGTTGGGTCGATATTAAAGAGAATAATATTACGGTAACAAAAAGGAAGGGTGATTCTGATTCTTTTAATTGGAAATGCATCGAGAAAGCTGAATTAGAACGCTATTATGACGAAGAGGGAAAGAATGAGATTATCTGTAAAAAACTTATGATATTATGGTTAGATTATGAAGTACAATAAATTGAAAATAACACCTGAATCTTTAAAATAAAGTGCTTTTATCATTATGACGTGTAAATAATTGGTATTTTTTATACAGTGAGTCATGCATAAACAGAATATTTTACAAAATTACCGATTTAAGAGCATAAAAAGTGAATCTAAAAAATATTGTAACAAGAGAAAGATTATATTATCTACGCAATTTAAGGTTGAAGTGTTTATAAAAAAATTGGAGAAAAGGGATAAAAATGCCAAATAATAATCGTTCAAAAATAACGCATATTTTTTCGTCTTCTGATGTGAAGTACGGATTATCTCTTTTTACAGATAGAGAGATAAGAGCACTAGAAAACATAATTATAGAACAGGATGAAAAATTTCATATTAAATGCCAAATCAAAGATAGATATAAAGTAGCTAAACCCGAGGAAATCGTAAGGCAACTTTGGGTTTATAGATTGCTAAATGAGTATAACTACCCAAAAGAAAGGATAGATATTGAAAGGGTTATTTATTTTGGTTCAAGGGATTTTGGTTTGGCGGATATTGTTGTTCTTCAAGAAGATCTGAGTCATCCTTACATAATCTTTGAAGTAAAGAGACCTCAAAGAACCGCAGGATTAGAGCAATTAAAGAGTTACTGTAATGCGGAAGGTGCCCCAATTGGCGTCTGGTCGAATGGGAATGAAATGATAAGGCTACACCGAGAAGAACCAAATATTTTTGTAGAAATTCCAAGAATACCAAAAATTACAGAAACATTAAGAGATATTTTAACAGAAAGATGGACCCTTAGATGGCTTGATGAGCATGATGAATTAAAACAGGGCAAAACAACCCTTAAGAAAATATTGCTGGATTTAGAGGAACTTGTTTTAGGAAATGCAGGAGTAGATCCGTTTGAAGAAATATTTAAGTTAATCTATGCCAAACTTCATGATGAATGGAATGGCATTAATAATTCATCCTACCAATTAGATTTCTTTGTTGGTGATAGAAGCCCTGAGCAGGTAAAAAGAGCAATAACGAACCTATTAGATGGAGCGAAAAGGGAATGGTCTGGAGTATTTGAGCCGACAGATAAGATTGAATTGAGGAATGACCACCTAAAAGTTTGTGTCTCCTTCTTAGAAAAAATAAAGTTATTCAATTCGAATCTGCGTATCATAGATGAAGCATTTGAATATCTAATCCCTCAGGTTTCCAAAAAGAAAGAAGGGCAATTTTTTACTCCCCGACCTGCGGAAGATATGATCGTTAAAATGCTCAACCCTAAAGCCGATGAATTCGTTATAGATCCCGCCTGTGGTTCTGCTGGATTTCTTTTACATTCAGTTATGCATATTGCTGGAGGAATGATTAGTGGTAAACCATTACATCCAGGAGCGCAAAATTTCGCTCAAAATAAGATTTATGGCATTGATTTTGCCAAGAAAGCAGTAAAGATAGCCAAAGCAATTAACCTCATCGTTGGAGATGGTAAGTCCCATGTCTATAAAGACAATTCATTAGCACCGCATACATGGGAAGAAGAAACAAGATCAGGTTTAAGAAGCAGACTTTTGAGGTTCCAAAATGACACAGAAAGAGACAGAGAGAATCAAAACAAGTTCCTCTTCTTTGATTTTGATGTCTTAATGACAAATCCTCCTTTTGCTGGAACAGTAAAGGAAAGGGATATACTAAGACTCTATAACTTGGCTGAGAGAAATGGTAGGTGGATAAACAAAATTGGAAGGCATATTCTTTTCTTAGAGCGTTCCTTTCAATTCATAAGACCCGGTGGAAGGATGGCTATTATTCTGCCTCAAGGATTATTAAACAATACAAATGCTGAATACATCCGCAGATTTGTAATTGATGAGACGAGGATTTTATCAGTTGTAGGGTTACATGGTAACACTTTCAAACCGCACACGGGAACAAAAACAAGCGTCCTATTCTTGCAGAAATACACAGATGAAGAAAAAGAAGAAATCCAACAGGTAGGATTAAAATATGTGGATAAATGGGAAAAATTTTTAAAAGGATTGGAAGAGAAATACCAAAATATAACCTGGGATAGTTCGGTAGATGAAGAAGAAATACCTAAAGAATTAAACTCTTTCCTTGAAACTTATTTTGAAAGCAGAGAAGAAATTGAAGAACTACCAGCAGAAGAAATCGAAACTGAAGAAACAGAAGAATCAGAAGAAGAAAACAAAGGAAAGAAACTCCTTATTATTTTAGTTCAAGAGAAATCACAGTTGGACGAAGCATTAAAAGAAAAAGAGGAAGAATTAGAGAGTGCAAATGCTACAAGAAAACCTGAATTAAAAAAAGAAATTAAAACAATACAAAGCAAGATAAATAAAATCGTTAAAGAGATTTCTCAAAGGACTTTAGCAGGGCAGATAAGTTTGTTTTTAAATGAAGAAAGGTTAACAGAGGCATTTAAAAAATATTGGCTTGATGGAAAAATTATAAAAGAAATGGATTATCCTATTTTCTTTGCTGTTAATAAAAAGCCAGTAAAAGATGAAAGCGGGGAGTATAGATACAAAAAAAGACCAAACGGCGAATTCTTGGTGGATAAACACGGTCACCCAGTAATTGACCACGATTTAGACGAAATAGCAGAAGCATTTATTAAATTTGCTAAAGAACTAGGTTTTGATTTTTGGAGGAAGTAAGAATATGGCTGTTGTTAGTATTATCAATCGTTCTCAACTTGAGGATACAACAAGAATAGATGCAGAATATTATCATCCAGAATATTTGAGTTTGGAAAAAGAGATATTGAGAACCAAATCTTGCCGATTATGGAAATATTTAGATGGACAATTTATTACGGGTCCCTTCGGCTCTGAGTTCAATGTTGAAAATTATTTAACGGTTAGTCCTTACCGCTATGTTAGAGGAAAAGATGTAAAGGAGTTTTTCTTGCATAATGAGGACAATGTCTATATTCCAAAAAAGGATTTCAAACGCCTCAGTAAGTATGCGTTGAAAGAAGGCGATGTTTTAATATCTGTTGTTGGAACACTCGGCAACACGGTGGTAATAGATAAAAATGTGCTACCCGCAATTTTCAGCTGTAAGAGTACAGTATTCAGACCTAAAGCAGTAAATCCTTTTTATTTGATTGCATATTTAAATTGCCGATTTGGCAGAAAGCTCTTAGAAAGAAAAGTCAGAGGAGCAGTTCAAACTGGATTAAATATTGGTGACTTGAAATCGATGCCTATTTTCTTACCTAATAGCGAGATACAAAATGAGCTTGCAAAAATAGTTTTAAAAGCTAAGAAAAATTATGACCTTGCAAAATTTTTCTATTCCCAAGCCGAAACCTTGCTTTTAGAGGAACTCGGGCTTAAAGACTTTAAGCCAAAATATGAACTTTCTTATACTGCTAAACTCTCTGATGCTTTTGGCGTACATAGAGTAGATGCAGAGTATTTCCAGCCTGCGTATGAATTGGTTGTTAAAAGGATAAGAGAATATCCAAACGGTTTTTCTAAACTATTAAAGTGTGTTGGGAATGTCAAACCAAATTATGATCCTACAAAATATCATGAGCAAGTTTTTTCTTATGTTGAATTGGCAGATATAGATTCCTCCATTGGAGTTATCCATAGCGTAAAAGAAATAAAAGGAGAAGAAGCACCAAGTAGAGCAAGAAGACTATTAAAACAGAAGGATGTAATTGTTTCAAGCGTTGAAGGTTCTTTAGAAAAAGTCGCATTAATTAATAAAAAGCATGACGGCAGTTTAGCTTCAACAGGTTTCTTCCAATTTAGACCTTTAGACATATTACCTGAAGTCCTACTGATCTTGTCAAAAACTGTCGTTTTACAATCACAGTTGAAAAGACAATGTTCAGGCACAATTTTAACCGCTGTTCCTAAAGGGTCATTAAGAGATATTATTATTCCAATCCTTCCCCCTGAAATCCAGCAAAAAATCGCCTCGTTAATCCAACAATCATATGATGCAAGAAGAAAGGCAAAGAATTTATTAGAAATAGCAAAAATATTAGTTGAAATAGCAATTGAAAAGAATGAAGAAGAAGCATTAAATTATCTCTCTAAATCGGAGAATAAATAGGACACCATGCCTTTTAAGGTTAATTGATAATAAAAAAGGGAATTAATGCAAATAATAGCCCTAATAAATCAAAAAGGTGGAGTGGGAAAAACTACTTGCGCCATTAATATAGGAGCGGGCTTAAACAAGCTTAAGAAGGTTGTCTTATTGATAGATTTAGACCCAGGCATATTTTAAGCTTAGGAATCCCTGCTCACGAGCTTAAAAATACTGATTGCTAAACATTTATTTTTAGAATATTATACAATTTCTTATTTTCCTAACACAATTTATTGCAATTATTTTTTATCTACATTTCCTTAATATAATAATTCCTACTTTCATAATATATGGTTAGAATAAGAGTAGGGAGGATACTTTATTGATAGATAAAGGAAAATAAGCATTTACCATTATTTATACTCTTGCAGGAATACTAATTAACTCCTTTAGTTTATAGATGTTTCGCATATCTTGAATAATTTGGTTCCAATTAGAAAACGTTAGGGGAGCTTGCTAATTCCAGCCCTTTGGCATTTGCTGAAGGGCTTTTTTATTTTTTATTTGAAAAAGAAGGATTTTTAAAAATTATGCAGTATAATGAATATATAAAGTTTTCGAAAGTAAATTTTATCAATAATAAAAAAATAAAATATAAAAACTTTTATTTCTATCTAAAATTTGCCATTGTTTTTGAAACATAAATATTGAAAATACATTGCAATTATTGTATTTAATAAGCTCCAAGAAAAGCATTTGTTAAATCCCAATTTAAACTTACAAATACTATCAAAGTTCTATCCATAGATCTTCCAAGAATCCTACTTAAAAAGTATCAAGTCCAATAAGAAAGATGAATTAAATAGACAGAAGATGATTAATTTTATAACTTTATATTTTGTCCATAATTAATTGGAGGATTAAATTATGAATAGAAAACATTTATTCTTAGTTGCATTCATTATCTTAGCGGTATTTTTATGCGGATGTAATGGGCTGGTGACACCTGCAACAGATGAGGCAAAAGTAAAAAGTGTTATACAGGACTATTATTTAGCTATAAACGACCAGAATTGGAGCAAGGTAAAAAATTGTTGTGTATATGGGTCAGATCAATATTATAAAGTTTCGCTTATGGAAGATGCGGTTAATACCTTACAGCAATATTATGGAACTGTAACTATAACCTGTTTTGCAAACATTTCTAATGTATCTGTAAATGGCAGCTATGCCAGTGCTTATATCAATGTGACTGTTGTTATAACTGCCGGTTATTATTATGATACTTATAGCGATTCAGGATATTTATATCTACAGGAAGTTGGCAATAGCTGGAAGTTGTATTAGTTCTTATAAAAGGTTAGACAGTAAATAAGGTAAGAACGAACATAGATTAGATAGTTAAAGGTCTTTTGAGATAAGAGGGCTTAAATTATGAAAAAAATAATTATTATATTGATAATTGCGTTTTGTTTATCCTCATCTGCGGGAGTTTCTTGTTTAGCTGCTAAAGAAGCGTACTCTCCTAGTCAAATGTGGAACTCTATGGATGATACTAATAGAGAAGTTTATATATGGGGGATTAGAGAAGGTATTGTAATGTGTATGGAACAAATTACAGAGAGGTTTTTAGTACCTGCATTTATAAATAAGAATGACACGTCTATTATAGAAGATATTTTAGAAAATTATGATCAATTTGTAAGAATATTTGATGCAGATGACTCTAAGATAACAGATACTCTATTAAAAACCGTCGTAAATATAGTAAATGATTTATATAAAGACCCTGCCAATACATATATTAATGTTTCTGATATGTGCCTTCTTGCTTCTCGAAAACTTAGAGGGGAATCTATAGAATCATCATTAAGAGAATTAAGAGAAAAAGCATTACCATAAAATAAATTCACGCAAATAATATCCCTAATCAACCAAAAGGGCAGGGTAGGTAAGATTATTCCCAATCGATTAACAAATACTACAAATTATTTTTTCTAGTCTTTAAAATACTTTAAATTCTTATAGACTCTTAGGTGGTGAGAATTATGAAAAATTACATTAGAATTATAACTCTGCTTATCGTGATTTTATTTTGGCTATTTCCTTGTGAAGCAGAAGAGGTAACTATATACCAGATGGAAAAACAGATGAACGTTGTTTTAGAGGAAATGGATATTGTTTTACAAAAATTATCGGAAAAATATGATGAATTTAATCCAGAAGAACCCTTGGGTGAAGTTTTATGGTCTGCCCTAGAGAAATCAAAGTATAATATAAACCTTATATTATCATACTCTTCTAAAATCAGCTATTCTCCGCTATTCCTTAGTACTTTAGAATATGACACCGAAGCATTTAGAAGATTTGTGCAGTTTACGAGTACTGGTCGGATACCATTGTCTTCCTCTACTGAGGTATCTGATGTATTGAATGCTTCTCTTGATCTTGAATTGAAATCGCGACTTATTAAAAAAAGTGAAACAGATCTAGTTGAAGTAAAAGTGAACACTATTAATAGACAAGAAGAAGATATTAACAATTGTATAGTTTGGTATGTTCCTTTTATAAAGGATGATGATAATCATAAACTAAGGTTTGACCAACCAAGTACACCAACTACTGGTTCGATTCCTGGAGGAAAGTGGCTAATCTGGACAGAAAAGGATGGAAGACTGGGACCAAAAGATCCTTTTCTTTTTGATTATGATGGACTTAGTGAACGTGAGATTTATATATTTAGCCCCGAATAAAGGAAACAAAGAGAATGATAAACATTATTTCAATAAAAAGATTAACTGCTAGAGTTTCTCAATTATATCTTATAGCGAATTTTCTTCTTTCATCTTTTCGTTGCCTAGCATCAAATAGTGTTTTTCAATTGTTATTTCCTATAGAGAAACTTCTTCTTTCGTCTTTAAGTTGTCCAATATTCTTAATTAATTGGAATAAAGTGGTTATTATTGCTGTATTTGTGATTGTCTTACTAGTAGTTCGTCCAATTAAACTGACTAAATGGGTAAACTACATGTTCGTTATTTTAATAATTTTTGGCCTTGTCACTGGATTATTCTATTCAGTAAAATTGGATTCAAGAACAATCACAATTGATGGGAAGACTTATATCAAGGGTGACCAACTAATAGAATATGTAAGAGATTATTTGAAAAAAAATCCATCAGTGACCGAAGAAGAATATTTCTTGTGGATTGGCAAAAAGCAAAGTGAAGTTTGGACATCAGAATCATTAGAAAAAAACAAATTGATTTTAGGTGGGCTTTATCTTTTAGTTGTGGGGATCATGGGATTTGGGATATTAGGTGGATTAGAAATAATTGCCAGATCCAGTTCTTCCCGATCAAAGTCTGTTTCCGTTGATACGGCTAAAAATCAAAAAACAAGCAAGAAAAAGCTTGGAGAAAAATAGTTATATAATCTTTTATATGATTAAATTCTTGTTATATTATTACACTAATCAAATAAAATAAAAAAAACTTACCAAAACCCTTGCTTTAAAGGAGCAGGGCTTTTTTACTAAAAAAGAAGGATTTTTTAATACTCATATGGAAAGGAATAAATCATAAAGAATAAAAAACTTTTTTTAGGAATATTATTTATGGCTTATTTAATGCATATCGGATTTGATAATAGCGCAAGACTTTGGAAGAATGTTTTATATTTTGAATATAAAGGGATTAGATTTAAATTAATTCAAAATAACAATAGAATGTATTGCAACGTACTTTTAACTGTAATACCTGATGAAAGAAAAACTGAATTAATTGATATTGCATATATAGTTGCTTCTGAATTTATAAGTGCACTTTGTTGGCAACTAAATTCTTTTGCAAAAGTAAAATATTTAGGAGGTTGGGGAAGGTCAGAAAATATTATATTAAGAAGAGCAAAGTGTAGTATGTTTGATTTCCATAAGATTGCCTTTTGCGGAGAAATAATAAAATGTGAGATTTCGCCCATTCCAGAAATAGAAAATGAAGAACAGAGAGTCGCTCTAATATTATTTAGAGAGGCTAACAGCCTGAACAATGATTATTTATCTTTTCTTTTCTTCTGGCAGATTTTAGAAATTGGTAACAATCAACCAATTGACTGGATTAATAAAGTATATCGAAAAAACGGAAATAAGCTTAGCATTTCAAAGGATGATATCAATGCTCTTCCCCTTAAAGGGAAGAAATTAGGATATTACTTTCATGATGAGTTTAGAAACGCCATTGCCCATCTATTCAAAAGACCAAAAGGGAAAAAAAGAATGAAAATAGATTCACCTGATGATAATATTCTTATTGATAGAGGTAGAAGGATAATAAAAGAATTCGCTAGATTCTACATCGAAAATGAATTAAAACTTAAAAAAGAGTTGTACCTTGTAAGAAAAGGAGGAAAGGGTTTTCCGGTTTATGTAAATAAGGAATTCACTCGTCAACATTATTGTAAGGTAGCATATAATAAACCATTTAAACCTTTAATATAATAATTTAAAATATTTAATATTATATACTCTAAATATATCTTACAGTAGGAACAGGACATTATGTTCAAGCTAAAGCCTTTAGTTTAATACTGAAAAGCCTTTTACAAATATTATACAGATTCTAATCTGTAGATATTGCCTTAATATTGAAGAATCAACTGATTTAATCTAATATTTTCTATTATCATATTTCCCTTAAAAGTTCTGAAGCTGTCCAATAGGGGGAGCTTGACATTCCAAACCCTTTGGCATTTGCTGAAGGGCTTTTTATTTTTTTTGGAAAGAGGATTTTTAAAAGATTTGTAGTATAATCAATATAGAAAAATTCTATTAATATAATGAAGTGCCTTGCAAAATATACCAATATGGAAGTATAAACGAAGTAGTTCAGTTATTTAACTTATGCGCCATTTAATCAAACGTAATATCAGTAGGAGGGAAAATTCGATGAGAGACCCACATGTAGAAAGTCTACGTTACAGACTTAAGACATCTGCAACCACGACTTACGAGAATCCTCGGGCTGTCAAATTCATCCGCGATGAGTTTGAGTACAACCTTAACGATGGAATCCTAACATGTCATATGCGAGAGCATTATCCTGCTGTAAGGGAAGCTCGGAGAGTGGTAGACGATTTCCTTCATTCATGGGAAATCATGGCTGCGTTAGAGTTAGAGGGCGGCGAGATGCAGTTCCAATTTGAAGATGCTCATGTAATTGATCGCAATCCGCCACCGCCAGGTAGTTCTGAGTTCGTGCATGTATCTGCTTCTAGTGGTGTGAAATTCACTGGTGAGGCAATATCAGAATTATGCATAACACGAAGGAAATACCCTGATCCGCCAATTGACTTTACGGTTACACCAGATGTGGAAACCCTTTGGCAACGATATAATAATTATTTAGATGGAAAAGAACCACTACCTTCAATGGCTAATTTTTGCCTTACGCTCGTCGAAAGCAAAGCTTATAGAAAAGGGAAAAAGGGAAAAAGAAAGTTTGCTGCAGATTTATTTAAGATTGATGAACCAATATTAAGGATGCTTGGTAATTTAACTGCAAATAGAGGTGATTCTATGACAGCGCGGAAGGTGGTTCCTGAGAAGGGGGATTTAATTCCGCTTAGTGGGAAGGAAATAGAATGGATTAAAGCGGCAGTAAAGATTCTCATACGGCGAACGGGAGAGCTTGCAAATATTCAATCCCCTCAGCGCATTACCATGAAGGATTTGCCAAAGATACGATAACTGCTACTGGAAAATATAGGAAATAATTTTAATATTATTGTCTACATAGAAAGTTTTAAAGTTGTCCAATAGGGGCTGCTGTAAAAATTCCTACGCTCTTTTACCTTTAACTGAAGGGCTTTTTTCTTTGAAAAGATGGAAAATATCTAATAATTTTATAATATTTTAATATTGAAAGGGTTTTAAACATAAAATAAAAGTAAACCTTCTTTTTAATATATGCCTTTTGTCTTATAAGATTAATTCTAACCTCATACAATACATGGTTAGAATAAGAGTAGGGAGTATACTTTATTGATAAATAAGGGATAATAAGCTATTAAACCGGACTTATAGCACTTGCAGGAGGGCTAATTAACTCCTTTAGTTTATAGATGTTTCGCATATCTTGAATAATTTGGTTCCAACTAGAAAACGTTAGGGGAGCCAGAACATATTTCAGCCCTTTGGCCTTTGCTGAAGGGCTTTTTATTTTTTATTAAATTATTTTTCAAAAAAAGAAGGATTTTTGGAATTTATTATCGTATATAATAATTCAAAATAAATGTACTATAAATTGAAT
>Ga0307378_10008853_pt1 | contig 13292 bp, 9 predicted proteins | sample UN1MG_FD_202238 | JGI IMG/M metagenome (GOLD analysis project Ga0307378, IMG submission 202238) | Soil microbial communities from Risofladan, Vaasa, Finland - UN-1 | ecosystem: Environmental > Terrestrial > Soil > Coastal area > Acid sulfate soil | place: Finland: Risofladan, Vaasa | collected... | reverse complement strand
CGCGACGCCGTGGCCATGGCGCGGTTCCTCGCCTGGCTCGACGAGGTGGCGGAGACCGGCAAGGTGGACGAAGTGTCGGCGGCGATGCGGCTTGAGGATTTCCGCCGCGAGACCGGCCAGCTCAAGGATATCAGCTTCGACACCATCTCGGCCTCAGGGCCCCACGGCGCGGTGGTCCACTACCGGCCGACCAACGAGGCCAAGCGCGTCCTCGACAAAGGCTCGCTCTATCTCATCGACTCCGGCGGCCAATATGTGGACGGCACCACCGACATCACCCGCACCGTGGCCGTGGGCAAGCCGACGCCCGAGATGAAGCGCCACTATGGGATCGTCTTAAAAGCCCATATCGCCATCGCCGCGGCGCGCTTCCCGAAAGGCACGCGCGGTCAGGATCTCGACCCCTATGCCCGGCGGCCCCTCTGGGAAGCTGGCCTCGACTTCGACCACGGCACCGGCCATGGCGTCGGCAGCTATCTGTCGGTGCATGAAGGCCCGCAGCGCCTGTCGCGGCTCGGCACCGTGGCGCTCGAGCCCGGCATGATCCTGTCCAACGAGCCCGGTTATTATCGCGAGGGCCAATACGGCATCCGCCTGGAAAATCTGATCCTGGTGACGCCTCTGGCGAAGATCGAAGGCGGAGAACGGGAGATGATGGGCTTCGAAACGCTGACGCTCGTGCCGTTCGACCGCCGGCTCATCGACCCGAAGCAGCTGGACCGCACCGAGCTTGCCTGGCTCAACGCCTGCCATGCGCGGGTTCGGCGCGAGATCGAGCCTCTGCTCGTCAGCGACGACCGGCCCTGGCTGCGCCACGCCACGGCGCCGATCGGCTAGGTTGGAGCGGCATCCACCTCAGAATGCGTCATTGCCGGGCTTGACCCGGCAATCCAATGGCCCGTCCAATTGCTGAGCCGTAACGGCGTGGATGCCCGGATCAAGTCCGGGCATGACGATCCCTGGCCCAATGGAGGGGCGATGCATGGAAGTTTTCGTGTCGGCCATTGCGGCGACGCTGACGACGGTAGCCTTCGTGCCCCAGGCGATCCACATCATCCGCTTCAAGGAAACGCGGGCCATCTCGCTGCAGATGTATGTGGCCTTCGCCACCGGCGTCGCTTTCTGGCTGCTGTTCGGCTTCATGATCTGGAACTGGCCGATGATCGTCGCCAACGCCATCACGCTGGGGCTCGCGCTGTCGATCATCACCATGAAGCTGCGCTATGGGTGAGGCCTAGCCGATCAGCGCGAGCCACTCGTCCTCGGTGAGGACCTGGACCCCTAAGTCCTTGGCATTTTTTAGCTTCGAGCCGGCCTCGGAGCCCGCCACCACATAGTCGGTTTTCTTGGACACGGAGCCCGACACCTTGGCGCCGAGGCGCTCGGCCCGGGCCTTGGCCTCCTGGCGCGACATGCGTTCCAGCGTGCCGGTGAACACCACGGTCTTGCCCGAGACCGGCGAGGCGTGATCGATGGCCTCCAGCGGCGTGGGTGCCACCTCTTTCAGCAGGTCCTCGACCACCGTGACATTGTGCGGCTCGGCGAAGAAGTTGGCGAGCGCCGCCGCCACGGCCGGGCCGATGCCCTCGATATTGTCGAGCTCGGCGAAGGCCTCCCCTTCCCGATCGTCGCTCGCCGCGCGCATGGCATTGATGAAATTCTCCGCCGTATCGTAGCGGCGAGCGAGCAGTCGCCCGGTGATCTCGCCCACATGGCGAATGCCAAAGGCATAGATGAAACGGTCGAGTTTGACGGTGCGGCGCGCCTCGATGGCATCGAACAGCTTCTGCGCCGAAAGAGCGCCCCAGCCTTCCCGCGCGGTCAGTTTCTCATCGGGCGCCTTGAACTTGTCTTTCTCTTCAAGCGTGAAGATGTCCGGCGGCGACTGGATGATGTTGTCGTCATACAGTTCCTGGATGCGCTTCTCGCCGAGGCCTCCAATGTCGAAGGCGTTACGCGATACAAAATGCTTGAGCCGCTCCACGCGCTGCGCCGGGCAGATGAGCCCGCCGGTGCAGCGGCACACCACGTCGCGCTTGCCCGTCTTCTCGTCCACCTCGCGCACCGCCAGGCTGCCGCAAGATGGGCAATGGGTCGGAAACTTGAATCGTTTCGACTCCTTAGGGCGTTTGTCTAAGACGACATCGAGCACTTGCGGGATGACGTCGCCGGCCCGCTGCACGATGACGGTGTCCCCGACACGAATATCGCGACCCTCGCGCAGCGTCTCGCCGTTGGCGCCGATGCCGGCGATATAATCCTCGTTGTGCAGGGTGGCGTTCTGCACCACGACGCCGCCGACGGTCACGGGCTCGAGCTTGGCCACGGGCGTCAGGGCGCCGGTGCGGCCCACTTGGATCTCGATGTCTTTGAGGATGGTGGTCGCCTGCTCGGCGGGGAATTTATGGGCGATGGCCCAACGCGGCGACCGGGAGACGAAGCCCAGCCGCTCCTGGAGATCGAGCCGGTCGAGCTTATAAACAATGCCGTCGATGTCGTAGTCGAGCTCCGGGCGGTGGCTCTCGATCTCGCGATAGGTCTTGAGCATTTGCGCGGCGCTATTGGTCTGCGCGATGAGCGGGTTCAGCGGAAAGCCCCAACCTTTCAGGGCCGCGTAGACCCCGGACTGGGTCTCGGCCGGGAGCTTCGGCGCCTCGCCCCAGCCATAGGCGAAGAAGGCCAAGGGCCTAGACGCGGTGATGGCGGGGTCGAGCTGGCGGAGCGAACCGGCGGCGGCGTTGCGCGGATTGGCGAAGAGGCGTTCGCCGGCCTTCGCCTGCTGCTCGTTCAAGCGCTGGAAGGCGCTGCGGCTCATATAGATCTCGCCGCGCACTTCGAACGGTTCCGGTAAGTCCTTCGCAGTGATGCTTTCGGGGATATCGCCGATGGTGCGGACATTGGCGGTGACGTTCTCGCCCTCATAGCCATCCCCCCGGGTCGCGGCCTGGACGAGGCGGCCTCCCTCATAGCGCAGCGTGATGGACAGGCCGTCGATCTTTGGCTCGGCGGTGAAGGCGAGCTCCGCTTCCTGATCGAGCCCCAAGAAGCGGCGGATGCGGTCGAGAAAGTCGCGCACCCCCTCCTCGTCGAACACATTGCCGAGTGACAGCATCGGCACGCGATGGACCACCTTGCCGAAGGCCTCGACCGGAGCGGCGCCCACCCTCAACGACGGGCTGTCGGCGCGCTTAAGATCGGGAAAGCGCGCCTCGATGGCCTCGTTGCGCTTGCGCAGCGCATCGTAAGCGGCATCGGAAACCTCGGGCGCGTCCTTCTGGTAATAGAGCGCATCGTGATGGGCGATCTCGGCCGCGAGGCGCGCTAACTCCTGTGTGGCTTCCGACTCGTCGAGGCCGGCAACCGGCTTGGCCGCGAGCGGCGCCTCTTCCTTCTTGCCCTTTGTCTTGCTCATGATTTCAGAATCTTACGCGGACCGGCTCATCAGCCGGTCGGCGGCGGCACGGGCCTCGTCGGTGATGGTCTGCCCCGCCAGCATGCGGGCGATCTCCTCGCGGCGGTGCGGTCCTTCGAGCACCGTGACACGGGTCGCCATGATCTCGCCATCGGGGCCTTTCATCGCCTCCTTGGCGATCATCAAATGCCCGTCGGCGAGTGCTGCCACTTGCGGCGCATGGGTCACGGCGAGAACTTGGACTTTCGCGGCAAGCCCGGCCAGGCGCTCGCCGATGGCTGAGGCGGTGGCGCCGCCGACCCCGGAATCCGCCTCGTCGAAGATCAGGGTGGGCGCCGATCCGCGCGCGGCCAGCACCACTTTCAGCGCCAGGATGAAGCGCGCCAGCTCGCCGCCGGAAGCCACCTTCATCATAGGGCCGGGCTCGGTGCCGGGATTGGTGGCGACCCAGAAGGCGATGCGGTCGATGCCGCCGAGCCCACCTTCGGCCAGCTTTACCGTGTCGATATTGGTGACGAAGCGGGCCTTGTCGAGCTTAAGCGGCGGCAGTTCGGCGGCCACCTCGGCGTCGAGCCGCTTGGCCGCCTTGATGCGCGCTGTGCTCAGCTCGCCAGCCGCCTTCTCATAGGCCTCGCGGGCGGCTTGCGCCTCCTTGATGAGCTCACTGGCCCGGCCCTCGCTGCGGTCGAGCGCGGCAAGCTCTCGCTCCAGCCGCTCGGTCAGCGCCGCCAGATCGTCCACCTGCACCCGGTGCTTGCGGGCCAGCGCGCGCAGCGCGAACAGCCGCTCTTCGGCGCGTTCCAGATCGGCCGGCTCGAATTCGGTCTGGGCCAGCGCCTCCTCCAGCCTGTCGCGGGCGGCGTTGGTCTCGCTCAAGACGCGCTCCAGAGCCTCCGCCGCGGCCGTGAGGGCGGGTCCGCCCGTGGCCGCCTGACGCTCGATCCGGCGCAAGGCGGAAGCCAGGCGCGCGCCGGCCGTCCCCTCCCCGGCAAGCGCGTCCAAAGCTTCATTTAACTCGCCGGCGATCTTCTCGGCATTCATCATCATCTGGCGGCGGGAGGCCAAGGCCTCCTCCTCGCCCGACTCAGGCGCAAGCGTCCGCAGCTCTTCCAAGGCATGGCTGACATAGTCGGCATTGGCGCGGGTGGCGGCGATCTCGCTCTCGTGGCGCGCCAGGGCACCCTCGGCCTCCTGCCAGGCCTCGTAGGCCGAGGCCAACTTAGCAGCGTCGGCGCTTAGCCCGCCAAAGGCATCGACAAGATCGCGGTGACCGCTCGGGTCGAGCAACGCGCGCTCGTCGTGCTGGCCGTGGATCTCGACCAGGGCCTGGCCCACCTGCCGCAACAGCTGCACGCTGACATTCGTGTCGTTGATGAAGGCCCGGCTCCTGCCGTCGGCGCCCTGCACCCGCCGCAAGATCAGACCGTCGTCGATGGGGATAGCGTTCTCGGCGAGCAGCGCCAGCACCGGGTGATCGGGGGCAAGCTCGAAGGTGGCGCTGACCTGGCCCTGTTCGGCGCCGCGGCGCACGAGCGAGGCATCGCCGCGAGCGCCGATGGCGAGCGAAAAGGCATCGAGCAGGATGGATTTGCCGGCGCCGGTTTCACCGGTCAGCGCGGACAGGCCTTGGCCGAACTCGAGATCGAGCTTGTCGATCAGAACGATGTCGCGGATCGACAGGGTGGCTAGCATGGCGTGCGCGTCAGGTTTGCCCGCCGTCGCCCTTCCAGGTCTTGGTGATCCAGGAGCCTTCGTGCTGCTGGGGCTCCAGGCCACGCTTCCCTAGGAGACTGTAGGCGTGCTTGTACCACTTACTGTCCGGAAAGTTGTGGCCGAGCACGGCTGCCGCCGTCTGGGCCTCGTTGACGATGCCTAAGGCCATATAAGCCTCGGTAAGGCGCATCAAGGCCTCTTCCACCTGCTCGGTGGTTTGGTACGTGGTGACCACGGTGCGAAAGCGGTTGATGGCCGCGAGGAAATTGTTCTTCCGGAGATAATAGCGGCCGATGGTCATCTCATTCGCCGCAATGAGATCGCGCAGAATGCGGGTCCGGTTGGTCGCCTCCGCGGCGTAGCGCGAGTTGGGATAGCGCTGCAGCAGCGTGTCATAGGCCGCCAGCGACCGATGGGCATACGTCTGGTCGCGCTTCGGATCGAGCACCTGATCGTAATAGGACATGCCGATGATGTTCTGAGCGAGATCCGATTCCTGCGTGCCCGGATGCAGGGTCAGATAGCGGTCGGCGGCGGAGACGGCATCGTCGTACTGACCGGCCTTGTAATAGGCGTAGGACGCCATAACGATCGAGCGGCGGGCCTCCTGCGAATAGGGATGATTGATATCGACCTGCTCGTATTGGCGCGCGGCCGCGGCGTAGTCGCCTTTGTTGATCATGGCCTCCGCCTGACCGTAGATCGCACTCGGCGGGTCGTTGTTGACGATCTCGGCCTTTTTGCCGAACACCGATCCGCAGCCGGTAAGCATGGCGGCAGCCAGCGCTATGCCCAGCACGGCGCTTAGGCGCAGCGCGATACGCGGCTTTCCCGGACCGGCCATGCTTCCCCTCATACTGCCCCTGGCGCGAAATCACGCCCGTTCGTCCACGCTAACGCGGACTGCTAGAACCCAACTAGCGGATTATGGTGTTTTTTTGCTCAGGCCGACGCACGAACAACCTCGTACCCGGAAATGCGTCGCATAGCGAAAGGGCCGGACGCATCGTGCGCCCGGCGACAGTCAGACCCGATCGGGCAAAAGTCTAAAGGCTTAGCTTCGGTCGGCGGCAAAGCTAGCGGCGGCCAAGCGATGGCTGAGCTCGGCATGGCGAACCTCACGGTAGCGCGGGGCTTCGACCATGGTCCAGGCGTCCACATCGGCGAACAGAGCCTTGAGCACCAGCGCATTCAGCCGATGTCCGCCCCGGCGGGAACGGTAAGCGCCGAGAATGGGCGCGCCGGCCAGCGCCAGGTCGCCAACGGCATCGAGAGCCTTGTGGCGCACGAATTCGTCGGCGAAGCGCAGACCTTCGCGGTTGATGATGCGATCGTCGCCGATGGCCACGGTATTCTCGAGCGAGGCGCCAAGAGCGAGGCCGGCCGCCCACAGCCGCTCGACATCCTTCATGAAACCGAAGGTGCGGGCGCGGGCCAATTCCCGGCGGAACGAGCCGGGATTTACGTCGATCTCAATCTGCTGGGTGCCGATCAGCGGCGTTTCGAAGCCGATCTCCACATCCAGACGGAAGCCGTTATGCGGGGTCAGCTCGCCAACGGCGCCGCCATCCTCGACACAGACCGGCTTCAGAACCTTAAGGTAGCGGCGCGGCGCGTCGAGCTCGGTCAGGCCGACCTCGTCAATCGCCTCAACGAAAGGCGCGGCACTGCCGTCCATGATCGGCACTTCCGCGCTATCGATCTCGATCAGCGCATTGTCGACGCCGAGGCCGCGCAGAGCCGCGAGCAGATGCTCGACGGTCGCAACAGAGGCCCCGTTTCCGTCGCCAAGGACGGTACACAGCGTGACGCCGGTGACCCACTGCTGATCCGCAGCGATCTCAATCCCGTCGGCGTCGCCGTTGGAAATGTGGAAGCGTAGACCGGTATCGCCATCAGCCGGACAAAGAGATATGGAAACTGGTGCCCCGCCGTGGACCCCGGTGCCCGTCAGTGAAACCTCACTGGCAAGCGTAGTTTGACGTGCCCCGATAAAACCCTTCATGGCCCCCGTTGGCCCCCGCGCCGTCGTCTGGTTCCCTACTCAGCCCGGAGAGAACCCCGAGCCCCCCATCGATCAGCGTCCCTGGCACTTAACTCGACCGTGTAACTGGCCCAATGTGCCTTTTTGGTCCGTCCGATCAATATAATAAGAACCATAACCTTCGGGCTTAGGGGCTACAAATCACGGTTTCTTTCACTGTATTACGGGCCTAAATTCCTCCCACTACATTGATTTAGCTATTCTTTTCACAACGGCAGAGGCCGCGGCCAGGCGGTTTGGTTAACGCCTGGCCACATCTCAGTTCGCCCGGCGACGCAGAAACGCGGGGATCTCGAGATCGTCATCCGCATACGATTCTGCCGGAGCCGGCGCCGCGGCGGCCCGGGCCAGCCGGGGCTCGGCCTGGAGCTGCGGCTCAATCCGGACAGGCGCGGCAGAGGCTGCCACGGCCTCGCGCGGCCGGTCGATGTGTACGCCCCGCGGGGCTGGCATTTCGGGCCGCGAAGCGAGCCGCGGCGCTTCAGCGCGCGGTGGTACCTGGACCCGCAAAGACTCGGCACGCGGGGCCTCGGGAGCCTGGCGCTGGCCGAATTCCGGCTCGAGCTTGGATGGCATCTCGGCATCGTTGCCCTTACGGCCACGGCCGACATTGGCCAGCCGCTCCAGGAAGCCAACCTTGCGCTTGTGCTCGGCCAGACCGGCAGGGGCCGCCTCGCCGGCCTGCGCCTTGATGGCCTTCTGAGCGACCATGGGCAGGTCCTCGACACTTGGCATACGCCGCACCGGCCGCTTGATGGCGGCAGGCGGGGCTGGCTGGAAGTTCTGCTGCGGTGCGGCAGGCCTGGCCGGTGCCGGATTGCGGGGCAGCGCGATTCCGGTGGCTTGGGCCGGACGCTTCTCGATCGTAACGTTACCCGGCGCACGCCAAACCGCCGGCTCCTGCACGATGTCGTTGGCGGCGAGGTCGAGGCTCGGTTCGTCCAAGTCGACCGGCGCTTCGGTCGGCCCCGCCCGCGGCGCCGGGGCGGCCGGCATCGTGGCGAGCCCGGCCAGCCGCTCGGTCAACCGGCCCGGATCCGGCTGGGCCGCGGCCGTCATAGCCGCCGTGGTCTCACGTTCGGCGGCCAGCAGGCCGATGCCGGTGGCGACCACCGAGACCCGGATGATGCCGTCGAGTTCGTCGTCATAGGTGGCGCCGACGATGATGTTGGCTTCGGCGTCCGCCTCGGCGCGGACGCGGCTCGCCGCCTCGTCCACCTCGTAAAGGGTGAGGTCGCTGCCGCCGGTGATAGAGACGAGAAGTCCGCTCGCGCCCTTCATCGACACATCGTCGAGGAGCGGATTGGAGATCGCCGCTTCGGCCGCCTCGATGGCGCGCCGCTCGCCGCTAGATTCGCCGGTGCCCATCATCGCCTTGCCCATGCCGGCCATGATGGTACGGACGTCGGCGAAGTCGAGATTGATGAGGCCTTCCTTGACCATCAGATCGGTGATGCACGAGACGCCGGCCCGCAACACGTCGTCGGCCATGCCGAAGGCGTCGGTGAACGTGGTCTTCTCGTTGGCGACCCGGAACAGATTCTGGTTCGGAATGATGAGCAGCGTGTCGACGTATTTCGACAGCTCCTCAATACCCACCTCAGCCGCGCGGTAGCGGCGCGAGCCTTCGAACTGGAACGGCTTGGTGACGACGCCGACCGTGAGGATGCCCTCCTCGCGGCTAGCGCGCGCGATCACGGGGGCGGCGCCAGTGCCGGTGCCGCCGCCCATGCCGGCGGTGATGAACGCCATGTGGCAGCCGACGAGATGGGCCTTGATGTCGGCCATGGCCTCCTCGGCCGCGGCAGCGCCGATCTCCGGCTTGGAGCCGGCTCCGAGGCCCTCGGTGACATTGGTGCCCATCTGAATGCGGCGTTCGGCGGTCGAGCTCATCAAGGCTTGCGCGTCGGTGTTGGCGACGACGAACTCCACGCCCTGCAGACCGCGTTCGATCATGTTATTGACGGCATTGCCGCCGGCGCCGCCCACTCCGAACACGGTAATGCGCGGCTTGAGTTCGGTCAGATCTGGAACTCTGAGGTTGATAGTCATGGCGGCCTTCCAATCCTTGCGATTGTCCCTTGCTACGGCTTTCTAGCTGGCGCTCCCCGCAGTGTGCGCCGACTCAAGCCCTTAAAAATTCTCCATGATCCACTCGCCAACTTTGGCGAAGTATCCTGTCCCCGTACGCAAGAACCGTTGCTCGGTGCGGGCACCGAGCTTGTCGTCGCCACGCGCCCAATGCAGGAGCAGGCCGATCACGGCGGAAAAGTCCGGTGCGGCGGCCACTGGCGGCAATCCGTTCATGGCGCGCGGGCGGCCAAGCCGCGCCGGGCGTCCAAACATATTCGAAGCAAGTTCCGGCAAGCCGGTGAGCTGGCTGCCGCCGCCGGTCAGCACCAAATGCTGGGTGGCTTCGGCGGCCAGGCCGCTAGCCGCGAGCCGGCGGCGCATCAGATCGAGGATCTCCTCGACGCGCGGCCGGACGATGCAGGCGAGCTGCGCCTTGGTGATCTGGTTGAGGCTGCCTTGGGCCATGCCGCTGACGCAGGGGTAGGTGATGATCTCGCGCTCGTCGGACAGCGTGGCGAAGGCGCTGCCATGCAACGTCTTCAGGCGCTCGGCATGTTCCATGGGAGCGCCGAGCGTGCGGGCGATGTCCGTCGTAACGCCGTTGCCACCGAGCGCAATGGCGTCGGTATGAATGAAATGTCCGTCGACGATCACCGACAGCGTCGTGGTGCCAGCGCCGAAATCGATACACGCCACACCGAGATTGGCCTCATCGGGGGTGACCACCGACAGCGCGCTCGCATAGGGCGCGGCGACGAGGCTGGCGACACCGAGATGGCAGCGCTCGACGACCAGCATCAAATTGCGCATGGCCACCTCGTCGGCGGTCACCGCATGAAGATCGACGGAGAGACGCTCGCCGCACATGCCTTGCGGCTCGCTGATGCCGCCATTCTCGTCCAAGCGATAACCTGTCGGAAGCGCATGCAGCACGGTGCGCTTTTCGCGGCCGGCGTATTGGCGGCCGCCGGCCAGCAGGCGCTGCACGTCGCCGTCGCGCACCGCGCCCGAGGCCAAGGCCACGCTTGCCGAGAAACTGTCGCTCTTGAGGCGCCCGCACGTCACGGAGACATGCACATCTTCGACGGTGACGCCGGCCATGCGCTCGGCCGCGTCCACGGCGAAGCGGATGCAATGCTCGGCGCTATCGAGATGGGTCACCATGCCGGCTTTCAGGCCTTCGGCGCGGGTGTGGTCGAAGCCCAACACCTCGAACTGCACCGCATCGCCCTTGCCTTCGAACCAATCGGGCGCCGACGAGGTCTTGCCGATCAGGCAGCACACTTTGCTCGTGCCGATGTCCAGCGCGGTGACGATGCGCTGACGCTTGCTCCTGATGGAATTGCTATATGTCATCCCCCTGCCCTGAAGCCCCTTCTTATGTCTTGCCTTTAGGCGTGGCGCCGGTGCTGGCGGTGGGCACATCGATGGGCGCCACCGTGCCCGACGGCGTTGCGTCAGCCGTCGCATGGAAGCGCACGGTGATGCGGTCGAGCAGGCGTAAATCGATGGCCGCGAAGTCCTCTTCCAAGACGCCGCGCTCTTGCGCCAGCTTGGTGAGGGATTGCAGCGCCACTTCGATATTGTCGTCGGGCAGCATGATCTCCATGCCGGTGCGCAATTTCAGCGTCCAGCGCCGGTCGCCGACCCGCAGCGCCGCGAGCATTTTCTGCCTTAGATCGCCATAGGACTCGAGCGCCGTATAGAGCGCCGCGGCGTGCTTGCCGGCGCCCTCGCCGACGACGAGCGGCAGCACCGGGTAGGCTTGCGGCAGAGCCGGCGCGAGCACCACGCCCTGATCGTCGATCACGAAGGTTTTGCCCTTGTTCTGCCAGACGGCGTAGGGCTCCCGCTCCTCGATGACCACTTGCAGGGTCGAGGGCAGCAGACGCATCACCTGTGCGTGCCGGATCCACGGCACCGCTTCCAGCCTCTGCTTGGCGGCGTCGGTATCGAAATTGAGCATCATGGTGTCGGGACCGGCGGCAAGCGCCGCCGTGATCGCCGTATCGGTGGCGTGGCGCTGGCCTTCCACGGTCACTCGCTCCACGCCAAAACCGGCGACGACGGCGAGGCGCTGGACGCCGGTCGACAGCGCATCGAGCAGCCGGCCGGTCTGGCCGCCAATCACGGCGCCATAGACAACCGCGCTGGCGAGAAAAACTACGCTGAGCAACAGCCATTTGCCGCGCACGCGGTCGCGGCGGGCCTTGCCGAGCCGAATGCTACGGGGCTTTCGCGAGATGAGTGCGCGCGTACCGCTCAGCACTGGCAGGCCACGGGACTTTTCTCGCGACGCAGCAATGCCACGCGCGAGCAGGGCATCCTGTGCCCGTCGTCCCCTAGCTTGACCCTTGGCTGGGCCTAACGATTGCACGACGCGTCCTCCACGATCCAGCGGACAAGCTCGCCGAACGAGCGGCCGCCATAGGCTGCAAGCTCGGGCACAAGCGACGTCGACGTCATGCCTGGCTGGGTATTGACCTCAAGGCAGATCATTTCCCCCGTGCCGTCTGGCCGGTCGTCGAAGCGGAAGTCGGAACGGCTGACCCCACGGCAGCCCAGTGCCCTATGAGCCGCCACCGACAGCTTCTGTACCAATTGGTAAACATTTGGTTTAAGCGGCGCCGGGAGGACGTGAATTGATCCCCCTGGAGCGTATTTTGCGTCGTAATCATAAAAGGCTAGCCCCTCGGCGGGCTTGATCTCGATGACGCCCAAAGCCTCCTCGCCCATGACCGCGCAGGTCAGTTCCCGTCCAGGAATGAAGCGTTCGATCATGATTTCTTCACCCAGGGCCCAGTCGGCCGCCGTGAGCTCCTGGGGCGGATGGGCATGCTCTTCACGGACGATATAGACGCCCACCGACGACCCTTCGGCCGGCGGCTTGATCACATAAGGCGGGGGCATGACGTGGCCCTTGGCCGCCTCTTGACGGGTCACCACGCGGCTTTCGGCCACCGGCACCCCGGCCTCGCGCAAGATGGCCTTGGCCCGCTCCTTGTGCATGGCGAGCGCCGAGGCGAGCACGCCGGAATGGGTATAGGGAATACCCATGGTCTCGAGCAGGCCCTGGATGCAGCCATCCTCGCCGAACCGGCCATGCAGCGCGTTGAAGCAGACATCGGGCCTGATCTCGGCGAGCTTTGCCGCCACGTCACGGCCGACATCGAGCCTGGCGACCTTATAGCCCTCGCCTTCGAGGGCCTTGGCGCAGGCGGCGCCGGAGTTCAGCGACACCTCGCGCTCGGCGGAGAGACCGCCCATAAGCACGGCGACGTGCGTTTGCGTCTCAGTCATCGAAAAAGCCCCCGTCGGTTTGTTGTCGTGCCGGACCCGCCCCGGACCGTGACTCGGCCTTGGCGGTGCAAATCATGCTCTGCGGTGGTTACTGGATTACCCGTATTCGCGAGGAATGACACGGGGGAGCGGCATAAAGACTCAATGGCCGCAGATCAGGCTTTGCCAAGCCGCTTGATTTCCCATTCGAGCTCGACGCCGCTAGTTTCCTTTACCCGTGCCCGCACGGTCTCGCCCAAGGTCTCGATGTCGGCGGCGCTGGCATTACCCTCGTTGATGAGGAAGTTGCAATGCAGCTCCGACACTTTCGCATCCCCAATCTTGAGGCCACGGCAGCCGGCGGCATCGATGAGCTGCCAGGACTTGTTGCCGGGCGGGTTCTTGAAAGTCGAACCGCCGGTGCGGCTCTTGATGGGCTGAACCTCTTCGCGATAGGCGGCGATCTCGTCCATCTCGGCGAGGATCTTCGCCGGATCGCCGGGTTTGCCCTGAAACAGGGCCTCGGTGAAGATGAGATCGTCGGGCGCGCCGCAATGGCGATAGGCGTAGTGGAAATCGGCGACGGGGAGCACATGCACGTTGCCCTGGCGGTCGACAGCGCGGGCCTCGACCAGCACTTCGCCGGTCTCGGTGCCGTGCGCGCCGCCATTCATGCGCAGCGCGCCACCAATGCCGCCCGGGATGCCGCGATAGAAGGTGAGACCGGCGATGCCGGCATCGGCCGCGGCACGCGCCACCTTCACGTCTGGG
>Ga0307378_10008852_pt1 | contig 13294 bp, 14 predicted proteins | sample UN1MG_FD_202238 | JGI IMG/M metagenome (GOLD analysis project Ga0307378, IMG submission 202238) | Soil microbial communities from Risofladan, Vaasa, Finland - UN-1 | ecosystem: Environmental > Terrestrial > Soil > Coastal area > Acid sulfate soil | place: Finland: Risofladan, Vaasa | collected... | reverse complement strand
CGACCCCGTTCATAGAGCGGATGGAAAATGCATAAGAAGTAAAAAAGGAACCATGTTTGTAACTGATGGACACAAAGGATATATAGTAATTGCACGTTTATTAAGAATAAATAAGCCATGAGGGATGAATCTAAAATAGGCATATTAGAAGTCGTGCTTCTAATAGTAACAGCGGTGTTGGCTTTAAAACTACTTCAATACTTATTCTTATGAGCAACAAAGAAAGGAACATGAGATGGAAATAATATCAGATAAAATAGTAATTACTAGAAAATCTCATATTTGTAGTGCCTGTTTAAGGAAGTTCGAGAAAGGAACAGAAATGAGAAGGCAAGTAAACACTTATGATGGAATACAACAATGGTATGAATGTCCTACGTGTCGTGAATTACTAAGCACATACAGGGATCATTTTGAAGATGAATACGGATGGGTTGGAAGTGGATGTGTTTGTGAAGTTCCTCCGTATGATAAAACCCCTGAACAGTTACTTGAATATTTTAAAAATCAGCCATGAGCAACAAAGAAAGAGTGATAGAGATATTAATGAATAATTCTGAAGCAGGATCATGCAATAAAGGTGAAGATGTTATAGGTTATGAAGTAAATATAACTCAAGCCGCTATCGCCCTCTGTGCAGAGCCAGTGAGTGAGGAGGCGGCACAGAAATTAATGAATGATGTTGCTGAATGGTCTGATTCTACCTTTGGAGACTGTCAACGTAATCCCGGCATTGTTTATCATTTAATTAAGGAAGTTCCAGAATTAATTGAAGCGATAAAGAATTATCAAGATGAAAATTCTGTAGTACATCCCTCAAAGTCTAATCAACTACTTGAAAAGGTATATTATGAATTTGCTGATTGTTTCATGTTGTTATTGGATAGCGCACATCACATGGCAATTAGCTTTGAAACAATAATAAAATACACCAAAAAGAAATTGGAGATTAATAAAAAACGTAAATGGGGGAAGCCTGATAAAAATGGAGTTGTTGAGCATATCCAATCCCTCAAGGGTGCAGAGCCAGAGGTGAGTGAGGTAGAAGCTGAACAAGATTTCAAAGATTGGTTAGGATGGAATGACCAGCCTCCACCACCTAATGATGACCCTGATTATTATACATATTCTTGGGGCATGAATGTTTGGTGTAATGCTATGAAATATTATTCAAAAAAGAAATTATGAAAACACTAAAGAAACAAATTGAGAATATGTTTGATGAAGATTTTCACGGACATCCATCAAGAGAACCAGAACATGATATTGATCAAATTAAACGTGCAATTTTAAAACTTGCACAAGCCATTGATAATATTAACGAGTACGCAAAGTTTTAGCCATGAGCAACAAAGAAAGAGTGACTGAATTAAAAAAGATAGAAAGATTTATAAGTGATAGTGGCTATGGTTCTGGGACTAATTTTACAGTCAATGCGGTTACTCATTTAATTTATAAATACGCTGTCCTCTGTGCAGAGCCAGAGTGGATGAGTGTTGATGATCAGTTGCCAAAATTACATGAAAGTGTTATAATATTTAAACCCGGAGATTTTCCAGATAAAGTCTATGTTGGATGGCTAAGTGAAAATAATAAATGGTGTGAAGAAGATGGGCCTGATGGAATAACTTTTCCAGATGAGGTTTCATACTGGATGCCATTACCTAAACCACCAAAACCATGAGCAACAAAGAAAGATTGATAGAGATAATTGCAACTGAATTGATTGGTAATTTACCTATTCATAAAGGGCCGTTTATTTCACAAGCAGAAGCAAGGCGACTTGCACAACATGATAATGAAAAGCGATTTAAACTTGCTGAAGAAATTGCAGATGCCCTCTGTGCAGAGCCAGAGGAAGGGCAGACGGTGTATATAAGAGTCAAAACGGCAACTGAGGCTGATGCTAAAGCTCATTATATGGCTGGTGGCTATCAGGGAGTTGGAACATTCTTTCTTAAAGAGATCACCCTCCCCAAGATGCCTACTGCAAGTCCCATAGATGAACACAAATACCATCCACTAACTCCAGGATCATGATACACAACCAAACCACGCAAGACTATTTCACAAATCATTATCTGAGAATCCGGTTCTGGTTTTACCGGATGTTCCTACCCAGCCGATTAAAAGACTGGTCTAAATTTGTAAAACCCGGACACACCTGTACTTTTTCAGATCCTTTCCAGCGAGTATCCTGGGAGAAGGGATGGCAGAAGTGGAACGTGGGAGAGCGATGGGGGATGTACCATCCTCAAAAGCCATGGTTTTATTACGGTCCACCAGAGATATTACCAAACGGAACAGCCAAGTTCTCTGTGAAGTATAATCCAAAGGACTTCATTTTAAATGATGGTGGAGACGCTGACTACATCACCGTTCCCTATGAAGCCAGTCTATTGACTACACATAATATCCTCCAGCAGCAATACGGAAGGTTTGAGTGCCGATGCACCCTGCCCACGGGAAAAGCGGTTTGGCCATCATTCTGGCTCTGGGGAGATACCTGGCCACCAGAGATCGATGTATTTGAAACCTATGGAAAGAAGGATGGAAAGCGAACTGGTGTGCAGGAAATCAATATGCATTATGGCTTCAGTACTCCCAGCATTAAACATCAAAGCATGGGGGCGTGGCGAGTTAGAGTTGAAAAACAAAAGAATGCCGGAATCGCAATGCATGAATTCGTAGTGGAGTGGAGTCCGGATCGCATTGATTTCATTACGGACGGGATGTTGGTATTCACTTATCGAAATAAGGAAGTGCTGGAATTATATTACAACGTACCCACTGCTAAGATGGGAATTGTGATTGGTCATGGAATTACTGACCACATCCGTGTGGATGATAAGGATTTCTATTCGGAATTTTTTGTGGATTACATCAGAGTGTACCAATCTAATACAAAAACGAAATAATGAGATGAGATATGTAGTCATATTCCTAATCAATTTATTATTCTGTGTCATTTTAATTAATCGTAAGGATAGCGCACTATTCAACATTGGACAAATGACAAATCTGGAAGTAATTGACCACTATCAGAAAAACATAGTAGCAGACACCCGAACCTATACAAATATGCCGAAGGACGATATGTTTCGTACTGTTGGTTATCCATTGATATTGAAACTATTTTTAAAGTCAGATAATTTCATTTTGTTATTGTTACTGTTTAATTGCCTTATCGGAACATGGTTCTTTTACGTATTGTATCAAATGATAGGAAGAAAAGCCTGGATATTTTTTGCATTAGGTGGAATCATATCATACATTCCACTTATTCTAACCGATTTATTGTTTGCAACTATATTTGTAACAGCAATCTGGCAGATTAAAAAGAGGTTATGGCTTCACTTTTTGCTGATTGGTATAGCCTCATTGATTAGACCATCCCTCGCTTTTTTCTTTTTAATCGAACCCTTTGTATTATACTTTTATGGATATAGAGGTAGTTATCCGGTTCTTGGATTTATAATTATATTTTTAGTAACTTCATTTAGCCCAATACGCAATTACGTTAATCATGGAATTTTTACACATTCTACAGTACTTCACCTAAATATGACACATGATAAGTATATAGCTGGAGCCAATAGTAAAATAGGATATATGATTAAAGCTTTTATTGCAAATAATCTTGGATCGCATTGGAGTTTTATAGGATTAGTATTTTCTAAATATCCTAATCCACCTTGGTTGAAACTAAATTACATAGGAGCCTTTTTCAATGGAATAATCTGGGGAAGGTTTTTATGGAATGTTTACCAAAGACGTGTTAATTATGGAAATGTTCTAATACTAATATATTTTATCGGCCCCGCTTTACTTGCAGCAAATGGAGCTAGGATGCGTTTACCTATTGAATGGATTTTATTCCTTTAAAATGGAACAGGAAACCACGGCACAACGAATCCTGGCTGAACTGCTTGAGCTTGGAATTGTTCAGGAAAAAGATGAAGATGTTGTCTGGGCCTATCTGGCACAGGCATATGCCGTGGGATATGATTACGCCAGATTCCAAAGCACACACCAAAAACCAATAGCCCAATACAGCAAAGATGGCAGACTGATAAAAATCTTTGAGAGTGCCTCTGAAGCCGCTAGAAAAACTAAGGCCGGACACTCGGAAATAGCAAAATGTGCCCGAGGCAAGCAAAAGACTTCAGGAGGCTTTCAATGGAGGTATGTCAATACGAAGGATCCTACTTCTTGCGAAACAGAAACACAAACAATAGGATCATTGAAACCACAATCAATCCAGCCAACACAAAAAAGCCATGTTTCCAAAACGGTTTAGGCTTCACAAGTACAGGCACCTCCACCGTAGTTATGATCTTAACGGTATCACGATGCTCTACAATTGCAGCTTCTAATAAAATTTGAATCACGGTATCGTATTGCACCAATTCCAGCCCTAAACGATTATCCCTGATCCAGGCGGTGGCTTCGGACCACGTAGAGATCCGTTTTAGCTCCATATACGGCAGATCTATCTCAACCGGTATAGGTATGCTATCCACAACGGTATCGCCCGGAATCTGCTCGTAAACGATGGTATCACGAATGAAAGTGTTAATGATGTAAGTAGTGTCATGGATTGCCGGTAAAGGGTGTTTTTGCAAGTGCCAGGCTATGTGTCTCTCAATCGAACACCCACTAAGTATAATCACGATCAATAATAGTAGTACCTTTTTCATCCCTCAGATTTTAATAGTTGTTGCAGTGGCCAGTATACCTGTCACTTTAGTAACCAAATCCTACATGACTCCACGACTTGGGAAAATATAATGTATCTCCTTCTATATAAGTTTCTGTATTACCCCAAGGAATATTGTTTTGCTCTGCAAAAGCGGAATCAGTATACCAATAATGAAAATTATCAGTATACCAGTAAATATCCTCATCTTGATATCTGTTAGACATTGTATACATTTTCATTACATCAACACCACCCATGTCTGGAATGTTTCTCCAGATAAGCGTGTCAATGGAAACTGATAACTTACCATCAATAAATACTTCATATATACCATTTTTCTCGCCATCTCCAATATTATTTTGATTCCAATCTTCTTCTGGAACTTGTGGGTCTACATCATTCATTACTATACGTATTGTTATGTTATGCCATTCTCCATTTGGAAAAATGTAAATGGATGGCCAGTTATCTGGATCTTTAAATGGAACCGTCGCATTAACGCCCTGAACTCCTGCGTATGGTTCTACACTCATCAGGTTATGAGTGTACAGATATGTAGTTAGGTATAAATTCGTTCCGGCTACATCGCTTTTCCAGCGTATTCCGGCAGAAAATCCCTCATCATAATATGGATATGAGTGAGTTAAATCTTGTGTATACCAATACCATCCTCCGGCACTTGGAATCTTACCCGTTCCCGCCCCCAGAGTTCCTGTTTTCCCAGATGCTGTCCATCCAAGAAAGTTCTGTCCTGTCGGAATATACCAATCGTAGGAATAATACAATTCTTTATACCCAGTAGAATCAGCATCAAACCATCCTTTAAAATCTATACCATGATCAGAATCGCCATAATCAGTATCCTCTCCAATCCAATACCTTAAATATTGTGAGGTGATTCCATCTAATGTTGTATTAACTATCCTTGAATTACTTTGCTTTGTAAAATTAGGATACCAGGGGGGTATATAAGGATAGTCTGCCTCCCACTCAGCCGTAAGATATATACTGCCTGATGTAAGATGGTCAAAGTCGTTTGAGTAAACCTCAACAATCGTATCTCCCGCTGGGTCAGGATCTGGATCACCATCTTCATAATGGGTGCTATCATACCAGAAATAAGGAGGCACGTTATCAATAACCACCACATCAAACTGCATGGAAATGGTATTCCCGGCACAGTCCCTGCCATGTAGGGTCACCACAATATCATTTCCCGGTGACAGCCGTGTGCCTGATGGTGGTGTTTGATAGAATCCCGTTGAATCTACGCAACAATTATCCCTGACCTCCACGGCCTGAGAATAATCTGGCAGGTAAAATTCACATGAGTCATTTGCAAAATAGAACTGGGTGTGCATCTGAGCCAAGCAGGTGCAACTGGTTAGTGCTGTGATTATAATAATCGCTACCATTCCCCAAAATACTTTCTTTGCTTTGTCCAAATAGTTTTTCATAGTTTCCCTTTTAGTTTGTGTTTATTCCATTGGTTCTAAAGATGATGGTAGAGGTAGGGGAGCTTTGTTGGGATCTATGGTAATAGTAATGTCTCCCCGGAATGTTTTCTGAAGCATGTCCAACATCGGACCGATCAATTGAGAATACTTGATTGGAAGTTCTGCAAGAGTTTGGATCAGCTTGTCGCCCTCTTCTTTCGGGATAATGTAAGCCGCTTTCAGGTTATGCACTTCTGGTTTCTTTTTGGTGGTGCTTGTGTGTGCACCCTTTCTTTGTTGTGAACTCATAATTGTTTTGTTTTTTGGTTAAAAACTAATCTGTATTATTATACAACGGATATTGATTTGCGTTATGGTTAAACATATGTTTTTATTACTTTTTAAACAGCTATTGTTAAGGCACTATATTGCCAATTAGCACCGTCTGAAACAATGAGGTATATCAGTGCTGAACCGTCTGTGTCTAAAATAGTACATTGCCAACCAGCCCCAACTGCCGCTGGTGTAGTCCCTGTTGCTGAATCAATCTGTGCATCTGTTGGAGTGCCATCGGTTAATGCCGCAGAATATGTTGCTCCACCCCCGCCTAAAGCTACCCAACCACTATTAACATAAGCTCGAAACTCATGCTTTGTAGAATCGTATGCAATAACTCCATTAGCTGCTGCTGTAAGATTTGTATCTGGATCAGCATTAACAGTTACTTGCGTACCAAGCAAAGTACCTACATGAAAAGCAGTAGTGCCATCCCACATCAATTTGAAAGAATCACTAAGAGTATTGGTTTGTGCAGCAGTGTGATACCCCATTATAATTGCACCCTGTGCACTGGCATCAGTACTACGACCTATTGCGATTGATCCAGTAGCACTTGATACAGTACCACGACCAACACCGATACTGTATTGTCCAATATTTACAGTTCCATTATTAGCAGCAAATCCTATTGATATTGCATACGTATTTGAGGTTCCTGTTGTATTACCAGCACCACCCCCAATAGAAACTGCAAAATCACCAATTGTCCTTGCAATATTACCTATGGCAACAGTACTGGTTCCAATATCTGATGTCCCACTATTAGAACTGGCACCAATTGAAATATTATTAGTTCCGACAGTACCGGATGTGGAACCAGCAGTAGACCCAATTGAAATGTTATTAGTATTAGTTGCATCAGCATGACTCCCAATAGAAATTGTACCAGTGCCAGTAGCCTTAACAGTTTGACCAATTCCAATAGCATAAATACCATACCCAGTTACTGCAGCTTGTCCGACTATGAACATATAATCCTCTAAAGAACTATTTGATTGTCCCCGTACTCTAAACATAGAATCTTCTGCACCATCAGAAACATCAGTAAGAATATGTTCAATATATAGCGGGGTAATTACATTATTATCATTTTCAACAGATAATGTTAAGTACCCACCAATACCAGCTGCCGGAGTACCAGAAGATGTACGCCTAAATTCTGCTATCTCTATACTTGTGTTTGTGCTAGCAGCATCTACAATGTACGGGAAAGAAACACCACCTCCACCACCTGCGCCTAAAGCGGTATATGATAATAGTCCCGTTGCTGAATCATAACAAACTACATCTGGTGCACTGTCTGCATTTGCGGGTAAATAACCCTCCCCTCCACTTCCAATATAAATATCTCCTGGAACTCCTGCACTATTCCCTTCTTGTCCCGGAATCAAATATAAATTTGCTCCATCTTCATATCCTGCAAAACTAGAACCTGCTCCCGAACGGATGACTAATGAAGCAGCAACAGCCCCACTGCTTGCAGTTCCTGCATTTATGGTCATAGATGTAATAGCCGAATTAGTTCTTGTTAAATTAATAGCTGTGGCGGTTCCTCCAATCTGTAACCCCTTGGCAATTACATTACCTGTCATACTGTAAGAACCCAACTGAATATGTCCAGACCCTTTTGCTTGAATTGTGAGAGATATAGTTGCAGCTGATCCGGTACAAGATAAATATTGATATGCTCCAGCCTCTAAAGGTGTTCCAAGATACACATATCTAGTGCTTGCGTTGTATGATAATCCTCCCACTAAATACAAATTACCCGGAAGGGAACCTGCATGTCCAGATAAGGCATCAGCCCCTTTTATATAAAGGTGTCCTGAATCCCAAGTACCCCCTCCGGCAATCCCAGAGGTAATAGTCAAATCTCTTCCGTCAGTACCGCTATCACCATCCAATGATTGAACTGTATCTACGTACAAGGTATCCCAAGCTGAAGAAAAACTTCCCAAAGTATACACCGAACTATCTCCTACAGGCACAACATTGCCAACAGTTAGATCTGTTCCATCCCATTTGAAATTAGGATCGTATACATAATTATCGCCTCCGGCATTTGTAGCAGGGATTTCATATTGATTACCAAATGAAACACTACCAACCCCAGCCGCTAATTCAGCCAGTGTTGCAGATCCTGTCACAGCATCCGTAAATACCATGTTACCAGCAGAATCCTCTTCTATATACGTATTAGAATCATTGAATTGAATAGAATCTACAACTACATAAGAACCTGAACCCACTAAAGTAACAGCCCCATTTGACGCCTCTTCCCATGGACTTGCTGCTCCCTGGATTAGCTCAGATAAAGTAATGGAACCATAAACAGCATCTGTGAACTGGAGATCTCCCGCTGATGTTACATCTAAATAAGTGTTAGAATCTTCCAGGTAAAAAACCACCCCGTGAACATTTGTTATATACCCATTTGCCCAGTAGTAAGAGGGATGACCAAGATTTAACGAATTGGTTACATCTGGCATGAACTCAGCCAAGGTCATGTGATACCTGTCATAAAACGTGCCATCAGCAACACTCACACCGAAGATAAGTTCAGCGGCATCATCGTCTGCATATCGCTTGGCATAGATCTCTGCCACTTTATCATACGTGGCTGAAGCCGCTGCCTCATTATGAAAGGATATTCCAGCAATTTTTACATCAGTTGTTTTAGAGCCAATGAGTTGAATTTGCCCGTCCTCAGCTACACCTTCCGAACCAACGGCCAACGTGTAATCACCACCACCACCTTTTACAGTAGTTAAATCACCTACCAATAAATGCTCACTATCAAATTTAAGGTATTGTTGTGCTTTAATAGAAGATACACCGGCATACGTTCCAACACCATTTTCCACCGATCCGATCCAAGCCATAGAAATTCCAGCGTCACCTTGAATAACCATAGTACCGAATGACCCCGTCTCGTGCCCATAATGACCATCATTGATCCACGCTTCTACTATTGTTACATCTGTTGCCATTATACAAGATTTATAACTTCGGTTGCGTCATATTCATACAAGATAACATCAAGCATATCAGATTGAGGACGGTGGGTGACACTTAGTGAAATGAATACCTTATTTGATTGTTTGCTATCTTCCCACGGCCACAGAATAGACCACTCCGGAAAGTATGGTTCATGAATTGTCATTTCTATCTTTTGCCGAGCAACCCGGTACAATTGAAACTTCGCTTTCATCAAGATCTCCGCCAGCGTGTTACTCCCGCCACCATACGTCCAAAGTTGGGTCAAATAATTTATTCCAGTTGGGCGAATCAATCCATTTCGATAATTCCACCCTGAGTCAAACAAATCAATTTCAATCACCATCTTATCAAGGAAATCCGTTGTAATATCTCCTCTTAACAAATTGTTCTCCGGTTGACCAGAAACCGAAGCTTTAAAATCACCATAATAACAAATTCCAGCCGGTTCCGGTGTCTCCCCATCCTTTGATACCATTTCTGTTCCCATCCGAAAACACAAATCCAAATCATCAGAATCTCCAGAACTATCAGAAACCAAAGCACCAATAGGAATTTTTAATGTTCCGGTATATGTGTATAAATCTTTATCCAGATCAGCAGCTGTGATTTCAAGTATATTGAAATTGGTAGCCACATCCCCGTCAACCACATATTCATATCCTGGTTTAGGAGGGTATCCCACAGAAGGATTCAACCAAAAGAAATCCCGATTGGCGATGACCGTTTCATAGGTACAAAGATACCAGTAAAAGGTAATGGTTGTGAGTTCCGGGCTGTCTCTAAATTCAACCCCACCATCTGTGTACCAATCGCAAAGATGGTGGCTAAATTGTAAACCAAATTTGAATGTAATAATTAATTCAGTATCAAATCCATTTGTAGAAGTTGTAAACCGGGTGGTGAGACCATTCATTTGATTACTTCCGTGTGTGATATCATATGACCACCTCCGGACGGCGTTATTAATATCCTTCATTCTCTCCGATCCAAGTGCCCAATTTGTTGGGAGCGCATCATCATACGCCAACCATTCTCTCCGATCCAATGTGGGTTCTGCCACAGCAGTCCTTGTAAAATTAGACAGATCAGGATTAATAAGGTTGAAAAAATCCTTCTGAGCTGATTTAATGTCCAATTGCTGAAGTCCTGGAATGACGGATAACACCTGGGTGAATCCGACTTGTTTATGAAGAGGACTTCCATGAATTTGTTGGCGCAATAGTAATCCAGGAGAGCTAGTGCCCCCAGTATCAGCATATCCATAACTAACTCCGGAAGAATAGACTACATATGTGCGTGTCTCATTGAGGTCCGGATAATGATTGATGTACCACCGCTGATTAGACCAACATAAATAACAGTTGAAGGACTTTAAAATTGCTTCAAGAATATCTAATGCAGACACCCGTTCGATGTTATTTTTCCAAAATAATTCAGTATGTAAAGCCGTGCGGTTGAAAAGAGTTTGACCGGATGACAAAGCCGCATTGACTTCATACAAATCACAATTTACATAAATAGGGTATGCGGATCCTGTCATGGTTAAACACGAATCAATAATATCTATCAACGACATGTATTGTATTGTATCCACATCCACTGGGTGATGGAATTGTAACTTGCTAAGAAGCCCTGAAGCGGTCAAGGTCAAATCAGCAAAATTTAACATATCCTGACTCACCGCTTCACAATTAATAAATCCTTCGAAAATTACTACGGGTTCAGATTGATAGGAATCATTAGTGACTATTACTCTTACCTGACCAGCAGAGATAGTCATGAGGGGCATTAGTTCGTAAAAATCACTCAAATTGTTCACAATAGTAAAAGAACAATTCATCCTAGCAACATGTTCCTCCCATCCACCAATACTGTTCTTTATTTCCAGGCTACCACCAGCCAATTCAAGTGGGGAAACATAACTGGCACCGTCACGTTGTATGTAAATAGTTCCATTTTTATTCGGACTATGCCAACCTAAATCATATTCAGTTACCCATGCCATAATTAGTAGGAATTATTAAATACTCTTTCTCTCTCCAAAATACCAACAAGTTCTCGACCTTTAATTCTAAATATGACTTTACCATCCTCCATCATTCCCTTTGGTTTAAGCATATCTTTCAAATCACTCAGTGGCGCGATAACTTCCGGGTTGGACTTAGCACCAGGATAATCCCCCACTTTGGCCAAGGTTTCACCATATACCAGACCACCTTTGGCAAAGCTCTGTGCAGCAATTACAGCAATTTGAGCCGCTGTCGCTGCAGTCGCAACTCCTATTCCTATCCAGACAGCTGGATTTATAACAGAACCTGGTACACTAGCAATCATATTAGAGATTGCCAATGCCCCATTTATAATAGCTTGAGGAATCGCCCACTTCTTTTGTTTTTGATAGTACTTCTTCTCAATTGCAGTACGTAACTCAGCATTATCACCAGCAGCACTAAGTTCTTTCTGCTTCTGTCTTTCAGTGATATTTACCATGGTATCTGCAAACATAGAAGCCGCTTGCGCTACAGCCTGAAAATATCCAATGTAAGCATCACGTTTTAGCTTTAAAGCTGCGTCTAAGTTTCCCTTTACTATGTCTTTGTCAAGCCCCTCATCCATCCCATTCCACGCCTTTTCAAGAGTATCAATGACTTTATTGAGTTCTGTAAACCACGCCTTCGTTCCTTTTGCTAACTTATTTACAATTGCCATGGGATCACCACTCATTACGTCCATCTGTGCTTGTAGTGCCTCCGCTTCTGCTTGTAATTGTGCAGCCCGTTCCGGATCCTTTACTTCTAATCGCAGTAACTCTATTGCTAACAGATCTGCCTCTATGGTTTGCAACGCAGAAAGTGCTCCCCTTTCTTTAAGTAGTTCAATTTGTGCTAGTTTTTTAGCCAATAGTATCTCCTTATGAAACACGAGTTCCTCGTCTTGATACTTAATCAACTCTCCCTCCAGACGATTGATGAGATTTTGTTTTTTGGCAATATCACTGAGTCCGGCTATCTCCTCTTCTGTTAAAATAATTTGCTTCTTTTTATCCTCAATCTTTAGCTGCTGTATTTTTGCATCTTCAATATTCATGTACGATGCAGCAGTTTCCATATTTCGAAGTTGTATTTGCAATATCCCCAATTTACCAACACCTTGCGCCCGCGCCTCCTCTAAAGCAAGAAGTTGTTGCATACCCCGAATCTCTTTCTCATTATTCGCCAACGTCACATCATCCAAGTACAACCCTTCCTGCTTTTTAAGTGCAATGCGGCCACGTAGTTTTTCAATTCCATTGAGTCCGGATGCCTCCAATTCTAAAAGTTGTAAAGCCACAGTGTCCTGCGCTATTTGTTTGTTACTGTTTTCCAAGGCTATTCCATCTAACGTAAGCCCCTTCTCGCGCATCAGTTCAATGCGGCCACGCGCTTTCTCGATCTCACTTAATCCAGAAGTTTCTAACTGCAATGTTTTTAATTCCGCTTCAGCAAGCAGAATATTTTTGCTGTTTGCTTCTAACTCACTCGTAGATAACTTTGCACGTTTTTCTCTTAAATCTGCAATCTCTGCTTCTTTAGCGGCCTCCGCACCAAGGCTTGAGTTGATCTTGTCTAATTTTCTTAACTCCTCCTCATACCCTTCCTGAACCGATTTATTTATTTCCCTAGACTCTTCATCTAGTAATAAATTCTTTTGCTTTTCCAATCCAATTAATGTCTCCAACGTGGCCCGCCTACCCATCGACTTTTCTGCATCCTTCGTATATGCTATATCTTTCTCAAGATTATCTAATCGCACTTGTACGGTGATACCCTCTGAAGAC
>Ga0307378_10008850_pt1 | contig 13295 bp, 10 predicted proteins | sample UN1MG_FD_202238 | JGI IMG/M metagenome (GOLD analysis project Ga0307378, IMG submission 202238) | Soil microbial communities from Risofladan, Vaasa, Finland - UN-1 | ecosystem: Environmental > Terrestrial > Soil > Coastal area > Acid sulfate soil | place: Finland: Risofladan, Vaasa | collected... | reverse complement strand
TGGAAATCATCACCGCGTCGATATCCTTTCGGGCCAGAAGCTCTTGGAAGTCTTTATAGGCCGAGCAGCCTTTGAATGTATTGGAACGTTGGCCCTTAGCGTAATGTTTCTCCACGGCCTTGTGAGCATTGTCGAGTCTCCAGGCGTCTACATCACAAACTGCAACCACCTGTGTATCCGATGAGTTCAAAAAAGACTTTAGGTTAGAGTGAAACGCTTGTCGGCCCATCCCAATCATGCCAATCGTAATCCGATTGCTGGGAGTGTTGGCACCGAGTACAGAGGCCGGAATGATTGCAGGTCCGGCTAAAGCCATACCCGCTGCGACGGCTGCCGAGCTTTTCAAAAACTGCCGGCGTGTTAGTGTATTCGCCTTTTTAGTTCTTTTGCTTTTCAATGGTTTTTGCCTGCCCTTCCCGATATAAGACTCAGAACTCTGGTCTCTCATTATTAATCTGTGTGGTATAATCATATCAGATGTATTCGTCACTCGCAATAAGAATTTGTTTGCGTCTGAAAGTCATTTGCTTTATCCTTAAATAAGAATTGTGCCGGATAACGAGCATATTGATAGGCTTCGGATCACGAGAAAAAGGCAAAGTACTATTATCGGAAAGGAGCGAATGGAGATGGTGAAAACAAAAAAAACAAGAAGGCAGTTTCTACAGGTGATGGGTATAAGTGCTGCAGCATCGCTGGCTGGTGCGAGCAGCTCTTTTGGTGCGCAGGCTCGACCTTCTGCTGGAAAGGAGCGAGGTCGTTTCGAGATTCGAAATCCAAGATTTGAAATCAGGAAAAAGAGACTGTTTGAACTGGGATTGGCTTCGTACACCTTAAGGAAGTTCAAACTGGATGAGACGCTGGCGATGACGAAGAGAGTCGGATTGAAATATATTGCCTTCAAGAGTTTTCATCTGGCACTGGATAGTACACCGGCCCAAATCAAGGAAGTCGTGGCCAAAGTCAAAGAGGCGGGCCTTGAGCTTTATGGGGGCGGCGTTATCTATATGAACAGTGAGGCTGAAGTGAATCATGCTTTTGATTATGCAAAAGCCGCCGGGATGAAGGTTATAATCGGGGTGCCTAAGCCCGGGCTGTTAAAATTGGTAGATAAGAAGGTTAAGGAATACGATATTAAGGTGGCGATTCATAATCACGGGCCGACAGATAAAGTGTATCCAACACCGGCAAGTGCTTACGAAAAAATCAAGAATCTGGACAAGAGAATCGGACTTTGCAACGACATTGGACACACGCAGCGAGCGGGGGTGGACCCATCGGTCTCAGCCGAGAAGTATGCGGACCGGCTGCTGGATGTCCATATTAAGGATGTTACCGAAGCGACGGCCAAGGGGCACGGAGTCGAAGTCGGGCGGGGGGTAATTGACATTCCCAGGTTCCTCAGAACCTTGATAAAGATCAATTACGCCGGTATCCTATCATTTGAATACGAAAAGGATGCCGATGATCCCCTCGCGGGTCTGGCCGAATCCGTAGGTTACGTCAGAGGTGTTATGGCAGCTATTAGTTGAATATTACGGTTTTATGTGAGGAACTGAATATGCCGTATAACATCCGAATTGTCTCGACATACCCACCGCGTAAGTGCGGAATAGGAACCTTTTCGAGAGACTTATCCACGGCTCTTGCCCACTTTACGGGTGAAGTGGGATATATAAGAATTGCGGCAATTGACAATGGTAACGGCCCTTACGATATACCGGTGGATTTGACTATAGATCAATATACTCCTGAATCGTGGGCTGATGCAATAGTCAACATATCGGCCCGTGCAAGGGAGAGTGCAAATTCCACTGTTATACTTTTACAGCATGAATATGGCCTGGATCCGGATGAAAAAGGTGAAGACGGCCAGGGTTCCAATTTTATCAATCTGGCAAAAGCATTTCATGGACAAGACCTGATTACATTGGTTTACCTGCATACGGTTCTTGACGAGCCTGATGAGGCACAGAGAAGAACTTTTCAGGAGCTGGCCAGATATAGTGATGGACTTATCGTTACAACAGAAAGTGCTATTAACATACTCGAATCCAATATATACGGAATTGCTTCCGATAAGCTTAAGCATATTGACCACGGTATCAGGATGCAGCATCCTTCTCAGTATGACCGATTGGCCATAAAACGTGAGTATGGTCTGGAAAACCGTTTTCTGATTACGACCCTTGGGCTTCTTTCTCCCGACAAGGGGATTCAGTATGGCATCCGAGCTTATGGGCGGTTCCTTAATGAATCCTGTACGGAAGCACAGAGAAAAAAGCTGATATATCTGATTGCCGGACAGTCTCACCCTGACTTTGTAAAAACCGACGGCGGCAAACCGTATCAGGAATATCTAGCGTTGCTGAATCAGGCCCTTGAAGATTCCAAATTGAGGTGGTGCAAAGTGAAAGAACTTGGTACGACCAACTTTGATGAATACGATGTAGTTTTTCTTGATACCTTTCTGAATGAGAATACCCTGATGAGATTTTATGGGGCCACCAATGTCATGCTGCTGCCGTATCTTAATATGCAGCAGATATCAAGCGGTATATTGGCGGATACGCTCGGTTCAGGCAGGGTGGCAGTGGCGACCAAATTTAGATACGCAGTGGAATTGATTCATTCAAACAAACGATGTCCCGAAGGCCTTGTAATCGGCCGGCACGCAAGAGGTATTTTAGTGGACCCTGGCGAGGCCTCAGTCGAACAAATAGCTCGAGTCCTTGATTATCTTGTTTTCAATCAGAAGAGACGGCTTTTAATGGAGAAGCAGGCCCACCAGAGGGGATATCAGATGAGATGGTATAACAGCGCCTGGGCTTTATTACAATATATCGACTTTATTAGAGAGGAAAAAGATATAGTTACGGGCAGGGGCGTAAAATTCACCAGGGAAAAATCCTCAATTTTCCAAAAAGCAAAACAGCAGAATTCGGTAATGTCTTATGGCGGGGATGGACAAACCACAGCCTGAGAGATTTTTGTTTTCGATAGTTACCTGCAAAGGAATGATGTTCTCCTCGTCTATGATAGACAGGCCGTAAAGGAGTCGGGCCGATGGCCGGAACGAAAACAAAGGATCGAATGCGAAATCTCGGACGTTGTGCCGTTATCGTTGCCCATCCTGATGATGAAACCCTGTGGGTGGGTGGAACCATACTGATGCAACCGGAAAGCGAATGGACCGTAATCACACTTTGCCGTAAGAGCGATCCGGACAGGGCTCCCAGGTTTTTCAAGGCTCTTAAAGGGCTACATGCCACCGGTGTAATGGGCGATCTCGACGATGGCCCAGAACAAACACCACTGGACACTCGTAAAGTACAGGTGGCGATACTTGAATTGTTACCGTCCGACAGTTTTGATATGATTTTTACGCACGGTCTGCGTGGAGAGTATACGAGGCACCGAAGACATGAGGAGACGGCAAAGGCTGTTAAGGCTTTGTGGGAAAATGGTGGGCTCTTCGCAAAAGACCTATGGATGTTTGCTTATGAAGACGGCGGTGGCAAGTACCTGCCTCGTGCGATTGATAATGCGGATTTTAAGGTAGAACTTCCTGATGAAATCTGGCGTAAAAAATATGATATTATAACGGATGTTTATGGTTTTAGTCCGGAGAGTTTCGAGGCAAAGACTACTCCAAAGGAAGAAGCCTTTTGTTGTTTTAGATCTGATTAGAAGGTGTATCGTGCTTGAATTAAGGAGTTTATAAAAATGAAGGTGCTTGTTTCGTATGACTATCCACCGTCACCGGGAGGATTGGCCACTCAGGGAGACCTGCTTTTCAAAGGGCTTCGTGAGATGGGAATTGAAGCGCATGCGGTTAATTTTGAGGCGGCACAGGAAAAAGAGTGGTATTACAGATGGTTTGAGCCGGACGTCGTGGTGGGGATCGGATATTGGGGACATACTCCACATTTGGTTCTGCATCCCCAGAGATACGGAGCCCAGGCAGTCCCCTGGCTTGTAGCAGATGGCTACATGGCTAATTACCGGGAAATCCTGGAGGACCTGCCTTTGATACTTGTCACATCCAAGTGGGTCAAGAAGGTATATATGCGGGACGGGCTCAGCGGCAAAAACATCGAGATCCTTCCTGTCGGTTGTGATACTGATTCTTTCATGCCCCGGGATAAAAATGACCCGAAGGTAGTAGCGGTTCGTGAAGCATTAGGTGTAGCGCCGGACCAGATAATGATTCTTACCATCGGCGGAGATGCCGCTTCAAAAGGTGCTCAAGAGGTTATGCAGGCTCTGGCGATAAACGACATAAAAGCGCCCGACTGGAAATATGTTTGCAAGGTTTGGCCTCAACCCAGGACCGAACAGCAGAATCTTGCAGACCTTCAATTGGCTACACACCTTGGAATAGACAAAAATGTCGTATATACAACCAGCCGGGTTTCGCGGAACTTTATGCCCTATCTCTTGGCCGCGTGCGATATTTATGCAGCCCCTTCACGCCTGGAAGGCTTTGGAATGATTCAGGTGGAAGCCAACGCTTGTGGCAAGCCGGTTGTCGGCATAAAAGCTATGGGTATGCTGGACACTATGGTCCACGGCAAAACAGCATTTTTGGCTTCTGTGGCTCAGGAAATCCGATTGAGGGAGGCGGTTGTGGGTGATGAATCCGGTTATGAAGAAGGGCATAAGGTAGTTTTCAAAAGGCCACGAGTTGTTGATTACCGTGCCAGCATACACGATATAGCCAACTATTTTATGGATTTGATGCAGAATCCTGACCTTCGGCAAAAAATGGGTGAGCAGGGACGCAAACGCGCAGTGGAAAATTATGATTATCGTGTCATAGCCAGAAAATTTGTCGAGATTATCTCAGAGAAGCTTGGGATTTCATAAATGGATAAAAACAGCAGGAATTTAGTTGAAAATGCAAAGCAGGCGGCTATTAAGGTATTGCTCCATAACGCTCACGGCCCTTTCAGAGGTCTGCCGCGTACCGCAGGATGGGGATACCCCGAACCGTATACCCGCGACCTGATGATTTCCTCTCTCGGGATACTGCTTTCCGGAAATAAAAAACTACACAAGAGCTTGAGGAAGACTCTGGAGACTGTTGCAAAGAACCAGAGCCGTTTGGGTCATATCCCCTCATTAGTTCACAATACGGACGACCGCGGCTCAAGTGATTGTACACCGCTGTTTCTTATGTGTGTGGCCCTGTATCGAAAGGTATCGGGTGAGGAAGATTTCCTTGAGGTGGCCGTTAAAAAGTCCATGCAGTGGATGGAATATCAAAGCCCCTCCGACCGCGTTATGGTGGACCAGTTGCCCACGAGTGACTGGCGGGATGAGCAGTGGGTTTTTGGGTATGGTCTTTTTGTTAACACTCTGGTTTATATCTATCTGCGGCTTTACGGCCAGCATGATCGTGCCTCTAAGCTCAAGGACCAGATGGGCAAGTTCACCATAAAAGGTGACAGGCAAAATCGACATGTTCATGAGGGATTGGTTCTTAGGTACAAACCTTATTACGCACTATGGTCTTTCAAAGTCTACAAGAGCGAGCGTTTCGACCTGCTTGGCAACAGTCTCGCCATTCTTTCGGGAATTGCGTCTGATTCAAGGGCGAATTCGCTCATCAGATGGATCGAGACGGAGTGTAAAGCGTTGAAGGAAGGTGAGCTGCTTGCGGTTGATTTACCTCCTAATTTTTTCCCTTACATAAGGCCGGATGATCCTGACTGGATGCCGAGGTATGAGAAGTATAATCAGCCGGGTGAATATCATAACGGAGGTATCTGGCCATTTATCTGTGGGTTCTATGTGGCGGCTCTGGTTGCCGCCGGAAAGTATCGGCTTGCTGAAAAGAAACTTGTCGCCCTTGCAGAGCTAAACCGGCCGGCACGCGTAGCGAATGTGGAATTCGGCTTTAATGAATGGATACGTGCGCAGGACGGTACTCCTCAGGGTCAGGACTGGCAGAGCTGGTCTGCGGCAATGTATTTATATGCAGCATATTGCGTCCAGACGAGAAGTACACCCTTTTTTGGCGAAGTTCGGTGCCAATCCTGGGCTCAAAATCCCTGAACTTGCCGCTAAAGCCATCATTGCGACATTAGTTTATACAAACGGTATTAGGCCAATCTGACCGGCTTTTGTTCTTTGGCGGATTTGTAGATAGCCAGTATCACTTCTACGGCTTTACGTGCCTCGTGGCCGTTTATCCAGAAGTCTTCACCAGTTTCGAGAGTATCAAGGAAGGCCTTGAAATTGCAGGTATGATTGTCGTGTGTGATGGCGGCTGGATCAGACACGCCTCCGCCTCCTTCTATTTGGCCGTGTTCTTTTCGGATTTTTTCGTCTTCCGGTTTCTCATCGGCAAACTGCCAGACTGTAAAACTGTTTTCCACCTGTATCACGGTTCCCTTTGTGCCGGTAATCTCAAACCGCCTGAACTGGCCGGGATATGAGGCGGTCGTGCCGTAGATGACTCCCAACGCCCCATTGGTATAGCGCAGCACGGCGGCAGCGGTATCTTCAGCCTCTATTTTATGCCCCAGCGTCCCCGTATAGGCCTGCAAAGATTCAATCGGAGGCATTACGTCACAAAGCATATCCACCATATGAATTGACTGGTTCATTAATGCACCGCCGCCGTCTAATTTCCACGTGCCGTGCCAGGAGTCTTTGTAATACTCATCGGTCCGCCACCAGGGAACGTATATCCCTGCATACGTTATTACACCGAAACGCCCGGAATTTATTGCTTCTCTGAGGACCACCTGTGAATCGTTAAATCGGTATGGGAATATGCCACCAAGACGAGTGCTGCTTTTTTCGTGGGCCTCTATCATGGCATCAATTCGCTCTAATGTAATATCCAGCGGTTTTTCGCATATTACGTGTTTGCCCGCCTTGGCTGCGGCAATGGTCGGCTCCATGTGGGCCCCACTTGGTGTGGCAATCGTGACAATATCCACGTCATCGCTTTTTAGCAGCTCTTCGTGGCTCTCAAAAGCCTGGCAGTTGTTTTTGTCCGCCAATTCTTTGGCCCGAGCCGAAACGATGTCACAACAGCCGACCAATTTTGCGTTGGGAATATCCGCTATCGCTCGTGCATGGAAATCCGCAATTAATCCGGCACCGACGATTCCAAAATTCCAGGTTTTCATAATTATATTCCTTTCCGGGAAAATTATTCACACTTCAAGCCTACATCTGCTGTGAGTTGCCTGACTGCGGCGATTGCTTTGGAAAATAGTTCAGGCCCCGTATCGCCGCCAAACTGACCGCCGGCTTTTAGATGAGGCTCCATCGTAAGACAGCCATCGTAGTTGAGCGCCGCAAGCTCGGTGAGCAGCTCTTTTATTTGGCCGTCACCTTCGCCTGGTATACTGCCGATATCCTCACCGATCTTCCAGTCTTTGATATGGATGTGGACGACGTAGGGTTTCATGAGAGGCCAACATTTTTCGACATTATCTGTTATCTTCTGTCCCCATACGAAATTTGCCGGGTCATATACAAGTCGAAGCTTCGGTGAATTGACGGTCTTTACAATGTCCACGCAGTTAGCGGCGCTATGCCCATATATATCTGTCTCATTTTCATGAACCATAGTAACGTCAACGTCTTTTAGAATTTCTACCTTTGCCGACATCCGTTCCATAACCTCATCCCGATAGTCGGAGATATCTTTACCTTCAGGGGGATAGTAGCTGAACATTCGTATCAAAGGCGCTTCAAAAAACAGGGCAAGATCAACGGCGTGTTTGAATTTGTCCAGGTGCGGCCCGAAAGGCTCGTCAATCTTTACCTTTCCTATAGGTGAGCCGATGGCGCATACACTGATACCATTGTCCGCAAGCATCTTCTTCGCATCATTGAGTTCATCCCGGGTAAGGTCCATAACGTTCTTCTGATTGACAAAACGAATTTCAATATAATCCACCTGTTCGCCGGCAAGGTATTTTACCTGCTCCAGAAAGTCATCGGTTACCTCATCTGCAAATGCACTTAATTTCGCCATTTTCAATTACTCCCTTAATAGAGATCAAATCTCTTAAAAAGCCATCTCAAACACAAAATGTCAATGCAAGCCCGATGTCATTGCCGCTTTTCTTCGCTGGCCGTCCTCGGGCTGGCGAATCGCACCGGCAGAAGTTCATTGAACACATCCAGCGGCCAAAACCGCAGGCGTTCAAACCCTTCCGGCACCGGCTGGCGATACTGCACATACGCTCTATTGCTTCCTTTCAAACTGTATGAGAACATATCGCCGTTCCTCGACCCAAAAACTTTATATCCCATAAGCGTACAGTCTTCCAAATCGACGTGAAGGAACTTTCCCGCAAGGTCACTGTAGATGACACCTGTGGACGGCGTGCCGTGCGGCTGAGAAAAATTAAGAACAATCAGTCGGCAGCGATTGAACCTCAGCCGTGTGTATCCCTGAAAACCGGGGTACCCAACCTGCAGCGCATTGTCCGGCCCAACGATCGTGCAATCCTCAAAAACAACATCGGGCATTTCCGGCATATTTCTGTTATGCGCCCGCACATAGACTGCACCGGCGTCTCCCCACACGTCCAGACACATAAAATACGAACGCCGAAATACAACCGGCTCCTCGGGGCGATTTCTGTGAGCAATAACCGCCGCCCCGGCAAAGCGGCCAATCCCAACGCAGTCCTCCACAATCGCCGAGAATTCCGCGCCGGCCTGATTGGTCATATCCCACCCGATACCACCTTCGGACCCGCAGGCATAAATCCGTCTGAAAACCCACCGGTCCCACACAACACCTGAAAAATTTGGGTCGCAACGCCACGGACCCCACCAGTCCACACTCTTTAATCCCGTCTCCTTATTCGGGTCGCCCGAATCCAGAATCATAAAAGTCGGATTGCCTGTGGGAGCATTGGGGTTTGTGCGAACAATTACCGCCGGTGCTCCTGAATCTACGACAACCCAGCCGGTGACACCTGAACCTAAACTTCCGTCCCAGTCCCCCACCAGAAGATTGTAAGCCCCCACCGCACCTTTATGGGCCGGATAAAGGTTGGCCTCGGCATAAGTGTCCGGCCGAATGACAACCCGATGGCCACCCTTATCGTCAGGCACAGCCAGAAGGGCCGCCTGAATCGTGTGGAACGCCTTCTCCCAACTGCTTCCGTCCGAATTATCTCCCAGCCTGGAGACATAAAGCGTTACACCCTTTCTTGCCGTACCCGCCGAAGGCCTGCCGGCTAATGTGTTATCCGCCCTGGTGCTACAGCTCAACAGCACTGCCGCCAGCGCACAAACAACCGAAATACTCGCCTTGGCTCTCATCGTTTCACCGTACCTGATTACTTTATTTATCATAATGTGCCGCTAAATCGGGCAAATCCCTTTTAATTTCGTTTATCCTGTAACCAAAACCCGGCCCACTCAATGTCGAAAGGTCAACCTGGCCGTTTCGCCGTTTGTAGAGCCCCGGGTGTATCGTCTCTTCCGGGGCCGAAGCGGCGGGGTAAAACTGCATCGCGTTGGTCTCGACTCCCATTATTGTCCCCGCGTGCGCAGCCAAAAGAACGTGGGGAATCTGTGCTAACATTGGATTTGTCAAATCCTGCACCATCAAGGTCATTCCGTGAGCCTTGGCCCAACAGAGACTCAATAATGCGCCGGTTTGAGTTTTGCAGGTTTTCAGCGCGACACCAGTCCAGCCTAAGCTGCGACCGAGCCGAATTAGCTTCCAGTCATGAGCGCTTTCATCCATAAAGAGAGGTTTTCGGGCCGACACGCTGTGGACATCGATTTGATTTTGTTCCAGGTCGTATGGAAACGGCTGCTCTACATAGAGAATCATCTGATAAATGCGAGGATGCTCCATCATCAGCCTGTCCAGAATGTCATTAACGTAGGCAGGATTGGTAACCGTGCAGTTAAAATCGCTGGTCAACCAAAGAACATTATTTTCGAGTCCAATTTTACCGACTTTTACTAAACGGTTGTAGTCCCACGAAGGGTCATCGCCGCGTAATTTTACCTTCAGACACGTGAGACCATCACGTTTGATCCAATCAGGCAATAATACAGGGTAACCATCATCCGGCTCTGTGCCGGTAAGTTCGGATGCGTCGAGCAAGTCCTTGCCGCCTACGAGGTGCCAGGCGGGTAGAGTTTTTGCCGGAGGGAAGTGTAGAAAGTCAGTTGGATATTTGCCCGCGAAAGAGTAGTCAACATCATCGGCGGGTTCGAGAAAGTGTGACAAGTCAGCATTCATGAATTCCGCATTGTAGGTGGAGTACACATCTTTGCCCAGAAGCTGACCATACGCATCGTGCAGGGCAATATCAAACGCCGAACAACAAACCAACGCTGCCAGATGCGGCATCGGTTTTGTTTGCTCGCCTCGCTTGCGATTGAGCTTGTCCAATAAATCGGGTAGCTGCGATTCAATAAAGTCACTGCCTAATTCAATTGGGTGACCTTGCCGGTCGAACTTAGCCCAGGCCTCGGCGAGCATACGGCAGAAAAGCTGCATCGTCTCGCATCGCTCTTGATATCCCAGGTTGCTCGGCCAGGCCCATTGGACGCTCAGCGGAGTCTCGCCCCAGCCCTGTGCAGTTTGTTCCTGCTCGTTTGCCACAGTCATGCAGGTCCGTGCGCATATAACGGATGTCAATGTTTCTGTCCCAAACTTGAGCGGAACTCTTGTCTCCACCGGGATAAAGTACAAATCAACGGATAATGGCCTAATATCAGTTCGTTTTTTAGAAGAGTCTCTATTGATATTCATGCTTTTCCTGTTGGCAGCCGACAGGTTTTTAACAAAAATTTTATCTAATTATGTACAGAATTTAGCAGTGATTGACATTAGCAGGTTTATAACTTATATTGGCTTGCTGTCAACCCAAACTTTGTTATTTTGAGTTGCTTTGTTAGGCTCAAATTCTATAATCTTGAAAAGATGTCTCTTATTAGGAGACAGTGCTTTTTGAACGGAACAAATTTGTGAAAGTTTTACAACAGAAGTTTTATGCTCGTGTGAATATTATTGAAAGGGGTACGTATGAAACTCGACAGAAAATTGAAGATGGGAATGGTTGGCGGCGGTCCGGGAGCATTCATCGGTGATGTACACCGCAAGGCGTCTCGCCTGGACGGCGGTATCGAGCTGGTGGCCGGAGCGTTTGATATTAATCCAAGCAAATCAAAGCAGATGGGACGGGAGCTGGGTCTCAATCCCAGGCGGGTATACCGCAACTACGAGGAAATGATCGAACGAGAGCTTAAGTTGCCGGTTGGCGAAAGAATCGATTTCGTTTCGATTACAACGCCGAACAATTGGCATTTCCCAATCGCGAAAGACTTTCTAAATGCGGGTTTCCACGTGATGTGTGAAAAGCCGATGACAATCAATGTGAAAGAGGCAAAGGCTTTGCAAACGCTCGTCAGGAAGAGCCGAAAAGTGTTCGGACTGATGCACAATTACACTGGATATCCGATGGTCAAATTAGCTCGGGATTTGGCTCGTCGGGGCGAGCTGGGTAAGATTCGCAAGATTGTAGTGCAGTATCCGCAGGGCTGGTTGGCCACGCCGCTGGAGAGGACCGGCCAGATGCAGGCCGCGTGGCGGACCGACCCGAAGCAAAGTGGCGGCGCCGGCTGTATGGGTGACATCGGTACACACGCCGAGAACCTCTCAGAATACATCACGGGTTTGAAGATTACCCATATCTGCGCTGACCTGACGATTTTTGTCAAAGGCCGGCGGTTGGACGACGACGGCAACTGCCTGCTGCGTTTCAATAATGGAGCCAGGGGTGTCCTCCATGCCAGCCAGGTATCAATAGGCGAGGAGAACGGCTTGGCCATCTGGGTCTATGGTGAGGAAAAAGGTCTGGAATGGCATCAGGAGCATCCCAATTACCTGTACGTAAAGGTCCCTGACGGGCCGCTGCAGGTCTGGCGCCGTGGCAACGATTATGTGGCTGCCAGAAGCCCTGCAGCAGGCCGCGCTACACGCCTGCCGTCTGGTCATCCTGAAGCTTTCTTTGAGGCCTTCGCTAACAATTACTGCAACTTCGCCGACACCATACGTGCAAGAATGACCAGGACAAAACCTGACCCACTGGCACTGGACTTTCCGAATGTTAATGATGGCGTCCGTGGTATGTGCTTCATAGAGACCGTTTTGGCCAGCACCAAGAGCAAGCAGAAGTGGACGGCGTTCAAAAAAGCTTGAGTTAGGGCTTGCATTCACAGATGGAGTAGTTATAATAGTAAGCCTTCAAGGACGTGCAGAAAGAAGGACCTTTGAAGGTGAACAATACGGCGAATAATGGTCGTAAGCCATTATTTTCTAAAGGCTTACGTACCTTGTAGAAGGTTTTTGGGCTGTGTATGAAGGAGGTAACAGGATGAAAAACCGGGACGGAAAGAACCGACAACCGGAGAAATCAACTACAACAAAATCTTCAGGCATCTCCACAGAAAGGATTACAAAGGCGTGTTGCTGTAAAATAGCTTTAAGGTATATGAGTTAATTCAAAGTGGTTCTAATCGAAAGGAATTATTTATGAAGAAGAAAGCAAACAAGAATACAGGTGAGGTCTCTCGTAGAGATTTCATCAAGACAACGGCTGCGGTATCGCTGGCAGCTATGGGAGTGAGTACAAATCGCATCTTTGCAGCCGGTTCCGGCAAAATTCGCGTGGCTCTGATCGGCTGCGGTGGCCGTGGCAATGGGGCCCTGAGTAACTGCTTGGCTGCAGGCAAGCACATTGGTCGTGAGATGGAAGTCGTCGCTACAGCCGACTGGTTCAAAAGCAGGGCTGAGGGAACCGGCAAAAACCATGGGGTTCCAGAGGAACGGTGCTTTTACGGCGCAGATGCTTATAAGAAGCTCCTTAAGACCAACGTCGACGTCGTGTGTATAGCCACGTCGCCGAATTTCCGACCAGTACATTTCGAAGCTGCCGTCAAAGCCGGCAAGAATGTATTTATGGAAAAGCCCGTTGCTGTTGACCCGCCGGGCGGCCGAAAAATCATCGAGGCTGGTGAGTTGGCCAAAAAGAAGGGCCTTGGTGTCGTGGCAGGTACCCAGCGCCGCCACGAGAGGGGCTACCTCCGGAATGCCTATGCAATCAAACGCGGCGCGATTGGCAAGATACTCGGCGGCTGCGTCTGGTGGTGTGGCGGCGCCCTCTGGTACAAGAGGAAAAGTCCGAACGAGAGCGACGCCGACTACCTCGTACGCAATTGGGTGAGCTTTACAGAGATGTCGGGCGACCACATCGTTGAGCAGCACGTCCACAACCTCGATGTCGCCA
>Ga0307378_10008849_pt1 | contig 13296 bp, 15 predicted proteins | sample UN1MG_FD_202238 | JGI IMG/M metagenome (GOLD analysis project Ga0307378, IMG submission 202238) | Soil microbial communities from Risofladan, Vaasa, Finland - UN-1 | ecosystem: Environmental > Terrestrial > Soil > Coastal area > Acid sulfate soil | place: Finland: Risofladan, Vaasa | collected... | reverse complement strand
CGGCGCCACAACCTTATGGGTCACCCCCGGCGCGATGTGGGGCCTGCTGCTGGGCGGGGTTATGTGGGCAACACTGATGGGTTTGCCCTTTTCCTTGCGGGTGGCTTCTGCAACAACATTTATTGCACTCGGGATGGCGCTGGTCAACGCAGCACCGCAGAACCCCTATCTCGATGCGTCGCTGCGTGTGTCCAGCTACGGGCATTACATCAGTCTCATCGAGCTGACCAATGTCGTTTCAGGCGTCTGGCCGTTTGCCGCGATCTCGTTCCTGACCTATATCGGTTATCGGCTGCGCTGACAATCCTTGCTGCAAGGGCTGCGGCGTGGAGGCTCCGCTATAATTCTCGCATTGCTCGACTTCCGGTTTTCGAGGATAAGACCGCAGCATTCAAGTGGTTATGTCTTGCTGAAACCAGGTCGCGCAGTTTCTTTGGGCAAATCGTAAAGGTGTGTGCCGGTGAGTTATTACTCCCATCACGTTTTCTTTTGCTGTAACCAGCGCAGCACTGAACGTGGCTCCTGTAATGATCACGGGTCGCAGGCGATGCGTGACTACGCCAAGGGGCGAATCAAGGAGCTCGGCCTGTCGGGACGGGCTCACGTCCGGATCAACCAGGCCGGCTGCCTGGATCGTTGTGAAGAAGGCCCGGTGCTGGTGGTATACCCGGAAGGCGTCTGGTACACCTACGTCGACCAGGACGATGTTGACGAAATAATTGATCAACACCTGGTCAACGGTGTCATCGTGGAGCGGCTGCGGATTTGAAAGCGCGCAGCCACCAGAAGGTCCATATCGACGGTCCGGCAGGGCGCCTCGAAATTGTCGTGACCGATCCGGGGGAGGGCAGAAGCGGCTACGCAGTCATCGCTCACCCTCATCCGCTTTACGGCGGAACGCTGGAAAACAAGGTGGTGCAAACGCTCGCCAAAGCGATGCATGCGCTCGGATATGCCGCGCTGCGTTTCAATTTTCGCGGGGTAGGTGAGAGCGATGGTGTGTTTGACGAAGGTCCCGGTGAGCTGGAGGACTTTATGTCTGTCGCCGATTTCGCGAAGCGACGCTTCGGTGACGTCGCGACGGTACTTGCGGGGTTTTCCTTCGGTAGTTACGTCGCGGCGTGCGCAGCACAGCAGCTACAGCCGCACCAGTTGGTTTTGATCGCGCCTGCAGTCGGCCGGTTTCCGCTGGGAGATGTGCCGAAGCAAACGTTGGTCGTACATGGCGAAAAGGACGACGTCGTGCCGCTCGATGATGTGCTCAACTGGGCGCGGCCGCAACAGCTTCCGGTCGTGGTCTTTCCGGGCGCCGGACATTTTTTCCACGGCGCACTCGTTGATTTGCAGAACCAGGTCATGCGCTATTGCCGTGAGTGATGTCACGGTTTGGCGCGCCCGGGCTCGCTCCGGCATGTTGCTATTGATGCGCGAACGAGCCCGGATCGTTCGCAAAGTCTCTGTAACCGCGCTCGCTCTTTCGGGAAGGCAACCATGCTGATCGTCAAATCGCTCCACATCATTTTCATGGTTACCTGGTTTGCGGGTTTGTTTTATCTGCCGCGGCTGTTTGTTTATCACGCCATGTCGGATGACCGGCAGAGCATTGAACGTTTCAAGGTCATGGAGCGCAAACTGTTCTTCGGAATCATGACCCCGGGCGGCATACTGACGGTCGCATCAGGTCTGTGGTTGTGGCTTGGTTGGGGCTTTTATGGCGGCTGGCTGATGGCGAAAATGTTGCTGGTCGTAGTTCTGATTGGATACCATCTGTGGTGCGGCAAACTGGTTGCCGATTTTCGCCGCGACCAAAATTCTCACGGCCACGTCTGGTACCGCTGGTTCAATGAATTCCCGGTGCTGGTTCTCATACCGGTTGTATTTCTCGTGGTTATGAAACCGTTCTGATCCTGGCACGTTTGCGTGCATCCGAACCATGCGTTGGCTCGTCGCGATCTTGCTGGCAGTATCTCAAGCTTGGGTTTATGCCGGTGAGGAGCCGGGAGGGTCGGTTCTGGTGCAAGTGTCGTTTGTTACCGGTTTGCAACATCATGGCGCCAACAAGGCCTTCGACAAACTGAAAGTCGGCGATGCACTGCAACTCGAACGGGAGCCGCATCACCCTGATGATCCCAACGCGATCCGTGTCGAATGGCGTGGCCGCACGCTGGGCTACGTGTCCGCTGATGCAAACGAAAGCATCGCGCGCCAGATCGATTTCGGAAATCGCTTGCGTGCCAGAGTGGTGCGTCTGAGCAAACACCGTAACCCGGATCGGCGCGTAGAAATCGAAATTTACCTGCCGTTCTGACGCACGATGAGCTGGGGGAGAGCAGGCACTCGCTGGACGGTGTCCACCGGCTTGCTATTCAGGTCCCTGCCGGAACTGTCGGATCAGACGATGTTGAGGTGGTCGAGGCCGGAGGTCATGTCCTTGTCCTGGGCTTCTTTTCCGTGCAGCTTGATTTGCAGGCGCAGCTCGTTCATCGAGTCGGCGTTGCGCATCGCATCTTCGTAGCTGATCAGCCCCGCCTCATAGAGATCGAACAAGGCCTGGTCGAAGGTCTGCATGCCAAGCTCACGCGACTTTGACATGATCTCCTTGATCTCGTGAACCTCGCCTTTGAAGATGAGATCCGAGATCAGGGGTGTATTAAGCAATATTTCGATGGCGGCGGCCCGGCCTTTCTTGTCCCGCTTCGGGATAAGACGTTGCGAGATCATCCCCTTCAGGTTGAGCGAAAGGTCCATCAGCAACTGTGAGCGCCGTTCTTCCGGGAAGAAGTTGATGATCCGGTCCAGTGCCTGGTTGGAGCTGTTCGCGTGCAGCGTCCCCATGCAGAGGTGGCCGGTTTCGGCAAACGCGATCGCGTGATCCATTGTTTCCCGATCCCGGATCTCGCCAATCAGAATGACGTCGGGCGCTTGCCGCAAGGTGTTCTTCAATGCGGATTCCCAGTTTTCCGTATCGACGCCGACTTCGCGTTGCGTCACCAGGCAGTTCTTGTGTTCGTGAACGTATTCGATCGGGTCTTCGATGGTAATGATGTGGCCGTAGCTGTTCTCGTTGCGATAGCCCAGCATCGCTGCGAGCGTTGTCGATTTTCCCGAACCGGTCGCACCAACCACGATCACCAGGCCGCGTTTGGTCATTACCACGTCCTTCAGTACCGGTGGCAAACCGAGATCGTCCATCTTCGGAATCGTTGTCGTGATGGTTCGCAGCACCAGGCCGACGCGAGTTTGCTGAACGAAGGCGTTGACCCGGAAGCGACCGATCCCGGGTGGGCTGATCGCGAAATTACATTCGCTCGACCCCTCGAACTCCTGGGCCTGCTTGTCGTTCATCAGTGCCCGTGCGAGCTCTTGTGTATGTTGGGGTGTCAGGCTCTGATTCGACACCGGCGTCATTTTTCCATCCATCTTGAACGCGGGTGGAAATCCGGCGGTGATGAACAGGTCTGAAGCCTCCTTGGCGATCATTGCCCTGAGAAGGTCGTGAATGAATTTGACTGCCTGGTCTCTTTCCATATGTCTTTACCGGATTTCGTTTGCTATACAGATCGGGTCTTACTGGAAGGTATCCTTGTTGGCGGCTTTCGCCCGTGCCTCATCCTTGCTAATAACGTTGCGCTTGAGTAGTTCGGTCAGGTTCTGGTCGAGAGTCTGCATGCCGAGACTCTGGCCCGTCTGAATGGCTGAATACATCTGTGCGATCTTTGCTTCGCGGATGAGGTTACGGATGGCAGGCGTGCCGATCATGATCTCGTGGGCGGCAACGCGTCCCTGTCCATCCTTGGTCTTGCAAAGGGTCTGCGAAATTACGGCGCGAAGGCTCTCGGACAACATTGCGCGAATCATTTCCTTTTCGGCTGCGGGAAACACGTCGATCACGCGATCCACTGTTTTCGCGGCAGAACTGGTATGCAGCGTTCCGAACACCAGGTGGCCGGTTTCCGCGGCGGTCATCGCCAGGCGGATGGTTTCCAGATCCCGCATCTCGCCAACCAGGATCACATCAGGATCTTCGCGCAATGCAGAGCGCAAGGCGTTGTTGAACGAAAGCGTGTGAGGGCCCACTTCACGTTGGTTGATCAATGATTTCTTGCTATCGTGCACGAATTCGATCGGGTCCTCGACCGTCAGGATGTGGCCGTGGTCGTTCTCATTGATGTGGTTGACCATGCCGGCGAGCGTGGTGGACTTGCCCGAGCCGGTTGGCCCGGTTACCAGCACGATGCCGCGAGGGAACTCACAGATGTCCTTGAAAATTGGCGGGCATTTCAGCTCTTCCATCGTCAGGACTTTTGACGGAATGGTCCGCATCACGGCGCCGGCACCGCGCTGATGCACGAACGCGTTTACCCGGAATCGTGCAAGGTTTGGAATGGAAAACGAAAAATCGCACTCGAGGTTCTCCTCGTAGAACTTGCGCTGGCCGTCATTCATGATGTCGTACACCATCGCATGTACGTCCTTGTGTTCCATGGGAGGCAGATTTATGCGCCTTACGTCACCATGAACACGGATCATTGGCGGCAGGCCCGCTGAAAGGTGCAGGTCAGAGGCTTGGTTCTTGACGGAAAATGCGAGCAGTTCTGAGATATCCATCTATGTCAGTCCATATTGCGGAAGGGGAGGCGCAAGCGATAACATGATCTCATCGAAATCATTTAAATATCTTTAATATTCAATAGTTATCACATATATCGCAAGTGAATTATGAGCACAATTTCATCACGCTTGCAAGCCGTACAAGATCGGATTCTGGCCGCCACGGGCGCCTCAGGGCGCCCGCCCGATGCGGTTCGGCTTATTGCTGTCAGCAAGACGTTCTCCGCTGAGGCGGTTCGCGAAGCCTTTCGGGCTGGCCAACATGCCTTCGGAGAAAACTATCTGCAGGAAGCATTGAGCAAGATTGAGGCCCTGCCCGATTTGCCGGTGGAGTGGCATTTCATCGGTCCGATCCAGAGCAACAAGGCCCGGGCCGTCGCGCAGAACTTCTCATGGGTGCATACGGTGGACCGGCTCAAGCTGGCCGAACGACTTTCGGCCGCGAGGCCGGAAAACCTGCAACCGCTTCAGGTTTGCATCCAGGTCAATGTCAGCGGTGAGCGATCCAAGAGCGGTTGTCACCCCGATGCACTTGAGGAGCTGGCTCTCGCTGTCGCGCACCTGCCGCGATTGCAGCTGCGCGGGCTGATGGCGATCCCTGAACCAACAACCGATGTAAATTTCCAGCACCAGCAGTTTGCGCTGTTACGGCAACTCAAGGATCAGCTTGTGTCGACGGGGCTTTCGCTTGACTCGTTGTCGATGGGCATGTCGGATGATCTGGAGCCGGCCATTGCTGAAGGTGCGACCATGGTCCGCGTAGGGCGCGCGATTTTTGGTCCACGCCAATTACGTTGAAGCAATTGCCAGCGCTACGGGTGCTTGCCCGGTCATCAGTGCCCGGCGCTCGACGCCGGTAGGCGGCGGACGCTACACTCCGGTACCGGCACGAGGCTGGAGCCGCGTTGGTAGCCGGGCTGTCTCGCTCGGCCGTTGCTGGGTGAAGTAGCACTGACTAATTGACTAATTGTGGAAGCGGCCCTCTCGGCTGTAACCGCGTCCGGGTGTTTCGTGAAAATTGTTTTCGTAGGTGGTGGCAACATGGCTGCGGCGTTGATCGGAGGCATGTTGCAGCAAGGCATCTCCGGGGCGAACCTGCGGGTGATCGACCTGTCTGCACCGGCGCGAGCCCGGATTGCAGAGTTGGGCATCACCGCCCACGCCCAGTGGGATGATCAAACGGCGGCTGATGTGGTTGTGTTTGCGGTCAAGCCGCAGAACATGAAGGACGCTGTCACCGGTGTTGGATCCCGGTGCGGCGAAGCATTGGTGATCAGTATTGCGGCCGGTATCCGCTGCGCCGACATTGCGCGCTGGCTGGGTGGTCACGACCGGATCGTACGTATCATGCCAAATACGCCGGCGCTGATTGGCGCAGGAGTCTCCGGCATTTATGCGACATCCGGTGTCGGTCCCGATGATCGGAAACTGGCCGAGAATATGATTGCCGCGACCGGCAAGAGCGTGTGGTTCGAGCACGAAACACAGCTTGACGCGGTCACGGCAGTCTCGGGTAGCGGTCCGGGCTATGTGTTCTACTTTATCGAGGCGCTTGAGGAAGCGGCGATAGAACTGGGGCTTGATCCGCAAGCGGCGCGCATGCTGGCGATTGAGACGTTCCGCGGGGCTGCGCAGCTGGCCGCCACTTCGGACGATGGTCCTGCCGAGCTGCGAGCCAAAGTGACCTCCAGGGGCGGAACAACACAAAGCGCGCTTTCCGCCATGGAATCCGTTAGTGTCAAGGCGCTTATTGTGCAAGCTGTCAAACGGGCCGCGACGCGAGCCCGCGAATTGGGCGACGAGTTCGGCGATGACTGATCAGGTGGCGACGAATCGGGCGGTGGCCGAACCACCCATAAACAGGATGGGAAAGCCGGGATGAGTCAGGGAATGGTTTTTTTGCTGGAGACTTTTGTAGGCCTCTTTGTGCTTGCCCTGTTGCTGCGTTTTTTTCTTCAGGCGGTGCGGGCCCCGGCGCGCAATCCGCTATCGAACTTCGTGGCTGCGTTGACGGATTTTGCGGTGCGGCCAGCGCGGCGAATGATCCCGGGGCTGTGGGGCTACGATTTGTCGAGCCTGGTCCTTGCCTGGCTCCTCCAGCTTGCATTGATGTCCGCCGTGTTATCGATCAAGGGTTATGATTTTTCCGCCCCGGCGGGTGCAGCGATCGTGGGACTGGTCTGCCTGGCAGGCGCTAACCTCCTGAAAACATCCGTTTACATTGTTCTTGTCGCGACCATCATCCAGGCCGTGCTGTCCTGGATCAATCCGTACAGCCCGGTGGCGCCCATGCTCAATGCAATGACGCGACCCTTTCTGGGGGTCTTTCGGCGTCGTATTCCTCCGATCGGTGGTGTCGATTTGGCGCCGTTTTTTGTGCTTGTGGTCTGTCAGCTCTTGCTGATGTGGCCGGTTGCCTATCTGGAAGCGGTGTTTGTGCGCATGTTGTAGGCGGTTTAATGCCTGTTTGGCGGTGCCTGGCCCGATCTGGCGCAGGTTGTACGAAACTTGCTCTTTGTGGTTTGTGAGATATTCCTCGTGAGCCCGGGCATGTTCTGCCACTCTCGAGTAGAGGTAGTAAAGCACGTTGATTTATTGGAGGGTTTTGCCGGAATTTAGCGAGATGTGATGAACGCAGGTCACGTCATTCGAACCCGGCGAGCGTCATTGAACAAGCGCCGGTGACACAATCGGCCCGCTAAAAAAGATTGGTCAGTTTGCAAAAATATGAAAACTGAACTCGAAATCCAGGTAGAGAATTACCAGAAATGGCGCGACGAACTGCGCGAGACAATCGAAGCCTACCAGGCGTGGCTCGAAGGGCATGGACATGCGGATATCCGTCGCAGCCTGCGGATTTACGATCTGGTTGAAAGTCTCAGAAACGATCGCATCATGCTTGCGTTTCTTGCCGAGTTCTCGCGTGGCAAGACCGAGTTGATCAACGCCATGTTCTTTTCGGGCTACCGGCAACGTCTGCTTCCGTCAGACATCGGACGCACGACCATGTGTCCGACCGAGATTTTCTACGACGCAGCCGAGGAGCCCTATATCCGCCTGCTCCCGATCGAGACGCGTAAAGGCGAAGATGGCATTGGCGCGCTGAAACACCGGCCGATCGAATGGGTGCAGATCCGGCTCGACGTCGACTCGCAGGAGGCGATGTCAGAGGCGATGTCAAAGCTGGCCGATGTCAAGACGGTCCCGATTGAGGAAGCCGACGCAATGGGTCTGCTTGACGATTCGGAGTTCCTCACGACGACGGTGATCAAGAAGGGCGAGGGGAAAGTCGAAATTCCCAGCTGGCGTCACGCCATGATCAACTTTCCACACCCGCTATTGAAAAGCGGGCTGGTGGTGCTGGACACGCCGGGCGTGAACGCACTTGGAACGGAACCGGAATTGACGCTTTCCATGATTCCCAGCGCACACGCGGTACTCTTCCTGCTTGCGCTGGATACGGGTGTCACCAAGTCGGATCTTAACGTCTGGCAACAATATGTCCGCGATTACGTCAGTCGCAGGGTGGCGGTACTGAACAAAGTGGATCTCGCCTGGGACGATCTCAAGAGCCAGGCTGAAATCGATGCCGGGATCGAGCGTCAACTCGACGAGACTGCGAAAACACTCGACATCCAGCGCGACCATGTTATTGCGCTTTCCGCTCAGAAAGCGTTGCTGGCCCGTATTCGTGAGGACGAAGAGCTACTCAAGAAAAGCGGAATCGAACAACTTGAACGCCTGATTGCCGATGAAATTATTCCGGAAAAACAACAAATTTTGCGCGCGGCCGTTTCACGCGAAGTCGGGGGTATGGTCGAGACGTCATTGCAGACGGTAATCACGCAACGTGACAGTGGGCGTACGGAATTGCTCGAGATGTCGAAGCTGTCCGGAAAGAATCGCGATCTTGCAAAGAATTTACTCACCAAGTTCGAACAAGACAAGAAGAAGTACGGCCACCACATGGAAAGCTTTACGGGGTCTTTGAAGACCGTCACCCGGCAGGGGCAGGTTCTGCTCAATCCGATGTCGGATGAACGTCTTGGCGAACTGCTTGCAAAGAGCTCCCAGGCGATGGAAGACAGTTGGACGACCGCGGGGTTGATGCGGTCCATGCAGGCCCTGTTCGAAACGTTTTCACAGCAGGCGGAAAAAATTCTAGCTTTCTCCGCCGAGACGAAGGGATTTGTTGAAAACGTCTATTCGCAATTTCACAAACAGTTCGGCTTCAAGCAAATTTCTCCGCCAGCGCTTAACCTGGAGCGTCACATTTTGCGAATGCATACCCTTCAGGAAAGAACCGAGGCGTTTTGCAAGAATCCTGCGAACGTACTGGGCCGGGAAAAGCGTTTTGTGATCCGGCGGTTTCATGCGGAACTGGTCGGTCAGGGAATGCAGTTGTTCCGTGATGTGCGCAACGATCTCGACGGTTGGTTGAAGGGGGCGCTCAATCCGTTATCCATGCAACTGCAGGAGCATCAGAAACTTCTTGAGGCCCGGGTCGAGAGCCTTCGCAAGATAGCCGGCGACGTTAACGCGCTCCAGGAGCGCGTGCGCTATTTGCAAAAACAACAGCAGCAGCTTTCCAGCCAGGTTGCGGATCTCACCCGTATTCGTGACACGCTTGTCGCCGAAGTGCCATCTTCTTCGGAAACACCCGACGCAGCAGCGGTCGCTGCCTGATCATGTCGTGCCAGCCATGGTTTCGCAGAGCAGCATCGCGAAACCGGGTTGTCACACCAGAATGATGTCGTACTGCTCCTGCGTGTAGACCGATTCGACCTGAAGGGAAATCGGCTTGCCGATGAATTCCTCCAGCATTGCAAGGCTTTGCGATTCTTCGTCGAGAAACATGTCTATGACTTTCTGTGATGCAAGGATCCGGAACTCCTGTGCCGCGAATTGGCGCGATTCGCGAAGAAGCTCTCTCAGAACCTGGTAACAGACCGTCTGTGGAGTTTTGACTTCGCCACGACCGTGGCACATCGGACACGGCTCACACAAAATATGCGCAAGTGATTCACGCGTTCGTTTGCGTGTCATCTCGACCAGGCCGAGTTGGCTGAAACCGCTGACCGTGACGCGGGTGCGATCCAGGGAAAGCGCTTTCTTGAACTCGGCGAGCACCGCTTCGCGATGGGTCTCGTTGTCCATGTCGATAAAGTCGACGATGATGATTCCGCCCAGATTTCGCAGCCGCAACTGTCGGGCGATTACCTGGGCGGCTTCCAGATTGGTCTTGAAAATTGTGTCGTCAAAATTACGGCCGCCAACGAATCCGCCAGTGTTGACGTCAACCGTAGTCAGCGCCTCTGTCTGATCCATGATCAGGTAGCCCCCCGATTTCAGGGAGACGCGGCGAGCCAGTGCCCGTTCGATTTCTTCTTCCACGCCGTATAACTCGAACAGTGGTCGGTCACTTGCGTAGTGATGCAATCGATCGGCAAATCGTTGCAGGTAACTGCCCGCGAACGACTTCATTTTCTGGAAGTTCTCGCGCGAGTCGACCAGGATACGTTCAAAATCTTCGTTTACAAAATCACGCATTACACGCAGGCTCAGATTCAGATCCTGGTACAGCAGTGCCGGTGCCCGAGCGTTTGACGCCTCCTCCTGGATGCTTCCCCAGAGCTTGCGCAGGTATTCGATATCGGCCGCCAGTTCATCATCACTGGCGGTTTCAGCCATGGTGCGAATGATGTAGCCACGGTCATCGGAGTCCTTCAGCAACTCCAGAAGTTTTTCCCGCAGCAAGGTACGCTCTGCTTCGTCACCGATGCGCTGTGAAATACCGATGTGCGATTCCTGGGGCAGATACACCAGTAGCCTGCCCGCGATGCTGATTTGCGTCGATAGGCGCGCGCCCTTGGTACCGATCGGATCCTTGATGACCTGCACCAGAAGTTTCTGCCCCTCATGCAAGGCCTTCTCGATCGGTTTGGGATCATCTGCGTTCTGGCGGTGACCCCAAAGATCGGCGACATGCAGAAAAGCCGCACGGTCAAGACCGATCTGGACAAATGCCGATTGCATGCCGGGCAGTACTCTGCTCACCTGGCCCAGATAAATATTGCCCACCAGTCCGCGGCTTGATTCGCGCTCTACGTGTAGTTCCTGAACAATGCCCTGCTGCAAAACGGCGACCCGGGTCTCCTGTGGGGTCAGATTGATGAGAATTTCACCGTTCACGTGGTGCGCAGTCCGAACGAGGCAAGCAGGCGCGCCGTGTCAAAAATGGGCAACCCAACGACGCCGCTGTAGCTGCCGGAAATGTGCTCGATAAAAATGCTGGCACGTCCCTGAATGCCGTAGGCGCCAGCCTTGTCGAATGGTTCGCCGGAGGCGACATAACGGCGAATCTCGTCGTCCTCCACTTCGCGAACGCGAACTTCGGTTGTTGAAAGTGCTTCCTCGAAACGATCGTTGTATTTGACGGCGACGGCAGTGTGCACGTAGTGGGTGGTTCCGGAGATCTGCTTGAGCATTGCCACCGCGTCTTCGCGGTCGGATGGTTTGCCAAGTATGCTGTCTCCTACGGCAACGGTCGTGTCCGCTGCGAGGACCGGATATCGCAAAAGTCTGCGCTGTTCCAGTCTAGCCCAGCCGGCTTCGGCTTTGAGGCGGGCGATTCGGCGGGCGTATTCCCCGGGATTTTCACCGGTATGCGGTGTTTCATCGAAATCGGCTTCCCGCCCGGGTCCCTCTCGCAGCAGCAGCATTTCAAAACTTACCCCCATCTGTTTGAGGATGTCCCGGCGCCTGGCGCTGCGCGAAGCAAGGTAGATATGTCTTTCGAGAAAAGCCACTTTATTCTCCGCCTTCAATAACGTCGGCTGGTCTTTTATTCCCGGTGGTAGGGGTGATTACGCATGATCGATGTTGCCCGGTAAAGCTGTTCGACAAGCACGACGCGTGCGAGCGCGTGCGGCATTGTCAGTTTAGAGAGCGAAAAAACGAGATTCGCACCTTCCTTGAGGCTCTCGTCCAGCCCATCTGCACCGCCGATCAGAAAACAGACGTCCCGGGCGTCAACCATCCAGTCCTGTATTTGAGCGGCTAACTGTGCCGTCGTAAGTGTTTTCCCGCGCTCGTCCAACGCTACTTTTACACCGTGAGATGGGATGGCGGCAACAATTCGATCCCGCTCGGTAACACGGGCCCGTATTCCCTGCGCCGCACCCTTGCCGGTGCGACCACCCGCCCGGATTTCTGTCAGCACCACCGGCATTTCACGCGGCATCCGCCGTGCATATTCCTCGAACCCGCTACTGATCCAGGCCGGAGGCCTGTGTCCGACGGCGATGATATGCAACTTCACGGGTGCAGTGGCCGCCCTCTGTTTCAGCCAGGCGAGCTGTGTTCTGCACTGCCTTCAGCGCGCATCATGGCGGATTTGGGCTGCGGCGTTTCTCCGCCCCACAGTTGTTCAAGATTGTAATAAGTTCGTACTGCCGGCTGCATAACGTGAACGATTACATCGCCCAGGTCGACCAGTACCCACTCACCGGAATTTTCCCCTTCGACCCCGAGTATCTGGCCGCCAAGTGCCTTGACCTTGTCCTGAAGGTTGTTTACCAGCGCGCGTGTCTGGCGAGTCGATTCCGCGCTCGCGACTATGATGAAATCGAACAGAGAGCTCATCTTCTGAACATCCAGAACCACAATATCTTCTGCCTTGATGTCTTCCAGCGCATCCACTGCGGCGCGGCATAGTGCTTCAGTTTGCATCTTGCTCCTTGTACAGTCCGTGCGCATCAATATACGCGATTACCGCGTCCGGGAGGAGATAGCGCAGACTCGCTCTTCTGCGTATCAAACTCCGTACTGCAGTTGCCGACACGTCCAGCGCCGTTAATTCATGTGTGAACAAGCTGCCGGCCGGAGCGCGTTGGAGCGCTACCGGGTTCGGTTCGAGTCGCCTTTCGTATTGTGCGCGCAAGGGTTCGGGCAGCGACAACGCAAGTTGTTCAAGTGGAAATCCCGGGCGTCTGGCGACGATGACGTGCGCGAGATCGAACAGATCTTCCCAGCGGTGCCAGGTTGTCAGGGTCGCGAAAGCGTCTGCGCCCATCAACAGGCAAAGCGGCTGCACGCCCGATTCGCTACGCATCTCGGCCAGCGTGTCGATGGTAAAACTCGGACCACTACGGCTGAGCTCACGTGCATCCACCACGAACCCGGGATTGCCCTCGATCGCCAACCGGATCATTGCGAGGCGATGCTCGGGCGAGGCGGCGGGCTCGCCCCGGTGCGGCGGCACAGCGGCGGGAATTATCCTTACCTGTTGAAGATCGAAGGCTTCGGCAATCTCTTCGGCGAGACGCAGGTGCGCGAAATGGATCGGATCGAACGTGCCCCCGAACAGGCCGATGGCGGTCGCGGAGCTCAACTCTGGCGCCGCGACCGCGCCGCGCAGGCGTTACGCCTTGCGACAATTGATTCGTACGAACTGGCGGAGCGCTGGCGCGGACGGATCACGGAGATGCGAACTGCTTCTATAGCAGCACCCTGCGAATGTCGCTGAGTACGGCATTCAGATAGGTGATGAATCGCGCACCTTCGGCACCGTCGATGACGCGGTGATCATAGGATAGTGACAGTGGCAGCATCAGCCGTGGCTCAAAATTCTTGCCATCCCATACCGGCTTCATGACCGAGCGTGATACGCCAAGTATCGCGACC
>Ga0307378_10008847_pt1 | contig 13297 bp, 19 predicted proteins | sample UN1MG_FD_202238 | JGI IMG/M metagenome (GOLD analysis project Ga0307378, IMG submission 202238) | Soil microbial communities from Risofladan, Vaasa, Finland - UN-1 | ecosystem: Environmental > Terrestrial > Soil > Coastal area > Acid sulfate soil | place: Finland: Risofladan, Vaasa | collected... | reverse complement strand
TTGATGATAAGTCTGAGTTTTTCATCTCTAATTTTAGGATAAAGTAAATCACGAACATATAGATGATAATGGTCTTCATTTCTTTGAATGGTTTGCCCAAAACCAACACCAACACTTCCATGATTATTATGGTAATCAAGTTTACGATTTTGTATTATATCAAATGGTGTTGTAACCATCGCATTTGCATTATAATAAACTTTGGGTTCAAATCCTATTTTACGTAAGGCATTTCCTTCTTTTAATATCCCTGTTGGACTTACCGTACAGAATTCTGACCAATATGTTGAAGCACCACGAAGTGTTCCCGAACCAAAATTAGAAAAAACATGACGTTTATTATTAATAACAACAGTATTATGTGATATAGTACCATTAGAAATGTATGAATGTGTATTTGGCATTGTAACATCATAAACATCTTCAATTCCAAATTGAATCAATATTTCATTAATATCAACAAATCTATATTTTTCAATAAGATTAATTAGATTAAAATACTCCGAATTCAATTTATCTTTGTTTGATAATATAAATTCAGACCTAATAGTATTACTTATTCTACCTCTACGATTAATATCTTTCAAAAATTTTTTCTTAAATAAGGTAGGAATTTTAATTAACTCACCAACACAATTTTTATTTGTTGACTTATTTTTTTTTAATTTGATTAATTGGTTTAATCTATCATTATTATACTTTGAAATAAAACCGATTTTATTTTGAAATAGTATAATATCATCAAATGATGATATTTCAATATTATATATTGTTAAATATTTTTTTCTTTTATAAATAGTTAATTTTGAATGAATACCGTTTAAATATAAGATTTGTTGCATTTCCCGTGAAAGATATTTTGACGTATTACAAAATTTAATTCTACCAAAATTACCATGAAAGCTAATTGACCCATCAGTATCAAAAAGTCCTCTTAAATATGATATCATTATTTCTTTAGTTCCTTCTAAAACAAATTTTGGTGTTCTTTTATTGACACCTTTTTCTAAATAACATCCTAATTTTTCTAATATATTTAAAAAATCTGTCGAATATATATTCAGATTTAAACATGATTTACATGAGCGATGTTGTTCAATATTATTATTAATATTCATTTCATTTAAATATTTAGTAACATTATCTAAAACATCTATTTGTTTTTTATGAAAAATTAGTCGAATACCTTTCTTTGTAAACATACCATCCCCATTCACTAAACCCATTAATTCTGCAACATTAATAAAATTAATTTTATTAATGTCAATTTTTATTTTATTAAGGATATAATCAGTTTCATCATTAATATTAGATAAATCAAATGTTTCGTTCCCACAATACAAATCATACTTTTTGGGGAATATGAATTGATGAATTTCTTTGTTTAAATCAACACTTTTAACCCACTCACATATCATCTTTAAAGAATTCCAAACATAATATTTATGATTTTGAGTACATTTTAATTCAACACCATTTGATAAAATAATTTTATTAATGGTTTTATTTTTTTCTGTAAATAAAAGCAATGTATTTTCGATTAATAAATTTTTATTAAATAATCCATATGAATTTAATGTGTTTGTTTCATTCCCAACAATATCACCAAGGTATTTTAATCCGTCAATTGTTGTAATTAAAGTATCTTTAGTTTGACAATGACCCACCTGATGACCACCATTGAATTTTACAACTAAGGGATTTCTTGTTACACTACAGAGATAATTAACAAAAGAACCCTTACCTTCATCACCAAAACCTAAACCCACTACGATTGATATTCTCATTTTAATTGCTTTTTAATATTGAATCTAAAATAAATAATGATATGCTTGTACCTGTAATTCCACCCAAAATATATACAATTCTATCAAACCAATTAGAAACTGCTAAATCCTTAACATTGAGTGTCCACATAGTGGAAATACCTGCACTTAAACAAATTGCAGCAACATACATTTCATGTGAAATCAAATATATATTACTTGTTGTAAACAAAACAATTAATGCTGCTCTAAGAAAAATAAAGAGCCTTGATAAATATAATTTCCTTATCGCATTTTTTTGATATACAATATCCATTATTGATTTTCAATTAAATCATATCCCCAATTACATAATAATTCTCGAACAACGCTCCATTCACCATTGAACGCCAAAGCATTGATTGTTGCTTGTGGTGCGTTACTTTGAAAAGTAATAGTAACATTATATACGTTCTTCTAACATAATGTAATTATACGAAAAAAAAATTGATTTGTTACAAAAAAGGGAACTAATTTTCATCAGTTCCCTTTTAACACATATAAAATAAAAATATTTATAATTCAATCACTCCATCATCAGTTGCTGCAACAATAGAACCCTTAACTACAGTAGCTAATGCTTGGGTAACAATACCAGCAGTTTTTGAGTCAAACTTACTTGTCACTTTATCGATATCAACACCGTGTTGAATTGCAATTAATGTTGCTATTGTTGCACAAATTGAATGATAATCATTCAAAACAATCAAACGTTCACCAAGCATATTATTCCAATAACCCAAAACAGTAGGGTCATCTCTGTAGCTGGCTTCATTCACATGAATGTGATAAACATTATACATTCTTTGAGCTTCTTCGAGAAGTTGTTTATCAGTAACATCTTCACCCTGTAAATAACCAAACATTTCTTTCAGTTTATCGGCAGTTACAGTATCCCAACTAGATTCATCACCAATTGTAAATAAGAAACCTTTTTCATTACGTTTTTCGAAACAATCGATACTAGTATGACGACCAGCAACAAGCCATGCAAGAAGATAAGATTCTCTATCTTGTGCACCACCACCTCTTTGAAGAGCGACACCAGTTAACCACTTATCAAGTTCTTCTGTACCTGATTCGAATTGACCAATTTGAATCGGAGCTTTTACCCATGTAAGATGGTCATTAATTGCACCAAAAAGAATTTGAGGGTCTGGAACACCATTATCAATAATTGTATTCATAAGAGTAGGAAGTTCATTTTTCACAATGTCTTCTGGGATTCTTCCCATACTTCCTGTATCATCAAGAAATACCATTATTGCAAGAGATTCAGGATGTTTATCACTGTCACGTGATTCTCTTACACTGATATCCTTGGGGAGCATATCATCCTTTGCTGACTTTGAAAATATATCATCAGCACTTTTATGTGCATAACCTTTACTTGTTGACAAGTTAGTATATGCATCATCTGACCAATTACTGTATCCCATAATTACTCAGCTTTTTCGTCAATAGTTTCAGTATCTTCAGTTGTTTCTTCAACAACTTCTTTTACTGCTTCCTCAACAGATTCTGTTGATTCATCCATTTCATTTGCCATCTCTTCGAGAGACGTGGCATCGTTTAATTCATTTTCACTAAAACCCATAATTTCTCAAATTTTTATTAATATTAATTATAAAATGTTATTCAGAATGCAATAATACAAAAAATAATTAATATTATCACAAATCTAAAAGAAAAAATTTTTTCTTAAAATTTTTTGCAAGCAATTCTCTATATTTTTCATAATCCTCAACTTCATTTTGATGTTTAGTTAAAAGAAAGTTTAATACTTCTTGATTAATATCAGAACTACGTTTTAATTTAGTACCTGCTGCTGACCTATCACCTAACAAATACAGTGCAATTTTCTTCGAAAGTTCCAAATCAATATCCTGAGTAGCAATTTTTTTTAAAAAAAGATTGGTAGGATACCACATTTTATATCTTGCACTAATAGTTTCGGCTTTCTGGTCTAAATGAGTCATATGATAGAAAGATGTGAGTATAATGCCGTGAGTCTCAGGCACTACGAACACTGTTGTTGGATTCATTCCCATATGAGAGTAACCTATCTTTCTAAACCACAAAGAAATCTCGAACATTCTACTAAAGAGCCAGTTAACATGAACTTGCGGTAATTCCTCACCTGTAAGCGGAACTGAACGGTCTTTCAAATTTATTGTAAGTTTATTATTTTCAAGCACCATATTCTCTGGCAAATATCTATGAAAACCAATTGACGATTTGTCAGTCTTTGACTTCAAAATATTGTAGTTTTTGACAGACTTTTGTATTAGTTTACGATTACTATCATTAACCTGATAAATAATTTGTTTTTCAAAAACTTGAAAATCTCCTGTTTCATCAGTATATTTTACACCGTTTTCCAGAATAGACTTATAGTTATTCATAATTGCCATAGCTTCACCAGCTTTTGGGTGTTTGCATATGTCAGGATATATTAGAACACTATATTTCTTATATGTAGTTTTCCAATCACCATTGAAAATATCTTTGGGTTTCTTAGATTTTAATAATTTCTCAATTAATTCATTGTCTGTCATATTTATACTTTATATTTTAAGAATCTTTTTATTTTCCAACAAATATTTGGTGTTAACCCAACATATCGGTCTACGTGAAAGAAATTGTGTTGTTGCCATAACAATATATCACTATCATCATCAAGAATTACATAATTATTAAATTGATGATATGGCAGACCAAACCATTTTTCTGAAAATTCTTTTAACCATTGATGGATTTCTACGCCTCTAACCCTACAATCACTATGTCCTGTTTTATCAATAATTGTAAAGGTCGCTCCACAATATTGAAAAATTCTATTAAGCGTTAGAACATCCCAACTACCTCTCATACTAGCACTAAGAACAACTGCTGAATTTGTTTCGGCACATAGTTCATTTAAGAGTTCCATACTATCTATATCTATCTGACTCTTATAGTATTCAAGCCTTCCAATCTCTTTCTTTTTTACGAGCTTTTTTAGTAGTTTCTTTACTGTTTTATATAAAGGAATTTTATTATATTGTTGTAAATGTTTAAAATTCCTCTCATAAAACAATTGATTATTCAATACACCATCAACGTCCAAAAAAATAATATTTTGGGGTGGATTTAAAATTTTTATATCAATCGGAAGATTATTTTCCATATTTTAATTCTCTCTCAATCGCAGCAAGATTTCTTTTGGCATTCCTTAAACTATATTCTTCATTACGAATTTTTCTTTCAAGTTCACCTGCTGCTTCAATTAATATTTTACGGAACTTCGGGTCTGATGATTTAATAATTTGTTCATCTTCATAATGCTCAGTCATCCATTTTGGAAGTTCCATGTGAATACCATCACCAACATCATTACCATAAACACCAGTACGACCAGCCATTTTAAATAAACTACCATCTTTTATTAGGTATCGAACAGGATATGATTGATATAAATTCAGTTCTTCTTGTTCAACTCTTAATTCTCTTTCATTAAATGTTTCGATAGTAACAACACCACAATAACCTTCAAACATTAATGATAATTCATTCTTGAAAGCATCAAGTTCTTCCTGATTGTCGAAATAAAAATTGTTGGATAGTTCCCATTCGGAATCCAACATACCCACACTAGAATCTCCCTTTAATATAACATGAAATCCACTGACCTCAATAACTTCATTAATTTTTTTTAATAATTTTTCTACATTTTCCATATCTGAATTTAAATTTTCCATGTTTTTTTCGAATTATACGATGATGTATTATGAATTGTTACACTTTTTTTTCTTTTTCTACTAAAGGAATTCCAGCACACATTCTAAGAGTATTAATAATTCTCAACCGTTGTGCATCATTTAATCCAAGAAACAATACTTCAAGATTTTTAATTGCTTTCTTGAAATTTCTCTTATTTTTTCTCATAATATGTCGAGCACCTTCAATATAACAATCAATTGGAACTTCTTGTGTTAGAGGTTCACCTTCAACATTTTCTTTATAATGTTTGATTGCTGCTTTCTTAATTTGTTTTTCGTTCATAGTGCAAATATAAATAATTTTCCACAAATATTGTAACATATTTAAAAAATATTTGTATTTTTGTAGAATAAAAAAATAAAAATGAAAAGAAATATATATTATAAAATAGTTTTATTTATTATGATGGTAGTGTTTCCATCAGCAATGATAAATCGTAATGAACCTGTTTTAAATAAAGAATTTCCTATTGCTAATCCTCTTTATAATAATGTTTGGGGTACTATTTATCATGCTGAAGAAAGACAATGTGATGATTCACCATTTAAAACTGGTGATGGTTCAAGAATCAATCCTTATAATGCTAGTGAACATAGATGGATTGCTATTAGTCAGGAAATGTTAGATTGTGAATACAGGGTAGGTTTATTAAACGATAATACTTCTCCACTATATAAAGGTAAAATTGAATATGGTGATACTATTTGGATTGATAGTCCTTATCCAGAAATTAATGGTTGGTGGATTGTTCATGATACAAAAAATAAAAGGTATAGGAATACTATTGACTTCCTTCAAACTAAAGATGATGGTAGTCTCTATAATAATAATCCTAAATGGTGTGGTAGATTCAATAACATTAAAATTTACAATACAAGTGATGCCAAACTTTTGGGTTTAAATGGAAGAGCATGATAGATATTGAGAAAGATTTAAAAAGAATTAGCGATTTCGCCAGAGCAGCACATGATGCTGCCAACTGTAAGTATAATGGTAAAAACTATTATACACATATTAAAATGGTTGAAGACGGAATTGATAAATATAACACCGTGTTTATGTTATATAAAGACTATTTAACTGCACGTACTGCTAGTAGTTTGCACGATACAATTGAAGATACTCCATTAAACTTTAATGATATTAAATTAAGTTTTAATGATATTAAGGTAATATCAATTAAACGTGTAGCACAAGTTGTATTAGCAGTTACCGATATTCAAGATGAAAATCGATTATTGCGCCACCTTTCCACAATGAATAAGACTGTGAAGGATTATATCGCAATTATTGTTAAGATGGCTGATATGCGTGCTAATGGTAAATATAGTAAAGAGAACGGCAGTTCAATGTATAAAAAATATGTTGCGGAATATGAATATCGCAGACCTATTTTCAAAATGGCATTGAAATGGTATGATAAACACTTCGACCAAGAGATTCTTAATGAGTTCTGGACAGAACTTGACGAGATTCATGGATATAAACATAAATGTTTATGTGGATAAAGTAAGCATTATGCTTGCTTTTTTCATTTTAAAATATTAGTTTTACATAAAATTTTAAATAAAAACATTATATGAAATATACAGATATTATGCTCGACCTCGAAACAATGGGCAAACAAAGCAACTCAGCACTCGTTTCAATAGGTGCTGTCGAATTCAATCTTGAAACAGGCGAAACTGGACGTGAATTTTATAAAGTTGTTGACTTACAGTCTTGTTTGGATATTGGACTTAAAGTTCAAGCCAGTACTATTTATTGGTGGTTGCAACAAACTGAAGCAGCACGAAAAAGAATTTGTGAAAAAAGTGAAGACATCCAAAGCGTTTTAGTTGCATTTAATACTTGGATGTTAGACTGTGTTGATAATGTAAAGATTTGGGGGAACGGTGCACGTTTTGATATCGGTCTTCTTGAAGACGCATATGTTGCATGTCAATTCAAAACCCCTTGGTACTTCAGGTCTGAAATGGATGTGAGAACACTTGTAGCATTCAAGCCAGAAATCAAAGCAAACTATTCCTTTACAGGGGTTATGCATGACCCAATTGATGATTGTAAACACCAAATCAAATATTGTGTTGAAACATGGAGAGTAATAAATTTAAAACAAAAATAATTATGGTAAAGAATTTAACAACAGAAGAGTTTAAAGAATTAGTGTTTGACTACACACAAAACAAAGAATGGTTATTTAAAGGTAAGAAACCTGCAATTATAGATTTTTTTGCTTTATGGTGCAATCCATGTAAGACGATTGCACCTATCCTAGAAGAACTTGATATGGAATATAGTGAAATTGATTTTTATAAAGTAAATACGGAAAATGAAAACGAATTAGCAGCTACCTTTGGAATACAAAGTATTCCTTCAATTCTTTTCATACCCCTTAACGCACCACCACAAATGGCAATGGGTGCATTACCTAAAGATACGTTCATAAAAGCAATTAATGAAATAATTTTAGGTAAAGAAAAAATAATTGATGATGTTCCTGAAGGTTTGGTTCAACCAGAACAAGAAGAAACTTCTATAGAACAAGAAATAATGGAAAAACCTGCTCCTAAAAGAAAAACAAGAAAGAAACCAGTAGAGAAAAAAGAAAAATAAATTAGTTATAGGGCGATTATTAAATAGTGAAAAGGTGAAGGCAAAAGTTTTCACCTTTTTTGTAACATATTGTTTTGTTTTTCGTATAATTACAAAAAAATATATTATGGCGAAAAAAAACATAAAACTTTCAGAAGAAAAACAAAAAGAATATCTGTTAAGTTTAGGAATAAAAAATTTTGAAGAAAAAATTGCTAACGGAATTCTACTTGCTCCACCTAAAAGGCGTTTATTTAAAATTGATGAGCGTATACAATATGGTGCAATGAAAGAAGTATATATTCGTGAAAAATTTGCAGATGGTAAATATTACCGTATTGAATGTATTAATGTTAAGCGTGAACGAGATAAACCCGCACAAAATGAAGAACAAATAGTTTCTTGGCATTCTCTATTCCCTTATATTAATAAAGAAACATGTTTTCGTCAGGAAGAAAAATATTATATTCGCATGCTTAATTCTGGAATCGAATCATTATTATATATGGTTTATAATGCTGGTGTTGATTTTGATGCTGATTATCAACGTGGACACGTATGGAAACAGAAGGATAAGGTTGATTTAATTGATAGTATATTCAATAATATTGATATTGGTAAATTCGTTTTCGTTCAACGTGATTTTGGTGTTAAAGGTAAGTTATATGAAGTTCTTGACGGAAAACAAAGAATTACAGCATTATGTGAATTCTACGAAGACAAGTTTAAATACAAGGGTTTTTATTATTCCGAACTATCTAATCACGATAGAAATAAATTCGAAAATCACAGTATTGCTTATGGATATTTGGAAAATCCAAATAAAGAAGCTATCTTTGAAACCTTTATTAAGTTAAATACTTGTGGAAAGCCTATGGCAAGTAAACATATTGAATATGTGAAACAATTATTGAAGGAACTTTAATATGAAATTTTAATTATTATAATAAATTATTTTATGATGAAAAACGAAAAATTAGAATTATTGTTAAACAAGGTGGTCGAATACAACGACCCCAAAGCTTACAAAGGTAAGGGTTGTCATTTTAAGGCATTTCTTTACAAGTACAAGAACAAAGAAGGTCACTATTTTAAGCTTATTGAGGTTATGGCAGGTAGTGACTTAGCTTTTGATGATATTATTCCTTTAAAAAAAGGGGATGAGAAATTCCTTATTGTTGCCGACAAACCTAAACTCATGCGAGTTAGTCGGAAATCATGGCATTATAGGTTAATGAAGTATGTTTTACAAAGCAATACCCCAACACCTAAAAATATGCAAAACGGTTGTCCATATTTCTGGTTACTGATTTTTTCAATACTTGCAGTATCATTTAAGCTGCTCTTTTTGGCAGTTAAGTGGGTTATCCTACTTATCCCCAAAGGATTATATTGGGTATTAGGACAATTAGTAAATGATTGGATAGCGAGTCTTGATGATGAAGCTGCTTATGATTTATATTGGGATAGTGGTAATTCTAAGATGCCTAAAACAGCTAAAATATTTTTCAAGAATAGTGATGATAAATTCTTTAATTTCTTTTTAAGTAGGAAACATAAGGACGTTAAGGTTAGTGACGAAGATTTCATGAAGAAACGTGATGAAATCAGATTAAAATGGGAAGTATGGCAGAAGGAACTTAATGAAAAACGTCAAACTCAACGTGCAATTGATGCCGAGAATAGAGCTAAACGAGCAGTAATACGTAGGGAACAAGATAGATTACGTGAAATTTCAAGACAGAAATGGGAAGCCAGAATGAAGCCTGTTTACGATGGTTTTAATAGTATTGGTGCTTGGTTAGTTAAAACATTTACTGTTGAAAGAGGTCGCATAAATATGATTGTGAAAAGAACTAAACAATTTATTGGTTTAATTGCTACTCTTTGTGTTCTTCTATTTACATTTTTCGTAGTAACATTGTTAGCGCAAGGAATTATGATAGTTGTCGATGCACTAATTGTAGGTTGGATGTATATTGTAATAGTTTTATGTTTACTTGCAGCAGTTGGAATCATTTTTTTAATCTATATTCTGATTTCAAGTTGGTTACAGAAGGTAGTTAATAAATATAAACGTGGTAGAAAAGTATGGTATATTGAACCACTTATTTATCTTATTTGGTATCCTGTGAAATATATTACAATATCAATAGCATTCCTTGTTGTAAAAATAATTTTCATACCAATTAAATTTATCTTCTATACATTAATTTTCAAGTATTTCTTAAAGCCAATTGGTATTTTCATTGTAAAAGTAGTTGTTGGGCTTGTTAAAGGTATTGGAAGTAGTTCTGGAATCTTTGGTGAATACTTCGGTGCAAGTTATAGTGATTACTGCCCCGGGCTTGAATGGTGTGATTTCGAAGAAGAATAATTATTTATTAATAACATTAAAAGCAAAATATCATGAATGATTTAGTAATTTTTTTAATAACAATGATTTTAGTTTCGTTCATATCGCTGTGTTTCTTTAAGAAGAAATTCTGGGAAAACAGGTTTATAGTATTATTAATTGGTGGTGGAGTGGCACTTGTTGCCACCCTCACCGTTAATTTCAGTACTCGAAGTGGTTTAGAAACTAAATATACTCCAAAATGGACAAAGCAACTTCAAGTAATAGCACTTAATGATACTACTGTTGATAGTTGTGGTGTAACCCTCTGGAGGAATTTAGATTTTAAATCACATATTTTTAATACTGATGATTCTACAGGAGTTAAACATTTCTCTCGTTTCTTATTTTACATATATGATGGGGAAGTTAATGTTGGTTTATCGCAAAATAATGAATTAAACGAATATTTACTGGAAGATGTTTATTTTGCTTTAAGCGATAATGATAGTATTGGATATGTCTCAAAACTGAAACAAAATTATGTTTCAGATAATATGTGGATTAATGAATTAAGTTTGCCGAGAATTCAGACAGTTTTTTGTCTTTACTTACCGCCTTCTGATTATGCATTAGTCCCTGATTCATTAATGAGAAAACTACCTGTTTAAAACAAAAACATGAAAACAAATCTAGCAAAAATTCTTTGGAAAAAAGAGGTTAAGCACTGGAAACGTATGGTGACGTTATTCAAACGAATAAAAAATTGGTTCATTAAATTAACCTTCGGACTTTTATTCGCTCTATTATTAATTGCTATTCATTATTGTTTCGTATTAATGAGTACATTCTGGGAATCATTCCTCTGGGTGGTAGCACGAAAACAATTCAAAGCCAATATTCAAAGAATGGCATTAACAATATAATTATGTCGTATTTTATTTGTGATGTAGAATCAGATGATCCATATATGCCAGAATATTCAATAGTTTGCTTCGCAGCAATTGTAGTTGAACCATCAATGTCAAAAATTTTTTACGGAAAAATGAAACCAATATCAGAAAATTGGAATCCAAATGCTTTAGCAATAAGTGGTTTTAGTCGTGAAGAACATTTAACTTTTAATGAACCAGAAAAAGTTATGAAAAAATTTGCTGAGTGGTTAAAAATAAATTCAAAGGGTTCACCTATCGGTATATCAGATAATAATGGGTATGATTTTGGTGTGTGTCTTAATTATTATTTTCATAGGTTTTATGGTTCAAATCCTTTTGGATGGTCTTCTCGTAGAATTGGGGATTTATTCTGTGGTGCAGAAGCCAATATGTGGTATAGATGGAAAAACATAGAGATTCTGCAAAATATCCCCATAATCATAATCCAGTTTCAGATGCTCTTTCTAATGCAAGTGCTTTACTTTATTTATCCGAAACATATAATATTAGATTATTTTAATTTATATAGATTAAAAAAATGATATTTCTTTTAAGAAATAATTTAAATTATGATTATTTTTTATAAATTTTAAAAATCGACACCAAATAAAATGGGAAATCTTAAAGATATTTATTTCATATTTCCAGTTATGTTATATTATGCATTGGAAGCATTAATTGTCGGATTATTTATCGCCATATTATGGAAATTAGTGTTAGAGCATTTATTCGGACATCTTGGTTATATCCAAATAGTTTCAATTTACTGGATAATTAAAATGTTAATGTTTAACGTATTTAATCTAATAAACGGTCTTAATTCTAATAACCAAACAGAAGAGGACAATAATGAACCTGAAGAATGAGATATATTAAATCATCCCCAAGAGTAACAGTCAAATTTGTTGACAGCGATACTGAAGATATTATTTTTGAAGTAAAAGATAGGACATGGATGAATGTCGGTGAACTCCTTAACGATGCTGCTGTTGATAGTATCATGAAGCATGAATTCAAAGGTAAATATCCTAAAAATCTTATGGTGTTAGCTGTAGCTGAATTCGAATTGAAATAATTAAGTGTTTTTGTAACATTTTTTATTGATTTTCGTATAATCAGTACATTAACAGGTAATATTATGAAAAAAATAATTGGATTATTTACGATTTTGTTGATTACAACGAGTGTTTTCGGACAGATAAACATACGTGATTTTTCATATATTGAACGTACTACAAGTGGTACTATTACCTTTGCAGATAGGATTGGTAGTGATACAGATTACGACAACATTCCTTATGTGAATTTCATAGTAAGAGATACTACTAAAACATATGATGGAGAAAATGTCATAGCATATCTCTACATATTAGCATATGAACCAAATTATCGATGTTATGAAAATACAATGAGAAATGTTTATCTCTATTGTAGGGTCATATTAGATAAAACGAATGATGATGTCAGGTCAGATATAACGAATAATTGGGTTCGAGTATCTGATGTTGTTATGACAAACTATTTCAAAGATTCCAATAATTATAGAGATATTGATTTTTTCAAATTTGATAATAAAAGACATAACAGCAGTAGTAGTCATGTTGATTTTGACGGAAATGTTGTAATATTTACAGTTAATATTCACACCATGAAAGATGGCAGGATGACTATTACTACCGAAAGATTCGAATTAACATGTAATAAGCGTACATTTGATGGTAATTTCTATATAACGACAAATAGAACTTTAAAATGATAAAAACCTCACCATATTCTAATACAAAAGGGAGCGAGAAGTTTAAAGACTTTCTCGCTCTTTCTTTCACTCTCGATATGTTATATCCAATATTCAATGAGAAGTCAAC
>Ga0307378_10008846_pt1 | contig 13298 bp, 11 predicted proteins | sample UN1MG_FD_202238 | JGI IMG/M metagenome (GOLD analysis project Ga0307378, IMG submission 202238) | Soil microbial communities from Risofladan, Vaasa, Finland - UN-1 | ecosystem: Environmental > Terrestrial > Soil > Coastal area > Acid sulfate soil | place: Finland: Risofladan, Vaasa | collected... | reverse complement strand
TCGCGGAGAATCGTCGGTACGTCGTATCTCACATCGCCCTGGTCCACGTCGATGTATTCAGTGAGGCCGCCCAGTTCCCAGTCCGTTGATGCCACACTGTAGGTACGATTCCCGTCGAGCGGTTCGTCTCCTACCAGAACCTCCACCACCTGCTCCTCGGGATCCCCGTAGGGATCGTAGGTGACTTTGAGCCCCGACACCTGAAGGATCCCCTGGGGGTTGCCGCGCATGGGAGATGGACGGTCCTGCGCTACTTCGGGACGGAGTCCATGGTTTAGAGCGCTCAGTATCTGCAAACCGGTCAGCTCGGCACGACCAGGGTTGGCGGTGGACGACGTGGCTCTGCAAAGATCGCCGAAGGTGATGGGGCCTTCTCGTATAGCCTCATCCAGCATCCCGGTGACGACGAAGGCCACTTCCGTCTCCATGCGCTCTCTCAGCACGTCGGCCAGGAAGTTGCCGAGGGCGCATTCCTGGAAGTAGTTGACGTCAAGGAAGGCGGTGGTCTGACCGACGAAGCGACCCAGCAGCTTCTGCACCTCCTGCACCTGTGACTGAATGGCCTCCACGACCTTCTTGTCGGCTTGGGACGTCTCGGCCGGCAGCACACGTGCCCGGCGGCTCGAGATCCCACCGGAGGCGTTGTCTACCTCCAGGTCGATCTGACCCAGGTGTCCTCCGTAGCAGCCAGCCTGGGTGATGAGTGTCCCATTGAGTAGAAGGGGCTCCTCCAGCAGGGTGTGCGAGTGCCCACCGACGATGAGATCGATGCCGTCCACTGACTCTGCCAGGGCCTTGTCATCGTCCAGCCCCAGGTGCGACAACACGGAAATGATCGTGGCTCCGTGCTCCCGCAGGTGGTTGGCTAGCTCCGTCAAAATGGGCGCCGGGGCGTAGCTGCGAGCACCGAACAACGAGTAGACACCGGACGGGGCAGTAAGCCCCACCACACCTAGTTTCGCTGGGCCGAGGTCCCACAGTCGATACGGCACCACTCCCTCCACCAGGTGGCCCGTGTCGGACCAGACGAGGTTCGCGGCCATCATGGGGTAGGAGGCGATCTTCGCTACCTGAGCCAGGTTCTCCGGGCCGTAGGTGACGCCGAGCGAATTGCCTACCGCCGCCGCGTCGTAGCCCACGGCGCTCATGATCGCTGCTATCGCTGCGCCCTTGGTGACATCGCTTTCCAGGAGGATGCGATCCTCTGCGTCGCCCGCGTCCCACAGCAGCACGTGGCCCCCTCGACTGGCCACTTCCCTGCGGGTTCGCTTCACCATGGCGCTCAGGAATGGCAGTTGCTCGATGCGCCCGTGCAGATCGTTGGTGTGGAGTATGGTCAACTGGGTGGTGCCTGAGGTCATGCCCTGATCTGTGTTGTCCTAGTCTTCCGACAGGTTCAAGACGGCCATGAACGCTTCTTGAGGGATGTTCACCTGGCCTATCCTTTTCATTCTCCTCTTTCCGGCCTTCTGCTTCTCAAGCAGCTTGCGTTTGCGGGTCACGTCACCGCCATAGCACTTGGACAGCACGTTCTTGCGCAGCGCCTTCACCGTCTCGCGAGCGATGACGTGGCTTCCCACGGCGGCCTGAATGGGCACGGCAAAGAGCTGCCGGGGGATCACCTCTTTGAGTTTCTTCACCAGTGCGCTGCCTTTGCCGTAGGCCTGGTCCCTGTGTGCGATGAGCGAAAGCGCATCCACGGCCTGACTGTTCACCAGCACGTCGAGCTTGACCAGGTCCCCAGGCCGGTAGCCGGACAGGACATAGTCGAGAGAGGCGTATCCTCTGGTGCGAGATTTCAACTGATCGTAGAACTGCACGATCATCTCAGCCAGAGGCATCTGATAGGTGAGCAGCACCCGCTTAGGGTCCAGGTACTCCATGGACTCGTATTCGCCTCGCCGGGAAGTGACCAGCTCCATGATGGGGCCGATGTAGTCGTCGGGGCTGAAGACGCTGATCTTGACCCATGGTTCATCGATAGACTCGATGTCCATCGGTGCTGGGAGGTCAGCGGGGCGGTCGACTTCAATCAGTTCGCCGTCTTTGGTGAGAACGTGGTATTCCACGCTGGGTGCAGTAGCCAGGAGGTTCAGGCCGTATTCCCTCTCCAGCCGTTCCTGGACTATCTCCATGTGGAAGAGTCCCAGGAACCCGCAGCGAAAGCCGAAGCCCATGGCCTGGGAGTCCTCCGGTTGGTACGCGAGCGAAGCGTCGTTGAGGTGCAGCTTGTCCAGAGCATCACATAACAGGTGATAGTCTTCAGCGTCCGCGGGATAGAGGCCGGCGAAGACCATCGGCTTTATGGGCCGGTACCCGGGGAGCGGTTCCTGGGCGGAGTCTGTGGCTGTAGTGATCGTATCGCCCACGGAGCAATCCCGGACGTTCTTCAGGCCGGTGGCGATGTATCCCACTTCGGCGGTGGTGAGCTCAGCTACGGGTTTCATGCCTGGTGTGAACACGCCGATCTCCAGGGGTTCGAAGGTCCTCCCGTTTGACATAAGCTTGAGTCGCTCGTCAGCGTTCAGCTCTCCGTCCACGATCCTTATGTAGGCCACCACACCCTTGTACGGGTCGTAGTGGGAGTCGAAGATGAGAGCGCGCAGGGGGTCCTCAGGGCGCCCCTTGGGCGCCGGGATAGCCCTGACGATGGCCTCCAAGACGCCCTTGGTCCCCACCCCTTCTCGGGCCGATGTCTGCAGCACCTCCTCCGCCGGGATCCCCAGCAGCTCCTGCAGTTGGTGCGCCACCTCCTCCGGGCGAGCTCTTTTCATGTCGATCTTGTTGGCCACCGGGACAATGGCCAGGTCGTGCTCCAGGGCCAGGTAGAGGTTGGCCAGGGTCTGCGCTTCCACCCCCTGGGTGGCATCCACCACCAGGATGGCACCCTCGCAGGCGGCGAGGGCTCGGGATACCTCGTAGGTGAAATCCACGTGGCCGGGCGTGTCGATGAGGTTGAGTTCGTACTCTTGTCCATCGTCGGCCTGGTACCGCATGCGGACGGCGGAGGACTTGATGGTGACGCCCTTCTCCCGCTCCAGGTCCATCTGGTCGAGGACCTGATCGGCCATCTCCCGGGGGGAGATAGTGCCCGTGTACTCCAATAGGCGGTCCGCCAGAGTGGACTTGCCGTGATCGATGTGAGCGATGATGCTGAAGTTCCTGATTCTTTCTTGGTCCATTGCCGGGGAGAAAGCGCTTCCTAAGCGATGATAGTGTCTTTACGTTGCTTGGATTTCATTATACTTGAATCTACCCCAAACTGAAAGACGGTGATGCCGGGGACCGTGAGTGCCCGAGGGCGAGCAGTGCGGCGCGCTCCCAGCGGGCGCCATCTCGAGTGCGTCTCTTGACAACCCCCTGTGAGCGAGGCTTGACAAGAAGGCCGATCGGATGCTATAATGTTTGGAGTTTGGAGGTGCTGACGTGCTCGGCTACATGCGAATCGTGCAGATCATAATCTCGACCTGTCTCATCGTCGCCGTTCTTCTCCAGGTCAAAGGTCAGGGTTTGGGGGGGATCTTTGGAGGCAGCGACGCCGGGATATACAAGACACGCCGCGGTGCGGAGAGAACGCTGTTCAATCTGACCATTGTCTTGGTGGTTCTCTTCTTCGTCTTCTCGCTTGCCTCGGTGCTTGTTCAGCGGTAAGGCCCTGGTGTAGGGGCTGACCTTCGCCATAGACCCTTGGAAGGAGCCTGGTTCTACCCTTGACGAGACACATCCGTTGGCAAGCTGTTATCGCCATCGCGGGCGTCGCCCTGATCGTTTTGCTCCTGTGGTATGTCGCGTACACCACCACGACCGTGGTCGTCCCTGACGCCGGCGGTACCTATGTGGAGGGCGTTGCCGGGCGCCCCAGCTACATCAACCCCATCCTCTGTCAATACAACCAGGTTGACAGCGACTTGGTTTCCCTCATCTTCTCGGGCCTCACCGACCTCAACGAACGCGGCGAGATCGTGCCTGCCCTGGCCAGGGACTGGGACGTGTCTGATGATGGCCTGGTTTACACCTTCTATCTGCGAAGGGACGTAGTCTGGCACGATGGGGAGGCGTTCACCGCAGATGACGTGCTGTTCACCGTGAGCGCTATGCAGGATGAGGACTATCAGGGTCCACCTGAACTGGCCGAAATGTGGCAGACGGTTGTGACTGAGAAGATCAACGACTACACCGTCACCTTCACGTTGCAGGCCCCGCTGGCCACATTCCTGGACTATACGACAGTTGGCGTGCTTCCAGAACACGCGCTGGCCAGCGTGCCTGCCGGCGACCTGCCCGGAGATCAGTTCAGCGTGCGCCCCGTGGGGACTGGCATGTTCAACATAGGTGAGGTCAGCGCCGACTACGTAATCCTGGAGGCCAACCCGGACTACTACGGCGAGAAGCCCCTGTTGTCGAAGATCGAGTTTAAGTTCTACCCGGACAATCAGAGCATCTTCACTGCCTATCAGCAAGGTGAAGTGGAGGGCATCAGCGAGGTGTTGCCGGAGGACCTGCCGAAGGTCCGTGAGGAGGAGTACCTGAATCTGTACACAGCTCGTCTTTCCGGCTACACGCTGATCTTTCTCAACCTCGACCTGCCCATCTTTCACGACAAAGAGGTGCGGCAGGCACTTCTCTGGGGCATTGATCGCCAGGGTATCATTGACAGGATCCTTGACGGGCAGGGCATCGTGGCTTACACCCCGATCATGCCCGACTCCTGGGCTCACAACCACGGTGTCCACCAGTACATCTATGATCCGGGCAAAGCCGCTGAGTTGCTGACCGAGGCCGGCTGGGTGGACAGCGATCGCGACGGTGTTCGCGAGAAGGAGCAGGTCAGGCTGGAGTTCACTCTGTTGACCAACAAGGACCCTCTACGTCGACAGATTATCGAAGAGATTGCGCGCCAATTGTGGGAGGTGGGAGTCAGAGTAGTGCCCATCGTAGAAGACAGTGCCTGGGTGGTGAACGAGGCCCTCCGCCCACGTAACTTCGATGCGCTGTTATTCAGCTGGGGCAATCTGCCCAGCGATCCCGACCCCTATTTGATGTGGCATTCGACCCAGATTGGTGGCGATGGGCAGAACTATGGGGGGCTCAACAGCGTGGACATCGACCTGCTTCTGGAGCGGGGCCGTCAAAGCACCGATCAAGCCGAACGAGTTGAGCTTTACCGGGACTTCCAGGAGTTGTTCGCTGATGAGGTGCCGTCGTTGCTGCTCTACTACCCCGTGTACAACTACGCGGTCGACGAGATGGTGAACGGTGTGCAGTTGAGTCCCATGATGGACCCCAGCGATCGCTTCCGCACCGCCAGCCAGTGGTACATCAAGACCCGGAGAATGATGGTCAGCGAGGATTTCGAGGAATGACTTGACAAACGGGCGGGGTGAGAATATACTTGCTTCAGGTACCGTGCCGAGATGGCGGAACAGGTAGACGCGCTGCGTTCAGGGCGCAGTGGGGGCAACCCCGTAAGGGTTCGAGTCCCTTTCTCGGCACTGAGCATCGTAGCCCCGGCGTGAGTCGGGGTCTTTTTGTAGCATGGCACTTATCTCCAGCCTTGTCTCCCCCGCCCTGCTTGGGGGCCCGGGAACCTTCTTCCTCTCTACGTCGTCTATATGGTGAGAGAGGCGCCCTTCGGGACGCTATCAGACAAAGTCTGTAAGGAGGACAAGTCGAGATGTCGAAAGCAGGTATTGTCGTTGGTGCAGTGGGCTTGGTCCTGCTGGCTGTAGTGCTGGTGCTTCAGTTGGTGGTGGTGGCGGGTCCTGCCACGCCCGGGAGTGTGACAGAGCCGACCGGCATCACAGTCATGGCGCAGGGAAAGGCCACGGGGAAACCCGACCTGGCCATGATCACCATAGGGGTGGAGACGAGGAATGCAGAGGCCCGGGCGGCGGCCGAGGAGAACGATGATCGGATGGCCGACGTGATGGCTGCGATCCTGGAGCTGGGAGTCGCTGAGGAGGACATCCAGACGGTGGACTACAGCGTCCGGGCCGAGATCGACTGGGAAGACGACGAGCAGCGTGTCATCGGGTATGTGGTCAACAATTCTGTTATGTTGAAACTGCGGGAGGTGGACAAGGCGGGAGACGTGCTGGATGCGGTGACCGAGGCGGGAGCCAACAACATCTATGGTATCCAGTTCACGTTCGATGATCCCGCAGTGCTGCGCGAAGAGGCCAGGGCCGAGGCGATGGCTCAGGCACGAGACAAGGCAGAGGCGCTGGCTCAGTTAGCTGGTGTGGGGCTGGGGAAACCACGATACATCAACGAGTCCTTCATGGAGTCGCCCCCATACTATCTGGAGCCGATCTACGCCGCAGCGGAGAGAGGGATGGGCGGAGGTGCGGCACCGGTGCAGCCGGGCCAGTTGGAGGTCGCGGTGCAGGTACAGATCACTTTCGACATTCGCTAACAGTTTCCCTGGAGCTACGCGCTCGCAGGAACCACCGAAGGCCGCCCAACCCTTGTTGAGGCGGCCTCTTTTGCTAGAGACCATCCTCTATGGTATACTAGCGCGAGGAGATGGGAGCGCGTACGATGTCGGCGGGCCAAGGACCGATGGGGTCATGGAGTGACGACGGCGCTGCCACACTCCAATAGATGGGCGGAGGGCATGTCATGAGCGTTTGGCAGTCTTTGAAAGACACCTTCTTTCCTGCGGTACCCGAACCCTTGGGCAAGGGTATGTTCCATTACATGACTCCGGACGGGGCTGAGGAGCGGTTCCGGGTACATCTGCGCGTGGAGGATGACGGCGAGGGTATCCTCGTCGTCAACGCCGCGAAGGTCTTGCATCTCAACAAGACCGCCACTGAGCATGCCAAGCTGCTCATCGAGGGCAAAGACACAGATACGGCGGTCAGAGAACTGAAGAGGCGTTACAAAGCATCGACGGGCAGGCTCCGCGAGGACCACGAGAACCTGAGGGACACGATCGTCACCCTGGCTACCACCGACGACGTCTGTCCCATATCGTATCTTGACGTACAGAGGATCGAACCCTTTGATACACCTGTCTCGGCGCCGTACCGCATGGACCTGGCGCTCACGTACAGGTGCAACGCTGACTGTGGCCACTGCTACGTTGGCCGCCCGAGGGACATGGAGAGCCTGACCACTCCAGAGTGGAAACAGGTTATCGAGATGCTGTGGGACCTCGGCATACCGCACGTGGTCTTCACCGGAGGCGAGGCGACCATGTACCCCGACCTGGCCGAGTTAGTTCGGCATGCTGAGGACGTGGGACTGGTTGCTGGTCTGCTGACCAACGGCATCAAGCTTGCGGACGAAGGCTACCTTGGAGAGCTGGTGGACGCGGGATTGGACCACATACAGATCACGTTGGAATCTCACGATGAGGAGATCCACAACCGGATGGTGGGGGCGGAGGTCTGGAAGCAGACCGTCCAAGGTATCAAGAACGCGGTCGCCACGGACGTCTATACGATCACGAACAGCACGCTGACCACTCTGAACGCTTCGCAGTTCGAGGGGACCATACAGTTCCTGAAGGAGCTGGGTATTGAGACCTTTGCCTGTAACAGTCTCATCTATTCTGGAAAGGGACCGTCGAGCGGCATCGGCATCCCGGAAGCAGAGCTGGAAGGTCTCATGGTCGGGGTGCGCGACAAGGCGATCACTGAGGGGATGAGGCTCATCTGGTACACGCCGACGCAGTATTGTGAGTTCCATCCAGTGGACCTGGAGCTGGGAGCCAAGTTCTGTACGGCCGCCAGGTACAACATGTGCGTCGAGCCCAATGGGGATGTGATTCCCTGCCAGAGCTACTATTCTAGCCTGGGGAATATTCTTCGAGACGACTGGGATTCCATCTGGAATCATGCCGATGCGGTGAGCCTCAGGGACAGGGACTGGGTGATGGAGAAGTGTCGTTCCTGCGATGAGATGCCGCTGTGTGGTGGTGGGTGCCCCCTGTACCTGAAGAACGAGGGCGCCCTGTGCATCGAGAGCACCTCAACCGCGGTCTAGATCGGTCTTCGTGTTCAGCGGCTCTTCCGTGCGAAGGCGATCGCCAGGTAGGATGGAGCGACACTGGTGAGCCTCACAGTCGAGAAATGGCATCGGCAGTTCCTGCGGCAGGCTCGCTGGACCCAAGAAATACGCTCTCATCTCTATCGCCAGGCGGGCCTGTGGGGCGCGGAAAGGGTGCTCGATGTCGGCTGTGGCACCGGGGCAGTGACCGCAGAGGTCTCACAGCGAACCCGAGGGAGGGTCACGGGCCTCGATCTTGATCCGTCCATGACCAGCTTCGCGGCCGGTTGGATCTCGGATGTCGACTGGATCGTGGGAGATGCGCATTGGTTGCCTTTCCAAGACGAGAGCTTCGATCTGGTGCTGTGCAGCTTCCTGCTGTTGTGGGTTGAGAGGCCGGCGTTGGCGGTGCAGGAGATGGCTCGCGTGGTCAGGGAGGGCGGCGTGGTCTTGGCCACGACTGAGCCCGATTACGGGGGGCGTATAGATTATCCGGAAGATATCGAGCTGGGGCCGCTGATGGAGGAGTCGCTGCGCCGAGAGGGAGCGAATCCTCGGATTGGCCGTCGCTTGAAGGCCCTTCTCTCGTCCGCCGGGTTGGTGGCGCAATCTGGGATCGTCAGCTCCGTGTGGGATGACAGGCGGCTCTCGGAAGAGTTCGATGCAGAATGGGATTTCATCTTCGAGACGCTTGACAACGTCGCCGACGGAGCACAACTGCGGGGGTATCGGGACAAAGCGTGGAGGGCCCTGCAAGACGGATCGCGTCTGTTCTTCATGCCCCATTTCTGGGCCCTGGGTAGGAAGCCAGCGGCGAGTCCGAGGTGAGGGCCGCGGCCCCTTTGGAGGGAGGAGAAGCCATGCCCATGCTGAAGGATGAGGATAGGAAAGAGGTCGGCAAGCAACTGGCCGAATTGGCGAGCCCGGTGCGGCTGGTCATGTTCACGCAGGACTTCGAGTGCGACTTCTGCTCCGAGACTCGTGAGTTGGTGGAGGAGTTGGCGGCTCTGTCCGACAAGGTCGGTGCCGAGATCTATGACTTCACCACGGACAAGGACGAAGTCGACGAGTATGGCATAGACAAGATCCCGGCCATCGCCGTCGTGGGTGAGAGGGACTACGGGGTGCGTCTCTACGGGATACCCTCAGGCTACGAGTTCATGTCCTTGATCGAGGCCATCAAGGTGGTCTCCTGGGGACAGTCCAAGTTGTCCGATGCCACGAGGGAGGCGCTGGCGGAGATAGATGAGCCGATCCACTTCCAGGTCTTCGTCACTCCTACTTGACCGTACTGCACCAGCGCGGTCGTGCTGACACACAAGATGGCAGTAGAGAGTGACTACGTTACCGCAGACATGGTGGAGGCCACCGAGTTTCCCCAGCTGGCGATCAATTACCAGGTCCGTGGTGTGCCGCGTACAGTGATCAACCAGACCACCTTCGTGGACGGGATGGTGCCTGAACCACTGATGCTCCAGGGGGTGCTCACGGCCATTGGAGAACAGGGGGAGGACGCGGCACCTGAGTGAAGCTTCTGTCCCTCCGGCTGGATGATCCTGTGCCGGGCCCGACGGAACGGCTGTCTTCCGTAACCTACCATGCTTGATCTCTCGATAATCGTCGTTAACTGGAATACCCGAGACCTGCTGCGCGATTGCCTGAAGTCCGTATACGAGAGCGAAGGTGAGTTCATCTTCGAAACCGTCGTCGTGGACAACTGCTCTGGCGACGGTAGCTGCGCTATGGTGCGTGAGGAGTTCCCCCAGGTGCATGTCATCGAGAGTGAAATCAACGGTGGCTACGCCTACGCCAACAACCTGGGGTTGCAGCGCGTCCACGCGCGCAACTACCTCTTGCTGAACAGTGACACAGTGATCCCTCCGCGCGCCCTCGAGCAGATGCTCGAGTTCATGGATGCTCACCCTGAGGTCGGTATGGCGGGGCCCAAGCTGGTCCTGGCCGACGGGAGTTTGGATCTGGCCTGCCGGCGCAGTTTTCCGACTGTCGAAAACTCCTTCTACAAGCTGTTCGGTTTGAGCCGTCTTTTCCCCGGAAGCAGGCGCTTCGGGCGCTACAACCTGACGTACCTTGATCCCGACGAGACGGCTGAAGTGGACTCGGTGGTGGGAGCGTTCATGATGGTCCGGGGGGAAGTCGTCGAGAAGGTAGGCGGTCTGGACGAGTCCTACTTCATGTACGCCGAGGATCTGGACTGGGCTCTCCGTGCCAAGCAGGCTGGCTGGAAGGTCTATTACTATCCCAAGATTACTGTACTTCACTACAAGCGAAAGGCTAGCGAGCAGAACAAGGAGAAGGCTAGCTACGAGTTCTGGCGCGCGATGTACATCTTCTATCGCAAGCACTATGCCGAAGAAACTCCGTTCTGGATCCACTACTTGGTGCTGGGAGGACTGGCGCTACGCGGGGGCCGGAGAATGCTGCGAGAGATGGTGCGCTTGGAGAAACAGCGGACGGCAGTGGAGGCCTAGCGGTGAAGGACAAGAGCTCGGTTCTGTTCGCAGGACTTCTGGTGATGAGCGACGTGGTCATGATGGTCATCGCCTTCATCTTCTCCTACTACTTGAGGCTGTGGACCGAGCAACTGACCCCCGCAGAGCTTGGCTACTTGCGGGGCTACGCCAGTGTGATCCTCATCCAGGTGCTCACCCTGGTCTCCCTGTTCTTCTTCACTAGGCTGTACCACAGGCAGCGGGGTTTGTCTCATGTGGATGAGTTCTACTCCGTATTCGTGGCCGTGTCGGTGGGTACCATCATCTCCGTGGCAGCCAACGCGTTCCTCATCAGAAACGGGCCCGACTACTCGCGGCGAATGATCGTCTTCAGCTGGATACTGACCATCGTCCTGGTGACTCTCGGAAGACTACTCTACAGCCGTTTGATATGGAGCCTACAGAGCAGAGGTATTGGCGGAGCCAGGGTGCTCATCGTGGGCACGGGAGAAACTGGTCGCATTCTTCTGCAAACCATGCGCAGATCGCCTGGCTTGGGATACGAGGTCGTGGGGATTGTGAGCCAGGATTCACGCGCTGAGGACAATGGAGTTCCGATCCTGGGAACCACTGATGAATTGCTTTCCCTGGTGCGTTCCGAGCACATCGATGAGGTCATCATCGCATTGCCGGACGCGACCAGCCGTGAGATCTTGCCCATCATCTCGGACTGCCATCGAGCAAGAGTCGCTACCAGGGTCTATCCTAGCGCATTCCAACTCATCACGTCCGATCTGAGCATTGGCCATCTGGGTGGGCTTCCGCTGCTGACGGTGAGGGATACCGTGCTCAGGGGCTGGAGACTGACTCTCAAACGGGCCATGGACATTATGGGCAGCGCTGTTGGCTTGGTGATACTCTCCCCGTTCATGTTGGTCACGGCATTGCTGATCAAGCTCGATTCTTCGGGATCTGCCTTCTACACGCAGGAGCGCATGGGACTGGATGAGAAGCCGTTCCAGATGGTCAAGTTCAGATCGATGAGAGAGGGAGCGGAGAACGAGACAGGCCCTGTGTGGGCCGTCAAGGGCGACCCACGACGGACCAGGCTGGGCGCATTCATACGTCGCTACTCTCTCGATGAGCTTCCCCAGTTCATCAACGTCTTCCTGGGCGAGATGAGCCTGGTGGGTCCGAGGCCCGAGCGGCCCGTGTTTGTGGAGCAGTTCAAGCAGATCATCCCCCGGTACGTTGAGCGACACCAGGAGAAGGCGGGCATGACCGGCTGGGCTCAGGTCAACGGCCTCAGGGGCGATACGTCCATCGTGGCGAGGACCAAGTACGACCTCTACTACATCGAGAACTGGTCCATCTTGTTCGACCTGAAGATCCTAATCAAGACGTTCTTCACATTCTTCCGCGACAAGGCTGCCATCTGAGATCCTCGATGCTCAGGAGCGGCCGCTGCTCCCCACGCGGAGTGTGCATGGTGTCCCCACCAATGCCCCGAAGGATGGAGGTTTCCTGAGTTGGTGGAGACTTGACACCGCGATACTCATGTCGCAGAATAGGCATCGACATAACGGATCGTCGGAAGCACATTGTGACGCTGGAGAGAGCCGAGCTTTGTGATTTCCCTTTGTTTGGCGATTTTCGGGCACCGGCGGAGGATCAAGGTGATAGAGGCTGAGGGCCTCACCAAATACTGCGGGACCTTCGCGGCGCGCTGCCAGATGCAAGGGTTCATACCTTCGCCAGAGTTCCCTCAGCGAGCCAGCGAGGGATCTCTTTGTTTCCGAAGTTGATGGACCTGGAGCATCCTCGAAGTCAGCTCTCGAACAGGGGCGCCCGCTGGCACGATCGAATGTGAGATTGGGGGAATTACTGGCGTATTCGGCAGTGGGGCGTATCCCGCGAGGGGTGTTGTACGTTACTGTGGAGGGGGAATAGTGAATCGCGTGCGGAGAGGGAAAACCTCTGTGCCTCTTCAAGGGTAGTCTGCTGCGTAGGCCTTGGTTGTGGAATGCATTCAGATACACACAACGGCGTGACCTATGCAGTGTCGAGAGCACGGCTGTGTCGCCAAGACGTCCTCGTGATGAAACGAGAGAGACACCGCCTGGTTCGCGAGCTCTGCGATGGCCCTCTGCAGAAGCTGACAGGCCTGTCTCTGCGCCTCGATCCCTGTAGGCAGCTTATGTACGGCAAAGAGCCCAGGGCGCTGGATGACGAGCTGGCCCAGTTGCAGCTCGACCTGCATAAGACCATGACAGACGTCAGAGAGCTGATGGTCGAATTGCGTTGTCCGCGTTTGACAAGCCTCAGTCTGTCCGATGTCGTCAGTCGGTACACGCGACTACGAGGACCGAACAGGCCTTCGGGTCGCCGTGGATCTGACCGGTCTTCCCAGTGATGAGTTGCAGTGCTAGCAGAAGCTGGCCACATTTCGCATCCTGCAAGAGGCCATGCGAAACGTCAGGCGGGACGCGGGGGCTTCCGAGGTACGAGTCCGCGCGACAAGGCGAGGATGCAGCCTTCGAGTGTCTGTCGGGGACGATGGCGAGGGGTTCAATCTACTTGATGTCACGGCCAGCTATCCGCGGCGGGGCGTGGGTATGGCAGGGATGCAGGAGCGGGCCAAAGCCGTGGGGGGAGAGGTAGAGATCGATTCGCAGCTAGACCAAGGTACACGCGCTACACTCTCTCTTCCTCTGGGGCACCAGCGCACCTGTTCGCAGAGGATGTTGGCACAGGGCGCATCGCGCCGGGGCGGAGAGGAGTCACTGACAGAGTGACGGTGCTCCATTGACGGAGGCAACAGCGTGTTCATCAACCGCAAGCTCGGAGAACTCA
>Ga0307378_10008843_pt1 | contig 13299 bp, 5 predicted proteins | sample UN1MG_FD_202238 | JGI IMG/M metagenome (GOLD analysis project Ga0307378, IMG submission 202238) | Soil microbial communities from Risofladan, Vaasa, Finland - UN-1 | ecosystem: Environmental > Terrestrial > Soil > Coastal area > Acid sulfate soil | place: Finland: Risofladan, Vaasa | collected... | reverse complement strand
AATATGGGAGAATCATTGAATTTCACATATTCTTACATTGATGATTTAACAAGTACATCTATTACTAATTTGGGTACACAATCATATACAATCAACGGCACATTAAATACTAGCGGTTCCCTTGGATATGATTCCAACAAGGAAGTATATTATCTTATTGACTTCGATGCTGCAAGTTTACTTGATGGAAACTATACAATCAAGGTTTCCTTTGATAAGGAGAACTATACTTCTCAGGTTGTGGTAAGTACTCTTGTTGTTAATTTCGTTGAAACAGATTACCGCAGCTATCTAACGCTAATATCTCAAGAACCCTTAAACTTAACAACAGCTATCTTTTGGAGAGATGAGGTGAAAATTAATTTTAGTTTTACAACACAGTTTCAAGATGAAACAGAGGAATTTGCAAATCCTACTACGATAACCCTCCAATTCCTTGATGAATCTTTTGATGCGTTAGGATCTTCGATTAATTTAATTAACGACAACTATTCTAAAGGTAAATACAGCTATAACTTCAGTACATCACAATTTTTATTTATAGGTGGTGAATCATATTATATGAGGATACGAGCTAGTAAAACTACTCCGATGCGATACACTCCACCGGACCCACTTGTAATTTTCTTTAAAGTTCAGTCCGTAGAAACAACTTTGACTATTCATAATTATACTACATGGTTTGAATTTCCATCATATACAATTACGAAATATTGGAACCAAACATTTGGAATAACCCTTTACTATAGCGAATCGATTAGTAGTACTCCGATAACTAATGCAAATGTTATGTTTTCTTGGGCTTATGGGACGGGTACAATAGATCCAGATGTAGCAAAAGGTCCGGGATATTATTCATTTTTCTTTGATACTGGTGATGTAACTGAAACAGGAACTTATATAATCAGTATATTAGCAGTAAAGCAAAATTTTAGTAATGGAATACCAAGTTCTAATCTCTTGATTAATATCATTAACAGACCTACATCATTAAATTCAAACGATGATGTTTTATATATACGTCACAGATTTCATGTACTTGATTCAGTAAATTACACGTTTGAGTTTATTGATGTTTTAACATCAAAGATTATAAAATATGCTGATGAAAAGAGTTTTATTTTACACAAGCGTGATGAGAGTGGAGATCCAATTCTTGGTAGTACTATTATTGGCGTTTTACATGAAACTGCTAATCACCAATATATATTGGATGTTAACACAGAAAAACTTCGAGTAGGGGAGTATTCTGTGGTGGTGACCTTAAGGAAGGAAAATCATGACATTAGAGTAGCAATAATGTCTCTAACTATTGATGAAAGGGTGTTTTCTTCGGATTATACTGTCGATAGTTTAATATCTTTAGTTTCTGGAGAAAATCTACGGTTTATTATTCAGCTTACTGATCCTTATAATAATTCGGCTCTAATAAGCGGAGCGACTTTGTCTTTAATTTTAAGAGGTATTAATTATAATACAATTTCTGGAGGAATTATTGATAACGGTGATGGTACCTATACAGTTAATACATTCCCCGTAGCTAAACCATTTTTTATGTCTGAAACCTTTATCGCTATATTAACCATTGAAAAAGCGAATTACACTTCTGAAACTCTTGAGTTCACAGTTGTGGTTTCTATGGAAGAAATCTTTCCAGGTATGCCTACATTTTACTTTATTTTGATAACTGGTTCTATAATCGGGATTTTAGGAAGTGTAGTAGGTTATCGAGTTATTCAACAAGCTAGGATACCAAAACACGTTAAGAAAATAAGAAAAGTTAAGAAACTAATAAAAGCAAAGAAATCAATGGAGGAATCAATCAATGTTCCTACAAAAGAGGAAATGATGTTTAAACTATTTGGGAGAGAATGGAGAGAAATAGGTCTTTCACTTAATGAAACACTAGGTATACAAGATTTAAAATCTAAAAGAAATCAAATAAAAGAAAAAGCTACTAAAGATGAATCCATGATAGACAAACTAGTTAAAGAGAAAATGAAAAAGGAAAAGGAAAACAAGGACAAAATTAAGAAAGAAAAACTAAAAATAGAAAAATCATCAGAAGATATGCACGAAACGAAAACACCAGAAAAAGTGCCTAAAGAGGATATACCAGAAGAAACGTTATCTAAAGATGAAACCCAAAAAGAGGGAGGTGATGAAGACTAATGCCAATAGGATTAGTGATAATGCGATGGGATATTAAAGTAAGTACAGAGATCCTTGCTAAATACCCAGAAGAACTCATTATCGGTGATGAAACTTTAATGCAAATATATGCAGCACATGAATATACAGGAGAACCAGGAATGATAAGTTTATTAGTTGGACCTTTGAATATCGCTTCATATTACACAGGTCGAGAAAAACCGCTATATATCATATTACTATTAAACTTAGATGAAGACGCAGATGCATATGAAGGGGGATTGTCGGACATTTCTCGCGTTATCTTCCAAAATTTTGAAGATAACGCTTACTTAGAAATGATTCCCTTTTTATTTCAACGATTATCCACGTATCCTAATCTAAATGAAGAGCAAAGTTTAGCTATGACTTATGTAGACAGTGTAAATCAATTAATTATAAATCGACTTAGAGAAGAAGGAGTTATTACTAAATCTGAATTAAAAATCTGGTTGAAAGATCGATATAGAGAAGGATTTTTTGATGTAGATGCAATCTTGATGGATCTGATTAAAAAAGAAATAATAAAAGAAACATCAGTAAAAGGAATGCCTTCTGAATTAATCTTTCTTATAAATGATCCTTTTATGATTAGAAGACCTCCAATTACCCTACTTAAAAATCCTTTAGAACGTGGACTTCCTGAGAATTTTATTGATGAATATAGGATCGTAGTAAAGAAATTTTTTCAAAAATATCGTCCTACTGATGAAGACAATCTTAAAATACTTGACGAAGTTATAGTTGATCCCCAAGTCTATGAAATATTAAAACTCTTAAGAATTTCAATAGTAACTAAAAACGTATTAGAGAAACTTAGGAAGAAAGGAGTAGATGATGTTGATGGGGGATTAAAGAAGCTTTGGGATAATGAAATGATTCATGTGTTTCAAGATCAAAAAGGAAATGAGTATTATGCTTTACTTTCTGATTTTTCTACTGCTTTAGTATATCCAAAATACATGTTAAATACGATTATATATCAATATGGTGTAAAATCAAAATCAAATGCTGTGTTAATAGAATATTTAAATGTTCTTGATGATAATTATCGACATACAAAATTAATAGCTGAAATAAAGGAAGAAGATTAAAATTTTAATTTTTTTTTATTTTTATTGTAATAAGAATGACGTTATTTAAAGAAATTATAAATTAGTTAAATAACTCTTCAATTTGTTTGCTTTTTCATAAAATTCCTTGTAAAGGGTATCATCTCCTAATTCAAGGCACAAATCAGATATTTTTTCAAAGTATTGGGCAGTTTGGGCAATATCTCCATTTTCTAAGCATACCCTAGCTTGGTGGATCAGATGATCTCTTTCAAATAAAGGTTTCAATAAAGGAGATGCATCTGTACTAACTTCTAGGATATCAGCTATAATTTGGATCATTTTTTCTTGATTATTGGGATCAATTGCCACCATTGAATATGTTTTCAAGCCAAGTATCTCTTCGATTTTTACAACATCTAATGCATCTGGTAAATCTTGCTTGTTTCCTATAACAGCAATGTGTGCATAAGGAGCATGTTCTTTTATCAATTCAATAAAAAACCTACTCTTTTCCACATTTTCTAATGTAGAATCTGTAATGATAAGAACTGCATCACTACCGAGAATAAAGTCATTCCATAAATAACTGAATTGTTCTTGACCTGCAAAATCCCATAAATGAAAATATAATTTTCCTATCTTGACAGTTGAGATTTTTCCTGTTATTGTGGGAATATGTACTGAAGGAATCTCAGAAGCACAAATTAGCTTTGTGGTTGTTGTTTTTCCTACTCCTGAAAAACCTACTAAAGAAATCTTTGTTTTAAGATTTCTATGAATGGAATCTATAATTGGATCGAGCAATTCCATAAGAGATGAATCTAAATTATCTATCGCATCCCCAAAGGTTTCTAAAAATTCTTTTTGTAGGATTGCTAATTCACGTCTAGTCTGTGATAGGTTGTCATTAATGTCAGTAATAAATATAAATGTTAATTCTAAATCCTTTTCTATTGAAAATACTATTTTATATTTTATATAATCATAACTATTAAGTTCTATTCCTGTCCCTTTTGATGATAACTCGATGATCTCCTGATACAATTTATTAAAATCATTTGTGGATATTGCTTTTCCAAATATCTTATTGTATATTACCTTATCATCCTTTAAAATATAGACATGCCTTAACATATTCTCTCTTCAAAATCTTATAAAAATTGAAAAATATTTTAGTTAATTAATCTATTCTAAAAGAAAAAAACATAAATTCGATATTTTTCTTTGATTCTTCAATCTAAATTTAAATATTTAAACTTTTAGAAATTGATAATTATAAGGGATAAAAGAGACAATTAATCTAAATGTTTTTACTTTGAAAAAGATGATTTAGATAAACGTTGGAATCTATTCTGAGCATTTTATATTATTCCTAAAATTTTTTTAAAGCAAGTTTTAATTTTATTTCATTATCCGAAATTTAATCGAATTTTTGCTAACAAAATAAGGTGAAAATGGTAATAAATTAGTCATATTATGCAAATAATAGATTTTTGAATTACCTTTTGTTATAAAAGATTTTACGATCTATCAACTTGTTATCCATTTATAAAAAGTTAAATAGTAAAATTTACATATTTAATGTTAAAAATCTGTTTTTTTTTTGAAAAACATTTAATAAAATTTAATAGAAGAATTAAAGGAATTAAAAATGCGAATATATAATAGAACAAAAAGAATAAAACACTTATCTTTTCTTTTAGCGATGCTTATAGTCTTTCCATTAATTGCTAGTTATGCAGATAATATATTTATTAATGAATACGAGAATGTAAAAACACCTGATTATAAAGGTCCTCAAGAGTTTAAAATTGCACAAATTGGTGAAGATCCTTGGTGGAATGCCACTTACCAGTGGAGACAATGCATAAATATTACTAATCCAGGAAGTTATAATCTGGTCGACAACTTTATTAATATCCAGTTTGATTATGGTACCTTACGAGACAATTATGATATGGATCCTGATTTGTATGACGTCAGAATTGTTGAAAACAATGTAGTAAGAAATTATTATGTGAAAAAGGATTTTCCTAATAATGACATAGCTACAATCTGGTTTGAAACAAATTCTTCTGCAGGTGAATCTGAATATGATACTTATATGTATTGGGGAAATACATCAATAAATTATCGTGGAAGTACCCATCTTGATTATGATCCTTCTGGAACAAGTTGGTGGAGTTTTGAGGAAGGTTCTGGAGATCACGATTCAATAACTATTGATAAATTAGATAATACTAACGCTACTTTATCTGGTACTGGTTCTAATTTTCCGAATTATGATACTGATCGTGCTGTTGGATCCTTTTCTCTAAACTTTGAGGAACCCTATGATTATGTTTATATAAATGATGAATTACATTTCACAGAACCTAATGAAATTTCAACAGTAACAGTTAGTTGTTGGTTTAAAACCGATTTTTCATCAACTGGTGATTATACTCAAAATTGGGCATTTTTTGATTTTGACCGTTCTGAATTTTTTAATTTTTATATAGATTGTGATTCTGATGCAAATGGTGGTACTACGGAGGGTAGAATTGGATTCTCTAGCTCGGCTTCTGGAAGCGGAACTAATGACTTTTATGGATCTGTCACAGATTTAAATGATAATGAGTGGCATTTTGCATGTGTTGTTTATGATGGCACTGATAAATATATATATGTTGATGATAATGTTCCAGATATTTGGGCGAATGCCCATGGAGGTAGAGGTATTGGCACTGGCACTGACAGATGGGGATTCTTTGGTGATGGTTCAGAAGCTACATTTGTAGATGGATCTAGAAATGCTAGATACTATGATGGTAAACTTGATGAAGTTAGATATTTCGATTATGCTGTCAGTCCTGATGAAATCGGGTGGTTAGCAAATTATTATACTATTGAAACAGACTTATTGCTCGTTACTGAACGAGCTGCGGCAGTTAATATAATTATAAAAGATGTTGATGGCCGACGAGTTCCAGGAGCAGAAGTATCCTTATGGAAAAATGCAACACATATTTTAGTAGTTGATAATACTACTTACACAGACTATACCTTATCAGATGGGACTATTTCTTTTACAAGAGTTCCATTTGGATTTTATAATATAACTGTTAATTATACTATAAGTACCGGTGAAGCTATAATATATGATAGTAGAAATGAACCAGATGGAGAAGTGGAATTTAAAGGGTTAATAATCTCAATTACCTTATATACTGAACTCTGGACAATTGATTTTGAAGTAGATGATTGGGATGGAGATCCATTAACTTATGGATATATAAATGTCAGTGCTGGTACTAGTGAGGTAGTAGAGAGTCTCCCTCTAGACCCCACAGGAAAAGCAACATTTCGATGGTTAAATCGCTCTAGCTATAATTATACAGTATATTATGATAATGTAGATTATGAAATTGAAAACCCCACTCCATTAAACTCAAGTACAATATTTCGTGAAAATATTAAAACTACTTATTGGGTGAATATGACCAATGTTGACCCGGCAGGAGCTCCAACATATTCTGTTAATGAAGATACTTTTCTTGAGGGTTCTAACTATGCTAATCCTGGTAATATTACTGCAATTGATGCTAGTGTTAATTTGTATGAAATGGATGATTTAACACAAGTGAGAATATGGTATCTTGATGATTCGGGACACCAATTTAAGGAATTAAAGATTTATACGGGGCCAGCATCTAGTGATTCTTTTGAATATCACCCTGCAGAAGAAGAAGACTATGATATTTATGGTCTAAGAGTAGAAATTGAAGGAGCAAATTCTACTCAATGCAATGGTGTAATTGAAGTATCTCTAAGTTTTGCTTATTCCGAACATATAAGAACAAATATGTCTAAATTGATTATACAAGTTGTTGACGACACTGCGACTGTACCAGTCGAAGGAATCAAAGTTAGAGTTGAAATTAATGGAACAGATGAACCTGTAATAGATCTAAAAACTGATGATAATGGATATGCTTATGGATTAATTAACGATAATTTAGGTTTTTGGTATAAAAGAGAAATTACTTATAATTTTTCCCTATGGATCTTGACGGAGCAACGTACGTTCAGTGTAAATTATTCAGATCAGTGGTTTATTGATGATTCAATAATTACGTATTACAATTATACACTATATCAAGCATCTTCACTCGTTTTTGAGTTAGATTTAAATTACCAAAATAGAATAACAAGATTTCACAATGGAAGCTTAGTTGCTGATACAGAAGTAACTTGGGGAGAGAACATGACTTACTCTATTAATTTTGAGTATTCCGATAACGCAGGGGTTGGTTGGAATCCTGATGATAATGACGGTACTACAATAACATGCACTATTAAAAGTACAGCATTTGGCAATCCTACTGTACTTGAAGATTCAATGGAGTTTCAAGGATCAGGAACATTTTCAATTCGATTAAATTCAAGTATTTTTTCTGCGAGTGATTATGGTAAATCGTATTTCATAATAATTTCGGGAAAGAAATTATACTATTACCAACCACCAGATCAGAGTTTCTCGATTTTTATAAGTCCATTAGCAACAAGTATGAGTCTTTATAATTATAGTTCAATGCCGAATGAGATCCCAACTAATAAAATTTCACAATATTACAATGAACTTATCAATGTAACTGTTAGATATTACGATGCAATTACCAGTAACTCTTTAACAGCAGAATTAGTCACTTATGATTGGGATTATGGTTCTGGTCCTATAGATCCAGACCCAATGAATCCTGAGTATTATACATTTGAACTTAATACGGCACTTGCACCAATTGTAGGGATATACAAAATTGATATAACTGCTTCACTTGAAAATCATACCAAAATCGATGATTTTGAAATTACTCTTAATATCTTATTAAGACCAACAGAAATAAATGGTACTAATAATGTAATTTTCCTTAGTGAAGATGTGTATGCACTAGAAACGGAATACTTTGAATTCAATTATACTGACGTTTTAACCACTACTAGAATTTCAAACCCAGATGAAATGAGTTATAATTGGCAGAAACTTGATGAGGGGGTTCCAATACCAGGAGAAAATAAAATTGGCTCATTAATTGAGACTGCTGATCATAGATACATTTTAGACCTTGATACAGAGTCAATGGAACTTGGAGATTATTTTGTATTTATAACTCTCGATAAATTAAATTATGAATTAAGGAGCGCTGTAATTTCTTTAACAATTGAAGATCGGCCAACATCTGTTAATAGCACTAAAATTTTTAAAATTAAAATCGGAGAAATATTGAACTTAACATATTTTTATATGGATGATTTAACAAGTACACCCATTACTAATTTAGATACGAAATTATATTCTTACAATGGCATAAATGCATCCGGTAATGGTGATCTTGGATATGATTCAATCAACGAAGTATATTATCTTATAGATTTTGATACAGCTAGTTTACCAGATGGATCCTATACAATAACAGTAACCTTTGATAAAGAAAACTATACTTCTCAGGTTGTAGAAAGCTCTCTTATTATTGAATATATTATTACAGATTACCTAACAAATTTAACTTTAGTATACAAGAATCCTTCAAATTTTACAACTGATATTTATTGGAGAGACTATGTTACAATTAACTTTACTTTTACAATAAAAAATCCTTTTATTACTGTTCCAGAATTAGGAAATCCCACTTCGATATACCTCCAATTCCTTGATGAATCTTTAAATGCAATAGGTTCATCGATCAACTTGATTACAAATAACTATACTATGGGTAAATACAACTATACATTCAATACAGCAAATTTTTCATTTATAGGTGGTGAATCATATTATATTAGGATTTACGCTAGTAAAACTACTCCGACGCCATATACACCTCCAGATCCACTTCTAATTCCCTTTAAAGTACGCTCGATGTTAACAACTTTGACTATTCATGATTATATCACAGGTGATGAATTTCCATCATATACCCTTACAGAATACTGGAAAGAGATTTTAAATATAACATGCTATTTTACAGAATTGGTTTCTAGTGCTCCTATTATGAATGCAGAAGTCACATATAGTTGGGCTTTTGGATCGGGTCAAATAAACCCAGATACTATAAAAGGTCCAGGATATTATTCATTTTCCTTTAATACTGGGAATGTCACCGAAGTTGGTACTTATACAATCAATATAGAAGCAGTGAAACAAAATTTTAGTAATGGAATACCAAGTCCTAGTCTCATTATTAATATAATTAATCGACCAACGCTATTAGAAGGAAACGGAGATGTTTTATATCTAAGTAAAAAATTGTATTCACTAGATCCCTATAACTGGAGTTTTGAGTTTGCTGACTTCCTAACTTTCACGATTATAGAGAATGCCGATGAAAAAAGTTTTATTCTACATAAGCTTGATGGGAATGGAGATCCAATCCCAGGTAGTACAATTACTGGAACATTACATGAAACTGCTGGTCATCAATATATTTTAGACATTGACACAGAAACCCTTCAAGCAGGAGAGTATTCTATTGTAGTTACGTTAAACAAGGACAATTATGATTTTAGAGTTGCAATAATATCTCTAACTATTAATAAAAGAGAGTTTTCTTCGCTGTTTTCTGTTGGCACTATAATAAATTTAGCTTCCGGAGGAACGGTACAATTTCAGATAATACTCACTGATCCTAATAATAGCTCGGTTCCAGTTATTGGAGCATATTTAACTCTCACTATAAGAGGCATTGTGTATACAACTGGTAATGGTTGGATTATTGATAATGGTGATGGTACTTATACTGTTAATACATTTCCAATAGCTGAACCATTTTTTATGCCTGAAACCTTTATCGCTACACTCACTATTGGAAAAGCGAATTTTACATCTGAAACTCGTGATTTTACAGTTTTGGTTTCAATAGCAGAAATTTTCCCTGGAGTACCTACTTTTTATTTTCTGTTAATAGTGGGTGCAATTGCTGCAGTAGGAGGTAGTCTTGTTTCATATAGAGTAATTCAACAACGCAGAATCCCTACGTTTGTTAAAAAAGCAAAAGGTATGAAGAAAGACATTAAAGGAAACAAAGCAATTTCAGAATCACTATTATACCCAACAAAAGAAGAATATATAGTAAAGATGCTCGGAGATAAATGGGAAGAGATTGGATTATCTTTAAGAGATGTTATGGGTTTAGAAGCTAAGAAAAAGAAATTATCCATAGTGAAAGAAGAAAAACCGAAGAAATTACCTAAAAAGAAAGAAGAGAAGCTCTATGAACCAGATGAAGAGAAAGAAGGGAATCTTCATGAACTAGAAGAGGAAAATGAAGAAAAGCTCTACGAATCAGAAGAAGATTTAGATGAACCTAATGGAGGTGATGTCTAATGCCAGTCGGATTAGTTGTAATGAGATGGGATGAAAGAGTAGGCACTGAAATTTTAGCTAAATATCCCGAAGAAATTAATATCACTGATAAAACACTGATGCAAGTTTATAGCACCCATGAATATAGCGGTGAATCTGGAATGATCAGTTTAATGATTGGATCTTTAAACATTGCTTCTTATTACACTGGACCTGATAAAGGATTTTACATTCTTTTACTTTTAAGTTTAGATGATGATCCCGATTCTTATGAGGGAGGTTTAATTGATATTTCTCGAATCATACTGCAAAATATTAGAGATGATGCGTATGTAGAAATGATCCCCAATCTTTTTAGAAGACTATCCGTTTATCCAACTCTCAATAATGAACAACGCCTTGCTATAACTTATCAAGATGAAATCAAACGTCTAATGATTAATCGTTTAAGAGATGAAGGTGTAGTATCCAAGTCAGAATTGATGGTATGGCTTAAAGATCAATATAAGCAGGGATTCGTAGATTTAGAAGGAGTATTAATAGAACTAGTCAAACGTGAAATTGTTAAAGAAACCTCAGTAAAGGGTATGCCATCAGAACTTATTTTCTTAATACAAGATGTCATAGCCTTGAGAATTCCTCCAGTAAAAATGTTAGGTGATCCATCTAGTCGTGGTCTACCTTCTCAACTATCTGAAGACTACAGAATAGAAGTTAAGAAATTTTTTCAAAACTACCGCCCTACAGAAGGAGATAATCTTAGAATCATAGATATTCTTATTAATCCTCAAGTTTATGAAACATTACGGTTATTAAGAACAGCAATAGTAACAAAAAATGATCTTGAGAAATTGAGAAAGAAAGGTGTCGATGATCTTGATGATGTACTAAAGCTACTTTGGGATACTCAAATGATCCAAGTTTTCCAAGACGAGAGAAATAATGAATATTATGCTTTACTCTCAGATTTTTATTTGAATCTGACTTTCCCTAAGTACCTATTAAACATTATCAAGAAGGTATATGATCAAAAATCAAAAGCAAGCCAAGTTTTAATTGAATATTTGACAGTTTTGGAAAATTCATATACCAGTATTAAAGCAGCAACTAAAGCTGAAGCGAAAGCTAAAATTTAATTTATTTTTTTTTTTATTTTTATTTATTTTTTTCAATCATAAAACTTTAGTATTGATTAACATTAATCTCCCTTAGAATAATTAATAATTTCATGTGAGAAGAAGATGGAAGAAAATTTTCCTAGCTGTGAACAGTATTATGATGTTCCTGAAGCAATAGGATTAGATGGTATTGATTTAGAAAAATACATCGTTGCGAGTTATATCATTAAACGCCCTAAGGGTCAAAATGTCAACTATTTATCAAGATTTGCTGCAATAGAACAGTCAACTGGAACATGGGTTAGAGTTCCTGCTGAGACAGAGGAAGTTAGAAAGCATCATGTGGCAAGAGTATTAGGTGTATATGAACTCCCTATGTATGAATATTACATCCCTAAAGATACTAAAGAAAGAACGTACTTCGTTCAAATCGGGTTTCCAATTATAAATATCAAAGGGATGGGCATTCCTATGTTATTTACAACCGTGATTGGAAATATCAGCATAACGCACGGCCTAAAGTTAGTAGATCTAGCTTTTCCTAAAGCTTGGTTAGAAGATTTTAAAGGTCCAAAGTTTGGTATTGATGGTATTCGAAAATTAATGAATATTCCTAAACGACCTTTATTAAATAATATGGTAAAGCCTTGTACAGGACACACATGTGAAGTTGCAGCTGATTTAGTATATAAAGCAGCAGTTGGAGGATGTGATGTAGTAAAAGATGATGAGTTAATTTCGAACCCTTCATTTAATACTCTTGAAGATAGAATTGTTAAAGTGATGGAAGCGGTTGACCGAGCGGATTCTGAAAAAGGAGAAAAAACATTATATACAATTAATATTACAACTAAATTCCCTGAAATGTTTGAATACGCTGATAAAATGATCGAATTAGGAGCAAATGCTTTAATGATTAATTACCTATCAACGGGTTATGAAGCTTTAAGACAAATAGCAGAAGATCCTTCAATAAAAGTCCCAATATTAGGACACATGGATTTTGGTGGTACCTATTTTGGAGGAGAGTGGACGGGAATGACAAGTATGTTAACTTTTGCAAAATTACCAAGAATTTGTGGCGCAGACACTGTAGTAATTCCAGCTCCTTATGGTAAAGCTGAAATTTTAGAGGAGAGATACGAACAGAATCTTAAAGCATTAAGATATCCATTACAACACATTAAACCAACTTTACCGATGCCAAGTGGTGGAATTACACAAGGAATGGTAGAGAAATGTATGAAAGAGGCAGGTAACGACATCCTCATTGGTAGTGGTGGTGGTATCCATAGTCATCCTGATGGACCAATTGCTGGAGCGAAAGCATTCAGACAAGCGATAGATGCTGTAATGGAAGGGAAGAATGTACGAGATGTTGCTAAACAGCATAAAGAATTAGGAGTAGCTCTTGGTGTTTGGGGAACTGGAAAAACACAATTAATTGAATAATTTTTTTTTCTTTTATTCAAAAATGAAATAATCTTTTAGTAGTACTCTAATATTGTTATCAAATTCCTTCGGATTAATTTTCTTAGTAATATCATTATATCTTAAATCTAAATATACTATATTTGGTAATGATTTTATAATTTCT
>Ga0307378_10008842_pt1 | contig 13299 bp, 12 predicted proteins | sample UN1MG_FD_202238 | JGI IMG/M metagenome (GOLD analysis project Ga0307378, IMG submission 202238) | Soil microbial communities from Risofladan, Vaasa, Finland - UN-1 | ecosystem: Environmental > Terrestrial > Soil > Coastal area > Acid sulfate soil | place: Finland: Risofladan, Vaasa | collected... | reverse complement strand
GCGTGCAGAAGCAACTCGGCTCTTCGAAAGAGAACGGCCCAAGCTAGCCAAAGTTCAACATTTCAAGCAGCGGGGGCGGCAGCCTTCTTGCCCTTCGGCTCGGGCTTGGTCATGGCCTTCGCGTCGCACTCCGGGTCGCCGCCGGTAGCAGCCTGCAGGATCGTCTCGACGGCCTCATGCAGGGTGGTGGCGCAAGCGTCGGCTTGCGCGGTTTCCTTGAGAGACTCCATGGCGTGGGCGTCCCCGTCCGCGTGCCAATAGGCGACGAGGATCAGCGTGCCCTGGGGCAGAATGCGCCGCAAGCGCCGGACGAGATAGCGGATATGCGCCGGACCCGAGCCCAGGCCGAGATAGGACAGGCACACGGCCTTGGCCTTCGTGGTGGCGAGCCCGGTGATGCGACCGGCGGAGATTTCGTCCGGCGGCAACGCCGTGGCGCCCAGTCCGCGCTTCGTCAGCAATTCGGCCAGCATGGCGCCGCCGGCCTCATCCAGAATCGAGCGGCCGCCGATGCACAGGACCGGCGTCTCGCCCTGCCACCCGGGGGCAAGATCGGCGCGGTCGATCAGCGGCAGATTTTCCTCAGCCTCTTCTTCGGAGGCATCGAGCGAGGCTCCTTCGAGCGGCTCATCGCCGTTTGGAACCTTCTCCGGCTTCTGGCGGAACTTCGAGAACCAACGCCGCGGCTCGAAATCGGCGAGGTTGTCCAGCATCTCCTTGACGGTCTGCACGATCTTGTCCGTCTGCTTGGGGTCGAGTGAGCCGCGGTTGACATCCCGTTCGGCCAGTTTTAAGCCACCGAGCGCCACGCGGTCGAGATAGCCTTCGAGGCTCTGATCCTTGAGGCCGAGCTCGGCCTGGTAGGTAGCCTCGGCGGCATCGCCGGCGAGGGCGCGCTGGTAAAAGCTCTGCTCGGGCGTGAGCGCTGGTGCGTCGCCCAGCAGCACGTCGAGGAACTCAAGCCCTTCGACATGGCGGCCGAGCACGGCGAGGCACACGGTGATGGGCAGGGCGATGAGGAGGCCGAGCGGGCCCCACAACCAGGTCCAGAAGATGGTGGAGCCGATGACGGCGATCGGCGTCACGCCGGTGCCGCGGCCAAACACTTGCGGCTCGACCACCTGGCCCATGAACAGTTCGCCCAGAACGAAAAGCGCAATGACCAAGAGCACGGTGGTCCAACCGGGATCGATGGCGGCGGCGATGAGCACCGGCAGCGCCGCGGCGATGAAGGAGCCGACATAGGGCACGAAGCGCATCAGCATGGCGAGGATGCCCCAGGCGATCGGGCTCGGCATGCCGATGGCCCACAGCGCCAGTGCGATGAAGGTGCCGTAGGCGGCGTTGATCAGCACCTGACTCAGAAAGTAGCGGGAGAGCCTTTCCGCGGCGTCGCTCATGGTGGAGGTGGCGCGCTGAAGATCGGACGAGCCGAACAAGCGGATCAGCCGGTCGCGCAAATCCTCGCGCTGCAGCAGGATGAACACCACGAGCAGCAGCACGATGCCGGCGATGGCGAGCGGCGGCAGGATTGTGCCGACAATGGATCGGTAAGGCGCAAAGCCCTTTGGGTCAGGCTGGCGGATCACGACGGGAACGGGCTCCGCCTGGGGACGGTCTGGCATGGCGCCGACGCCCGGCGTGGCGGGGGCTGGCGCGTCGGGCTGGTCGAGCTGGGCCTGGAGATCGGTGAGGACGTCGCCTGCCTTTTGCAGGACTTTCGATTGGTCCGTGCTCTCGCGCAGTGAGGTGATCTTCTCCGACAGCGTCGCACGATAGCTCGGCAGTGCGGCGGCGAGATTGGTGGCCTCCCGCGAGATCAGCCAGCCCAGCCCGCCGATGATACCGAAGGCGATGGCGACGACCAGGATGACCGCGAGCACGCGCGGCACTTTGATCCGCCGCAGCAGCAGGAGCGGCGGCGTCAGCACGAAGCTCAAAATGATAGCCAGCGCGAGCGGCAGAAGCACCTCGCGCGCGAAATAGAGTCCGCCGATGACGATGGTGGCGATGAGCAGGCCTTGCAGCGTGTTCGCCCGGGCATCGGAAGAGCTGGCAAGGAAAGGCAAGCTAGGCGGCATGACGGTCTCCCACACGGGATGGCCCATGAAGCCCTAAAAGCCCCAGGGATCACCATGTCACACAGAATACGCCAAGAAACGGTTGAGACGCCGATCCGCCCCACGGGGTCGTTACTGGGCTGCGCGATCGGGCACTCATGAACGTGGTGGAATCGTCGGCGATCGGCTGCTCGGTGCCCATCTTGATCACCCTGATCTCGCCCGAGGCGGCCGCGAACGCCTTACGCAAGTCGACCATGTGGATGTTCTGGTTGCCGTAGGTCTTGAAGTAGAAGCGCAGATTGTTCATGTCGGACACGGTGGTCCACTGCGTCAGCTCCGCCAGCGGTTCCTTGCCGGTCCCTTCGCGCACCGTACCGTGGGGAATGTCGAACTGATTCATGATGTGGAACCCCTTCAACACGGCCTCCTCGGCCGTGGCCGCGGGAAACTCCGCCTGGCTGAAGACGACCGCGCGGACGAAACGCGACGGTGGCGTGAAATCGCCCGGCAGGCCGTGCATGCCGGCGCCCTGACCGATCTGAGCGAGCTTGACCCCGTCGAGATCGATCGGCGGCACGTCGGTCACGCTGAGATTTACGAAGTTGCGCAGATTGATCATGTGCCAGTCGTAGCCCGGGGCGTTGGTCATGACGCCAAGCGGGGCGTCATAGACCTTGAGCTCGCCGCCGACCGGCTCGATGACGATCGACTTGCCGCTTCCGTCCGCGACGATGAAGTGAAGCGGCTGCACGGCGTTTAGAACGGGCGCCGGCGTCGGCACGATGACGATGTCGCCGATGGCGGCCTTCACCTCTTCGACGCTGGCGAACTGGCCCAGCACCCAATTGCCGAACTCGTGCGGCGCCATGGCGCGGGCGGCATTATCCGGCGTTGCCTTCGCATACTCGGCGAAGCCCGGGAAATACAGCAGGCCGACGCTCAGGCCCTTTTCGTTCATGCCGTCGACAATGATGTTGAGGCCGACGGCGTTGGCGCCGAGCATGTTGTATTTCGTGGTGTAGCCGATGCCCTGGCCGCCATCGGGCAGGGTTCCGTGCATGCCGGTTCCCGCCGGGATGAGGGCGATGTTGGAGTGGAGCAGATCGGCGAACTCCATGGTGCGGGCGCGCACGGCCGTGCCGTCCTCCGCCTTCAGGGCAATATTGGTGCAGGCGAGACTTGGCGTGGTGGCGCAAGCGAAAGCGGCGATGAGCGCGTAAGTCGAGGCGCGGCGGATCATGGGGCTCTCCTCCGGAAAATGCTGCCAGCATGATCGGTGTTGCGCCCAAAAGCCGCGTTAAGGCTGCGGAGGAGATCGCGCGGGGTCGTTAAGCAGCGATAGCGAAAGCCGGCGGCATTTGCAGAAATTTCGCCGTGCGCTTAGCCGTCCTCGTCGCCGCGGGTCATGGGCTTGAAGATCTGCCCGCTCTCGAGCGTCCCGGCATTGCAGAGATATTGGAAGGCCGTCTTCCGCCGGCGGTCGAACACGTCGATATAGTCCGTGAAGCCCCACACCACGATGGTGGCATCGCCGTTCATGACGCGGTCGGCGAGGCTCGGCGTGGAATCGCACTCCACGATGTCGATGGCGGTGGCATCGCGGCCGAGCCGGGGCCTTGCCGAGTTCGCGCGCGCCCGGTCGGGCAGCGGCATGATGGGGATCATGTCCTCGTCGGCCACGTCGCGGATGCCGACATTCGTGGCGCTGCGAATCTTGAAGGCCGGGGTTTGCCCGGAATTGCGGAAGGCGACCTTCACCTTGACGATGCCTTCGGACTCCGGCGTCTCGATGAATTCGAGCTTGTCGACGTCCACATAGGCGCGCAGCTCGTCCTCGCGGTCGGCGTCGCCCACCGATGAGGGCACCGCGCCCGTGCTGTGCGCGGCCCGGCGCGCGGCCAGCGCCGCCATGACCAGCGGGACAAACATCAAAAGCAAGAGCGCGGTCGCAAGGGTGCCGATCAGCATCAGGAGGCGGGTCAGGCCCACGGTGCGCTCGGAGGCGACGGCAGTCTTCTCGGCGGCCTCAGCCGCACGCCATTGCTGGCAGAGGTCGGCCTCGTAAGGATGCTGATAATTCTCGCAAGGCGTGGCGATATCCCACGGCTTATTCTCGTCGGGCGCGGCGTCCTCCGAGGCAGCCTCGTCGGGAGCGGCCTCTTCTGGAGCGGCCTCTTCCGGTGCGGCTTCCTCCGGCGCGGCGTCTTCCGGCGCAACATCTTCGGCCGGCGCGTCCTGCGCGAGCACGGCAGGCGGCGTCAGGCTGAGAACCGCGAAGGACAGCAAGACGGCCGCCGCGGCAACGCGCAGGCATCCAAAAAGCCATCCGAAAGGATGTGTCAGAAAATGATGAGACATGGCGATGCGCAGCAGAAACGTTTCCCTTGGCGCCGATCCTATTCATCGAAACGCCGTCTGTCTCCTCCCTCAAGGCCCCTTTCTCTCACTTCTGTCTGATCCGTCTCTAAATGAGACATTTCATGGATGCCCGCGCCCTCGCCAAACGAAAAACGGCCCCGGGGAAGACCCCGAGGCCGTCTGCCTATCAGCCCGCGCTGGAGCAGCGCGCTAGTTCGCAGCCTGCTTCAGGCTCTTGACCTCGGCCGAGACATTGCCGACGGCTTGCGTCGACTGCTCCATATCAATGGTGCGGATGTCGCCCTTGGCGGCCTTGATGGCCTCCTTGAGGTCCACCATGCGGATCGACTGGTCCTGGAAGGTGCGGAAGTACCAGCGCAGATTCTTAAGGTCGGAGACCGCCGTCCACTCGGTAATCTCGGCGGAGGGCTCGCCGACCGCGCCGTTGATCACCGAACCCTTGGGGATGTCGAACTGATTCAAGATGTGGAAGGCCGCGAGCACCGCGGCCTCACTGTTGGCGTTCGGCACAGCCGCCTGGCTGAAGACAGCAGCGCGGACGAAGCGTGACGGCGGCGTGAAGTCGCCGGGCAGACCGAGCAGGCCGGAGCCCGAACCCGTATCGGTCAGCGTCACCGGCCCGAGCTTCTCGCTGGTGATGTCCTTGACCGAGAGGTTGATGTAGTTGTCGAGATTGGTCATGTGCCAGTCGTAGGTCGGAGCGTTGGTCATCACGCCGAGCGGCGCGTCGGTCACTTGCAGCTTGCCGTCGACCGGCTCGATGGCGATGGACTGACCGCTCTTGTCCTTGACGAAGAAATGCACCGGCGCGACTTGACCCTTGGCGCTGCCAAGGCCGGGCAGCGGCGTCGGCACCATAGCGACGTCCTGCACCGCCTTCTTCACCTCATCGACCGTGGCGAAGTTGCCGAGCACCCACATGCCGAAGTCCTGGGGGGCCAGCGCGCGCGAGGCGTTCTCTTTGGTGACGGGGGCATATTTGGCATAGCCCGGAAAATAGAACAGGCCGATGGACAGGCCTTGGTCGTTCAGCCCGTCGACGATCATGATCTGATCGACGGCGTTGGCCCCGACGATGTCATAGCGGGTGCGATAGGTGAGCCCCTTGCCGCCGTCGGGCAACGTGCCGCTGAATTCCTTGCCCGCCGGAACGACGAGAACGTTGGACTGAAGCGGAAAGCCGAATTCGAGGGTGCGGCCGCGGATGGCGGCGCCGTCCTGCGCTTCCAGGCTGATGCCGGTGCAGGCAAAGCTGGGCGTGGTGGCGAGGGCGAGCGAAGCAGCGAGTGTGCAGATTGCAACGCGGCGGATCATGATGGTGTCCTCCTGAGAAAGCTGCCGCATCTTCGGGGGGCCCGCTTAAAGTGGCATTAAGCACGCGCGAAGCCTCGCCTCAGGTTTAAGAGCGCGTGGCCGAAGTCCGAAAAATTTGCGGCAAATCTTGACTAGGACACGGCGACGTCGAACAGCGAGCCGATGTAATAGGTCGCCGCCGCCGCCGCGGAGCCGATGGCGAGCATGCGCGCGCCGCCGAGAAGGGCGCTGCGGCCGGAAAACAGGCTCAAGGCTGCGCCGACACAGAACAGCGCCGTGCCCGAAATCAGCGAGGCGATCAGGATTCCCTGCTGCGCGTAGCCGAACAAATAAGGGATCAGCGGCAGACTGGCGCCCACGGAGAATGTCAGGAACGAGGAGATGGCGGCGCCGACAGGCGAGCCTAGCTCGTCGGGGTTGAGGCCCAATTCCTCGCGGGTCAGCGCATCGAGCGCCTTTTCCGGATTGGCGATGAGATGGCTCGCGAGGTCGCGCGCCTCCTTGAGCGGGATGCCACGCGCGGCGTAGATCAGCGCGAGTTCCTCGGCCTCTTCCTCGGGGTAGCGTTCGAGTTCGTCCTTCTCCTGCGCGATCTGGTACTCGAACATCTCCTTCTGCGACAGCATGGAGATGAACTCACCGGCCGCCATGGAAAAGGCCCCTGCCAAAAGCCCGGCGATGCCGGTGATGAGGATGACGTTGGGCGCCACCGCGGCGCCGGCCACGCCCAACACGAGGCATGTATTGGAGACGAGGCCGTCATTGACCCCGAACACGCCGGCGCGGAGCGTCCCGCTACCATAGGTCTTGTGGCGCTTGCCGACATCTTCCACGGAGGTCGGCATGGGATGGCCTTCCACGCCTTCCCCACCCGACGGTGTCACGTTGCCGCGATAGACCGAGACGCCGCGCACCTTCGAAGCCGACAGCACATGGCGCATGGCGCGGGGGCCGAGCAGGTGAAGGAGCAGAACGGTGATGCGCGACCGGGTGGACGGCGTGAAGCTGGGCGTCTGCTTCAGATCCTTGGCGAGAATGCCGGCCTGCTTTTCGGCGGCATCGGCCATGTCGCGGAAGAGCTTGGCGCGCGTCGGGTCCGTCTCGACCGCGGCGACGGCGCCGGAGAGAAAGGCGGCGGTCTTCTCCGACTGCCAACGTTCGAGCGTGTCTTCCATGCCCCCTCTTTCCCGAAAATCAGATGAGTTTCACATCACCGGTGGCAAGCTCATAGACACCGCCCTGGATGCCCACTTTGCCGGACTTGACGGCGTCACCGATGACGTCGGACCGTGTCTTCAAGTGGCTCATGCCGAGCCGAACATTCTCGTTGATGGTGGCGGCCAGGAGATCGCTCGGATGCTTGCCGTGGGCGGCGTCCACCGCGGGCTGGATCGCCTCGACGAGCTCCGGGAGATGGCCCGGAAGCTTGCTGCGCTCTCGCGCCGACTGGAGCGCCGCGGCGACGGCGCCGCAGCTTGAATGTCCCAGCACCAGGATCAGCGGCACGTTGAGAATCGCGACCGCGAATTCCATGCTCGCCAGCCCATAAGTGCTGACCACGTTGCCGGCGTCGCGCACCACGAAGACCTTGCCCGGCCCCTGGTCGAAGATGATCTCCGGCGGGACGCGGCTGTCGGCACAGGCGAGCACCGCCACGATGGGATATTGCGCGCTAGCCCGCGCGGCACGACCCACCGAAAAGTCGCGCTCCTTCATCTCGCCGGCCATGTAGCGGGCATTGCCCTGCTTCAACCGGTCCAGCGCCTCGGACGGCGGGATGGCGTTGGGCGCCGGTTCGGCCGCATGGCCTCGGCGCAAGGGAAGCGCGCTCGCCGCAAGCAGCGTGCCTGCCCCCGCCATAAGGCTGCGCCGCGAGATGGATTTGGAATCGCAATTTCCGCACATCGGCTGGGTCTCCTTCCGCACGACCCGCATCTCCGGACGGAGAGTGCGGGTGAATGCTCAATGCCTCTGGCCGAAGTTTTGCGTCAGGCGGTCTTAAAAGGCCTTTAAGCGGCTTTGGGTTTTGAGAGAATGAGCCGGTAGCAATCGAGATTGCGGGACAGGAACTCGTAGGTGGCGCCCCACAGATAGAGCCGGAAACGGCGATATTCGAACTCGCCGAACGTCTTCACGACGTAGTCCTTGTTGGACTCCAGGTTCTCCGCCCACTGCTTGAAGGTGAGGTAGTAGCTCCAGCGATCCGAGTGCACTTCCTCGCACTCGAACTCGGTCTTGTTAAGCTTGTTGAGGAAGTCGTCGAGCACCAGGAAGGAGTGATTGCCGGGATAGATGTAGCGCACCATGAAGGTGGAGAGCTCGTATTTCTTCCGCGCCGCGCTGCCGTCGAGGAACACGAGGCCGCCCGGCTTCAACAGCCGGTAGAATTTCCGCAGCACCTTCTCGTAGTTCGGCAGATGCTCGATGACGCCCATGATGACGATGGCGTCGAACGGCTCTGCCGGCTCGAAGTCGTAGAAGTCCGTCAGCAGGATATCGAACTGGTCGCCGAAATTGGCGAGCTTGTCGCGCAGGAAGGTCTGCGACACCTCCGAGTTGGTGATGCCGGTGTATTGGATTCCGGATTGCAGCGCGTGGCCGGCGAACGCGCCCCAGCCCGGACCGATCTCCAGCACGCGCTTGCCTTTGCCGAGCTCGCACTTCTCGATGGCCCAATCGAACTTTCTCTCCAACGCTTTCGCCAGTGGCTCGTCGTCGTGCTCGTAGATGCCCTGGCTGTAGGCGGGAAACACCGGATCGAGGAAACTCAGGAACAGTTTCGGATCGAGATTGTAGTGCGAGGCGATGGCCTGCTTGTTGGTGTAGACCTGCCCAAACAGCAAGGGCTGGATGAAGCGCCAGGCGGCGACCAGAGGATGGCTGTCGCTGAGCGCCGCCCGGAGCGCAAACGGCTTCAGCATGTCGCCATCGATGTCGATGTCGCCTTGAAGATACGCTTCGGCGATGTCGGCTTCGTCGAGCGTGCGCAGCGCCTTCATTGCCCGCTCGTTGTGGAGGCCGACGTGGAACTCTGGCTTCCCTTGACCCACGGTCCGCTTGGCGCCGTCCGGCAACTCGATGGAGAAGGGCGTCGCGATTCCGCCGACACGATTGATAAGAGCTTCGAGCGTGCTTGCGGCTGATGACATTCGCTTGGATCCCCCGACTTGATTTTGCGGCGGCGGCGTTAGCCCGCGCAGCCGCTCTTGTTCGTGTTCGGGCCCGATTGTGCCCCGGAAGCAGGTTGAATGGAAAGCCCGCCAGCATCCAAATTTCCAAGGCCTTGCTGTTGCCCAAGTGCCCAGTTCCCAGTCTATGATCCCTCCCCCGCCAGCAAATGAGGTTCCCCCCGCATGCCCGATTTCAAGTGCCGCCTGAGGCGCGCTGCCGCAGCCGCCCTCGTTCTCTGCCTTGGTCTTGGTTTGGGTCCCGCGCCCGAGGCGATGGCGAAGGCGCCTGGGGCCATCCTCAATGTCTGGCCGCTGATCGGCGGCAGCCCGGACGGCGGTGAGGCGTTCCGCATTCTCTACCAATCGACCGGGTTGAACGGCCAGCCGATCGAGGTTTCGGGCGCGATCTACATTCCGCCCGGGGCGCCGCCGGCCGGCGGACGAAACGTGATCGCTTACGCGCATCCGACCACGGGCGTGGTCGAGAAATGCGCGCCCTCGCTGATGCCGGACAATGCCGGCCTGATCTGGGGGCTCAAGTCGATGCTGGCGAAGGGCCACATCGTGGTGGCCACGGACTATCCGGGCCTCGGCACGCCGGGCATCCACCCTTATCTCATCGGGGTGAGCGAGGGACGCGCCGTGCTCGATTCGGTGCGCGCCGCGATCGCCTTACCGCGCTCGGGCGCTTCGAACCGCTTCGTCGTCTGGGGACACAGCCAGGGCGGACACGCCGCGCTCTATACGGGCGAGTTGGCCAAGAGTTATGCGCCTGAGCTGAAACTGCTCGGCGTCGCCGCGGCCGCGCCCGCCACCTATCTCGCCGAGCTGTTCGATGCCGACAAGTCGAGCCCCGCCGGCAAGGAGCTCACGGCGATGGCGATCTACTCCTGGTCGAACCTCTACAAGGACCCCGCCTCGAGCCTGGTCGAGGCTGACGCCACGAACGTCTACGAGGCCATGGCCCATGACTGCATCGAGTCCGTCGCCGACTTCGAGGCCTTAGACAAGGCCGAGAAGCCGCTGACCCGCGAGAAATTCCTCAAGGCCAATCCCGCCAAGACGGAACCGTGGAGCGGCATCATGAAGCGCAACTCGCCCGGGGGTGCGCCCGCCGGCGCGCCGGTGTTCCTCGCGCAAGGCACCGCCGACACGATTGTGCGGCCCTACATCACCAAGCAGTTCGGAGATGTGCTGTGCAAGCAGGGTACGAAGGTGATGCTCGTGGAAATGCCGGGAGTGACGCACACCTTCGCCGCCAAGGAGAGCGTGGCCACCGCGCTCAAATGGATGGACGATCGCTTCCGTGGGGCGCCGCCGCCCTCGAGTTGCGGGCGCTAGCGGTCCTTACTGCGTAATCTTGATGGTGGTGTTGCCCGGCCCGTAGCGCTGCACGAGGGAATAGAGCTGGGCCGCGTTCGACGGGTGGAGCCGCACGCAGCCATGGGACGCAGGGCGGCCGAGATATTTCGTCTCGTAGGAGCCGTGGATCGCGTAGCCCTTATAGAAGAAGATCGAATACGGCATCGGCGAGCCATCATAGATCGACGAGCGGTGGTAACGGGACAGTGTGGTCGGCTTGTAGGTGCCGGTCGGCGTCCGGTAGCCAGGGCGCGCCGTGGAGACCTTCCAAGTGTAGGTCGGCTGGCCGTTCACATAGACCAGCATCCGCTGGTTGGAGAGGCTGATCTGGGCAACGACGCCGGCGAAGGCCGCGCCAGGCAAAGCGAGCGCCAGGCTGAACAGCGCGGCTAGGAATACACAGCGTCTCATGGATCGGTTCTCCCTCAGGTTCCCATCTGTGCCCGACCGCCCAGCGCCTGCCCGCACTTGGCGTTCTCGACATCATCACATGGTCAGTCTAGCGCGCGCGGCTGAACATCTCCTGAACGCGCCGAGGTCGCGCGCGCGGAAGGAGATCATACTAGCCAATCGGGTCCAATTGGCTCCGCCATTTGTGCTAGTCTTGGAACTTAGGGGACAACGGGTCGAAGACGCATGCGAAGGCTAATCCTGAGCCTCACAGTGTTGCTGTGTTGCAGCGGCGTGGCCGCCGCGCAGATGAAGTTCCCCCAAGGGGGGACCAAATCGGTGGCGACGTCGGTTGAGAAGCCGACGCCGAAGCCTGTCAAGAAGAAGAAGGCGCCCCCGCCGCCCAAGAGCCCACCGGCCAAGGAATTGTTCGGGTCCGTGGCGGAGCCGGCGCCGATCGAGGCGCGGGCGATCGGCAGCTATTCCAAGGGCTGCTTGGCCGGCGGCATGTCGCTTCCCATCGACGGGCCGGACTGGCAGGTGATGCGGCTTTCCCGGAACCGCAACTGGGGCAGCCCGCAGCTGGTCCAATTTCTCGAGCGGCTCTCGAGCGATGCCCGCGCGCTTGACGGCTGGCCGGGCCTCCTCGTCGGCGACATGTCGCAGCCGCGCGGGGGACCGATGCTCACCGGTCACACCAGCCATCAAGTCGGGCTCGATGCCGATATCTGGCTGACGCCGATGCCGGACCGCACGCTCACGCCTGAGGAGCGGGAAGACATCAGCGCCGTGACCATGCTCAAGGACCCGCTCACGGTCGACCCCAACGTGTTTACCGACCTGCACGTGAAGCTCATCCGCCGCGCGGCGTCCTACCCGCAAGTGGCGCGCATCTTCGTGCATCCGGCCATCAAGAAATCGCTGTGCCAGCGCGCCGACAAGTTCGGCAAGGACCAGAGCTGGCTGGCCAAGGTGCGGCCCTGGTGGAACCACCACTATCATTTCCACATTCGCCTCGCCTGCCCGGACGGCATGGCGGGCTGCGTCAATCAGAACCCGGTGACGGGCGATCTGGGCTGCGGCAAGGAACTCGACAACTGGTACGACATGCTCAAGAAGTCTGCGATCTGGACGGCGCAGCAGGAGTTCGATCCCGACGCCAAGCCGGCGCCAAAGAAGAACCCGCTCCGGCTCACCGATCTGCCGGGTGACTGCAAGACGGTGCTCACGTCGGGCGGATACGAGCCGCTGACCGCCGACGCGGAGCTCCCGCCCGAGGCGATCGCCGCCATGGAGACGAAGGAGGCCGGCCCTTCCGTACCGCGGCTCGACGAGGCCCAGCTCCAGACCCTGCTCAACGGCGGCAAGCTCAGCATGCCGATGCCGGACCGCAACCCGAGCCGCTGAACGCCGCACCCCCTTCACGTCCCAACCTCCATCAGGCACACTCAGGACCATGTTGCAGCGGCGGACCAATCCTTTCGAAGGTCAGAAGAACGTGTATGGCGACCCGCTCACGGGCTGCTCCGACCGGCCGCTGACCGGCTTCTACCGGACGGGCTGTTGCCACACGGGGCCCGAGGATCTCGGCCTGCATACGGTGTGCATCGAGGCGACGGCTGAGTTCCTCGCCTTCTCCAAGGCGCGAGGCAACGATCTCTCCACGCCGCACCCGGATTTCGGGTTTCCAGGCTTGAAGCCCGGCGACCGCTGGTGCCTGTGTGCCGTGCGTTGGCGCGAGGCGTTGGAGGCGGGAAGCGCGCCGCGCGTCGTCCTCGCCGCAACCCATGAGGCGACGCTCGACGTCGTGGACCTCGAGGACCTGAAGCGTCACGCCATCGACTTGGCTTGAAGCGACTTCGGCTTGAAGCGACTTCGGCTTGAAGCGACTTCGGCTTGAAGCGACTTCGGCTTGAAGCGACTTCGGCTTGAAGCGACTTTTGGCTTGAAACAACTTCGGCTTGAGGCGCGGGCGGGCCCCTTCAACCCTGCTTGTTGGCAAGGCCGGGAGGTGGCAGCATGGCCCACATGACCCAGACGAAGAAGCCGGCCCCGAAAAAGACCGCGACGGCCCCAAAGAAAAAGACTGCTTCCACCGCGGCGCCGAAGCCGCGGAAGAAGCGGCAGATCTATTCGGAGGGCCATAAGCGCAAGTTTCTGGTGGTCGTGGACGAGACGCCGGAATGCGAGAGCGCGCTCGCCTTCGCCGCCAGCCGCGCGCAGCGGACCAAGGGCCAGCTTGCGCTGCTCTATGTGATCGAGCCCGAAGACGAAGGCCTGCACTGGCTCGGCCTCGAAGAGGTGGCGCGCGAAGAAGGGCAGAGCAAAGCGAGGGCCGTGTTCCGCCTGTTCGGCCGCAAGCTCAAGACCATGGGCTTCGAGGCGCTCGTGCCGGAGGAGATCGTGCGCGAGGGGAGCAAGGACGAGGAGATCACCAAGCTGATCGAGGAGGACGAGGATATCGGCGTGCTCGTGCTCGGGGCCTCGAAGGACCCGTCCGGGCCCGGCCCGCTGGTCTCAAGCCTCGCGGGCGGCCGGCTCGCCGGCGTGTTTCCCATACCGATCACCGTCGTTCCGGGGCATCTGACGACCGACGAAATCCTGGCGCTGGCTTAGTCTTC
>Ga0307378_10008840_pt1 | contig 13305 bp, 13 predicted proteins | sample UN1MG_FD_202238 | JGI IMG/M metagenome (GOLD analysis project Ga0307378, IMG submission 202238) | Soil microbial communities from Risofladan, Vaasa, Finland - UN-1 | ecosystem: Environmental > Terrestrial > Soil > Coastal area > Acid sulfate soil | place: Finland: Risofladan, Vaasa | collected... | reverse complement strand
GCAATACCCTCGCCGGCGTCAAGCACGTGATCGCCGTCGGTGCCGGCAAGGGGGGCGTCGGCAAGAGCACAGTGGCGGCGTTGGCGGCCGCCGGCCTGATCCGCCTCGGCCGCTCGGCCGGACTGCTCGATGCCGACGTCTACGGCCCCTCGATTCCCAGGCTTACGGGCACCGCGGCCGAGCAGGTGTACGCCGACGAGCAGGGACGTATCTGCCCCATTGAGAAGGACGGCCTGAAGATCTTGAGCATGGGGTACGTCGTTCCGCCCGGCGAGGCGGTGATCTGGCGGGGCCCGATGGCCCAGAAGTACGTCGCCGAGTTCCTCAACCGCGGCGACTGGGGTGAGCTGGATTGCCTGATCGTGGACCTGCCGCCCGGCACCGGCGATATCCCGCTTACGCTGGCCCAGACTATCCCGCTGACCGGCGCGGTGGTGGTCTGCACGCCGCAGGACCTCGCCCTGACCGACGCGCTCAAGGCCCTGCGGATGTACCAGAAGCTGGGCGTCGAACCGCTCGGTATCGTCGAGAACATGAGCTACTACGTCTGCCCGAGCTGCGGGCACCGGGACGAGATCTTCAGCCACGGCGGCGCAAAGAGGGCGGCCGAAGAGCTGGGCGTGCCCTTCCTGGGAGGGATTCCACTCAACCCGGCGATTCGGGAAAACGGGGACGCCGGCCGTTTGCTCGCCAACTTTACCGAAGCCCCGCCGCGCGTGGTCGAGGCGCTGGAGGGTTTTGTCCAACAACTGGCCGAGCAGATCGACCGCCGCGCCCGCGAGCGCATCCCGCTGCCGCAACTTAGAGTCAGCGGGTGACTCGACGGCGACTTCGTCGCCGGGGGGCAGGTCAAGCAGCTCGGCGCGGGCCTTGGGAAAAGGCTCCAAGGGCGGGTTGCTCCCGCCGTGACGGCGTGGCCCCATTCCAAGAGCGTGCACCTTCGCGCGGACGCGACCCCGCTTGCTCGCCCCTGTCTGATCCGGCCGAGAGTGCTACAATAAGGTAGGGGGTGAGAAGCGCCTCTGTGTAGGGGTGAGCATATGCTCGCAGAGCGCCCGGGCAAGGAAGAGGACCTATCCCCGGCCTTCGGGCCAGTGCTGTGGGCGCAACTCTACGAACAGGCGGCCCTGGCGCTCGCCCGTCGTCTGGAGACGGGCAAGGAGTTGACTCCGCGGCGGGCGGCGGAGATTGTTGCCGGTGCCGTGCCGGCACAGGTCGGGCACTGGCTGCTGAACCGGTTGACGCAGCTAGGCTGGCTGGACGCTGATGCGCACATCCCCTTTGACGTCCTCGAAGAGCCGGGATGCCCGCCGGACCTGTGCGGCCCCCCGCGCGAGCTGGTGCGCTTGGCGCTGTTCGGCGTCGGTGGTCAGGGAATCCCCGCAGACGCGAAGCATCGCGAGGCGGTCTTCCAGCAGGTGTGCGGGGACGTCATGCGTGAGACGCGTGACCTGCAGTCGCTGCAACAGGCGGGCTCGCGCGCGTTGAGCCACCCGGACGTGCAGCGCGACTCGATCCTGGCGGGCATGGTGCGCGGCTTCCTGCTCGAGCGCGAAATGGACTTCAAGTCGCGGCAACAGGAACGACATCCTGCCGAGCAGGCCGGCTCCCACTTGCGACACGCGTTCGGCGACCGCGTTGAAGATCGGGGGCCCACCAAAGCGCAGCTTCAGTCGGCATTCCAGAAGCAGCGAATGGAGTTCGAGGAGCAGTCCGCCCAGTTCGAGGAAACGGCCTCGCGCGCGGCCCTGCTGCAGATGAGGGGCATGCTGAAACGTCATCCGGAGCAGATCGACAAGTCGGCGCTTGAGGAATGCGAGGAGAAACACGCCAAGCTGGTCGCTCGCTGCGACGTGTACCGCCAACAGATCGAGGAGCTGACGCAACAGGCGGTTGACGCCGCCCGCAGAGGCGACCAGAAAACTGCTTCCTGGACGTTACGCCGGATGTCGGCGGTGCACCAGATGCGGCCGATGCTTCTGCCGGCAGACCGTTTTGCCGTCCTACGCGAGCAGATCATACGGGCCGGGGCAGAGCACGATCACCACGAAGCGCTGCGGGCGCTGGCGTCGCGGGAGCGGGTGGTGGCGGCGGAGATCAAGAAGCTGGGGGAGGTCGTTGACCGTTACCACAAGGCCGCCCAGCAGCTACCGCACGACGACCCGCGCTACCTCAGAATTCAAGCGCAGTACGAGCGGGCGGTGGCGGAAATCCGCTCGCACGACACGGAGTGGCTGGCAGAGCTGATGATCGAGTTGGACACCTTGCTGGAGGACCTGGAGGACGCCAGCGGGCAGGCCGATACGCAGGTCGACCGCTTCATCACCTCCGTGCGGACGGCCCTGCACCGGCTACGCAAAGAGATCCAAACCATCCGGCGCGAACAGGCGGAGGCCGAGCCTCGCCCGTAGGGGGGTTACCGGCCTGCCGCGGGCGATGGCACGCCCCCTGGCCGGGCGTGCCGGGGGTTCACGTCGGCTTCAAGGAGCGGACTGGCGGACACGTCCGGCCGGGGTGTGCAAACCGTCCGGGCCTATTGCGTGTCCACTCCGAAAAAAGCACAATGTTGTTTGCTATGCTCCAGCAGGCACAGCAATCCTCGCACGCGGCCCGCGTCGAGCCTCCCTTGGAGGGCGAACCCGGCGCGCCGGCGACGCGCGCGCGCGACGGCCGGCCGGTACAACGCCGCATCGCCTGGCACCTGCGCCTCAAGTTCGCCGTCGCGCGCTGGTTCCTGTGGGCCTGGGCGCGGGCCTTCAGCCTGAAGGGGCTGTATCTGTTCGGGCGGTTCTTCGGCACCGGCGAGTACCTGATCAACTTCAAACGTCGGGCGCGTTACCGTCAGGAGCTCCGGCGGGTTTTCCCGGAGGGGATCAGCCCGGCACGCGAGAAGAGAATCATCCTGAGTTACTTTCGGCGAACGCGCTGCGACAAGCTCTTCTATCTCATTTTCGACCGCCTGCCACGCGACAAGATCTTTCGTCGCATCCGCTTTCACGGTCGCGAGTATCTGGACGCCGCCCTGGCACGGGGGAACGGCGCGTACGTCATGCTGAGCCATCACGGGTCGCACCATATCGCCGGGCTGCTGATGGCCCTGCTCGGGTATCGCTGCGCGGGGGTGCGCGACCGCAACGAGGGAGCCATCCGCGTCTACATGCAGGAGCTGTACGCGAGGACCTTCCCGGAATTCGCGGCGATCCGCATGCTGTACGCCGACAGCTTCCCCCGCGAGGTGTTCCGCTGCTACCGCGAGAACTACGTTGTGGGCAGCGCCTCGGATGTGGGCCGCGTGCGCGGCGCGACGCTGAGAACCTGCCCGGTGCAGGTATTCGGTCAGCAGCGCGAGTTCCTGACCGGTCCGCTGCAGATGGCCCTGCGCTGTCGGGCGACCATCCTGCAGGGGTTCGTGGTCTCCCGCCCGAACTTCTACTTCCGGCTCATCGTCCACCCCCCGCTCCAGGTGCCGGGGCAGGAGCAGGACGAGCGCGGCGAGGAGCTCGTCGGCCGGCTCATGCAGTGCTACGCCGACGGGATCGCCACGCACGTGCGGGAGCATCCCGACCACCTGAGCCGCGTCTAGCAGGCCCGAATCGGACTGCCCGGCAGACTGGAACGCAGGGGCCGGAAGCAGTAGAATCCCGCGTCAACCAGCTCCGGCAGCATGGCGGGTGGCGTATCGGCAGCGACACGCGCCGAAGGGTGGTGTGTAGCCTCTCGCGGCCGGCGGGTGGCCGAACAGGGTTTGTACATGAAGTTCGTCCTGGTGGATCGAATCAGCGAGCTGCAGCCGCGGCGGCGGATCGTGGCGCACAAAGCCCTCTCGCTGGCCGAGGAGTACCTGGGCGACCACTTTCCCCGGTTTCCAGTGTTGCCGGGGGTATTGATGCTGGAGGCCATGGTCCAGGCGTCGGCGTGGCTGGTGCGGGCCAGTCTGGATTTCGCCGCCAGCCTGGTGTTGCTGAAAGAGGCCCGAAACGTTACCTATAAAAGTTTCGTCGTCCCGGGGCAGGTGTTGACGATCGAATCGGACTGCAAGGAGCTGACCGACGAACAGAGCGTCTTTGCCGCCTGCGGATCGTCGGACGGACGCACGATCGTCAAAGCGCAGTTCACGCTGCGGCACCTGAACCTGGCGGATGGGAACCCCGCCTTGGCGGAGTTGGACGAGCAGATTCGCGCCCACCTGCGGGCGCTGTTCGGCCTGTTGAGCGCGGGGTGCCCGACTGCGAGCGCGGCGGGGCGCCCCTAGCGCGAGAACACGCGTTGTCGAGTGGAGGTAGGCATTCATGCCGACGCCGAGTAAAGAGGAGATTTTCGGGAAGGTTCGCGAGACGCTGGTGGAAGCGTTGAGTGTCGAGGAAGACGAGGTGACCGAGGACGCCACGCTCACCGGCGACCTGGGTGCCGAATCGATCGACTTCCTCGACATTGTCTTTCGGCTGGAAAAGACCTTTGGCATCAAGATCCCGCAGGAAGAGCTGATCCCCCGCGACATCCTGAGCAACCCCGATTACGTGCAGAACAAGAAGATGAACGAAGCGGGGCTGAAAGCGCTGCGGGAAAGCATGCCGCACGCCGATCTGACCGCGTTCGAGGCCGATCCCGATATCGACAAGGTCTCCGACGTCTTTACGGTCGGGACGATCGTCCGCTTCGTCGAGTCCAAACTGAATGCTGCCTGAGGCACCTGGTGCGCTGGATCTGGATCGACCGGTTTGAGGAGTTCGAGTCGGGCCGGCGAGCGGTGGCGGTCAAGAACGTCACGCTCGCCGAGGACTACCTACACGATCACTTCCCCGGCTATCCGGTGATGCCGGCCAGCCTGCTGATCGAGGGGATGGCGCAAACGGCGGGCATCCTGGTCGGCGAGGCCAACAACTTCTCGGAGAAGGTGATCCTGGCCAAGGTCAAGCGGGCCGTGTTTTACAGTTTGGTCACGCCCGGGCAGCAGGTTCGGCACGAAGCCACGCTCGAGCAAATGAGCGGTGCGGCCGCCATGACCTCCGGGCGGATCTTCTGCGGCGCGGAGCTGGTCGGTGAGGTGGACATGGTGTTCTCCCACATCGACCAGAACATCAGCGGGCTGGAGTTCCCTGAGGAGAACTTCGTTTTCACCGACGAGTTCATGTCCTTGTTGAAGACGTACCGCGAGCAGGGGGGCGCGAGGGTGAGTTTGTGAGCCGCCGCCGGGTCGTCATCACCGGCCTGGGGCCGGTCACGCCGCTGGCGGTCGGCGCGAGGGACTTTTGGAACGCCCTGCTCGAAGGACGCAGCGGCATTCGGCGCCTGCAGGCGTTCGATCCGGCCCGCTGCGAGTCGCAGATCGGCGGGGAAATCGACGGTATCAAGGTCGCCGACTACGTCCCCAAGAGCTACCGCAAAGCCGCCAAGATCATGGCCCGCGACATCGTGCTCGCGGTCGTGGCGGCGCATCAAGCGGTGCAGGACGCGGGCCTGCGGACCAAGTGCCTTTTGGAGCGCGGGGAGGTGCAGGGGGATCGCAACGTTGACAGCACACGCCTCGGCGCCAACATCGGGGCCGGGCTGATCTGCGCCGACCTGCCGGAGCTGGCCGAGGCATTTTGCAGCGCCGTCGAGGACGGGCAATTCAGCTTGAACCGCTGGGGGGCCGAGGGGATGAACAACCTCACGCCGCTGTGGTTACTCAAGTTCCTGCCGAACATGCTGGCCTGCCACGTCACGATCGTGCACGACGCCCAGGGGCCGAGCAACACGATCACTTGCGGCGAGGCCAGCAGCCACTTGGCCATCGGCGAGGCGTTTCGCACCATCGCGCGCGGGACGGCGGACGTGTGCATCTGCGGCGGCGCGGAGAGCAAGACCAACCCGATGGCGCTGGTGCGGCAGTGCCTGGGGAAGCGGCTCAGCACGCGGAATGACAGCCCGGCGACGGCCTGCCGCCCGTTCGCGGCCGATCGCGACGGCACGGTCGTTTCCGAGGGTGGCGGGCTGGTGGTTCTGGAGGAGCTGGAGCACGCCCTGGGCCGCGACGCGCGGATCTACGCCGAGGTGGTCGGAGCCGGGGCCAGCAGTGATGCCGGCCGGCCGGGTGAGTTGCCGCCCGATGAGCGCGGGCTCGCGTTGGCGTTGCGGAAGGCGCTGAAAGACGCCGGGGTCGGCCCCGATCAGGTGGATCTGGTGGGCGCGTCCGGCTGCGGGCTGATTGAGCGGGATCGGCTTGAAGCGGCGGCGATCCGGGACGTGCTCGGTGAGCGCCGCGCCCAGGTGCCGGTGTTGAGCGTCAAAGGCGGGCTGGGCAACAACGGGGCGGGCAGCGGCGCGGTGGACTTCATCGCGGCGGTGCTGGCGCTGTACAACACCACGATTCCGCCGGCGATCAACAGTGCCCCGATTGATCCGGAATGCGGGCTGAAGCTGGTCACCGGTGGGCCGGTGGACGCCAGGATCGACGTGGTTCTCTCGGCGGCGTACGCCCTGGGCGGCGGACAGAATGCGACTTTGGTGGTCAAGCGGTTCCACGAATAGGGAAGGCCGAATGAACCGACGCGTCGTCATCACGGGCATGGGCTGGGTCACCCCGCTAGGGGTCGGTCTGGAGGCGGCTTGGCGGCGGCTGCTGGCCGGCGACCGTGGCATGGCCCCGACTACCATATTCGACGCGCGTACCTATCCCACACAGTTCGCCGCCGAGGTGAAGGATTTCGAGCTGAAGTCGTTTCTCGGCGAGCGCTACGAGGATCACAAGCACGCCAGCCGCAACACCGGGTTCGCGTTGGCGGCGGCGGAGATGGCCTGGCAGGACGCCGGGCTGAACGGTCCGCTTGGTGTGGATCCGACGATGGTCGGCGTGTATCTGGGCGGGGGAGAGGGACCGATCGATTTCGAGAACTTTGTGGCCGCCGCCATCGCCGGCTGGAACCCGGAGAGCCGCCAGCTCGATACCGTGAAGTGGGCCGAGGTGGCCTGCGAGCGGCTCGACGCCGTGCGCGAGTTTGAGCAGGACCCCAACCGTGCCGCCGGCCATATCGCCTACCGCTTCAACGCCCACGGACCGAACTTCAACACGCTGACCGCCTGTGCCGCCAGCACGCAAGCGCTCGGCGAGGCCGCTGCGCTGATCCGCCACGGCGACGCGGACGCGATGATCTCCGGCGGGGCGCACAGCATGATTCACCCGCTGGGCGTGACGGGGTTCAACCGCCTGACCGCCCTGTCCACGCGTAATGACAGCATCGAGTCGGCGTCGCGCCCCTTCGACCGCACGCGCGACGGGTTCGTGCTCGGCGAGGGGGCGGGGATTCTCATTCTCGAGGAATATGAGAACGCCCGGCGGCGCGGGGCGCGCATCCGGGGTGAGATCCTGGGCTACGGCACGACGGCCGATGCCTTCCGCGTCACCGACATGCACGAGGAAGGTCGCGGGCCGATCGCGGCAATGCAGGGCGCGCTCGACGACGCCCACGTCAAGCCGGAAGAAATCGACTACATTTCCGCCCACGGCACCGGCACCGAAGAGAACGACAAGACCGAGTCGCTGGCGATTCAGGTGGTCTTCGGCGACCACGCCTGGAGGGTTCCCATCAGCAGCATCAAGAGCATGTTGGGTCATCTGATCGCCGGGGCGGGCGCGGTCGAGCTGATCACCTGCGTGCTGGCGATCCGCGACGGCATCGTCCCGCCGACCATCAACTACCAGCACCCCGACCCCAACTGCCCGCTGGACTACGTCCCTAACCAGGCCCGCAAAGTTCCCGTGCGGACTGCGCTGTCCAACAGCTTCGGCTTCGGCGGGCAGAACAACACGTTGATCGTCCGGCCGTGCGAATAACCGGGTAAACCGCTGTCACCGGACGGCGCGGTCGCAGGCCCCCGAGGTTCTCGGCCGGTTGAAAAACGTAGCGGCCTGCGCCTCGTGCCGGCGCGCCGGGATCGGCCGACGGGGTGTCGGCCGCTACATCCCGCGCGAGACCCTTCCAGTGGAAACGGCACTGACACACGTATGGTGCGCTCCGCTCGGCCCAAAGCGTCGCCGGAACAGATGCGTTCCCCGATCGTGATCGGCCGATAATACGCCGTTCGCATACACCTCAGCCCGCTCATGGAGGCGCGGCGGCCCTATAAACACAAAGCGCTCTTGACCCGGGCCGGTTTCTGACGAAAATAATGAATGTGGGGACTGCCTGGACGTCCCGGTCGGCTCTTAAACGAACGGGCTAGAGCGACCGGCGTGCCAGGCAGCCTGCCGGGCGACGGCGGAGTCGTCGCTCGTCGGGTCCGCCGGTGACGGTCGGCGGACAGGGCAAAGCCCGGCGGCCTCCGATCACCGAGGCCGTGCGGGAGGTGGCCCGTTAGAAAGGAGGTGATCCAGTGCAGGGTGATAAACGATAGGCTGCTGTAAGGCAGCGAACGTGGCTGCGCTTACGGCAGCCGAACCGAATAAGCCCGCCGGCGGCCCCTCAACCGCCGGCGGGTGCTTTTTTGAGGGGAGACGGCGGGCGGAGCTGTCTCCGACACGGCTGGCGGCAGCCGACGGCTTATCCAGCGTTACTGGGCGGATGCCACGGTCAAAGCGCGGCCCGGCCGTGGTTCCCGCGGCGCGAACGAGTAAAATGACACCGGAGAACTTGCGGAATGATGCCGGAGCGTGAACAGATTGTTGAGACGCTTGTTCAGAACCGGGAGGTGCTTGAGCGCCTCGGTGTTCGGCGAATCGGCCTTTTCGGTTCGGGCGCCCGCAGCACAGCTCGGGAGACGAGCGATTTGGACTTCCTGGTCGAGTTCCGCGCCAAGTCGTTCGACGCCTACATGGATCTGAAGTTCTTTTTGGAAGAGCTTTTCCAGCGCGAGGTAGACCTGGTGCTGCTCGACAGCATCAAACCGCGCCTGAGACGAACCATTCTCGCGGAGGCCGTCTATGCCCCGGGATTTGAAGGTCTATCTTGAGGACATCCTGACCGCGGTTCTGGAGAAAGCGACCGGCAGAACCGTAAAACGCCGTCATTAGAACAGAGGTACCAGTCGCTGCTCGAGTTCCCTGAGGTAGTCGCGAAGCCCGTTCTCGGCTCCGCGTTTCTTCAGGGTCTCCAACGGGGTGCGTTCAAGATCGCGTTCGGCTCTGTCGGCGCTGCGCCCCGAAAGCTCGCCGATGACACGCTTCGTGCTTCGTTTGTCGCGGTCGTGGGTTGCCGTCAGCTCCTGCGGCCTAATGCGAGGGTCAAATCCGAGTTCTTTTCTCAGGCTCGCCAGCCGAGCTTTCTCCACGTCGTCCGTTGGTTCGAATGCTGCCAGGAGCCAACATTCACGCTTCGGACGGGCCACAGCGATGACCACCGCGAAAGACCAGTTGGTAGCGTCCCGCGCCTGACGGAGCCCTCGCAGGCGCGCCGCCTGCGTGTCGGCATCTCGAATCAACAATACGGCGCTGGCAGGTGGGTCGACGCTTCGCACGACGAACAATGCTCGGCGCGCTTGACGAGCGTCCGGAGCGCCTGGCTCGCCGCAGAAATGGCCGTGGGCCTTTATACTGCGCGCCTCGGCGGCGCCCGGCACGTCGCGCCAGGCAAGGAAGCTAGAATTCCCCAGCACGCCGCACCACACGCGGAACTGATCGAGACGTTCGGCCTCGATCCAGTCCTTGGCTTCGCACACAACGCGGTCAGCCAGCGTAGTCGCGGTGCGCTGATCGGCCGGGCCCTCACATACGACAGCGATTGCGAGGGGCGCCGCGTCACTCACCCTCCTCCCCCTTCTTGTCCTTCAGCCAGTCTTCGCCGACTGTGCTCCAGAATTCACCGGGCTTCATCTCGTCTTTCCAGCGCTCGAATTCGGGATGCTCATGCAGACGGCCGGCCACAACAGAACCGTCGTCACGCAACGTCGTGAGGATGACCTCGCTCGCGTCGAAGTGGTCAACCAGATATGGGGAATGCGTGGTGGCGATGACCTGCAAGTCCGGGAACTCCTTCTGGAGCGCTCGGATCTGCCGGACCAGCTCACCAAGTGCTTTGGGGTGCAGGGCGCGTTCCAGTTCGTCAACGAGCACCAGGCTGGGCCGTACTTTCCCGGAGAGAACGGCCAACAGGCCGAGCGTCAGCAGCGTGCCTTCACTGGCTTGATGCGCGCTGATGTCCACTCCTGAAGCGAAGTCGAGATAGAAGCTGTAACCCATGTCGCGCGTACGCACTTGTTCGTAGAGACCGCGGAATTCTTCCGGCCCGGGCTCGTAGGCGATGCGCTCGATGGGCGTCCGTTCAAAGCGGATGTCTGAAACGGATGGCACGACCGACCGAAGCTTGGCGACGATCTCCTCGCAGCGCTTCGGATTGGTGATCCTGAGGTCTGCCAACACCGCGGCAAGATTGGCTCCGTCGTATTCAACTCGGGGTATAGGCTCTTCACTGAATCCCGGCTTTGCGAGCTTATCCGGATCCAGGCGGAGCAGCACGGCCGAACGAAGTTCCTGGAGGAATGGGCCTCCTATTCGACTCGGCAGATCGGGCCGTTGTTTCCCATCGAAGCTGGCCTCGCTGTGTCCGCCGGAGTGATTGAGTCGAGTGGTGAACCTCCACCGGCCGTCGGCGAGCGGCTCCACTGCGATCGCGACCGTAGCAGTGCCGTCCGCGCGGTCGAGTTCCACTGACAGCTCCATGGGGCCTTCCGCTCCGACACTTCGCACGCGCGTCGGGTGGCGTTCGAACATGAAGAGCGCTTCTGGAGGTCTCGCTCCGGCCTGCGTGACGTAGTGAAGGCCCTCCAGAAGGCTCGTTTTCCCCGACGCGTTCGGCCCCACGATAAGGTTGAGCGGGGCCAAATCCAACTTGACGTCTCTGAGTGCCTTGAAGTTGCGGAACTTAACCGTCTTGATCATGGCAGTGCTCCGGTCAAACGTACCGGAAGTCTACTCGATTCCCCGCTCTGCCAGCCAGCGTTCGGCATCCAGGGCGGCCATGCAGCCGGTGCCGGCGGCGGTGACCGCCTGACGGTAGGTGTGGTCGGCGACGTCGCCGGCGGCGAAAACCCCCTCAACACTCGTGTAGGTCCGCCCCGGCCGCGCGAGCTTGATGTAACCCTTCTCGTCCGTGTCGAGGTAACCCTTGAACAGCTCCGTGTTCGGCGTGTGGCCGATCGCCAGGAACAGGCCCTTGCAGGCGAAGTCGCGCTGCTCGCCGGTCTTGACGTTCTTGAGCCGCACGCCGGTGATCGACGCGTCGCCGAGCACGTCGGTGACGACCGTGTTCCAGATCGGCTCCATCTTGCCCTCGTCCACGAGCTTTAAGAAGCGCTCTTGCATGGCCTTGCTGGCGCGGAGCTGGTCGCGGCGGTGGACGATATAGACCTTGCCGGCGAACTTGGTGAGGTAGCTGCCCTCCTCGATGGCCGAGTCGCCGCCGCCGACGACCACCAGTTCCTGGTCGCGATAGACAGGCATGGCGCCGTCGCAGACGGCACAGGCGGACACCCCGCCGCCGCTCTTGGCCAGCCGCTGCTCGTTCTCGAGGTTGAGCCAGTTGGCCCGCGCGCCGGTGGCGATGATGACGGTGTGAGTCTCGACCGTGTGCTCATCGCTCTTGATCACGAACGGCCGCCGGCTGAAGTCGATCTCGGTCACGTCTTCGCGGATATAGCGAGTGCCGAAGCGTTCGGCCTGATCGCGGAAGGCCTTCATCATCTTCGGGCCGGTGACGCCTTCGGGGAAGCCGGGGTAGTTCTCGACTTCGGTCGTGAACATAAGCTGGCCGCCGGGGATCAGACCGCCGGCGTTGAACCCCTCGAACACGAACGGTTTGAGGGCGGCGCGGGCGGCGTAAATGGCGCCGGTCAGCCCCGCCGGCCCGGAACCGATGATGACGACTTTCTCCGTGCTCATGAATGCTCCTCGGCAACAGCGTCGGCTATTTGCGGAAGGGATAGTGATAGGCCGGGCGGCAGCCATCTGGCCACTGTCGGCGGTGCGGCCGCGGCTCGAATCGACCAGAACGCTCAGCGCGCACGAGGGACGTCACTACTTGCGGGCAAGCGCCTATTCCTTTTCTCTCTCCGCCTGCTCGGCTTCCTTGGCCAGCGCGTCGTGCCTGGCGAGCAGACCGCCGGGGCCGGCCTGTCCACGCGCTTTGGCGTCCATCTTGCCCTGAAAATCGCTGGGGAAACGGGCCCGCTCCAGACACTCATCCCCCGCGCACAACCCTTGGTCGTAGAGTCGCCACAGGTGGTCATCGAGCAGTTGCATCCCGTACTTCTTGCCGGTCTGGATGCTCGAGTCGATACGGTAGGTCTTGTTTTCGCGAATCAGGTTGGAGATCGCCGGCGTGACCAGCAGGAATTCATAGGCGGCGACGCGGCCGCTGGTAACCCGGGGCAACAGGACCTGGGACAGCACGGCCATCAGGTTGACGCTGAGCTGCACGCGGATCTGCTCCTGCTGCGAGACGGGAAACGCGTCAATAATCCGGTTGATGGTGCCCTGAGCACCGGTGGTGTGCACGGTGGCGAAGACCAGGTGGCCGGTCTCGGCGGCGCGGATGGCCGATTCCATGGTCTCCAGGTCGCGCATCTCACCCACCAGCACGACGTCCGGGTCCATGCGCAGGCAGCGGCGCAGGGCCTCGGCGAAGCTGGGCACGTCCACGCCGACCTCACGCTGTGAAATGAGAGATTTGTCGTGGTTGTGGTAATACTCGATGGGGTCCTCGACCGTGATGATGTGCCGGTCGAACTGCCGGTTGATGTAGTCGATCATCGTGGCCAGCGTGGTGGTCTTGCCCGAGCCGGTCGGCCCGGTGACCAGGAACAGCCCCCGCGGGCGACGACAAAGCGCCTGGATCATCGGCGGCAGGCCGATTTCGTCGAACGTCAGGATGCGCGTGGGAATCAGCCGCAGAACCACCGAGAGGTTGCCGCGCTGCCGGAAGACCGACACGCGGAAACGGCCCTTGTCGCCGAAGGCGAACCCGAAGTCCGTCCCGCCCTCTTCCTGGAGCTCCTGCTGATTGCGCTCGGGCGTGATGGACTTCATCAGGGCCACGGTGTCGTCCGGGTCGAGCACCTTGGTTTCCAGACTGCGCAGCCGACCGTCGATCCGCAACACGGGCGGGCGCCCGACGTGCAGGTGAATATCCGAACCGTTCACGCGAATGACGGTTTCCAGCAGTCGATCGATGTGGACGGTTGCCACCGTATCTCCTCGCTTTCGCCAGGCCCTTGCGCCGGCGCCTCAGCCCGGCGGAATACTACTCTTCGACCAACAGACCCTCCGCCTGGGTAATACGCGCGATCTCATCCGGCGTCGTAGTGCCGTTGAGGATCTTGATCTTGCCGTCCTCC
>Ga0307378_10008839_pt1 | contig 13306 bp, 26 predicted proteins | sample UN1MG_FD_202238 | JGI IMG/M metagenome (GOLD analysis project Ga0307378, IMG submission 202238) | Soil microbial communities from Risofladan, Vaasa, Finland - UN-1 | ecosystem: Environmental > Terrestrial > Soil > Coastal area > Acid sulfate soil | place: Finland: Risofladan, Vaasa | collected... | reverse complement strand
AGTGTTCCTCAGACAGACCTAATGAATAACTTGAATTTATACAGACAAATGACGGCTCTCTTAACCATGTCCAAATAGGCGCTGCTTCTGTTATTATGGAACTTTTTGTACTTCCGGGCGGTACGTTTATGATTAGATCAATCGGCTTTACCTTGCCCTCTATTGCTATCAGTATCTTTTCCTGTACCGCATCACAAATATACTTTATATGCGGTGCATCAATTAATTTCTTTGGTGACAGAATATGCCAAAACGTTTTGAAAAACGTGTAAAGATCAACGTAACAAGCTAACGCAAGTTCCGCACGTCGTTTTGAAATTTCATCAATAAGCGTACTGGTTTCATTCTTGTTTTCGTCCTGCATTTCTTACTTCTTCCAGTTCTTTGATCTTTGCAGACAACTCGTCTTTTGTCATTTTTTCCAGATCATTGTTTTTTATGTCAACTTCAAAATCCATCTTATGCCTCCACCTGTCAGGACGTCTGTTTGTAAGCCAAAATATCAGTGCTGTCGTATCTGGAATAAACTTCTTTGTTGTACTTTCTATTCTTGCAGGTTGTGGAGTGCCTTTTGCATCTACATTTAAAATTGACTTAGTTTCGGTATAATCAAATCCTATTACCTTTTTCATTAAAGTTGACTCTGCTGCTAAGTCAGGCATTTCCTTACCTGTTTTTATGGCGTCCGAAAATTCATCATATTGCTCCATCCATTCATAAACCGTTGATCTTGCAATAAGCATTCTGTCAGCTATTTCATCCATAGTAAAGCCTTGCATAGATAAACCCCTTGCCCAATCAATATGAATCTTAGCATTATACTTTGTTGGTCGTCCTCCGGGATGCTTTTCTTTTTCCTCTACTACTACCTCAGACTTGTCTGTACTATTTTGCTTGCTCTGCTTCATTTATAAACCTTTCACAAAGTATTTCAATTCCTTTCCATCTTTGAGTCTTTTGTATCAACTCTTTCTTCTCCATTCTGTCCAGAACTGTCTTGATCTTATCAGCCGTTTCTTTCGGTATTGCTGCATTACCTACTATCCGCGATAAAGGAACCCATTCTGTATTTTCGTCATATCCGGCATTATCCATTGAAACATTCGCAACCTCAATAATCCTGTGGATTGCAGCACCAAGATTAACAATGTCCGAAAACTTCTGGTACTTGGTAAGGGTAATAAGCAACTTTTCAAACTGACTTATATGTGCTGCACCTATGTAGTCTTTCTTTCCCTGAACACTCTTTACCAGTTTTTCCAAGTCCTCAATCTGATGCGGTAAAAACATAAACTCTACTTCTTTAAAATCATAGTTCAATATCGGACTGATATACTTTTCAAGCTGACCGATCTGCTCTGCAATTATTCCCTTGCCAATATAACTCTCAATCATATCGTCAACGTCATTAATCATTTGGGCTATTTCCCTCAGAACTGTACTGTCGTCAAAACCTACCAGTGCATTATGAGCAATTTGCTTTGCTGCTATCTGACTTCTGTTTAATCCAGATGTGTCAAGCAATACAAATATCTCTTTTAGTCCTGCTTCTTTTGCAGCCCGGTATCTATGATGCCCGGAAACAATTTCAACACCTTTGTCTGTCAATGCACAATACGGCAAACTTTCAAGCGTTCCACGTTTCTTAATGTTCTCATGCAACTGCCTGAACATTTCCGGTTTCATCAGGTGTGCGTTCTTGTCCTGCTCCTTCAAAATATTTATGCTGACTTTGGCTACAATTATTCCGTCACCTAAATCAGCAATCTTAAAAACACCTTCCGGTAGTTCTAAGTTGATTTTGCCTTTTGTCTTTCTATTTGCCATCGTGTTTCATTTTCTAAAAACTCTGATATTGTTTCCTCTGCTGTCCGTTCTTTGATCTCACAATGATAGGTTAATTTGAATCCTTTAATTTTCTCCTCTTTCTTCTTTAACTTCATTATACCACGCATTTCCTTAGACTCTGGATATTTGGTTAACTGCGTAGTTTGTACTCCTGAAAATCTATTTAAACGAAACTCAGGAATAAACATTCGTAACGTTTCCCTGTTTATCGCTATCATCGTAAGTAACCTTCCAAGCCGTAAACTATCATGCTTTACAGTAACACCATACATGATTACAACTTCTTCCAGTTTCTTTCCAAACGCAATTTGATAACCGATTACACCTGCAATAAGTCCGTCAATAAATAATCCAACGTTTATCTGTGCCTGACCACCTACAAAATTATGTGTCCATATAGCCCGGTAGTAAAATGCATTCTGCGGTTCAATATTGTCCAATCCTATTTTGCTTTGCTCTGTCAATTCGTAATCATGTGGCAATACAGAGCAATTCATAGGCTCAACTTCCCTTTCATTTGGTCTGACTATTGTTTTACCACCTGACAATTTTATTGCCTTCTTCGGACTATTTGTCGTTATGTAAACATTTACACCTTTACGTACTCCATACCTTGCAAATACCGGATAACCTGCCATCTTACCTGTTTCATTTTCTTCATAACATAAAATTAGTGCTTTCTTATGCGCCATCCTTTGACGCATCAATTCCGTCAATCCTGTTTCCGGGTCAAAGATATTATAGCGTGGTTCCTTCCAAGTCATATTGCCTTTTGTGTCATACCACTTTTCAAATCCTGCTTTATACGTTGGTGGGTTTGCAAAGATGATTGCTTTTTCATCATTCATCACTTCGTCCAGATGTTCATACATATCTAATGCCCTGTAACTGAATCCTTTTAGAACAATTCTTGCCCTGTAAATATATTCACGTATCTTTTTGATATGTTCCTTACGTCTGGTTTCAAGGTCTTTAAGCATGGAATAGAAAAAATCCCCTCCCGAACTTCCGGCTGTTTTTAAAACCATAAGTGCATAAAGAACTGTAGCGTAATCTTTCATTTCTCTCTTTATGAATCCCTTTGCAGTAATCTCAAATTCATCTAAGGGTTTCTCCATGATAGCATAGCCAAATACAGAACTGAATAATGTTATATCACTTGCCTCAATCTGTTCTGGTTTGAATCCTGCCTGTACTGCAAGATGCGACATTGCAAATGCTCCTGCACATGGTTCAATGAAACGTTCATACCCTGCTTTATTTGCATTTTCAAGGATTGTCTTTAAGTACTTCTGTTCAGCCGGAACTAATGTACCTAAGAAAAATGCGCCCGGTGCTTGAATAGGCATTATTTTGATATTTGTCCGCCCGGAAGGACTTGAACCCCCGACCCCTTACGAAAGAAGTAAGTACTCTTACCAACTGAGCTACGAGCGGATTTTTTGCTTTTAAACAAGCACTCCGTAAATTAGTTCAACGGATACTGTTAATTGCCTTTGCACTTGTACATCATCTTTAGCGTAACCATGTCCTGATGCTACAAGTTTTACAAGTGGAACGTTTTCACCAAAGTTTTCTTTTACAATACCAATAAGACTTGGTAAAGCTGAATCAAACTCTACCTTAGACTGATCTGTGAGTTTTGCACTTTCTTTTTCCAATGCAGTAACTACATTTTCAGGTTTGCCGATAAATTGAACTGACCAACTCATTTTGTCTGTGGATTTTACAATGCCCATCCGGGGCGTTTTTATTCGTTTTCTATCTACAACCGTGACAACCAGAACATTGTCTGCATCCAATCTTTGACTTGCCTTTAAAAGCCTCAAACATGAATGTCATTTTTTCAACTTTCTGTAACTCAGGTTTTTGATACTTTGATTTTTCTTTTGCTTTCATATCAATTTGATTTTACTAAACCACAACACTTTTTATATTTTAGTCCAGAACAACATTTGCAAAGTTCATTACGCATCTGAAACACCTTACTTGTTTCATCCATAAAATGTTCAATCACACCGTTCAAATGATCTGCTTCGTGCTGATATACTTGTGCAGAAAACCCTTCCAAATCTCCTTCCATATTTACTCCATCAATAGTTGTATAATAAACTGAAATGTTCATCCAACGTCTTACATATATTTTTCTACCTACCCATGTCAGACAACCTTCAATCGTAATATCTGTTTTTCCGAATTTGTCTGTTATTACCGGGTTAAGAAATATCAACCATTCCTGAGTAAGTACATCCTTCCGGGCAAAAAAGAATCTTTTGTTAATACGAACCCCCTCCTTTGACAATTGATTTGCTGCCATACCTGCACAATCTTTCAGCGTCTTAACGTATTCCATACATTCATTAATTAACACTTTATCAACAACTGGGTCTGCTTCCTCTGTTGCTTTTGGTGTCTGCTGATTTGGAATTATCTCTATCATTTAATTTTTACAAGTTTCGTATAGCCGTTCTACTATTTCCCTTTTGTCATAAGAATTATGAACTATTATCAACTGACCTGATTCTTCAACTATTTTAGGATTACATTCACAATCTCCTGATAATTCATGCTTACGTAAATCATCCATCGGAATTACATTAAACTCAGTCGGTTCAATTTCCTCAATCCAAAATGTCATCCAAGCGTCTTTCATCTTAAACTTAAAAAAGTCCCGGTGTCTTTCTCCGTTATATCCGGGACTAACCTTCATTCTTTGTGTCGCTGACTACGTTGTCTGACTTCTCGTTTCAAAAACTCTGGTGGTTAACCTTTGTTAGTTAATATCTGCATTTCCTCAGACTCTTGCAGAACCGAAACCTTACGTGTATTCGCCACGACACTTTTCTACGTGGTATGTGGTTTGTAGCAACGGCAGGATTTGAACCTGCGATTTCAAGGTTATGAACCTTGCGAGATAGACCACTTCTCTACGTTGCGATAAAATTAAAAAAGTCCAAAACTTTATAGCCCGGACTTGTAAGTATCTTACCCACGACTTTCGTGTTTAATGCCTGTGTTATGCCTTATCCAGACCAAATTTTCATTCAAAGAACTGCACCAAATATATTACTTTATATTCAGATTAACAAATTAAAACAAATTGATCTGGGTATCTTTTGCCTTTGGCTTTTCTGACTTTTTCTCTTTTTCCGGGAATGCTGAAACAAATTCTTTGATTTCAATTCCCAATTTTGCTGACAAAAATTCACCTGCTTGCTTCCTGTGACATTCATTCAGATTTTTCTCCCAACAACACAATGCAATTTTACTGTACTGATTAAATATTGCCTTGACGAATTTCAAATCTACTCTTTTCAGGATTTCCTGATACTTTGCATCATACACATTCCAATCAGTCATTTTCAACATATCTGACGTCGGAGCCAACTGGATTAATTTCGTATCACACTTACACCATTCAGGGTCATAACGTGCTACAGAACATATCGTAAAGCCCTCCCTCTTTAATGCTTTCTGATTACCGAAATATGACGTTACAACTATCATCTAACCTCTCTCTTAATTTATAATGTAAATCTACTGGTTATTAATGAATTAAGCAAACGTAACTTAAATTATTTCCATACTCCTGCATCATTTATTGCCTCCTTGTTTTCTGGCGTCCATGTATCAGGTTTTCCGTCTTTATGTTCGTTCACATAATCCTTCATATATTTTTTGACCCTACCAATCCATTCCCTCTGATTTATCAACGGTTCTTTTCTTTCCCTAATTCTTGAATCTTTCATATACTCTTTAACTTCGCCTGTCATATTTACCCTTAACAAATAAAACCAAGTCGGGTCATAGCATATTGCCAACTTATCAGCCATACATAGTTTTGAAGGAATCCTACCGTCTTTCTTTGCATAAAACCGGGAATGATATTTTGACAGGTCTGACCACTTACTTCCTTTAACTGGACGTGACAATAAAACCATTTCTGCACCCCAACCGTAAAGAATCCAACCGTCTTTCCTCATTTTATTAAATTCATCAGTGATATGTCCATCCCTAAACCATACACCTTTGTCTGCAAACCTCCATTCAAAATACTCCCATTTTTCAGTACCAAAATCAAATATGCTCATAATCTTTGCGCCTAACTCAACGTGTGTTTCGCCTTCCTTTCCATCCATATTAGGCTTACCTAAATATCCAATATCATGAACAATAAATGCTATCCAAAGTCTTAGGTCAAATGGGAAACCGTACAATTTCCACCATGCAATGAATACAAAGATCGGATGAATAAAAAAACAGTGCGCTCCATATAGAACGCTTTTAGTACCAATTTTCATTTTATCTTATTTACATAGTTTGCTTTTGTTCTCCATACCATACTACAACCACCACATCTTACTGCTGAGTAATCTGACTGCGTATAACGATAACCACTAAATGCTGAGTAATTGCATTTATATTGCAGTATCTCCCAATTCCTTTGTTCAATAGGTTTCTTGCTTTCTGCACATCTACAACGTGTCCCCTGACTCATTTTTTCTCCCTCCACCAAAAGGTGTTTCGTTTATAATATTCCAATATTTTGATGTCTTGCTTTTATTCTGCCAATGCGCTCCACAAGAATTGCATGTAATTCTTAATAATCTTCTTCCATCATAACTACTGCAATAGGGGCCATAACACTTATAGGGCTGATAACTTTCAATTTTCCAATTCCTGTCTTTCAATGGTTTTTTACTTTCAGAACAAATACATGAATATCTCATTCTTGATCTCATAATTATTTTTTATTGATTTTTAATTTAAGACCATTTTACATTGCTTTTGATAATAGGATATACTTCTATTGTTAGGGTGTCTTAAATCTTCTTATTTCTTCCAAATCCATAGTAAGTACAATACTAATGAAGTAACAAACCAAAATGCAGGATTACTGATAATTTTTGACAAGATATTCATACAACCCATTCTATTAATGTTTTCATCGTCGTCCTGTGCCAGAATATCCCTTTTGTCCATTACCAGATTATAAATTCCTAACTGACCTTTAACAGGAACTGCATTAACCTTTCGTACATTTTTAAAATACCATGCATAACCCCTGATCTGTCTACAATCATCAATACAGGCTTCATTCTTATCATGGTCTGTAAAACTATTGTCAATTTTTTCAGTCTTTACCAGATCAACAACGCAAACTGTAATACCAGACCGTCCTTCAATCTCAGGTGTTATACTTGACGTTATCAATAACATTCCACGATATGAAGTATTCTTATTCCTTACTTCTATCGTTTTTATTCCCTCTGCAATAAGGTCTGCATACGGTTGTTTAACTGTTAACGCACTAAACTTAATGTGCTTTTTCCTGTCATATTCATTAACGTTGTGCTGCATGATTTACTCCAATGATATTTTACTGTCTGTTTTTTCAGGACTAGTTTTTTCAGGACTATTATCTGGTTCGTTCTTTGCACCTGCGACTTTATCATTCCCCATTTTCTCCATGAAAAACACTTCATCAGCAACTACCTCAGTAATCCATTTTTCATGTCCGTCCTTATCGGTGTACTTTCTGGTTTTCAGCCTACCGATAACCATAATCAACTTGCCTTTCTTAACATGCGAAAGACTACGTGCTACATGCCTCCATGCAACTATATTGTGCCAGTCTGTTATTTGCACCATGTCGCCTGTATTCTTATCCTTGTAACTTTCATTCGTTGCAAGGTTCATTGACGCAAAATCCTGATCGTTACCGATCTTCTTAACAACCGGGTCTGCACCCGGACGTCCGATTAACTCTACTCTGTTATACATACTTTCTTACCTCCTTGATTATTGATTTTGTTTTGATCTTATTAAAAAACAATCCTATTCTGGTTTTCGGCAGAACTACTGCTACCTTATCAGCCCATTCCTTTACATGAAATCTGTATTCATATTGCGTCCTGCAATCAGGACAAATAATAACATATCCTGTCTTACCTGCAAAAACCACGTTCCAATCGTGCTTGTGTTTATACAAATGAACTTTGACTGCCTTAATCTCCAATGCTCTTTTGTCGCATACCTGTTCGGGACTGTCTCCCTCTGATTTGTACTTTAGGATAAAATCAACGTCAATATTATCTGGCGTCAACTTATACTTTTCTTCAATGATTTTCGCTATTGCTTGAATATACATTTTAGTTTCTTTCGCAACAACGTCTTTATTGAACTTATCCTTTATTGCTCCAAAGTTTGCTTTTACTCCACGCAACTTTTTATTGAAAAGCGTTGCCCTGTAATTCCACCTGAGATTTGCATTTTTGATTTCATTAGTAACTTCTTCCGGTACAATCATTTTCCCGGTATTGATGTTAAACTTTAATTCATTAAGAAACGGTTCAAGTGGTCTATAAATCTGATTAAACACACTATCAATTTCCTGTGTCTGCTTGGCTGTCGGGCGTAAATCTCTCATTATTTTATGTTTAGATTAATGTTATACTTCCTGTTGCTATTCTTCCATCCTTGCTGTTTTTTATAACAAATTCAAATATTTCTATTGCTTTGCTATAATCATCAATCAAAGGAGTTAAATTCTTAACATGCGTTTCATGTAAAAGGGTGTCTATCTGTCCTTTTTCATATTCTTCATCTGACTTTTCCAATGCTCTCTTATACTTTGCATGTTGCTGTTTTAATAATTCAAGTGGTTTCATCGCTATTCTTTTTACCAGTTATTCGTTCTTCAAACCATTCCAATACTACATCAGTCACTTCTACTTGTTCGTTGTTATCAATCCGTGTTCCCATGCCTAAGTCAAACTCTCCCTTAAAATCCATTTTGATTTTCTCCCAATTATCAGGTAGTTTCTTATCAGTATTTACTATACTACCTATTTTATCAAAACTGTTAAGAACTTTGTTAATAACGTTTCTAATTTTCATTTTTACTTTTTGCTCTTATTTCCAAAACCTTAATTACAACTGGATCGTCTGGATTGTTCTTGATATAATTTTCTCCCCATTCCTTAATCATATCAATTAATTCTTTGTCCCTCTGAAATTTCTTTTTCCAAAACGTAGCAACTATTATCCGTTCTCCTGTTAACTCGCCTGTTAGTATCCTAATATCATTAAGCAATTTCTTATTTTCTTCAACTACTTTTTGATAGACACTTCTGGAAACTATTGTTCTGTCCATTATTTCTTCCCTTCTGTCAACATTAATTTACTATTGATTAAAGACAAGTCTATCATATTATCTGCTTCATCTATAAGCCTGTCCAGAACCGCATTACTTCCTATTTGTATTTTCAACATTATTGTTTCTTTATATGCGATAAGTGTACTTATTTCCTTTTCAATAGCCTCCTTCTCAGCGTTATACTTTAACATTGCTTCAATATACGCCTCTGGAAATTCAAATACCTCACTTGCTTTTAAGGTTATGGAATGATACGACTTTTCATCATACCTTCTATATCTGTCGTGTTCTTCATGTATCAGGGTTTCCGATTGTCCTAACTTTATAACCTTGTCCCGGATATGTTTCTTAATATCCTCAATCTTTTTCATTTTCAACGAACCGTCAAGTGCTGCTGCAACCATGTAATTATTTAACGACGGTTCTTCTGGCAACTTATTTCTTAGCCTTTCAGATTCACTTCTGTAGGTCTGTTCAACCCTTGCAAGTAAAAACTTTCTCTGATCTTGGTTCATTGTCTTAATTTTAAAGGTTCTTATAATCGTTCGTTAACAATTTGATGATATATTGATTTAATGCGTAAATTTTCATTCCTCTGTTATTCCCGGACTCCCATCTATTATGCTTTGTCGGGATAAGTATATTTGTATTTCGTGGGTCGTGTGCCATTTCCGGGTGCGCTCCACGTGTTAAAATATGCGAAATATAAACTGCTGCATATTCATAAATCTGCTGACCTGTTTCCTCACAAACTTGTAACTTGTTTTCAAACACCCATCTATAAAACCTATCATTTGCCCTTACTAAATTATCTGCCTTTGTCAATATTGTGTGACCAAATGTAATCCTCTGGATTTCAACCCTTAGTCGTATTTCTATTTCAAACTTTCTCCAATCAACTAAGGGCTGATAACCCAAAGATACAAAATGTTCATACTCGTCGTATGTAACAATTCTGTTCATCATTTCTGTTCCGAAACAGACTGGTCGCCATCATGGAAAATTTCAAGCTGTGCCTGTTTCCCCTCAAAAAGGTATTCAAATACTTCATCGGTCAGTTTCGTAACAATTTCTTCCAGACCTTCTTCAAATCCATAGGTCGTACTGTTAAACTTGATACGGTGTGAATTGATAGCTGTTTTGATATTCACCTGATCGCAATTAAACGTCCCGGTAATTATGATACCTTTGTTTTCGTCCTGCCCGGATATTGCTACACCAGTAACTTTTATCCGTTCCATAATTTCCTGCAATGCTTTTTCAGCAAACCTTGACTGTTCTGGTTTTGCTTTAAATTCTGAATCACTTATAACGTCCCTGATGAAAGTAAAGTGATAAACTCTTGCTAACATAGGGATAAGTAAATTCAACTGACTTGTCAGATCAGGATGCGGTACTTTCGTACTTTTCTTGTTGTCTTTGTCATGGTATGCTTCGGAACCTATGACATCTTCAACCTCATAGCTAATTTCCAAGCCACCACCTTTTATCGTTTTTACTTTTTCAAGTTTGAACGATCCTCTTAACGGTTTACGCATAGTTTGATTTTTCATTTTTAGTTAATAATTAGAACGTTATTTGAAATTAAGATTTGCAAATTCTCCAAAATAATAAGCAGCGCGGGTATCGTATGCTATTGCTGCGTTTTCTTCTTTATTGAAATATCCCAAATGAATAGCCTTACCGTCGTTCATAATCCTTGCTCTAAACTTACCTGTTTTTGTAACAGAAACACCTAAATATTTTGACGAACCATGACCAGTTCTGTTGGTTGTATTTTGCTTTGAGTTACAATTTCTTATATTATATCGCTGACAATTTAACCCATTATGATCTTCATGGTCGCAAAGCATATTATCCGGTGTCTGCATAAGAACTCTATGCATTAATATTAATTTATCATTTGCCTTTTCATGCCTTGCAACATAATAGGTTTTCTTGCTTTTTATTGCAAACCAATTCCATTGCATTAACCAATTATAATCTGCATCGTCAACCAAAGCAACTTTGCCCTGAGTTAACTGTATCTCTTTCATAACTTACTGATTTAATGCTATGTAAGTTAATATTTATTTTTTAATTATCTACTTTTTTATCAATATAATACTCAGCAACTCTTTTGCCTGATGCTGTTTTCTTGTCTCTTGCAGAAATAGGCAAACCTTCTTTCTTTAAATCATAGATTCTACCTGAAAGTCTTAAACAACCAAATAGGTTTAATGCTTCAAGTGACGTTAAACTATTTCCATCAATCAAATACTTTTTAATTGATTTGTTCTGCGTTTCTGTTTTCATGTTCTGCTATCATAAATTATCAAACTAAAATGCTCTGCACCTATTTGTTTCAACTCGTCCAGAAATTCAACCAGTTCGTAATTATTCAAATCTTCAACTTTTATGATCTCATGCTCCCACTTGCCTTTATTATTGAATTCATGTTTCGTAATAACACACATTTCTCTCAACTTTTCATCTACCTGTTCTTTCGTATATCGCTCTCCTAATTTAACGTAAGCCTGTTGAAATTCCGGTACTATATATTGATAATACAAACCTATCATTGACTCGCTTGTACCCTCTGAAAACACGTTAAATTCGCCAATTATCCTGTGGTTTGGGAATTGTTTGAAGAAATCATTTACTTCATCCATACCATAAATAAAAAACTTACCTGCTTCATCTGTACTTCCGACTACTTGTATCTTCCTCTTTTTCATCGTGTCTTTTTATTCCCTCAGTTTCCTCTTTCATCAAAACGTCCATGTTCTCTAATATGTATTCTTTCAGTCTGGCTGACGTTCCATACAATTGTCTGTCGCCTTGCATCCCCAGCCACCATAATAGATATTGAGCCGGGACATTAGCTAACTCCTTCCCGACATGCCTTCCAAAGAACATTATGGAATTATCATCAAACTTGTCAATTTTATTTTCTCCCATCACCAGAAATATTGATACGTTGCACAAACATTAGGACGACCAACCATATTGCTTACTGTTTCTCCATCCATTTTTTCAACATGAATTAACGAAACACATTGTATCGGTACTTGCAAAATCTTAGTGTATTGATTACGTGAAGTATCTGCCGAAACAAAGTACTTAATATCGTTAATAACAAGATTAACATTATAACCACGTTGATTTTTATATATCAACTTAAATGTCTGGTTCTTTTCACAATCCAATATTTCTTCTTTTTCACATGAAAAGAATGCTAACAAAATCAAAAACAAAACTATTTTTTTCATCGCCTTAATTATTAAAAAGTCCCGGTAAGTAAAAACCCAACCTAACTAAAAGAGTTTAACCAAAGAACACACGAACCGGGACTATAAATATTTTGTAACATAATGCTTATTGATCTTTGTCATTTCCCTATGGTAATAATCCTCCCAACTTATCTTTTCCTCAGACTTATTCCATATTCTAAAAAGCGTACCACGCAATACCTGACTATCTGACATTCCTGTTTCGTTTATACCTATCTTTCTTTCAGCCATTGCTTTTTCAACTGACTCTTTAAACTGATCTTCGCTAAAAGCTACCCAACCATGCATTCCTACAATCTGTTCTAAGACAATCCTGTCGAGTTCCTCCTTTGTTGAAAACACTATTTTCAACTGAGTCAATTGACTTATTACAGTAACTAGTTTGCCTTTAAAGATTATCATTTAAAAGTTATTTTAGCCAACCTAACTGCCATAAGATATTCTTTCTCATACTTATTGCCAGAATGAGTTTTTTTTACTTTTTCTATAAACTCCTTTTCAGTTCCAAAGAAACAACCTGAACGAACATATACGCCATCTTCAAAGTTGAAAATCATACACCCATCACCACGACTGCCTATGTTGTTTATCCTGATGAAATAAGGATTTAATATGCCTTTATGTCCAGCCTCAAAGCTGTTCCGCTCACCAAAGCTGTTCCCCTCACCAAAGCTGTTCCACTTACCAAAGCTGTTCCCCTCACCAAAGCTGTTCCCCTTACCAAAGCTGTTCCGCTCACCAAAGCTGTTCCGCTCACCAAAGCTGTTCCCCTTACCAAAGCTGTTCCGCTCACCAAAGCTGTTCCCCTCACCAAAGCTGTTCCACTCACCAAAGCTGTTCCGCTCACCAAAGCTGTTCCGCTCACCAAAGCTGTTCCACTCACCAAAGCTGTTCCGCTCACCAAAGCTGTTCCCCTCACCAAAGCTGTTCCGCTCACCAAAGCTGTTCCGCTCACCAAAGCTGTTCCACTTACCAAAGCTGTTCCACTTACCAAAGCTGTTCCACTCACCAAAGCTGTTCCGCTCAC